>Ga0190275_10000886_pt1 | contig 23608 bp, 20 predicted proteins | sample Popmic550T_FD_133745 | JGI IMG/M metagenome (GOLD analysis project Ga0190275, IMG submission 133745) | Populus adjacent soil microbial communities from riparian zone of Yellowstone River, Montana, USA - 550 T | ecosystem: Environmental > Terrestrial > Soil > Riparian zone > Trees stand | place...
CAAGACGCTCGACTCGGTGCCGCACCGGCTGACCGCGAGTGCGGACTTCCCCGTCCCCGACCTGCTCGAGGTGCGCGGCGAGGTCTTCCTGCCGGGCGAGGCCTTCGAGCGGCTCAACGAGTCGATGGCCGACGCGGGCAAGCCGGTCTTCGCCAACCCGCGCAACGCCGCCGCCGGGTCGTTGCGCCAGAAGGACCCACGCGTGACCGCGACCCGTGCGCTCGGCATGGTCTGCCACGGCATCGGGGCTCGCGAGGGCTTCGAGCCGAAGGCGCAGTCCCATGCCTACGCCGCGCTGGCCGCGTGGGGGCTCCCGACGTCCGAGCAGGTCAAGGTGCTGCCGACGCTGAAGGCCGTCAAGGGGTACATCGAGAACGCCGGCGAGCACCGCCACTCGATCGTCCCCTACGAGATCGACGGCGTCGTCGTGAAGGTCGACGACGTGTCGCTCCAGCGGCGGCTGGGGTCGACCAGTCGCGCGCCACGGTGGGCGATCGCGTTCAAGTACCCGCCCGAGGAGGTCAACGCCAAGCTGCTCTCGATCGAGGTCAACACCGGCCGCACCGGTCGGGTGACCCCGTTCGGGGTGATGGAGCCCACCCGGGTTGCGGGGTCGACGGTGGAGCGGGCCACCCTCCACAACGCCCACGAGGTCAAGCGCAAGGACGTGCGGCCCGGCGACACCGTCGTGCTGCGCAAGGCGGGCGACGTCATCCCCGAGATCGTCGGCCCGGTCATGGCGTTGCGCCCCGAGGGGCTGGCGGAGTGGGTCATGCCGACCGAGTGCCCGTCGTGCGGCACCACGCTGGCGCAGCAGAAGGAGGGCGACAAGGACCTGCGCTGCCCCAACCACCGCAAGTGCCCCGCGCAGCTGCTCGACCGGGTCTTCCACGTGGCCGGTCGCGGCGCGTTCGACATCGAAGGCCTCGGCTCGGAGGCCGCCTTCGCCATGCTCGAGGCGGGGGTGATCGAGGACGAGGGCGACGTGTTCGACCTCGACGAGGCCAAGCTGCTGCGCACCGAGCTGTTCACGCGCGCCGCGAAGAAGACCGAGGCAGATCGTGCGACCGACGGCCGGGTGCTGTCGGCGAACGGCGAGCGGCTGCTGGCCAACCTCGACCGGGCCAAGGACGTCCCGCTGTGGCGGGTGATCGTGGCGCTCTCGGTCCGGCACGTCGGCCCGACCGCGGCCCGGGCGCTGGCCACCCAGTTCGGGTCGCTGGCAGCGGTCCGCGAGGCCGACGAGACGACGCTGGCCGACACCGAGGGGGTCGGTCCCACGATCGCGGCGGCGGTCCGCGAGTGGTTCGACGGTCCCGAGTCGGACTGGCACGTCGCCATCGTGGAGAAGTGGGAGCGATCAGGCGTGACGATGGCCGACGAGCGCGACGAGTCGGTCGCCCGGACGCTCGAGGGGCTCACCGTCGTGGTGACCGGCTCGCTGGACGACTTCAGCCGTGACTCCGCCAAGGAGGCGATCCTGGCCCGCGGCGGCAAGGCTGCCGGGTCGGTCTCGAAGAAGACCGACTACGTCGTGGTCGGCGACAGTGCCGGCACCAAGGCCGACAAGGCCGAGCAGCTCGGCGTGCCGATCCTCGACGAGGCCGGCTTCAAGCAGCTGCTCGAAGCCGGCCCCGGCGGGTTGTGAGGTTCAGCTCTCCTAGTCCTGGATCGGGCCCGCTCGACGTCACCCTCGTCGGTCACCTCGCCCCCGTTCACGACGCGGGGAGCCCGTCCGGCGACAGAGTGCCCCCGTTGGGTGCGAGTCGCTAGGCGCCGTCGCCGGGTTCGATCCGGCCGGTCCTGCTGAGGATCTTCCACACCGCCTCGCGCCGACTGGTGGCGTAGGTCGCGGTCACGTGATGGTCGTCCCGCCAGACGACCACGTCGCCGACCACGGGCAGGCAGACCGGCGCGTGGGGGCAGAAGGCGGGGTTCAGGTCGAGCACGTCGACCTTGGGTGAGCGCGCCGCCTCGGTCTGGGCGAACCCGTCGCTCTCGGTCCCGCCGACCGGCACCGGCACGACGCAGTCGGCCGGGTCGGCCGACGTGGTGAGGCAGTCGGCGGGATCGAATGTCTCCGGCATCACGATCCGGTTCACGATCAGGGTGCGGGGGACCAGCCCCTCGAGCGTGTGCATGGTGGCTTGGGACGCCTTCAGCGTCATCCGGTCGTGGGGCTGCTCGACGCCGTCACGCCGTCGTACGGAGCCGCCCCACTCCTTCTCGTCGTCGCGCGGCCTGGTCATCAGCACGACGACATCGGGGTCGAGGACGGGCAGCGCCTCGTCGTACCACCCGACCCGGGCGGCCTCGCAGTTCTGCTGACCTTCCTCGGACAGCTTCGTGTTGTAGAGGTCCTCCTGCCACATGCAGCCGGGCACGACGTTGAGCGACAGCGTGAGGTCGTGCTCCTCGGCGATCTTCTCGAACATCGGCACCAGCGACTGCGCCTGGCTGTCGCCGACCAGCAGCACGTGCTGGCCGGACCCCTCGTGGACGATGCATTCCTCTGCCTCGTCGGCCCTGCACCAACCGGTGGCGCCGTGGTCACCGACGACGGCCTTCCAGTCGACGTCGTCGGGAAGCGACAACGGTTTCTGCGTCGGGACGCCCTTCGGTCGCTCGTCACCCGCGGTCAGCGCCGGCTTCCGCTCGAGGCTGAGGAGGCCGGGCACGATGGTCACGGCGACGATCGCGCTGACGGCGACACCGGCCACGGCCGGCGCCCAGCGCAGCCGGTCGAGGAACGCGGCGGTGCGGATCGGCTTCTCCAGCACCTCGTAGGAGAGGGCGGCGAGCCCGGTGCTCAGGGCGACGGTGAGGACCGCGATGACGCGCGGGCTGGTGTCGAGGACCTCCTGCAACGCGAGGATCACCGGCCAGTGCCACAGGTAGGTGCCGTAGGAGATCTTGCCGAGGAACACCAGGACCCGCTGTGACAACGCGCGGGCGATCAGGCCGCGCTCGGAGACCGAGACGGCCGCGATCAGGGCGACCGCCGTGGCTGTGGCGGCGAGTCCGCGCCAGGACGGGGAGATGTCGACGACGCCGCTGCTGAGCAGCAGGAACCCGACGAGACCGACCGCGGCGGCGCCCGCCCAGCGCTTGCCGCCCAGCGGCAGCCGGTGTACGACGAGGGCCAGCACGGCACCGGCCAGCGGCTGGTAGATCCGGGCGTCTGTGCCGTAGTAGGCGCGGGTGGCGTCGGCCTGCGCCCAGTAGACCTGGGAGGCCACCGACGCGAGGAGCAGCACGGCGAGCACCTTGATCGTCCAGCGACGCCCGGCCTTCGTCAGGAACACCAGGATGATCGGGAACACGAGGTAGAACTGCTCCTCGATGGAGAGCGACCAGAAGTGCAGGAACGGGCTGCGGTCTACGTCGTTCGCGAAGTAGTCGCCAGACTCGGCCAGGAAGTGCCAGTTGGCGACCCAGAGCAGCGCGCTCTGGGCGTCGTCGATCACCTCCACCCGGTCTGTGACCGGGATGATCAGGACGAAGACCGCGCAGGTTGCCACGATCGCGACCACGGCGGCGGGCAACAGCCGCCGGACCCGGCGGGCGTAGAACATCCCGACCTTGAGCGTGCCGGTCTTGTCGATCTCCGACAGCAGCACGCTGGTGACCAGGAACCCGGAGAGCACGAAGAACAGGTCGACGCCGACGAAGCCGCCGGCAGCCCACGGGTGCCCGGTGTGGAACATCAGCACCGCGTACACGGCCACCGTCCGGAGCCCGTCGAGGGCAGGGCGGTAGGACCAGGACACCCCGTGAGGATAGGTGGCCGATGGCCGCAATCCGGCATCCACGCGGGGCCTCCTAGGATGACGTTCATGCCCGAGACCCCACCCCCGGCCGGCGCGTCGATCACACGTGAACAGGTGGCCCATTTGGCCGACCTGGCCCGGATCGACCTGTCTGACGCCGAGCTCGACCACCTCGCGCCGCAGCTCAGCGTGATCCTCGAGTCGATCGCGTCGATCCAGGGCGTCGCCGGCGAGGACGTCCCGCCGACCTCCCACTCCGTGCCACTCACCAACGTGTTCCGCGAGGACGTCGTCGTCCCGAGCCTGACCCCGGAGGAGGCCCTCAGTGGCGCCCCCGAGGCCGAGCAGCAGCGGTTCTCGGTGCCGCGGATCCTGGGGGAGGAACAGTGAACGGCGATACCAGCTCGACCGCAGCTCGGCTCTCCGAGGAGCTGGCGGCGGGTCGGGTGACCTCCGTCGAGGTCACCCAGCGGCACCTGGACCGGATCGCAGAGATCGACGCCCCGTCCGATCGGCTGGGTGTGCACGCCTTCCTCCACGTCGATGCCGAGGGCGCCTTGGAGCAGGCGGCCGCCTCCGACGCCCGGCGGGCGACTGGCACACCCCTGTCACCCCTCGACGGCGTCCCGATCGCGGTGAAGGACGTGCTCACGACGCGGGGGATCCCCACCACGTGCGGCTCGAAGATCCTGGAGGGGTGGATCCCGCCGTACGACGCGACGGTGGTGCGCCGGCTCCGCGAGGCCGGGCTGCCGATCCTCGGCAAGACCAACATGGACGAGTTCGCGATGGGCTCCTCGACCGAGCACTCGGCGTACGGGCCGACGCGCAACCCGTGGGACCTCGAGCGGATACCCGGCGGCTCCGGCGGTGGCTCGGCGGCCGCGGTGGCCGCCTTCGAGGCGCCGTTCGCGATCGGCACCGACACGGGTGGCTCGATCCGCCAGCCCGGAGCGGTCACCGGCACGGTCGGCGTGAAGCCGACGTACGGCGGCGTCTCGCGCTACGGCCTGGTGGCGCTCGCCAACTCGCTCGACCAGGCCGGCCCGGTGACCCGGACCGTCCTCGACGCAGCGCTGCTCCACGAGGTGATCGGGGGCCACGACCCGCTCGACTCGACCAGCATCGACGAGCCGCTCCCGGCCCTCGTCGACGCGGTGCGCCAGGGCGAGAGTGGCGACCTGACCGGGGTCCGGATCGGCGTGGTCACCGAGCTCGGCGGCGAGGGCTACCAGCCGGGCGTGCTGACCCGCTTCCAGGAGTCGGTCGACCTGATGGTGAAAGCCGGCGCCGAGGTGGTCGAGGTCTCCTGCCCGAGCTTCGTCCACGCGCTCGCGACGTACTACCTGATCCTGCCGGCCGAAGCGTCGAGCAACCTCGCCAAGTTCGACGCGATGCGCTACGGACTGCGGGTCGTGCCTGACGGCGACCCCTCCGCGGAGGACGTCATGCGCGCGACGCGCGACGCGGGTTTCGGCGACGAGGTGAAGCGCCGGATCATCCTCGGCACCTACGCCCTCTCCAGTGGCTACTACGACGCCTACTACGGGCAGGCACAGAAGGTCCGGACCCTGATCACGCGTGACTTCGAGGCCGCCTTCGCGCTGGCGGACGTGCTGGTCTCGCCGACCGCGCCGACCACGGCGTTCAAGCTCGGCGAGAAGGTCGACGATCCGCTCGCGATGTACCTCAACGACCTCGCCACCATCCCCGCCAACCTGTCAGGCGTCCCGGGCATCTCGGTGCCGAGCGGGCTGGCCGACGAGGACGGTCTGCCCACCGGCGTCCAGATCCTCGCCCCTGCCATGGCCGACGACCGGGTCTACCGGGTGGGTGCCGCGCTGGAGACCCTGCTGCGGCACGAGTGGGGCGGCCCGTTGCTCGACCGAATCCCGTCGCTGAACGGAGGAACCGCATGAGCGCCGCGATCCTTCTCTCCTTCGAGGATGCCCTCGAGAAGTTCGACCCAGCGCTCGGCCTCGAGGTCCACGTCGAGCTCAACACCCTGACCAAGATGTTCTGCGGCTGTCGAGGCGCGTTCGGGGCAGAGCCCAACACCCAGGTCTGCCCGACCTGCCTGGGCCTGCCGGGCGCGATGCCGGTGGTCAACCGGGTGGCGGTGGAGTCGGCGATCCGGATCGGCCTCGCGCTGAACTGCTCGATCGCGGAGTGGTGCCGATTTGCGCGGAAGAACTACTTCTACCCGGACATGCCGAAGAACTTCCAGACCTCCCAGTACGACGAACCGATCGCCTTCGAGGGCTGGATGGACGTCACGGTGCCGAGCGAGGAGGGCGACGGCGACACCTTCCGGGTCGAGATCGAGCGGGCCCACATGGAGGAGGACACCGGCAAGTCGCTGCACGTCGGCGGCTCGACCGGCCGCATCCACGGCGCCGACTACTCGCTGGTCGACTACAACCGCGCCGGGATCCCCCTCATCGAGATCGTCACCAAGCCGATCAGGGGCGCCGGTGCGCGGGCGCCGGCCGTCGCCCGCGCGTACGTCCAGCAGCTGCGGGATCTCATCGTGGCGCTGGGGGTGTCCGAGGCCCGGATGGACCAGGGCAACCTGCGCGCGGACGTCAACCTCTCGCTGGCACCCCGAGGGACCGACGTGCTCGGCACGCGCACCGAGACCAAGAACGTCAACTCCTTCCGCTCGGTCGAGCGGGCGGTCCGCTACGAGATGCAGCGCCACGCGGCGGTGCTCGACGGGGGTGGCTCGATCACCCAGGAGACCCGTCACTGGCACGAGGACACCGGCGTCACCACGTCCGGCCGCGAGAAGTCCGACGCCGACGACTACCGCTACTTCCCGGAGCCGGACCTGGTGCCGGTGGCTCCGTCGCGGGAGTGGGTGGAGGAGCTGCGCAGCACGCTGCCGGAGAACCCGACCGCCAAGCGGGCGCGGTTGCAGGCCGAGTGGGGCTTCAGTGACCTGGACATGCGCGACACCGTCGGTGCGGGTGCGTTCAGCCTGGTGGAGGAGACCATCGCCGCCGGCACCACCCCGCAAGCAGCCCGCAAGTGGTGGTTGGGCGAGCTGGCCCGCCGTGCCAACGACGCGGGGCTCGAGGTGTCCGAGGTCGGGGTGACTCCCGCTCAGGTGGCCGCGGTCCAGGCGCTGGTCGATGCGGGCACCATCAACGACAAGCTCGCTCGGCAGGTCTTCGACGGGCTGCTGGCCGGCGAAGGCACGCCGGAGGAGATCGTCGCCGCCCGCGGCCTCGAGGTCGTCTCTGACGAGGGAGCCCTCGCGACCGCGGTCGACCACGCGATCGCGGCCAACCCGGACGTCGCGGACAAGATCCGGGAGGGCAAGGTGGCAGCCGCCGGCGCGCTGATCGGCGCGGTGATGAAGGAGATGCGTGGCCAGGCCGATGCCAACCGCGTGCGCGAGCTGATCCTCGAACGCCTCACCTAGCCGAGTCGGCGCGGATGTGCACGTAAACACCGCCGAGTCGGCGCAGATCTGCGGCCGCGCGGAGGGGTGCATGCTGTGCCGTTCGGGGAGCGCCGGGCACGCTCCGTCGTGGCGTTCACCGGTTGCCAGGCCGAGGGTGAATCTGCGCCGACTCGGCGCCGTACGCGTGCACCTTTGCGCCGACTCGGCAGGTCGGGACGTGAATTCGCGCCGACTCGGGGGTGGAGTAGGGTGCGAGGCGCACACACATCAATCACGCCCACACTCGTTGGGGGAAGCCGGTCCAAGTCCGGCGCTGACCCGCAACCGTAGGCAGTCCTCGGGGCTGCGAGCCGGAGCACCCACGGTGGAGCGTCCTGACACACGCTGTCGAGGAAAACAGCGGGTGGCTCATCTGGGCTGTCCGCTGCTGCAGCGGAGAGGACCACCATGCCCGACCTGTCTGATCTACGCCGCCGCCTGCGCCCCGTCGCGGCGCTGGCCGCCGGGGCGTTGCTGGCCACCAGCATCGCCGGTCCGGCGCAAGCCGACCGTGCCGACGACGGCGCCACCTGGCTCGAGAGCCAGCTCAACGACTCGCTCGTCCACAACGACCAGTTCGACTTCGACGACTACGGCCTGACCATCGACTTCGGGTTCGGCCTCCAGGCGATCGGTGGCCACGGCGTCACGGTCAGGGCGATCCGCGACGAGATGGCCGAGCACGTGGACAGCTACACGACCGGCGTCGACTTCGGCCAGCCCGAGCTCGTGTTCGCGGGCAGCCTCGCCAAGCTGGCGTCGTACGTCCAGGCATCCGGCGCGGACCCGCGCGCGTACGGCGGCGCCGACCTCGTCAAGCGGCTCAATCGGCGGGTCCTGACGACCAACCCGGTCAAGGGGCGGGTACGGGACAGGGGCGACGACGACTTCACGAACACGATCGGACAATCGTTCGCCGCCCGGGCGCTCGCCCGGGCCGGCTCGCCCAGGGCCGGCGCGACGATCCGGTACCTGCTACGGCAGCAGTGCGAGGCTGGCTTCTTCAGGCTCACCTTCGCCAAGGAGAACGCCGAGAAGCAGTCGTGCGACGCGGCCCGCGCGAGCAAGCGGACGCCCGACACCGACGCAACCGCGCTGGCCGTACTGAGCCTCCGCGCCCTGCCGCGCACGCACCGCACGAAGAACGTGCGCGCCGCCATCGGCGACGCGACCGCGTGGCTGTTGAAGCGCCAGAAGGCCAACGGCAGCTTCGGCGGCGGCACCAGCACGGAGGGCAGCAACGCCAACAGCACCGGGCTGGCAGCGTGGGCGCTCGGGCAGACCGGGTCCTGCCGCCCCGCTGCGCGGGCCGCCCGCTGGGTCCGCGACCTGCAGGTGGTCGATGCAGCCGGTACGCCGCTGGAAGGTGAGGACGGCGCGATCGCCTACAACTCGTCGGGCTACGAGGACGGAGCCACTGACGGGATCGACGTGGACGAGCAGGACCAGTGGCGCCGGGCGACCGCGCAGGCCGCGCCCGGGCTGAGCTACCTCCGGGTGGCGGACTGCTCATGACCAGGTTCGGTTCGGTGGTGGTGGCCGCGGTGCTCGCGGCCGCGACCACGGTGCTGCCGGGCGCGACGCTCGCGCCGGCGGCGGCGGCGGCCTGCACCGACGCGGGCGGCATCACGGTGGTCGCTGACCCCGGCAGCCTGCCCGGCTCCCTCTCGCAGACGTGCGTCTCGAGTGGCGGGGACGACGCAGCCGCGCTCTTCGGGCAGGCCCAGCACCAGCTCCAGCGGGTGCAGCGCTTCCCGGCAGCCGTGTGCAAGGTCGACGGCGAGCCTGCGAGCTCCAGCTGCGTCAACATGCCGCCGACCAACGCGTACTGGGGCCTGTTCTGGTCCAACGGCACCTCGGGCAGCTGGGTCTACGCCAGCGAGAGCGTCGACAGCCTGGACATCCCGGCCGGCGGCTCGGTCGCCCTCGCGTGGCAGGGCAGCAGCAGCCGGCGCAACCCGGCGGTGCCGCCTCCCGATCACAGCGGGTCCGCGCCGGAGGAACCCGGCGACTCGGGCGGGACCCGGGGCGGAACGGGCGGCGGAAACGGCGGCGGCTCCACCGGCGACGGTGCCGGTAGTGGCTCGCCGTCCTCCTCGCCCTCGGCGAGCGAGCCCCCGACCGGCCATGCATCAGGCGCCGCCGACGGCAAGCGAGCAGAGCAGCGCGACCGCGACCGCGGGTCGGACGAGCCCGCGCGGGAGCGGCCACGCGACCGGGTGAGCGAGAGCCCCGACCCGACCGGCGATGCCACGGTGCTGCCCGACGCGGCGGTCGCTGACGAGGCGGCTGCCGCCTCCGAGCCGGCCGTCGACGGTGGGCTGCCGCTGTGGCTGGTCGGCCTGGCCGCAGGCTGCCTGCTCGCAGTGGGTGCGGCTGTGGCCGTCGTACGACGCAACGCAGCGCGCAACGCGTGAGCGGGAGGCTGCCCCGAGACCTCCATCCGGTCGCCTGGTGGGCGTGGGCGATCGGGCTGGCGGCAGGGGCGTCGCTGTCCACCAACCCGGTGTGGATGGTGATGCTCGTCGGGGCAGCCACGGTCGTGGTGCTGGCGCGTCGCTCGGACCAGCCCTGGGCCCGGTCGTTCCGGCTGTACTGCCTGCTCGCGCTGGTGATCGTGGTGATGCGGGTCGTCTTCCGGATCGTGTTCGGAGGCGGCGTCGGCGACACCGTCCTGCTGGAGCTCCCGGAGATCCCGCTGCCCGACTGGGTGTTGGGGATGCGGCTGTTCGGTGACGTCACGCTCGAGAGCCTGCTCGCCGGGCTGTACGACGGGCTGCGGCTCGGCGCGATCGTCATCTGCGTCGGCGCGGCGAACTCGCTGGCCAACCCCAAGCGGCTGCTCAAGTCGGTGCCGCCGGCGCTCTACGAGATCGGAACCGCGATGGTGATCGCGGTGACGATGGTGCCGCAGCTCGCCGACAGCGTCCGCCGGGTGCGGCGCGCGCAGGTCCTCCGCGGCGGGGCCTCGGACCGGGTGGGTCGGCTGCGCCGGATCCTGGTACCCGTGCTCGAGGACGCCTTCGACCGATCCCTCCGCCTCGCAGCGGGCATGGACACCCGTGGCTACGGCCGCAGCGGTGGTGCCACGCGTCACCAGCGCTGGGTGACCGGGGGGCTGATGCTCGCCGGTCTCTGCGGCATCTGCCTCGGCAGCTACCTCGTGCTCGACCAGGCAGGAGCGCTCCCAGCGTCTTGGGGCCGGCCGCTCCTGCTCGGCGGCCTGGTCGTCGCGGTCGGTGGCATCGTCGCCGCGGGCCGTCGGGTTCACCGCAGCCGCTACCGGCCCGACCCCTGGCGCTGGCCGGAGTTCTCGGTCATGCTCTGCGGCCTGGCCGTCGCCGGCGCGGCGTACCGCATCACGCAGGTGAGCCCCACCATCGCCTACCCGCCGCTCACCGCGGTCCCGACGCTCGACGCGCTCGCGCTGGTCGCGGTCGGGATCGCCGCGCTGCCGGCTGTGCTGGCACCGCCGCCGACGACCGGGTTGGTGGTGCGGTCGTGATAGCGCTGCGCGACATCGGCTTCTCCTACGACGACCGGCTGATCCTGGACGGGGTGGGGCTCGACCTCGACGAGGGCGAGCTGGTGGTGGTGTCCGGGCGCACCGGCAGCGGGAAGTCGACGCTGCTCGGCGTCGTGACCGGGTTGGTGCCGCGCTTCTCGGGCGGCACGCTGCGCGGTGACGTCCGACTCGACGGGGAGTCGGTCCTCGGCCTGCCCCCGCGAGAGCGGGCACATGTGATCGGCCACGTCGGCCAGGACCCCGCCTCCGGGTTCGTGACCGACACGGTCGAGGAGGAGCTGGCCTTCGGCATGGAGCAGCTCGGGGTGGTTGCCGAGACGATGCGGCGACGGGTCGAGGAGACCCTCGACCTGCTCGGGATCGCGGACCTGAGGTCCCGCGACCTGCGCACGCTGTCGGGGGGCCAGCAGCAGCGGGTCGCTCTGGGGTCCGTGCTCACGATGCACCCTCGGCTGCTGGTGCTGGACGAGCCGACGTCCGCGCTCGACCCCACGGCTGCGGAGGAGGTGCTCGCGACGCTGACCCGGCTCGTGCACGACCTCGGGGTCACGGTGCTGATGGCCGAGCACCGGCTGGAGCGGGTGGTGCCGTTCGCCGACCGGATGGCGTTGCTCGACGGTCGCGGCGGCCTCATCACCGGCCCGCCGGAGGAGGTCCTGGCGGTCTCGCCCGTGGCCCCGCCGCTGATCGAGCTGGGCCGGCTGGCCGGGTGGAAACCGCTGCCGCTCAGCGTCCGGGACGCGCGACGCCTCAGCACGTCGCTGCAGGCGCGCCTCGGTCCGCCACCGGCCCCCGCGGAGCAGCGTGGCCGAGAGCCGGCCGTCCGTGCGAGTCGGGTCACGGTGCGACACGGTCGGAAGGTCGCGGTTCGCGAGGTCGACCTGCGCCTCGATCGCGGCGTCGTGACCGGTCTCATGGGGCGCAACGGCTCGGGCAAGACGTCGCTGATCTGGACGCTGCAAGGCACCGGCCGCAGGACCACCGGCACGGTCTCCGTGGCGGGACAGGACCCGGCCGACCTCGAGGCCGCCGCCCGCCGGGCGCTGGTGGGCCTGGTGCCGCAGTCCGCCGCCGACCTGCTCTACCTGGAGACGGTCGCCGAGGAGTGCGTCTCGGCCGACGAGTCGGCGGACGCGGAGCCGGGTCGCTGCCGCGCGCTGCTCGACCGGTTCGCGCCGGGTGTGCCCGACGACCAGCACCCCCGCGACCTGTCCGAGGGGCAGCGGCTGTCGCTGGTGCTCGCCGTGGTGCTCACCGGGAGACCGCCGGTGCTGCTGCTCGACGAACCGACCCGTGGCCTCGACTACACCGCGAAAGCGCAGCTCGCCGACGTGCTCACCGGGCTGGCCGCCGACGACCATGCAGTGCTGGTCGCGAGCCACGACGTCGAGTTCATGGCCCAGGTCGCCGACCGGGTCGTAGTCCTCGCCGAGGGCGAGGTGGTCTCGGCCGGACCCGCGCACCGGGTGCTCCCCGAGTCGCCCGGCTTCGCGCCGCAGGTCACCAAGGTCCTCGGTCCGCCGTGGCTTCGGGTCGACGAGGTGGCGGCTGCCCTGCGAGTCGAGCCGTGACCGCCGCCCCGGTCGCCGTCCCCTTGGGCCTGCGCTCATCGCTGGTCCTGGGCGTCGCCTCGCTGACCGGCCTGGTGATGCTCGGCTGGCCGCTGCTCGTCGACGTACCGCCGCAGCAGGAGCTCCAACCCCCGTTCTTCTTCCTGGCCCTGCTCCCGCTTGTGGTGCTGGTGGTGATCGCCGAGGTCAGCGAGGGCGGCATGGACTCCCGGGTCCTGGCTCTGCTGGGGGTCCTGAGCGCCGCCAACGCCCTGCTCCGGATGCTCGGCGCCGGCACCGCGGGGATCGAGCTGGTGTTCTTCCTGCTGATCCTGGCCGGGCGGGTCTTCGGTCCGGGCTTCGGCTTCGTGCTCGGCTGTACGTCGTTGTTCGCCTCGGCCCTGCTGACCGCGGGCGTCGGGCCGTGGCTGCCGTTCCAGATGGTGGTGGCGGCCTGGGTCGGGATGGGTGCCGGCTTCCTCCCGCGCAAGGCCAGCGGTCGGTCGGAGATCGCGGTGCTCGTGGTGTACGCGGTCTTCGCGGCCTACGCCTACGGGATCCTCATGAACCTCTCCGGCTGGCCGTTCGCCCTCGGCATCGCGATCCCCGGCTACGAGGGCGACCTGTCCTTCGTGCCCGGTGCCCCGTTGGCCGAGAACCTCCAGCGGTTCTTCGTCTACACGCTGGTCACGTCGACCGCCACGTGGGACACCGGCCGGGCGATCACGACGTCGGTGGCGGTCGTCGTGCTCGGGCCCTCGATCCTCACCACACTGCGCCGGGCCGCTCGGCGGTCGGTGGTCGCCCCAGCCCCAGGTACGACGGGCTGAGCCCCATCGGCCGACCTCAACCGGGGTCGACCACCAGGATCCGGTCGTCGGTCTCGGCCGGCTCGCCCCGGCCGTCGCGGTTGGACGTGGTCACCCAGAGCATGCCGTCCGGTGCGACCGCGACGGTCCGCAGCCGCCCGTAGTCGCCCACGAAGAAGTCGCGCACCGGGCCAACCTCACCCCCGGCGACCTCGATCCGCCACAGCCGCGTGCCGCGCAGCGCCGCGAGCCACAGGTGCCCGTCGGTGTAGGCCAGTCCCGAGGGCGACGCCTCGTCGGTGCTCCAGACGACGCGCGGGTTGACGAAGGAGCTCGAGTCGTCGCGGCCCTCGGCCTCGGGCCAGCCGTAGTTGGCGCCCGCCCGGATCGCGTTGAGCTCGTCGTACGTCGACTCTCCGAACTCGCTGGCCCACAGGTTGTCCCGGTCGTCGAACGCCAGCCCTTGCACGTTGCGGTGGCCGAGGCTCCAGACGGGGGAGTCCGGGTCGGGGTTCCCGGGTGCCGGCTCACCGTCTGGCGTGATCCGCAGGATCTTGCCGCCCAGCGACGCAGGGTCCTGGGACAGCTCCCCCACCCCGGTCTCGCCGGTGGAGGCGTAGAGGAAGCCGTCCGCGCCGAACGCCAGGCGGCCGCCGTCGTGGATGAAGCCGTTCGGGATCCCCGAGAGAACCACGTCCGGCTCGCCGAGCCGATCCCCCTCGTCGAGGGTGGCGCGCACGATCCGGTTGTCCTCGGCGGTGGTCACGTAGAAGTAGAGGAGCCGGTCCCGCTCGAAGGCGGGCGACACGGCAACGCCGAGCAGTCCTGCCTCGCCTTGCGGCGCGGCCTGCTCGATCCGACCCACCTCCTCGACCCGCGAGTCGTCGGACGCATCGGGGTCGACGAGCAGTACGGCGCGGGTGTCGCGCTCGGTGACGACCGCCCGTCCGTCCGGAAGGAAGCCCAGGCCCCACGGCACCGCCAGCCCGGTGGCCGCCTCCGCGACGACGCGTGGCGCGCCCGGAGGCGCGGGCTCGTCGGTCTCGCCCGTCTCGCCGGTTTCGTCGGCAGGGGCCGGCTCGTCGGACGGCGAGGCAGTGACGGTGGCGGGACCCGGGCCTGCGTCCGGGTCCTCGCTGCAGGCGGTGAGGACGAGGAGGGCTGAGCCGACGGCGACCATGCGGCGCATCGGTCAGCCGACCCGCTCCAGGAACTCCACCAGCAGCTCGTGCACCTCGTCGGGCCGCTCCATCTGGATGAAGTGGGAGCCCAACAGCTCGACGTACGTCGCATCGTCGAGCCGCTCGGCAGCGGAGTACATGTCGCGGGCACCGGCCATCAGGTCGTAGGTCGCGGCGACGAAGTAGGTCGGCACCTTGATCCGGCTCAGGCTGACCCGGGCGTGCTCGGAGGCCGAGAGCACGAGGTGGAAGTACCAGCCCACCGGAGTGCTCAGGAACTCGCGGACCGCGGTCGCGGCAAGGTCGCGGTCGGCTACGGGGAACATGAACCCCGTTCGCTCCAGGGCAGCGATCGAGCGACGGCCCACCGGGAGCCGGGTCGTGATCGGGGTGAGGGCCCAGCCGCTGTACTTGAGAGCTCGCGCGGCGTTGACGGTGACCGCCCGCGCGACGGCGTGAGGGACGTGGAGGGGACCGAGCATGGTCGCGAACGTGTTCCTCGGCACGCCGCCGACCGCGAACAGCCCGGACACGCGCTCAGGGTGGGCGACCGCCAGCTCGAACATGGTGTTGACGCCCATCGACCAGCCCATCAGGACCGCGCGATCGACCTCGAAGTGGTCCATGACCGACAACGCGTCCTCGACCAGCTCCTCGACCCGCACTCGGCCGCGGTCGGCAGGACGGGCCGACCCACCGGTGCCGCGGTGGTTCCAGCTGACGACTCGTACGCCGCAGTCCGGCTCGAGCAGCGCCGGCCACGCCCAGGCGTTCGTGCCCAGGCCGTTGCACAGCACCACCGTCGGGCCCTCGATGCTCCCGTCGGGGTCGTTGGTCCAGACCCGCAGCCGGGTGCCGTCGTCGGAAAGGATCTCGTCGAACGCCAGCCGGGCGTGGGTGGACGTCGACACGACGGGAGCGGCCATGTCCCGATTGTGGCAGCACAGGTCAGCGCGCTGTGGCTGCGACCTCCGTCTCGCGCGCCGCACCAGCGAGAGCTGGCGCCGTCTCGCGTACGGCGAGGAACACCTCGGCGTCCTGCCGTTCGATCCGGCGCCGGGCGAGGGCGGTGGCGGCCACCATCGCGTTGCGCCGGGAGCCGAGCTGAGATGCGTGCGCCCAGCGGTCGACCAGCGGGAGGAGCATGTCGACGAGGCTAGGCAGCGCTGCTTTCATCGGCGTCAACCGCGTGTGACATCTGCGTGAACGAGGCCACGTGGTGGGGGCCGGTCCGGCGGTCAGGCTGCGAGCGCCAGGCGCGCGCCGAGGTGCTGGCTCAGGGAGTCACCCAGGTCGCCGGCGACGGCGTACCGCACCACGCGGAGGCGCCGGTTCCTCCCTGCGAGCGTCAGCTTCAGCTTCAGCCCCGAGAGTGCCGCCGAGTCGACCTGGTCCCACGTGAACAGCGTGGCCCGTCGGTCGTCGAGCAGGCGGGTGATCGGCAGCGACGCCACGTGCAGCATCGCTGTCCGGTAGCCGTCCGCGCTGCGGTGCCGGAACGCTGCGGCGATCCCCTCACCCATCCCGATCCGCTTGATGATCAGCCCGGAGTCCGAGGCCACCACGACGCGCAGCCGGCGCCAGTGGACGCAGGTGGCGACCGAGAGCACCTCCGGATCGACGTCGTGGAACCTGGTCATGGTGGGCGCTGCCACGTCGGGCGAGCTCGACGTGGGCACCCCTTCCTCCTCGAGCGCGCTGACGAGCAGCTGTGCCGACGTACGGTCGGTCACGGAGGCGACCAGCCCGGCGACGTCGACCTCGTGCCCGTCTGAGCCGACCAGGACGCCGGTGCGCTCCCAGTCGACCGTGAAGCGCGCCTCGCAGTGCTCGACCAGGGCCGTGGCGACCGCGCCACCGACGAGGTCGCGCGCCGCGGCCTCGGCGTCCTCCGGCCCGGCGGCGTGGGTGGTGTTCGCGGAGACCAGGGTCTGGGCGTTGCCCCGCCCCAAGGCCGAGATGGCGTCCTGCAGCGTGGTCGCACCGGCGCCCGCGTCGCCCGTGGCTCGGATCAGCAGCGACGCCCGTTCGCGTGCGTGCTGCGCGCCGGCGGTCTCGGCGATCCACGACCACGGCCGCGTCTCGAGCGGGGAGTCGGCGAACAGCTGGGTCTCCAGACCGGTCAGCACCTCCTCGGGACCGGCGACCAGGTGCACCGCCGACGTCCCGTCGTCGGTGACACCGTCGTCGGGGAGTGCCTCGAAGAACTCCACCCGGGACCGGAGGCTGGGGTGTGTGTCGTATGGACCCTGCTCCTCGTCGGGCAGCTCGCTCCGGAGCTCTCGCAGCTCACGCTGCCGCTGCGGGCTCGCGAGGAGCTCGGCGAAGCCGATGAAGAAGGTGTCCGGCCGGACACCGTCCACCGCGAACGCGTAGTGCGCCTGGAAGTAGCTCCACATCGCGTCGAGCGCGGGAAGCTCGCGCAGGGCGTCGCCCGACGGGGCTCTGCCGGCGATCCGGGAGGACCAGACGTCGGCCTCCAGCTCCTGGCGACGGCTCACGGAGCGGGTCAGCCGCAGGTACAGCCGGCCGTACGCGTTGAACACCTTGCCGGTCCAGGAGGTCGGGCCGAGCTCAGCGACGATGTGGCCCAGGGTCACCTGGCCCCGGTAGGCGATCGGCGTGAGGGCGGTGTGCCGGTGGCTGTAGTGGCCCATCTCGTGAGCCAGCACCGCGCGGAACTGCCGGCGAGTGAGCCCCAGGAGCAGCGGCGCACCCACGGTCATCACGCGGCGTCCACCAGTCAGGCCCAGGAACCGGGACTCCTCCCACACCGAGGCGTTCACCTCGACGCCGAGGCGGATCTCGTCGGGAGCGCGGGTGCCGACGGCGTCGGCGATCTCCTGCACCTCGTTCCACAGCGCCGGTTGGTCCTGCGGGGTGACGGCCAGCCCTTCAGGTGCCCCGTCCGGCAGCCGCCTCACCGTCCAGAACGCACGCGTGAGCCCGAGCAGCAGGAACCCGGCGAGGATGACTCCCTGGCCGATCGCGAACCCGCCGACACCAAGTACCACAGCCTCGTAGAGGACGAACCCGGTCAGCCCGACCACGGCAGCGGCGAGCACGTAGACACCGAGCAGCAGCAGCACGGCCAGCGCGGCGCGGGCGATCAGCAACACGGCAGCTCCAGAGGTGGGGGGCCTGACCAGTGTGGGCGAACCGAGCCGTCGGTGTACGTCGAATGGGGAGAAACGAGCCTGCGCGGGAGTCAGTCGGGAACCGGGTCGGCGATCACCTGGCCGGACCTCGTGGCGCCGACCGAGGCCACCACCACGCACACCAGCGCCAGCCACTGCCACCCGGTCAGGAACTCGCCCAGCACCAGCATCGCGGCCAGCGCGGCGGCGGCCGGCTCGAGGCTCATGAGGACGGAGAACACCGCTGCCTTGATGGTGCGCAACGCGATCAGCTCGCAGCTGTAGGGGACCACCGAGCTGAGGAGCCCGACCGCCGCGCCGAGCGCCAGCACGCGCGGGTCGAGGAGGTCGGGGCCGGAGCCGACGAGGGCGAATGGCGCGAGGAGCAGCGCGGACACGATGCTCGCGACCGCGAGCCCGTCGAGCCCGGGCCACCTGGTGCCGGTCCGCGCGCTCAGGAGGATGTACGCCGCCCACGCGGCCGCGGCGAGCAGCGCAAACAGCACGCCGGCGAGCGTCACCTCGCCGGGTTGCAGCCCGAGCAGCAGCACCCCGGCGCCGGCCAGCAGCACCCAGAGCAGGTCGCGCGCCCGACGGGACAGCACGACCGCGAGCGTGAGCGGTCCGACGAACTCGATGGTGACCGCGACCCCGAGGGGGATCCTCGCAATGGACTGGTAGATCGACCAGTTCATCACCCCGAGGGTCACGCCGAAGGCGATCGCGACCTGCCAGTCCGCCCGGGTCCGGCCGCGCAGCGCCGGGCGGGCCACGAGGCCGAGGACCACCGCGGCGGTGGCCATCCGCAGCCACACCATGCCGGTCGGCGAGACGAGGTGGAACAAGTCCTTGGCGAAAGCCGCCCCGAACTGGAGCGAGAGAATCCCCAGCAGCACCAGCCAGACCGGGGACAGGCGGGTCAGTGCTCCTCCTCAGGCCCCCGCCCGGACTCCTCTCCCAGCCGTGCCAGGAGCCGCCGGGCGATCCGGATCTCGCTGTCGAAGTGTGCCAGTCCCCAGTCCGCGACCAGCGCCGGATGGTGGAACGACTCGCCCGGCGCGTCCACCCCCACGAGGCCGGTCCTCACCTGCCTCAGGTCGGCCCGGGCCGAGCGCACCGCCTCGACGTACTCCTCCAGCATGGTGCGGAGCGTGCCGCCGTCGCTCAGGTGCCCGATCATCAGGCGCAGCGCCACCGGGTGCTTGAAGACCGGGAACCCGGCGGGGGTGTCGCGCAGCCAGCGCTCGAGCCGGCGGCGCCCCTTCGCGCTGATCGTGTACGTCGTGCCGCGGCCCTCGCCGCGCCGCCGAACGAGCCCGGCGTCCGTGAGGCGGGCGAGCTCGGAGTAGACCTGGCTCATCGCGGGGGAGACCCAGTAGAAACGGAGGGTGAAGTCGGCGCGCTGCTTCAGCTCGTAGCCGGTCAGCTCGTCTCCGAATGTCAGGAGCCCGAGCAGGGCGTACGAGGTCACGGGAAGGTCTTGACTCATCTCAGCGCCAGACTAGTGTTCCAATTAGGAATAAGCACGGCGGAACGGACGAGGAGCTGACGATGGCCGACACGCTGCTGATGGTGGGAACTCGTAAGGGACTGTGGGTCGGGCGGTCCGACGAGGCCCGTCGGGACTGGGAGTGGAGCGGTCCCCACTTCGCGATGCAGGGCGTCTACTCCACGCTGGTCGACGGGCGGGGCGGTGCCCCGCGGCTGTTCGCTGGTTCGTCCTCGAGCTGGTTCGGTCCGCAGGTCTACCGGTCCGACGATCTGGGCGAGACCTGGGACGAGACTCCCAACGGCGCGATCCGGTTCCCCGAGGACACCGGCGCGACCCTCGCCTCGGTCTGGCAGCTCGTGCCGGGCTCCGCCGCCGGCGACGACGGCGTCGTCTGGGCCGGGACGGAGCCGGGCGCGGTCTTCAGGTCCACCGACCGGGGCGAGACGTTCGAGCTCGTGCGCGGGCTCTGGGACCATCCCCACCGCACGGAGTGGGACGAGGGGTACGGCGGGCAGGCGTTCCACACGCTGCTGCCGCACCCGAAGGACCCGAACCGGTTGCTCGCGGCGATCTCCACCGGTGGTGTCTACGTCACCGAGGACGGCGGCGACACCTGGGCGCCGTCCAACACCGGCGTCAAGGCGGAGTTCATGCCCGGTGAGCGGTCGTTCCCCGAGTTCGGACAGTGCGTCCACAAGGTCGCCCGCGACGCCGCCAACCCCGAGCGGCTGTACCTCCAGAACCACGGCGGGGTCTACCGCTCCGACGACGGCGGCGCCACGTGGAACGACATCGCACCCGGTCTGCCGACCGAGTTCGGCTTTGCCATGGTGGCCCACCCGCGCCGGGCGGACACGGCGTTCTCCTTCCCGATCACCGACGCCGGCGCGCGGTGGCCGGTCGACGGGAAGGCGCGGGTCGCCCGCACCACGGACGCGGGCGAGTCGTGGGACCTGCTCGGCGAGGGCGACCTGCCTGACGAGTTCTTCGCCGCGGTGATGCGTGACGCGATGTGTGCGGACGACCACGAGACCTCCGGCCTGTACGTCGGCGGCCGCAACGGGTCGGTCTTCAGTTCACCCGACGAGGGTGAGACCTGGTCCGAGATCCACCGCGACCTGCCCGACGTGCTGGTCGTGCGCGCCGCGTCCCTGTCGTGAGAGGACCCGGCCTGAGATGATCCGGCCTGAGATGATCCGCCCATGAGCGCCTTCGAGATGTCCCGCTCCGCGTACATCGACGCCCCACCGGAGCGGGTGCTCCCGCTGCTCGAGGATTTCCACGAGTGGCAGCAGTGGTCGCCCTGGGAGGGGCTCGATCCCGACCTGAAGCGCACCTTCACGGGGCCCGAGAAGGGGGTCGGTTCCCACTACCACTGGTCGGGCAACAAGAAGGCCGGCGAGGGGACGATGGAGATCACCGAGGCTGGTCCGGGCGGCGTTGAGGTCGACCTGCGCTTCCTCAAGCCGTTCAAGGCGACGAATGTGACCCGCTTCGACCTTCGGCCGGCCGGCGGCGGCACCGATGTCGACTGGGTGATGACCGGTGAGCGCAGCACGATCATGTCGCTGATGGGGAAGCTCTTCTTCGACAAGTCGATCGGCAAGGACTTCGAGAAGGGACTGGCCGCGCTGAAGGCGGCGGCCGAGCGCGGCTGAGCGCGGCTGCGTCGTCGGCCCCACGCCCAGGGGTGACCTTCCACCCGCTCAGAACTGAGTCGGTCAGCGGATCAGTCCTGAGCGCGGAGTCGACCGGCTCGGTCGACCGCTGTGAGGGTCGCGTCTGTCGGAACTGATCCGCGGGGCGACTCAGGTCCGAGCCCAGGGGCGGGCTGTCGGTGGATGGTGCTGGACTCTCGTCAGAACGATGGGGGCAGGGCGATGCCAGCAGAAGCGCAGTCGGACCCGGCAGGCGGGTTGCTGGCACCGGGCATGGTGCGGCGCATCCGGCGGATGCTCGACCTCTCGCAGCGCGAGCTCGCCGAGGCGCTCGGGACCGCCCAGGCAACGGTCGCACGTTGGGAGACGGGCGCCGTCAGTCCGGACCTGGAGAGCGTCGGGCGCATGGCCGCCCTCGCGGGCCTGCGGCTCGCCCTGGTCGACGCGGCGGGTGCACCGGTCGAGCAGATGGCCACCGATGCACTGCGCGACCGAGCCGGACGCCGATTTCCGGCCCACCTCGACGGCCGAGACCTCGGCACCGTCCCGATCCGCTTCTTGCACCGAGGCGTCTACCGGGACCTGCTCCGTCGTCACCTCGGCACGCCTCCTGACCATCCGCCGCCCGGGGCCACGAGAGGGTGCTGAGACGCGGGACGGGGTCGCCGGCCGCGCGCGACTACGCTCGGGCCATGACGCAGCCCGACATCAAGCCCCGGTCCCGCGACGTCACGGACGGGCTGGAGAAGGCGGCCGCCCGGGGCATGCTGCGCGCGGTGGGCATGGGCGACGACGACTGGGAGAAGCCGCAGATCGGGGTGGCGTCCTCCTGGAACGAGATCACGCCCTGCAACCTGTCCCTCGACCGGCTCGCGAAGGCGGCCAAGAACGGCGTCCACGCGGCCGGCGGGTTCCCACTCGAGTTCGGCACCATTTCGGTGTCCGACGGCATCTCGATGGGTCACGAGGGCATGCACTTCTCGCTCGTCTCGCGTGAGGTCATCGCCGACTCGGTCGAGACCGTGATGATGGCCGAGCGGCTCGACGGCTCGGTCCTGCTGGCAGGCTGCGACAAGTCGCTCCCCGGCATGCTGATGGCGGCGGCCCGGCTCGACCTCGCCAGCGTGTTCCTGTACGCCGGCACGATCCTGCCTGGTCAGGTCGACGGCGAGTACGTCACGATCATCGACGCGTTCGAGGCGGTCGGGGCCTGCCTCGCGGGCAAGATCAGTCGCGAGCAGGTCGACAAGGTCGAGCGCGCGATCTGCCCCGGCGAAGGGGCCTGCGGCGGCGCCTACACCGCCAACACGATGGCCTCGGTCGCCGAGGCCCTCGGCATGAGCCTCCCGGGCAGCGCGGCACCGCCCGCCGTCGACCGCCGCCGCGACGGGTTCGCGCACAAGTCGGGCGAAGCCGTCGTGGGGATGCTCCGGCGGGGGACCACCGCGCGCCAGATCATGACCCGCGAGGCATTCGAGAACGCGATCGCTGTCGCGATGGCGCTGGGCGGCTCGACGAACGCCGTCCTCCACCTGCTCGCGATCGCGCGGGAGGCCGAGGTCGACCTCACCCTCGACGACTTCACGCGGATCGGCGAGCGGGTGCCCCACCTCGGCGACCTCAAGCCGTTCGGCAAGTACGTGTGGGTCGACTTCGACCGGGTCGGCGGCATCCCGATGCTGATGAAGCTGCTGCTCGACGCCGGCCTCCTCCACGGGGACGTGCTCACCGTGACCGGCAAGACCCTCGCCGAGAACCTCGCCGACATCGACCCACCCGCGGTCGACGACGAGGTGATCCGGAGCCTCGAGCGCCCCATCCACCGCACCGGCGGCCTGACCATCCTCAAGGGATCCCTCGCCCCGGACGGTGCGGTCGTGAAGAGCGCCGGCTTCGACGACTCCACCTTCACCGGCACGGCGCGGGTCTTCGACGGCGAACGCGCGGCGCTCGACGCGCTGGCTGCCGGCACGATCGTCGCCGGCGACGTCGTCGTCATCCGCTACGAAGGTCCCAAGGGCGGCCCCGGCATGCGCGAGATGCTCGCGATCACCGGTGCCATCAAGGGCGCGGGCCTCGGCAAGGATGTGCTGCTGATCACCGACGGCCGCTTCTCCGGCGGCACGACCGGCCTCTGCGTCGGCCACCTCGCGCCCGAGGCGGTCGACGCAGGGCCGATCGCGTTCGTCCGCGACGGCGACCCGATCACCCTCGACGTCGCCGGCCGTTCGCTCGACCTCGACGTGTCCGAGGAGGAGCTGACCGCGCGCCGCGAGGGCTGGGAGCCGAACCCGCCCAAGTACACCCGTGGGGTGCTCGGCAAGTACGCCAAGGTCGTGCAGTCCGCGGCTCACGGCGCCGTCTGCGGCTGATCCCACCTAGGTCACTGGTGGATGCGGTCCTCCCAGTCCGCCGGGACACGTCCGTCCGGCCCCGGGGAGGGCTGCTCCAAGGGACGCGAGGTCGGGGGCGCCAGGTCCGGCAGCGGCAGCACCCGCTCGCGCGCGTAGTCCCAGCCCCACTCCTCATCCGGCTCGAAGCTCTGCACCACCGGGTGCCCTGAAGCTCGGAAGTGCGCGGACGCGTGCTGGCCCGGGGAGGAGTCGCAGCACCCGATGTGACCGCACCCGGCGCAGCGGCGCAGGTGCACCCACCAGCCGCCGGCCTCGTCACACTCGACGCAGCCGGTGCCACTGGGAGGGACGTCGGGACTCACGTGCTCGCTGGGGGCGGCCATGCCCCCAGTGTGGCAGCGGCGCCCGCGTCAGGGGCGCAGCCACCACGTGACGAGGGCGGCCAGTGCCGACACGACCGCGACGGGGGGATCCGTCGCCGGCGGCGCGGTCAGTGCCGCCGGCGCGACGGCTGCGGCCGGCCGGATGGCTCCCAAGCGGATCATGATCCGCCGCAGCGGGCGTCCGCTGCGCATCCAGTCCTCCATGCCCTCGGTCGTCGTCACCCAGGCGCCGCCCTTGGCGAACGGGTACGCCACTGTCTCGGTCACCCGGTAGTCGTGGGAGTACCACGTCAGCACGTA
>Ga0190275_10000887_pt1 | contig 23576 bp, 40 predicted proteins | sample Popmic550T_FD_133745 | JGI IMG/M metagenome (GOLD analysis project Ga0190275, IMG submission 133745) | Populus adjacent soil microbial communities from riparian zone of Yellowstone River, Montana, USA - 550 T | ecosystem: Environmental > Terrestrial > Soil > Riparian zone > Trees stand | place...
CGCACATCAGGTCTTCGTTGCCGTAACGGATGTGGTTGCCCAGCGCCGAAGCGCCGCGCGAGTAGCCGGGCCAGCTGTTCCAGCGCGAAGCCTGGTCGTCGGCGGTCATGATGAGCGCCTGGCTGAGTGCGTTGCCGCCGAAGTTGCGATTGTCAACGATGCCGCCCCAGCCGTACTTGCCGAACCACCAGCCTGTCGAGGAGTTGTTCCCGTACGACATGCCCTGGACGCACCCCCAATCGACGTGTAGGTATGCCTGGCTCGGCGTGGCAAGTACCAGCGCCAGCATGAGCGTGGCCAGCAGCGCAAGCGCGTACTTGGCAAGCATTAGTCGTCACCCAGCGGGCTCGCGTCTGGGGCGGGATCAGCCTCGACCTCACCGAGAGGCGACGTACGGCCGCGTGCCTGGCCTGCCTCGGGCGGCTTGCCCGGTGCCTTGACCGCGAAGACCTCCTCGGGGGTCGGCCCGGCAGACCCGCTCGTCGGCCGGATGATCTTCACCGGCTCGATGATGACCTCGCTGGTCGGGATGCTCTCTACTTCGTAAAGCTTTTGCAGCTTGCCGTAGGGCTCGTCCAGCGTGGAGCCGTGCCCGGTGAGAGGTTCGATGATGACGCCTGTCGCGCCGACACCGTCCCAGGACCCGCCTCGTCCGGCGCCGTGATCGACCGGGCTCTGCCCGACGACGCGCACCTTGTTGTAGGGGAACGGGATCTTGTGCTTCGGGCGCTTGCGTGTCGGATCGTCCGGGTCCACCTTGGCGGGGACCTCGGTGTCAGCACGCTGCTCCTTCAGCTTGAGGATGGTGTTAGGCTCGTACATGGCTACTCCTGGGTCAGCTTGAGGGCTAGGTCGTTGCGGCGCTGCCAGCAGCGTGCTCGCTCCGCTCGGAGCAGTTCGGCATCTTCTGACTCACCGTCGATGCGGTCCAGTTGGGCATTGATCCGCGCCATGCGGTTGCCCATCTGGATGTACTTGGCCACGCGTCGAGCGTACAGCCACTTGTGAAACGGGTTCTTCATGACTTAGCAGCGTACCACATGTCGCCTTCGTACGCGAGATAGAGCGTTCGTGCCAGCTGTTCTACCAGCGATTCGCGCTCGTGACGGAGTTCTTCCTTCCAGATCCCGCGCGCCGGAACCCCCAGCACGTCTTCGACTCGGTGGATGGCGTCATCGAAGTCGCGCATGGCGACGTGGATGAGTTCGTGGATGATGACCTTGTCGATGTCCCCAGGCTCAGCGTCCGGCAGCCAGGCCTTGCAGACCTCCAGGTACACCGTGTCGTAGTGCGATGACATGGTCACCGCAGCCTTGGCGCTGTAGAACACCGAGTCCGAGGGCTCATCTACCGCTTCGACCTCAATGTCCCAGTGCTCCAGACGCAGCGGCTTCAGCTTCTTCTGCCAGTACGTGACTCGGCGAATGAACGAGGCTGTGGTCATGACTCCACCCACTTAGGTGTCCAGCCCTTCTTCGGCTTAGGCGCATCGAACTCCGGGACGCGGATGTACTCCCACCAGCGCACCGTGCCAGAGCCGCCACACTCACGGCAGCTGTGTGACGAGCCGTACTCGTCCGTCCAGTGGCCATCGCACTTGCGCGGCTCGTAGCCCGGCACGCCGGGGCATGGCGCGCTCTTGTAGACACGGTACTTGCAGAGCCCGTCTCGCGTCCATTCCAGTCGCTCAGAGTGCTTCATTCGGACACCGCCCCGGCGTCCAGGTAGCGACGCTCGCGGCCCGTCCAGGCCGGGTCGAAGTAATACTCGCGCTTGTCGTCGTCCTTCAGCGGCTTCGCGTCGGACCACCGCTTGACCACATCGAAGTCAGCGGTCACTGGCACCAATGCCTCGCCGTCGATCCAGAGGGCTCCTCCGGGCTGGCTGATCTCCGTCATGCGGGTCTGAATCTGCCGGCCAGTTGCCTCCGCGTCGGCGGTGGGAACGTGGGCCAGGATCTCGTCGTGGACCAGGCCGACCATCGGGATACCGTCAGCGTGCAGCTTGATGACGGCGTCCTTCAGGAGTGCGGCAGCGGTGCCCTGCACGAGGTAGTTCGTGGCCTTGTAGCTGTCCCTGAGGTCCACGCGGAAGCGTCGGCCGGAGATCAGGTCGTCCTGAATGTACCCGCGTTCACTCAGCGCGTAGTCGATGCGGTTCTGAAGACGCGAGACCTCGGGGTACGCGTCGGCGTAACGGCGCTTGTAGACGCGCGCCTGGTTCATGTCGCAGCGGAAGTAGCGGCGGATCGAACGGAGCCCGCCTCCGTAGATCGTTGTGAAGTTGTAGACCTTGCCCTGCTGACGGGCGCTCTCGTAGCCGCCGCCCGGTCGAGCACGGTCCCTGAACCCCAGCATCTCTGCGGTGAGCGTGTGCAGATCGTCGCCGTTCTTGATGGCAGTCATCATTCGCCCGGCGCCGCAGTAGGCAGCGAACAGCACCATCTCGATGTTGCTGAGGTCGCACGTCACGAGGCTGTAGCCCTCGTCCGCGACGATGTTCCAGCGCAGACGCAGATCGTCTCGTGGCTGGTTCTGCATGTTCGGGTCGGCCGAGGACATCCGGCCGGTGCGGGCGCCGACCTGGCGGTAGGTCGAGTGGATGCGCCCGTCCGGCGCGATGAAGGGCTCCTTGTGGGAGTTCATCGCCGAGACGTACGTGCGACCGATCATCGGCCGCACGTACGTGCTCAGCACCTTCGCCTCTGCCCGGTAGTCCAGGATCGCAGCTGCCAGGTCGTCGTGGACGGCCCGCAGGTTGTCGGCGTCGGCCGACACGGTGCCATCCTTAGTGGACATGAAGGACATGTCGGCGCCGCGCGCCTTGAGGGCGGCGAGCACCTGAGCCGACGAGCGGGGATTGAAGTCCTCGATCTTGCGCGGCTCGCAGTCCGTGTTGTCCACGTAGTCCACCGGTTCGCGGCCGAGTTCCTTGTCGAACACGTCCGGATCACCCTCCAGAGCGAGTTCCTGTACGCGGTCACGCAGGCGCGTGACGTTGTCCATGACCTCGATCTCCAGACGACGGTACGCCGTCTCGGATGCGGGGATGCCGCGCATTTCGATGCGGTAGAGCGCGGCCATGGCCTTGCGCTCGAACTCGACCACGCGTCGTAGCTCTGGCGCGTTCTCGAACACCGTCTCCTGGTGGTCGCAGACCTTCTTAGTCAGGATTACGTCTTCCAGGCCGTAGACCTCCATGATCTCCTTCGGCACGTCGGAGTAGTTGGCGCGGTGCCAGTCCGTGCCGTCCTCGAAGCGGTAGATCTCCGCCTCCTCAACGATGGCCTGCTGCGTCTCGTCCAGGTTCTCGGTCATTTCGAGGATCAGGTACTCGTCCGCGTCCTTGAGTATCTTGCGGCGGCGCTTGTTCTCCTCGTTGATCCAGGTCTTCACGGCCTTCTGAAGGTCAGCTGCCTCCTCGCCGAACAGCTTGGAGGACACCGCCTTGAGGGCCACCGAGCGACGCTCGTCAATGGCGTGCGCATCGACCATGCCGTCGTACCACTTGTCCTCCGGCGGAAGAACGAACCCCTGCGTCTCGGCGAACGAGAGATCGAACTTGGTGTTCCAGGCTCGGAGGCCTTCGACAGCGCCCCGGTCGAACCAGGCCTGGATGGCCTCGCGGTTCGACGTGTCGAACTCGGGGTGCCAGTCGAAGGACACCGCCGGATTGACGCCGTCGTAGAACTGGAACGTGAACGGGTAGTGCCCGCTGTGCGGCTGGAACCCTGTCGTCTCGCAATCAAAGTCGATCATGGTCGTTCCTCTGGTGCCTGTCCGCCCCAGGCCTCGAAGTGCTCAGCCGTGGCGACCTCGTGGGTGTACTCGATGCCCAGCAGCCGGAGCAGATCCTCCTCCTGAATGGAGTGGTTCTGGTCCAGCAGCTTGCCGTCGCGGTAGACCGCGATCCAGTCGTAGTCCTCGCTGCGAATGACGTGGATCATCGGCCGCACTCGCAGTGACAGGTACGTGGCGTTGCCGTGACGACGGGCACGTCGGCGGTGAAGTTCAGCGTCATCGTGTCGCCCGCGTGCAGCGTGTGCCGTACCTCGCCATACTTGATGACGACTTTGCGTCGGTCGATGGACTCGATGGTGAACTCCGTCTCGAACTTGGCCTGCGCGTTGATAGTCACTTCGGTCATGCGGTACCTCCCTGATTGATGGGCGCCCAACATTCCTTGCCGACGCGTCGCCAGTTGGGATCGGCATCTACCTCAGCGATCTTGGCGTCCTCGGCTGTGCGTGCCTTGTCCTTGGTCTTGAACGTCACAGCCTTGCACACCGGCCGGATGGAAAAACCGAACGTGATGCAGATGTCCGCGTAACGCTTGGTACCGCGCGCGGTGACTCCCACCTTGCGGCGAAACACGGTGTCGGTCTCGTCGTCGTAGATCAGGACGTCGTAGAGATCCGTGGCGCCTGTCCACTCATTGCGAATGATCTCGACCGGAGGCTTGGTGGGGCTGCGACGGATCGCTCCGCCCATGTCCACCTTCGGCGGCGTGTAGGCCGCTAGGGAGACTAGTGGCGCTGGTGCACCGCCTTGCAGCACTTGGACCCGCGCGAGTGCCGTCGCGCGGGCCTGTTCGACAGTCGAAGCAGTAATGCGCTCTACGCAGACGCCAGGCACGGCTGGGTGGGGCTGGACCCCTGTCAGCCTATGCAGACGCTTGCGTTCATCGGCGTTGTAGATGATGGCACGAGGAGATCGACCGCCATCACGGGGGCCGTTACGGGCCGCTACCATTACTCGTAGGTCGGGCATGCTAGAAGTTCAGAGCCTGCTCGACCTTGTACCTCAGGTCCATGAGCGAGCCGTCGTTGACGATACGTCGTGTGATGAGCGAGGCAGGCAGCCTGATCTCGGACTCGTGTCCGTCGCTCTCGGTGGCCGGGTGAACGATCTCCCAGACCTCGCCGCCGAGATCGAGGACACGCTTCGCCTCGTTCGGAAAGCGGGTGTCGGTGAAGGCGACGATGCCCTCGCCGTACATGTTCTTCAGGTTGACCTGGTCGATGTTGGCTGCCGCCTTGTACGGCTGCGCGGCGACCGCGACACACGGTGTCGGCTTCGGGAGCACCTGATCGACCCAGAAGTCATCGCCGAACAGCTTGCGGAACTCGGTGCCCATCCACTGAAGGTACTGACGGCCGCTGATGTTGGTGTTGGCGCTGCTCCTGGCCCACGGCATCGTTCCGTACTGAATGACGCCTGCCTCCTTGAAATGATCCATGTACTCGATGCACTGCGCCTCCGGGAGCGTGAGCATGCCCAGCGCGCGGCAGGCAGCGACCTTCAGCTTGTCGGCGAAGCCGAGGGTGGTGACGGGCACCATCCTGTCCCAGCCGAGCGACGCGATGGCCTTCCCGGTCTCGCCCTTGCCGGAGCGCTTGAAGCCATTGATGGCGATGAGAGTCGTGTTCATGTCGTCCTCCGTTGGTTGATGAACATTGCCGCGATGGGGATCGCGTAAAGATCGGGGTGACGGCCGACCATACACTGAATGGGATGCTCCTGCTGGAGGATCAGGTCGGCCAGCGCCTCCAGCGGCACCACGAACTCGTGATAGTTCTGGTCCGCGTGCTCGTCGGCCCACTGACGCAGCAGATCGCTGGCCTCGTCGGGCGTGCGGTCGCCGAAATTCTCCCAGTCATCGCCCATGATCTCAGACTCAGTCATTCGTGGCCACCAGTTCGGTGTAGCGGGCGAGGAACAGGCGCTCGGCCTCGACAGGCGAGAGCCCGCCGAGGAAGTAGTCGGGCGTGACGATGCGTCCCTGGTCCTCGATGTTCCAGGCCTCCAGCTGGGAGCCAGCCCAGTTGATGCCACGCGACGGGAGAAGGTGGCGCGCCTCCACGAACAGCGCCCAGTTGTCAGCCGTCTTGACGGCTACGTCGTGGAACATATCCACATCGAACGGCAACGCCAGACCCCTGATGATGGCCTTGTCCATGCGCTCCGTCAGCCGCCTGTAGCCTGCACCCAGCAGCGGCTTGAGCGGCCGAGGGATGTCACCCAGGTACGCCTCCGACCCGTCGTGCAGCAGCCCACCCAGCTGCCGCAGCGGGCCATGGCCTCGCCGCTGCAACCGGATGGAGACGCACACGGAGTGCTCCGCGACACTGTAGAACGTGCGACAGTGGCCACCGTAGCGGCACACGTTCGCCAGCGCGTGCGCGATGTCCTCCAGGCAGATCGTGGACGCGTCCGGGGCTCGTGTGTCCACGAACTGGCCGGTGTACGTCTCGACCATGTTGGCGCTCGGGATGCTTGGGTTGCTCATCGTGCCCTCCTAGACGCCTAGGCCACCGTAGGTGTTGCCGTCGTCCTGCGGCAGCCTGTAGCGTGCTCCTGTCGAGCCCCGACCGTCGCTGACGGAGGGCATCTTCTTCAGTCGGCCATCCTTGACCAGGCGGTTCGCCATCTTGCGTACGTCGTCCTTCTTCTCGTCGGTCGCCTCGGTCAGGTCAGCTACGCTCATCGGCTCGTCCGCGTTGCCGCGCAGCGCGTCGATGATGGCCCCCTCGATGGCGCTGGTTGGTACATGCTTGTACCACCAGGCCTCGGAGTCCCACTCCATGCGGATCGGGTTCGGCGCCCGGCCGTGACGGCTCTTGGAGCACGATAGCTCGCGGAACTCCCCGCCCTTGACGGCCTCGAAGTTCTCCATGATGGTGACGGCGCCCTCAAGCACGGTCGAGCCACGCCCGGCCGACATCTTCTCGCCATCGTCGCCGACGCCGCTCTTGCGCTCGTGGTGAGACACGTGGACGGCGCACTTGAAGTCTGCTGCGATCTCCACCATCGCGTCTACGACCTTGGCCATGTCGGTGGCGGAGTTCTCCTCGCCGTTCCAGAGCCCTCGGAACGGCTCGATGAAGACGTAGTCGGGCTCCCACTTCTCGCAGCCTTCGCGTACGAGGTTCAGCTTGGCGGGGTCGTCCAGCTTGAGGCCGGAGTAGCCGCCGTCGCCCCAGATCAGCACGTTCTCCTTCGCCAGCTGGCGGTCCTCCTCGGTGAGATAGCCCTGAGCGTTCAGCATGATGCCGATCTGCCGATGGAACAGGCCTCCGGCACCCTCGTTCTCAATGATGAGGATCTTCAGCGGGCCGGTGGGCATGTAGACAGCGTTGCCATCGACATCGTTGAGCCCGTCGAAGAACGGCTTGCCTGCGGACCACCGGAGCATGCGGTTGAGCGCCATGACGGTCTTGCCCTTGCCTGCGCGGCCGATGGTGCCGCCCACGCCGCCGCGCACGGCCATGTAGGGCTCGACCAGGACGGGCGGCACCTCGATCTCGTCGCTGAGGTACTTGCCCAGCGTCCGGATCGGCGGCTCAAACTGCTCCGTGCTCATCTCCGCCATGGCCTCCAGCCGCGCGCGCGACAGCGCGGCGCCCATCTTGTCGGCGTCGAGGGTCTTCAGATGCTCAGCGAATTGGGTGATGGGATTCGGGTCTGTCATTTACTTGCTCCTGGGATTGGCGATGGGGCAGTCGGGGTGGATGTATGGTGCGACGACCGGGTCATCGCACCCGGTCGAAGTGTACTGCTTCTCCTCTGCGTTGCGCAGGATGCGCAGGATCTCGCTGTCCGGCAGGCCTGGGTCGGCGTGCTCGTTGACGTAGCGCATGTACTCCAGCGTCTCGTCGTGGTCGTACAGCGCGCAGTTCGAGAACTGCTTGGCCAGTAGGAACATGGTGTTGCTCTGGTGGCCGTAGACGAGCGGGTTCGTCACTGCGTTGGCGACGATGTGCTCGGCGCACATGTGCAGTGTCGTCTGGGTGCCGAACTCGGCGCCGTCGCGACGCTTGGTCGCGGGGTCCACCAGCTGGAGCATGGCTGCGCGCTTGCGCCACTCGCGGGGGTCGTTGAGGTTCAACTCGGCAGCGAGTAGGAACTTCTCCAGCGGATAATCCCAGGTGCCCTTCTCCGATAGGATGGGCCGCTCGCTGCCGTGATAGGGCAGGTTGATGTAGTTCCCAAACTGAACGCGGGCGAAGTCGGGGTTCTTCGGGAAGACCTCGACGTCCTTCTTGTCCATGGCGAAGCAGATCTCGCGCAGCACGCCCATAGGTACCCACGCCTCGATGGACTCGGAGAAGAACACCCACACGTGAGCGTTGCCCGAGCGCGAGCGCTCCACGAACGCGGCGCCTGGGATGAGCCGCGCCATCGTGAAGGCCGTCTCGAAGTCGGGCTCGTCCAGGTCGATAGCTGCGAAGTTGACGCGGCTGTCGGCCATCAGCGGAGCGATGCCGATGCCAGGGCCAACGCCGTTCAGGTGCGCAGCGAAGTCAGCCAGCTGTGGCTTGCGCTTGACCCAGCGTCCGGGGCGGTCACCCGTACCGTACGCAATGTCCAATCCCCGAAAGAGGTTGGCGAATCGGCCGGCATCTACGTGCTCGTGGAAGTTAGACATCCACGTCCACCGGGTCGAAGCCGAACACCGGTAGCAGCTTGACGGCCTCGTCGTAGTTGATCTGATCGGCGACGGGGCTGCCCTTGTACCGATAGTCAGGCACCAATCCCAGCTTACGCTTTAGCTGCGAGTTGTCGGCACCGATGTAGACCTTGTTGCGCCCCTTCTTCCGGCGCATCCATCCTGCCGCACGGCAGACCTGATCGGCTGTGATGTCCTCGTTGCGGAGGAACTCCTCGCGGAAGGGCGCGTTGGGCACGGTCTCCGTCGCACTCATGCGGGCACCGTGAGGACCACGAGGCACGCGGCGACGGTGTAGATCACCGCGAAGGCGAGGAAGATGCGCGAGAAGTACTGCGCTTCACCGGTCGGGCGGGCCATGGCCCACAGACCAGAGAGGATGGAGGCGAGCGCGAAGCCGCCGACGAGGGTGAAGATCAGCTGAGCGGTGCTAGACATTCTCGGCCTCCCGCTCCAGGCGCTTGAGGTGTGCGCGCATCCGGAAGCGTCGGTCCAGCGAGGAGGCGCCGCAGATGCCCTTGAAGGTCTTGTTCATGCCCTTGACCCAGCGGCGACTGAACTCCTCGGCCTGGGTCATCGCTGCCTGCTCGCGCGCGGCCTTGTCGGCGGCTGCATCGGCGCGGACCTTGTCCAGGTCAACGGCGCCTGCGAACTGTGGATCATTGAGGTTGGGCTGCTGAGGGATGCTGGGGTTCATAGGGTCCTCCTCCGTCGATGGATGATAGTGCGGGGTACCATGTCTCCCGCTCCCAGGGTCGCTAATCGCTGCCCGGACGAATCCGGTGCCCCACCCGAAGGTGGCCTGGCCCTTACGTACTACTTAGACGCCGAGACCGCCCTTGGCGTCCGGCTCGACCGGAGCGTCGGCTCCGGCGCCAGCCGCCTGGTTGTCGGCCACGCGACCGGCGCGCACCAGCTTGGCCAGGTCGAGGGCGACGATGCGCTCCTCGGGGGTGGTCTCCCTGGTCAGCTTCGGCACCAGCAGGAACGCGGCGCCCTTCGCGAACGACTTGCGCTCGGTGGACAGCGCGAACACGCGGTTGAAGAAGGGCTGGCCCCGCAGGGACATCCGCTTCAGGCCGTTGATCTTCCGGACGGAAGGCATGTTCGTCCGCTGTAGGGACAGACGGACGGGCTGCATTTCGACGGTGTCGTCGTCGCCCGGCACCAGCACGAGGCCAGTGTAGTTGTGGGTCGTGGAGATCATCGGGCCCTTGCCCCACTCGATCTCCTTGTTGTTGACGCGCTCCTTGTACGTCTCCTCCGCGTCGGGATGCTGGTCGAACCGCGTGCCGACGAACTGCGCGCCGACGACGGGCTCCCAGGCCTCGGGGATCTCGTCCCCGAAAGCGACGTACGCCTTGTTCGTCTCGCGATCCGCTGCGAAACGACCCGGCTGGTAGTAGGCGACGATGAAGTCGATCTCGTTGCCGAGACCTTCGCCGCTGAGGGTGTTGATGAACTCACCGGGCTCGGCCTGCTCGGCCTGCACTTCCTTGGTGAGCGGCTGACCGATCTTGAGGATCGGGATCTGGATGGAGTCGTCCGAGAACTCCTCCTCCTGCCCGGCGATCAGGTCGTCGTACTCGGAGTTGGTGAGTCCGAGAGCGGCGGCAGCCGGATTGGCCTGCTCGATCTCCGTGCCGGGATCCGGCTTTGCCTTACTGGACATACGTGGTACCTCCTGGTTGTGGTTCAAGAAGCTGATCTGCTTCAGGTCCGCTAGGGAGAGTATCAGACCTACGACTTCTGCGTCGTGATGGTCATCCCTCGCTGTGTGGTGTACGTCGTGCCGGGCATCGGCTCCTCGCCCTGCTCCAGCCGTGTGCGGAGATCGTTGTTGAGGTGCTTCATGACGAACTTCGGATGCGAGACCTCCTCCAGGCGGGCACGGTTCTCATACCACTCGTGGATCTCGTCCTCGTCAATGATCTTGGCGAAGAACTGCTCGCGCGTGCGGAAGGCGACGGTGCCATACGGCTCACCCAGTGGGACCTTCAGCGTGCCCTTGATCTGCGGGTCGCCGTTGGCGTCTGGCTTCTCGAACATGTCGAAGACTTCGAGTTCGATCTTCTCGCAGTCGTCCTTGTCCTTCTGCCACTGGGTCTTGGCTGCGTCACGCTTCTGGCGCGCCTCGACCAGCGACCGTAGCTTGTCCTTGAGCGCCGGGCTGATGATCTCGATGTCTTCGACGTCTTCGTCGTCGCGGTCGTCGTAGTCCTCGTTGTACTCGTGCTCCAACTGCATTACTTCTTCCTCCTGTTCGCCTTGCGTGAGGCCTTGGCGATCAGCCGCAGGCGCTTGCGCTTGTTCATGGGGCCGACGTAGGTGTCGCGGCCATTACGGGCGCGAACCTTCAACACGCACCCGCTGCGCAGAGGCCCAGGCCGAGCGCGAAGCCTACCCCGTAAAGGATAGCTCCCGCGATCAAAACCATAATGGCCAACACGATGACGCTGCCAATCAGGTCAAGCATTTTCTCGCACCTCCTCGATCTCGTCTACCGCGTGGACCGCCTTGACGATCTTGCGCTTCAGACTGTTGGTCGGCTCTACCTTCGTCACCGCTACGGTGTCCGGAGCCTGGGGGATGTAGGTCGTGCTCTTGCGGGCCTGACCGATGCGATCAGCATACCGATGTTCGGCCTGCTCATCGACGGCGGGCACCCAGTCCCGGCTGAGGAAGTACCCTCGGTTGCACCGGGTCAGCGTGATCCCTTCCTTCAGGGCAGCCGTGGTGCCAACGAGGACGTCCAGCTGGCCGTTCTGGAACTTGTCCTCCATACGGGTGCGCTCAACACCGGACTGCTCGCCCGTGTAGATGCCCACCTGGACGCCAGGGAACTTGCGCTGCAAACGTGCCGCAAGCAAATCGCAAGAGCCTCGGAACGCAGCGTAGACAACCCACGGTTCTGGCCTTGAGCCCTCGAAGCGCTCGATGAACTCGTCCATGCTGGCCGAGACGTCCGGCCCGCCGACGAGCGCGAGGTTCTCGATGATCTTCCGCAGCTGCACGGTGCGCGCGCCGCCGTTCGGGATCCTCGTGATGGCGTAGCGGTCGCCAGCCATCAGAGCCTCGGCGAACTTGACTGCGTTCGCGTCACCCTCCTCGATGTCCTTCTCGACTCGCAGCCACATTTCCTTCTCGGCGTCCTTGTAGGCCTTGCGCTGCGCGTCGGCCAGCGGGACGTCGAAGTAAATGCGGCGGTGGCCGGGCAGGCTCCGGACGGAGCCAGCGGTGCGGCGGATGACACGGCCCTTGATGGCGAAGCGCAGTCCGTCCGGGTTCTTCACGCCGACGACGACCTTGCCCTTGCGGTTGCCGTAGTCCTCCTCGTAGGAGTCCTCGTAGGCCGACTCGAAACGCTCGTGCGACGAGAACTCAAACGGCCAGAGCCAGTGCAGCAGGCTCCAGAGTTCGCTCGGCGCGTTCATGACTGGCGTGCCGGTGAGCCCCAGCATCAACTCGCCCTGGATGCGGTGGAGGCCCTTCGTCTGCTTGGCGCGCGGGTTCTTCGCGCGATGAATCTCGTCCGCGATGACGGCCAGCCACTTGCCGGACACGACCTTGTCCCGCTTGCTTCGCAGCCGTTCTACCATGCGTGGGTCGAGGGAGCCATACTCCAGGTCCATGTGCGCTGCCCAGGGCACCTGGAACAGCGGCTCCTTCATCTTGATGCGGTTCTCGTAGGACGTCATGCCCGACCGGTGCTTGACCTTGACCTTGACGTGCTCGGTCCGCAGGCTCTCCCAGTTCGCGATCAGCCAGGCATCGTCCTTGATGCCCGCGACGATCTGCGCGTGCCGCTTTGCTGGGGTGGCTGCGTCGATCATCTGCACGCTGTAGGTGTCGGGCTCCAGCCAGCGATGGAGTTCACGCAGCCAGGCGCCCTTCACGGACTTCGGCGCGACGATCAGCTTCGGTCCGTCCGGGAGCGTACCGTCCACGTTGAGGTTGCGGAGACGATACTCCTCGACCACCGAGATCGCCTGAATCGTCTTGCCCAGGCCCATGTCGTCGGCGAGGATGGCGCGCATCTCGCGTGCGATGTGCTCGACGGCCGCGCGCTGGAAGTCAAACAGCCCGGTGAACTTGAGATCGTTGACCTTGGCAGGCTGCCAGGGCATGCGCTTGTCGCCCCACGGAACCAGCACGGTTCCGTCCGGAGGAAGCGGGGTGGTGACCTCCTCCTCGGCGCGCTTGCGAGAGTTGCGGATCCAGTCGAGCAGTTCGGGCTCAGCTTGCGGCTGGATGGTGCGCAGGATGCGATCTGCGACCATCGGCTCGTCTGGGAAGTGCCACAGCTTCGTATCCCAGTCGAACCGCTTAGCGTCGAAGCCTCGTACCTTCTGGAGGACGTCGTTGAACGCTGCGCCTCGACCCGTCGTGGACAGGTCGAGGATCAGTTCATCATTGAGGCGCGTGAGCGTCGGGCCGTCGGACACTACAGCACCGTCAGCGCGAGCGCATACAAGCCGTACATGCCCCAGCCCACTACGTTCAGCAGGGCTAGCACGCCGATCAGCATGAACAGCCACAGCGGCACCTCGAACGTCGAGATCATGCCGTCAGCGTTCTTGCGGCTGACCCAGATCGGAAGGCTCTTGCCGAGGTCGGACATCAGGCCTCGTCGCCGTTCCGTTCGATGGTGAACAGCGGGATCAGCGACGTGTTCACGTAGAGCACGCGCTGGCCCGGACGAGCAATCGGCTTGCCGTCCGGATTCTTTGCGCTCGGCGCGACCAGCGCGGGAGGGCCGAAGGTTCCGTCGTTTACGAACGACACGAAGTCAACCTCGCGATACACCTGAGGCGTACCGGTGGCGATGGCCTCGGGGTCGGGGTAGACCTCGACGGTGAGCGTCTGTTCTGGCATTGGGTTCTCCTGGGTCGATGGAAGTATGAAGCCGCCGGGTACCCTACACACTACTTGCGGCCGAAGCCTGTAGTCCTGTCCCTCCGCCCTCGGGTACCCGGTCGGCGTCCCTGAACGGTAGCACAGCCGAACGGCGAACGTCGGTTTTCAAATTTTCCCCCGAGGGGATTTTGCGAAGTGGTACGAAGGGCGTCCGGAAATTTCCACGAGACACCCCTGCACCTTTACTAAGGTGCCAGGAGTGCCGCGTGGCTCAAACCCGCATGCTAGAGCGGAGGACGAGACCCACATTCGTACCACCTTACTAGCTGAACCAGGGATCCGTGCCGGGTGCCCGGACGTGCTCGATGTAGAGCCCGTGGACCACCTGGCCCCGACGTCCCTCGCTGTCGCCCTCGTCGCGGACCTCCCAGTACCCCGCGCCGCCGTTGCTCACGACGGTGCCCGGCTGCCACTCGCGGCGTGCGGGATACCGGAACTCGCAGGGCTGGCCTGGCTTCAGCCGAATGGCCTGATCGAGTTCGGTCATGACTTGTTCGGCCGCTTCGGGTTGTAGCCGCTGGCCATCGCCAGCCCGTTGAGCGTCGCCACAAGCGTCGCGACGTCCTTGCGCACCTGGCCGAACCGCTTGCCGAGGGCTGAGTTCGGCCACTCTGAACCCTGAGGCTCCTCGTGGTACGCGAACGCGCGCTCCATCTCGGCGTTGCGTGCCATCTTGTCGGTGGCTTCGAGCAATCGGTCGAGCACGGCGGCGACGCCAGCAGCCTGCTTGCAGGCGCGCTCGGCGACCTCGTACGGATCCCCGTCAAAGGTACGGGGATCTGCAATGGTAAACGTTACTGGTTCGAATGTCTGTTCGGTGACCTGGGTCATATCGTTGCCTCCGTTGGCTTTAGACTGGTTGAGTGACTCGGTTTCTTGCCCGCATTGGCGTCCCCTGGGAGTACTGCACCCGTGCGGTTGGTGTTTGTATGGTGGTCTACGGGCTGCTCATCGACCAAACCGACGAGCGGGGGACTATCATTCTAGCGGGGGTTGGCCTGTTCGGACTCGACCGAGTCGCCAAGAGCGAGTCCGGCGTAAAGAAGAATGGCACCTAACCATGACCCAGTCAAGGAAAATGCCGGCACAAACTCGGTGGTGAATCGCTGCTTGGACTTCATGGAGAAGCACCCGCGCACGGGCTGGTACATCGCCGTCATGGCTACCCTCAACGTAGTACTGAATCTGCTGGACGCTATTGACTTCTGGTAGGCAGACGACGGCGTAGACTGGTACACATGCCGGAAGACCAGGACATCAAGCGTAGCGTTCGGCGATACCGTAACCAGTCGATGGCGGCGTTCTTGGCGTTGCTGTTGGGCCTTGTCTTCGTGCGCATTGACGACATCAACCACGCCAACGATGCTAACGACGCTATCGTGCAGTCCACAGTCGTCACTGGCATCGCCAACTGCAACCGCGACTTCCGGGGACGCGTCGAGGTGCTCTCGGTTCTGCGCGGATCGCGCGAGTTCGCTCGAACGCAGTACCAGAACCGTGACATCAGCAAGGACACCTTCGACGTCGGCGACAAGTTCTACGCTGAACGACTCGCGGGCCTGCCGCTGCCCGACTGCCGACTAATCCGACAGACGATCACGGCTAACGCCGACAAGCTGGAGAAGATCGCCGAGGAGCCTCTGTACGATGGCGCTCCCGGAACTGAAGGCGCGAGCAACCGTGGCAGCGGCGGACAGGATCCCGGACAGCGGCCCAGCCCTGGCGGCGGGGGCGGCTAGATGCACCACCGACGATCAAACGACCCCGTAGTACCGATCCCCGGCATGACTCAGGAGCAGCTGGAGTTCTTTACGGAACAGACCGAGCGCGCGGCGGAGAAGGCCTCCAAGCGCGGCTACGAGGCGGCGCTCAAGCAGGCGCGCCTCGGCTTCGCGCTACTGCTGATTGGCATCGGCGCTGTGTTCTACCTCAACCAGAAGGACGACGCTGACGCCCGCACGGCAATCGTGGACTCCGGCCGCGCGGTCTCGGTCTCCGGCTGCAACCGGGACTACGAGGACCGCGTCAAGTTCGTGGAGTTGCTCCTTCGAGGCAAGGCTGCTGTGCTGATGGCTCACAAGACTGGCCAGCAGACCGAGGCCCAGCGCGACCGAGGATTGGAGTTCTACGACCGGCAGCTGAAGGACTACACGCTGATCGACTGCCGTAAGTCGGAGGATGTCGTCTCTGACGATCCCGACGCCGTCGCGGACGCGCCTGCACCTTATTGGCCGGGCGAGATCACCGCGCCGAACGTCCAGGTGCCGCCGGGCGTGACTTACGAGCCGACCGTCAAGCCAGAGAACGACAACGGATAGCTTCCGGTGACTCTTGCCTTCGTAGCCCTCTGGACCCTAGCGACCCTCTTGATGGCGCTAGGCTGGATCGTACCCGCTCTAGTCGTCGCTGGGGTGGCTGTGCTGTTCGGTGCCCGGTGGTGGCTGCACAAGCAGGCCAGCAAGGCGCTCGTGCTGTCGAAGCCGATCCGCGTAGACTAGAGCCGGTGACAGCGCTCGGTGTCCGGCAGCCAGCCGACACCATGCGGACCCGCAATGAACTGCGCCGAGCAGGCGTAGCGCCCGCCACGTCGGAGGCCGTTGGCGCGGCGTTCCTGCCAGTAGCCGCCGATCAGCCAGGAGTGGCGATCCGCAGCACGCATCGTCCAGACGACCTTCGTCCGGCGGTAGCAGTACGAGTCTAGCCCGTTACCGCACTGTCCGACCATGTTGGACTCCAGCACGGCGCCCTTGGCGTTCAGAGTAGTCCCTCGGTGCGCGTTGGCGTAGTCCGCCATCGAGAGACATAGTGCCACCGCAGCGACGAGCAGCAGCAGGCCCATGAAGGCCCGCCACCGCTCGCGCTTCGTGCTTGCCCTCACGCGAAGCTGACCTCGCCCTGGATCCGGCCGAGGTTGAAGCGCCGGGGTGCGTCGCGGTCCGGGTCGGTGCCTTCGACGCCGAGCGTGTCGTCCTTGCCGACGATGCCGGTCGGGTTGAGGCGGCGCGACTCGATGAAGCCGCCGTTCTGCTTCTCGTAGCGGAACTGCACCGTGCGCTTGTGGACGCACGCGAGTCGGAGCATGGCCTCGTTGAACGAGACGTTGTGCGCCGAGGGGAACTCGGTGATGTCCACGACGGCCTTGCCTGCGGCCTCGTAGAGCGCCTTGGCGACCTCGATGGCGCCCTCCGGCTCGAACTCGTACTGATCGGCGTCAGCCGTGTGCAGGTAGATGAGTCCTTCGGTCTTGGAGACGAAGAGATCGTCACCGTAGGTGTCGCTGATTGTGTTACGGGGCATATTGCCCCTCCTTGATGGATGTGGTGCTCCCAATCACGCTACGCGAGGGGAGCCCTGTACCGCCTTCTTCGACGGGTGCTTCAGTCCAGTAGTGTACCACCTGGGGTGGCGGCGAGGATGGCTTCGCAGATGCTCTGCGACTCCGGAACCTGTCGATGGCGGGCGAGCGGAAACTCGCCCATCGTCTCGGACAGCGCCTCGTTGCCCGTCGCGCGTGCCGTCCAGAATCGGATCTCTTCCTCGGTGGGCTCGTCGTCCTCCGGGGCCGGATCGGGAACGTTGAAAACGTCGCGCCAGTGGCGCTCGGGCGCTGACGCGCCGTGATCCCAAATCGCCCAAACTGAAGTTTCCCCCGTGGGCGAATCTGAAGTGGTACGCTTCCTCCACTTCATCGGGACGTCCAGTACGAATCGCCCGCTCGCTGGCGGCGTTCGATGTAATCGGCCTTGCGGCGCAGGCGGGCGACCTCGGAAATGATCGGGGCGTGCAGCAGCGTGCTCATCCAGCGCATCGGGCGCCGATGAACGTCGAGGTTCCCTCGGAGCCCCGCTCGCAGCGAGAAATTGCCGCCTCGATGGCTGACTTCGATGATGGCCAGGCTGTCCGACTCCTTGTGGTCCACATGAACTCGAACGTTTCCGAGCGCCGTGATGGTGACGGTGACATCGTCCTCAGTCATCAGGCGGGCTCACCACCTTGAAGCACGAGGCGGCGCGCATGGTGCGCTTCGCGGCCGCGATCTGCGAGCGTGCTTCCTTCTCGGTGTCAAAGGTCCGAGGCGCCCGGAGGAGGACGTTGTCTTCGACGTCCACCAGCTTCCAGGTGAACCAAGAGACCGGCGCGACCTGGACTTCTGGGTCGCCCGCGTCGGCGTAGTGCTCGATCTGGAAGTGCATTAGCGCCGATCCTCGACGGCCGCGAGGGCTCGCAGCGTGGCAGCGGCGCTCGCCCACTCGACGGCCTTCATTAGGTCGCCCTCGTGGCTGGTGCCGAGCGGGAACTCCCGGCCGTCCCAGTCATCGCCGTGGACGCGCTGCATGTGCTCGTAGCCCGCTTGGGCGCGCTTGCGCATGTCGTGTAGGTCGTTCTCGATGAACGTAGCCCCTAGTTCTAGGGCTCGCCGAGGAGACGGAATAGGCATGGTGGTCATGGTGCTCCTTCCGTAGGGGATAGCTTGGACTGTACCACGAATCCGGCGATATAGTGCGTATATGCCGGCGGAATGGCCTCCTTCAGTTGGTCCCGACCCATCCAGCAGATCCCCATCGCCTCACGCGCGTAATCGGCGTTGGAGAAATTGCCGACGACCTGAATGTAGTCTCCCGGCTTCACTGGGCGCCCCATCTTCGGCTGATGCCAGGCATGGCGCTGATGAACAGGCTCAAGCACCGGAAACGACGTCTCGAACAGCCGATGACGATACACCAGCAGATACGGGAACGTAGCGCCGCAGAGCGTGATGGGGTCGATCATGTCCTTGCGGGCACCTGGGACGTTCTCGATCACCCAGGGGACGCCCAGCGCCTCTAGCAGCTGCCGAACGGGGGCGATGAGTTGCTCCGCGTTGGAGTTCCCGATCCTGAAAGTCGCAGAGTACGCCTCACACGGCGGCGAGGCGTGGATGACTGCGATGTCGGATAGCTTCACACCAATCCTCGACGAACGGCCGAATCGGACCAGATCCTCAAGCACGCGAACAGCGTCCGCCAGATGGCTCTCCCAGGGGTACCGCTTCAGCATCAGCGGGCTCGTATCGACCCCGATGACGCGGTAGCCCGCATCGACCCAGCCCTTCGATGCGCCGCCAGCCCCACAGAACAGATCGAGTACCAGCGGCCGGTGCTCGTAGCCCGGCGGGGCGATCTCGATGAGTGGGAGGTTACGCCTGGCCATCGTTCGCCTTGCGAATGATGTCGAGCACGCGCTGTCGGCTCACGCCGCAGGACCGCGCCGTGCGGAGGACGGCGCGAGGGGTGCTCGTCGGCCGAGCCGGGTCCTCTAGGTGCTGCACGAAGGTCTTGTAGATCAGCCGCTCCGCCACGGGGAGTTCGTCCCCAGGCTCCCGCACGATCCACGCGCCGAGACTCATCCAGTCCTCATGAAGCGTCCACGCTCATCGCGCGCCGGGCGTGAGTTGTAGCGCGCCGCTGTCGCGGCGGTTCGCTCCAGCTGGCGCTCCTTAGCGCTGAGGGTGTCTTCCAGCTTGTTCATCGTCGCGTCGAGGTACTTCAGCTGACGCTTGGCCGCGTTGAAGTCACGGACGGTCTTGTCGGATGGCTTGCTGCTCCAGAGCGTCATGCAGGCGCCGCTCTTGAGGTGGAAGGCGTGGCGGTCCTCGCTGATCTGGACCAGCTTCGCGAGGTTCTCGACCGGGATCTGGACCGCAGAGCCGTCCGTCTTGTAGGCCGTGATGACCTTGCCCGGCGGCTTCCGGCTGGACGTATAGACGGGAACCCCAGTGTCGATTGGGCCGAAGGTGTTGTTCTCCCAGAGGTTGTACGTCGGGCGCGAAGTGACTTCTGAGCAGTACGGCGCGTCGGGGCGGTCGAGGATGGTGGCAAGTTCGTCCTCGTACTCCCAGGCGTGAATCTTCCCCAGCCTCACCTTGCTGCGCAGGGACGTAACGGAGCCCTCCCAGTACGTGCCGACCCAGGGATGCTCGCGATCCCAGTCGCCGGGCAGTTCCGCGATCTCGATGTCCTCTCCGCTGAGGGCACGGAGCGCCCGGAACGCGCAGTACGGGATCGCGACCGCTAGCAGAATCATCATCAGCGCGATGGCGAGCGCCATCATGTCAGTCGTCTACCGACGCGACGTGTCCGTCTTCGCAGACGCCGATGTAAGCGTTCGGCTCGCCGTGGTAGCCCTCGGTCACAACCGTGGTCGCCGTTAGCTTTGACTCGCGGGCGACGCAGATGCGCACGAGTCCTTCGACGGCGTTGTCGGCCTTAGTGCTGCTGGGGTTCTCGACCCCAGGAGTGCCGCCGCAGGCGGAGAAGGCGAGGACGAAGGCTGTGAGCGAGACGAGAAGAAACTGCATCATGCGGGTCATGATGACCTCCTAGGTCGGGATAGATTCATGATGATACACAGCTAGGTCGGGACTGACGGTCTGAGCGCACCCCAGGGTTTGTTCCGTCAGTCCCGACCTAGCCCTCCCCGCCGAAGCGGGGAGAGCGAGGGTACTCGGGAGCCTATGCCGAGAACTGACCGGCCGTGTTCCGCTGGGAGCCGGGGCGCCCCTGCGTGAACTGCCCGGAAATGGGATCCTGAGCGGGGTTGAGGCCGTTGCCCTCAGCCGCCTTGGAGTGGCGTCCGCCCTTGCCGTGCAGCTTGCGCCGCTCCTGGCGCGCGGCGGCGGTGTTGTCCTCGTCCTCCGACAGGAGGATCAGGAAGCCTTCGTCGCCATGCTGCTCGAACACGTCCGGGTCGGTGGTGACCTCATCGGCACCGACGGTGACGGGGTAGAACCCCTCGGCGTCGTACGTGAACAGCAGCTTGCCGTCCTCGTCCGGGCCACTGATCGTCCCCAGGTCGCCGTCCCAGTCCTCGCCTCGGGCGCCGTCCCACTCGCCCTTCGAGTCGTCCTCGTCGGGCTCGACCACGGTGTGGAACACCGGGGCGGCGAGCGCCTCGCTGACGGGCATCAGGACCGTGTAGCGGCAGACGCGCAGCTTCCACGACGAGTTGCTGTCGGGGAGCGACACGATGTCGCGGGGGTTGAACTCGACCAGCATCACGGTGTCGCCGTAGAAGCTGTGCGCGTAGCTGAACGTGCCGATGTGGAGGCCGTCCGCGCAAGCGCGGCTGGGCTCGTTGAGCACCTTCGAGCGCGGCATCTCGACCACGTCGCCGGGGTTCTGGACGATCTCGTTGCCCTGACCGACCTCCTGCCCGTTGACGCGATCCTGACCGGTCGCCGACGCGCGGCTCGGCTTGTAGCCGTCCTCGGTGGACTGGAGCGACTTGTAGCCGAGGAGGTTGCCGTCATCGGAGATCGTGAGGCCGTTGGCGACCGCCCAATCGTAGATGCCCTGCTGGACGTTGCCCAGCGGGTTCGACAGCAGCTTCTCGTAGAACAGCACGAGCGGGGTGAAGTCCTCGCCCGCCTCCAGGAAGGAGACGATCTGGCGCTCCAGCGCCCCATCGACCTGATCGCCGTCGAGGTAGACCTCGCCGTTCTTGACCGACACGCGATCCGAGAGGACCGAGAACTTGGAGGCGATGGCGCGCTCCGCGCTGAACAGCGCGGGGTAATCCACCGTCTCGTCGTTGGCCAGGAGACCTTCGAGGATCGCCTGGTAGCTGGGGTGGTCTGAGCGTGCCTGGAGCACGTCTCCGGCGAGGTAGAGGGCGATGTTCGCGGTCCCGGTCTCGTCGTTCTGGCTGATGGAGTAACTGAGCATGTGTATGGCTCCCTCTTGTTATGGCGCTTATGCGCCCTTGATCTGTGCGTACTTCGCGTTCAAGTACAAGTGCATATCCGCACCGTACTTCCCACCGACGTCGGACTTCTTGACGCGGTAGCTGTATCCGGTGGAGAAGGCCTCGAACAGCGGGTACTTCTCCAGCGGGTTCGACCATGTTACCGCACTGAGCGTGTTGGTGTCAACGAATCGCCCGTACTTCTGCCGGCGCTTATACCAGGCCGACACATCGGTCTTGGCGATCCGGATAGCTGCGACGAGATCGGGGTCCTTGAGGATCGTCTCGTCCAGTTCCTTCAGGTCGGCAGCGGCGCCCTCATCGAGGACGTGCAGCGCCAGGCGGTCTGCGGGTGTCATGCCCTTCGACGCGAACGCCCAGGCCTCCTGGACGCCATCCACGGCGCGCTTGGTGGTCGGCACGTTCCGCTTGAACTTGGGGATCCGATTCGCGCTCAGCGCCACCACGTAGCAACCCGTCGCAGCGTGGTGCTCGGCGAGCACCTGGATGTAGACCGCTGCCTCCGACATGCCGCCGTGAACGTAGTACACCGGCTTGGACTGGTCGATCTGATCCCCGGCGACGCCAGAGAGCCAGCTGTACGGCTGGTCCTTGTCATACGACGTGCTGGTGGCCAGCTTAGTCGCCGCCTCGGACGTGGTGAGCCCCTGGTAGAAGTCGTACGAGCCCGGCAGACGGCCGTAGAGGTTGTTCCCGCCGCTGCCGTTCTTCACCGGCAGCTTGAGCGCGTCGATGGTCGCCCAGTCGATGATGTGGTCGTCGCCGAGCCAGGCGCGCATCTCCCGGTCGGGGCGCTTGGCGACCAGGGCGAAGCGTGAGAAGATGTAAGAGGACGTCTGCACCTCGTTGACGTACATCATCAGCTTCCGCTTCTGGGAGGGCGTCATACCGCGCTTGTCGTAGCCGTAGACCACGAGGGTGCTAGCGAACTGGTGGGACGCGAGGAAACTGACCTCGTGAGCCTTGCTCATCTTGTAGTCGCTGTTGTCGGTCAACAGCATCACCGGCTCGCTGTCGCCGCCGTTGCCGTCCGAAACGGATAGCTTGGAGATCGGCTCCCACTTCTTCGGCAGCGCTGCGCCCTTGTAGGTGTAGGTACCGCTCTCCTGACCGAGATCGCGAGCGTGCTTCAGGTACGACCGGATCGCCTCGGCGGGCGTCGCGGCCCGTTCGATCTCGCGCTGGACGGCACCCTGGAGTTCGCGGTCCACATCGGCTTCGATGCGAGCGATGGTCGCCTTCGTGTTGGTGGCGTTGACGCGCAGGCTCTCACGCGAGGGCGGGAAGCTAACAGACCCGATGGGTACGAACGCCGCGATAGAGCGCGGGGTGATGTAGCCGCCGTGGTTGTAGCCGCGCGGGAGGCCATGCTGGATCTCGGCCGGGTAGGGCACGTTGCCCATGACGACGTAGGACTGCTCGCCCTCGATGACCAGCAACTCGTCGGTCAGCTTGATGCCGCTGATCCGCTGAGGCTCGGCACCATTGAGCAGCACCGTGCCGGGCTGCCAGAAGCGGAACAGGCGGTACGCCTTGTCGGCGACGCCGGAGCGCGGCGCGACCGGGATGATGACCTTCGTGCCGCTCGGCTTGTCCGTGCGCTGCTCGGACACGACCCGCATGACGCCGGTGCCCTGCTCGTCGCGCTCGATGCTGACCGTGATGGTCATGCCGTCCTTGGTGGAGACGACCGTGAACTGGTCGCCGAGGGCGAAGCCGGACTTGCAGCCGAGGCCGAGCATGCCGACCTGATCGTTCGTGGCGCGCTTCGTGCTCGCGCCGTACTGCGAGTAGATCGTCCGGATGTCCTCACGGGTGAGCCCGGTGCCGAAGTCCTCGATGGTCAGGTACGGGTCGCTGAAGGTGCCGACCGGGGTCGTGACCTCGATGGGGCGCGAGACACCCTCCTCGATGTGCGCGTCGAGTGCGTTGGTGCTGTACTCGCGGATGACCGCCGTCTCGGCATCGCCGTACAGGCCCTTGGACATGAGGTCCATGATGTGCGCAGTCGCGTCCTCCGCGATGCCCATCTTGACGTCCTCGGCGCCTGCGGCGACGAGTGTGGACGTGACTGTCCGGCCTGCGTCTCGTTCTTCGATCATGGGGTTAGGCTCCCTGTTTGTGTTACTTGACTATGAGTAGAATACTACCAGATCGCGAGGCGATCTCAAGCGAAATGCCGGCGGATTCAGTCCGCGTTGTGGCGCTGCTCAGCCGGGCTCGGGGCAAGCGCCGCGCGCATCAGATCGAGGCGCTCGATAGCCTCAAACGACTCGATAGCGAAAATGCTGCCGGGATGCTCGTGGTAGCGATCCCAGAGCGCTCCCTGCGCGAGTTTGAGGGCTCTGTCAGCGGTCATCAGCCGTCGAGCCCCAGGTCGCGCCAGCCGAGGAACACCGGGTGGCGTGGTTTGTCTTTCTGCCCGATGGGGAAGGACTTGATCTTGACGACGGCGCCCGCCTGGACGA
>Ga0190275_10000888_pt1 | contig 23564 bp, 23 predicted proteins | sample Popmic550T_FD_133745 | JGI IMG/M metagenome (GOLD analysis project Ga0190275, IMG submission 133745) | Populus adjacent soil microbial communities from riparian zone of Yellowstone River, Montana, USA - 550 T | ecosystem: Environmental > Terrestrial > Soil > Riparian zone > Trees stand | place...
CGGCGAGCCAACTCAGCAACTTACCCCACTGCGCCGCAGTTGGAACCCAGCTCCTGACTCACGCCACTTCGCTCCGCCGCGTTCAACTGCCGTTTTCAGGAACCAGGAACCGTTTTGTCCTACCTCGTCACATCCTGCGTCACCGTGATCGTCTCCGCCACGTACCGTCCGCTGTCGTTGTGGCCGGTCACGTCGATCTGATCGCCGCGCTCGAGGTCGGTCACGTTGTAGTTCTGGTTTTGATAGACCACGCGCGTGTCGTTGTCGTAGTAGATCGTCCCCCGCTGGTCGTTGCCCGAGCTGCGGAGGTTGTTCACATACGAGACATTCAGGGTGATACTGCGCGCGTTGGTGTCGACGTTGTCGACCGTCCCGCGGACGTCCGACGGCTTTTCCGCCGAGGGGCTGCCGAGAATATCGCCGAGGCTGCCGAGGCCGCCCGAACCGCACGCGACGGTGAGCAGGCACACCGTCAGGATCAAAGTCGCTCTTCGCATAACGTTCTCCTTCGGCCAGAATGAAGAGCAAGGACCGAGCCGTTGACGTCAAATAACAGCCGTTACACCATCCCCGCGCTCGCCAGCATCCTCTATTTCTCTCAAGGGTTTCCGTTCGGCATCGTCAACGAGACGGTCAACCTCTATCTGTCGGCGGCCAAGGTGGATCTCGGCACGATCGGGTTGATCGGCAGCGTGGGGATCATCTGGACGCTCAAGTTCCTCTGGGCGCCGCTGGTCGACACGATCGGCACCTACCGGATGTGGATGTTCGGGGCGCTGGCGGTCCTTTCGCTGTCTCTGGCCGCCCTCGGCACGCTGCCTCCGGCGAGCCTGCCGTTCTGGACGGCGCTGGTGGTGCTGGTGGTCGCTTCGGCGACGCAGGACATCGCCATCGACGCGACCGCCATCCGCATCACCCCGGCGAAGCTCCTCGGCCTGGTGAACTCGGCGCGCGTGGCTTCGTTCCGGGTGGCAATGATCGCCGCAGGAGGCGGGTTGGCGGTCATCGCGGGCAGCACCGGCTGGCGGGCCGCCTTTTTCATCGCCGCGGCCGTGCCGCTGGTGATCCTCGGGATTCTCGTCTTTGCTGCTCCGAACGAGAGCGGCACGAGCGAGAAGCGCGAAAACCCGCTGCGAGCACTGCTCGACTGGGTCCGACGTCCGCACGCCCTCGCGCTGATCGCGGTGATCCTTCTCTATCGCCTGGGCGACAACGCCATGATGGCCATGATCCGTCCGTACTGGGTGTCGCGCGGATTCACCGTGGCCGAGGTGGGCAACGTCACCACGACCCTCGGCATGATCTGCACGATCGCCGGCGCGATCGCCGGAGGCGCGTTCGTGACCCGCTACGGCGTCTATCGCGGCCTGCTCACGCTCGGCATCCTGCAGATGCTCTCCAACCTCGCCTATGCGCTCGTCGCCACGACGGGCGCCGGACGGCCGGCGCTGTACGGCTCGGCGATCATCGAGGCCTTCTGCGGCGGACTGGGAACGGCGGCCTTCCTCTCGTTCCTCATGTTCATCTGCGACCGCGACAACGCGGCGACCGAGTACGCGCTGCTGAGCGCGATCTTCGGCGTGGGGCGCACGTTCGCCATCGCCATCAGCGGCTACCTCGCCCAGGACCTCGGCTTCGCGCGCTTTTACTGGCTCACGGCGGCGTTGGCGCTGCCGGGCCTGGCGCTGCTGCCGCTGATCCGCGAACGCGTTGCCGGCGCGGCCACAGCCACAGCGGTCGAACCGTAGGCGAGTCGGGCTATCGTAGCGACCTACCCATGCGCCACCGCATCTTTGTCGACGCCATCTCCCCCGTCGTGGTCATCACCGGCGGCGAGTTTCATCATTCCGTCCGTGTCGTACGGGTGCGCGTGGGCGAGGAAGTCGAGCTGTTCGACAAGGCCGGGAACGCCGCCCGCGCCATCGTCCAGGCGGTGGAGAAGGACCGGGCCGTCCTCACCGCCGGGGAGATGCTGCCGTCGCGCGAGTCGCCGCTGCGCCTGCACCTGGCGATGGCAATCATCCAGCTCGAAAAGTTCGAGCTGGTGCTGCAGAAGGCGACCGAGCTCGGGGCAGCGTCGCTGATCCCGCTCGTCACCGACCGGATCGAGTTGCGGCGCGAGCGCTATCAGGGAAAGGCGGAGAGGTGGGAACGGATCGTCTTCGAGGCGGTCAAGCAGTCGGGCCGGATGCGGGTGCCGCCGGTCGAGCAGCCGGTGACGCTCGAAGAGGTGCTGGCGCGTGAAGGGGCGAAGATCCTTTTCGACGCCGACGCGGAGCCGGACGCCGTCGAACGTCTGGAGGAAGTGACGCTGCTGATCGGCCCGGAAGGGGGCTGGAGCGAGGACGAGCTCCGTCTGGCGCGCGAGCGCGGCTGCCTGTTCCAGCGCCTCGGCCCGCGGCGGCTGCGCGCCGAAACGGCGGCCATCACCGCGCTGAGCGTAATCTCTTCACGCTTCGGGGACTTGTAGTAGATTACGCCTCCCAAATCTGGAGGTGGCTTTTCGTGGCCGACCCGAAGTCGTCATCGCAGTCCGACACCCTCAGCATCACCGATAACCGCACCGGCAAGTCTTACGACGTCCCCATCACCGACGAGACCATCCGCGCCATCGACCTGCGCAAGATCAAGGTCGCGGACGACGACTTCGGGATGATGACGTACGACCCGGCGTTCATGAACACGGCGTCGTGCCGCAGCTCCATCACCTTCATCGACGGCGACAAGGGCATCCTCGAATATCGCGGCTATCCGATCGAACAGCTCGCGGAAAAGAGCACCTATCTCGAGGTCGCGTACCTGCTGACCCACGGCGAGCTGCCGGACGAAGCGCAACTGAAGGACTGGCAGTACACCATCACCCACCACACCATCCTCAACGAGCGCTTCCGCCAGCTCATCGACTCGTTCAACCACAACGCCCATCCGATGGGACGCATGATCGCGTCCGTCGCCGCCCTCGGCACGTTCTATCCAGAGGCGAAGGAGATCTTCGATCCGGCAGTGCGGATGAAGCAGATCCACCGCCTGATCGCCAAGGTCATCACCATCGCCGCGTTCAACTACCGGCACACGGTGGGGATGCCGTATGCGTATCCCGACAACGACCTCTCGTACACCGGCAACTTCCTGAACATGATGTACAAGATGACCGAGGTCAAGTACACGCCGAACCCGGTCCTCGAGCGTGCCCTCGACGTCCTGTTCATCCTTCACGCCGACCACGAGCAGAACTGTTCGACCAACGCCATGCGCGCCGTCGGCAGCTCGCACGTCGATCCCTACTCCGCCGTCGCCGCCGCCTGCGCCGCGCTCTACGGTCCCCTGCACGGCGGCGCCAACCAGGCCGTTCTGGAGATGCTCGAGGAGATCGGCTCGGTCAACAACGTCCCGGAGTTCATCAAGAAGGTGAAGAGCGGCGAAGGCGGCCGCCTCATGGGCTTCGGCCACCGGGTCTACAAGAACTACGACCCCCGCGCGAAGATCGTCAAGCAGGTCGCCGACGAGGTGTTCGAAGTCACGGGAAAGAACCCCCTCCTCGACATCGCCCTGGAGCTCGAACGGATCGCGCTGGAGGACGAGTACTTCGTCAAGCGCAAGCTCTACCCCAACGTCGACTTCTACTCCGGCCTCATCTACCAGGCCATGCGCTTCCCCACCCCGATGTTCACCGTCCTCTTCGCCATCCCCCGCGTCTCCGGCTGGCTCTCGCAGTGGCAGGAGATGCTGGAAGACTCGGATCAGAAGATCGCGAGACCGCGGCAGATTTATACCGGGGCAACGAAGAGGGATTACCCGGAGCGATAGGTATGCGGAACGCCGGTCTTCGACCGGCCGGTCCGCCGGCCTTCGGCCGGCAGTGTGCGGAAACAGCTGGCCGAAGGCCGGCGGCAGATCTGTAGACCCGGCCTTTAGGCCGGGTTTAAGCACGGCACAAGGTAAGCCTGCGGAGCGGGCGACAGACAAGAGCCCCCGCGACAACCCTGTTCTGTCGCCCGCTTCGCGGGCTCGCAATCCTGCCTGCCGTTTTACCCGGCCTGAAGGCCGGGCCTACAGATCTTTTGCTGCCTACGGCAGCAAGCACCTGTCACACGCGCGCGAACATCCCCGCCCACCACTCGCCCTTCTTTCGCTCTTCCACCAGGTGCAGGCCGTGCGTTTGCGCTGTCGCGACTACGTCGTCGCGTTTCACGATGAGAATCCCGCTGAGAATCAGCCGCGCGTCCGGCGCCAGGCGGACTACGACGTCCCCCAGCAGCGGCAGGATCACCTCGGGGATGATGTTCATGGTCACCACGTCGAACGCTCCCCCGCGCAACGCTTCGACGCTGCCGATGAACAACGGCATGGCCGCATCCGGCACGTCGTTGCGGATGCGGTTGTCGCGCAGGGCGCCGTAGGCATCGGGGTCGTTGTCGAAGGCGATTGCTTTCGCGGCGCCGAGGCGGTGCATGGCCAGGGCGAGGATGCCGCTGCCGGCGCCGACGTCGAGGCCACGCGTGCCCGCGAGCGGCAGCGACTCCAGCAACTCGATGCAGAGCGACGTCGTCTCGTGCGACCCGGTCCCGAAGGCCTGCTCCTGCGGGACGATGATGGTCAGGTCCGCGTCCGGCGGGAGCAGGGCGGCGTCGGGGACGACCACGAACCGCCTGCCGATGAACAGTGGCTCGAGCGACTGCTGGTAGCGGTCCAGCCAGTCCACCCGCTCCCGCTCCGTCCCATGCAACTCGACGTCGCCAGCGTCGCGCAGCTCCTCTGCCGCGGCGTCACGCTCTTCGGGAGTGTCGAAGTAGGCGGAGATGGTGTTGGTGCCGTTGATCTCGGCCGAGGTGCTGCCGGTCGAGGCGGTGAGGAAGAGGCGCGACTGGATCAGCTCTTCGAGCGCCGTGTCGCGTGCGTCGAAGGAGATGTCGAGGAGGAAATCACTCGGCATCGGCGGACCCGAAGTGCACGCGATAGTCCTCCATCGCCGCTTCGACGACCTGCGCCGCGTGCTCGTAGCCGTACGTGCCGGCGACGCGGATGCGTTGTCCTTCGCCCGGGACGAGCTTGTAGGTGCTGAAGTAGTGCTCGAGGCGCTCGATCAGCACCGGCGGGACGTCGGCGATGTCCTTCGCTTCTCCCCAGACGTAGTCGCCCTGCAGGACGGCGATGATCTTGTCGTCGGCCTCGCCGCGGTCGATCAGTTGCAGCCCGCCGATCACCCGCGCGGCGACGATGATCTCCGACTTCGAGATCGGACGCTCGCTCAGCACGCAGATGTCCAGCGGGTCACCGTCTCCTTTCGACGCCACCGGCGAGAGTTTCGTGACCAGCTCGGCGCAATAGGTCTGCGGCACGAATCCATACAGCGCCGGCGGCTGCGACGACGTCCGCTGCGGCCGGTCGACTTTGAGATAGCCCGACTGCTTGTCCACCTCGTACTTGATCAGGTCGAACGGCGTGATCTCGACGAAGACGTTGACCACCCGCGGCGCGTCGGCACCGGGAGAGAGGCCATGCCACGGATGCGGACGGGAACGCGAGAACGGCTGGTTGGTCACGGCGTGGATTCTATAGATCCTACGAGAAGAACTCTTTCACCTTGTCGAACACGCCCTTCTCGCCCGGAGCGTTGACCCCTTCGATCGCCGCGAGCTGTTCGAGCAGCGCGCGCTGTTCGTCGTTGAGCGCGGTCGGGATGCGGACGACGATGTGGATGTAGTGGTCGCCGCGGCCGGTGCCGTCGAGGAAGGGGACGCCTTTGCCGCGGAGGCGGAAGACTTGGTTCGGCTGGGTGCCGGACGGGATCTTCAGCTCGTCGCTGCCGTCGATGGTGTCGACCGTGGCGTCGCCGCCGAGCGCGGCCTGGGTGAAGCTAATGGCGTGCTCGGAGTGGATGTCGGAGTCGCGGCGCTGGAACTTCGGGTGGTCCTTGACCGAGATGAAGACGTAGAGGTCTCCGGCCGGACCGCCGTTGAATCCCGCCTCCCCTTCTCCGGCCACGCGCAGGCGCGAGCCGTCGTCGACGCCGGCGGGGATCTTGACCGAGATGGTTTTCTCCTCGCGGACGCGTCCCTGGCCGCCGCAGCTGGCGCACGGGTCTTTGATCACTTTTCCCTGGCCGCCACACTGCGGGCAGGTGCGCGAGACGGCGAAGAAGCCCTGGGAGTAGCGGATCTGTCCTCGGCCGCCGCAGCCCGTGCAGGTCACCGGCTGCGTGCCGGGACGCGCGCCGGCGCCGTTGCAGGACGTGCAGGTGATGGTCCGCGGGACGTTGAGCGAGATCTCTTTGCCGAAGACCGCCTCCATGAACTCGAGCTGCAGGTCGTAGCGGAGGTCGTTGCCGCGCGCCGGCCGCGTGCCCCGCCGGCCGCGGGTTCCGAAGAAGTCGCCGAAGCCGAAGATGTCGCCGAGGATGTCGCCGAAGTCGGCGAACTGGTTCGGGTCGAAGCCGCCCATTCCGGAGACGCCCTGATGGCCGAAGCGGTCGTAGCGGGCGCGTTTCTCGTCGTCGGAAAGGACGCCGTACGCTTCCGCCGCTTCCTTGAACTTCTCTTCCGCCTCGGCGTCCCCGGGGTTCTTGTCGGGGTGGTACTTCACCGCCATCTTGCGGTAAGCCTTCTTGATCTCGTCGATGCCCGAACCCTTGGCGAGCCCGAGGACCTCGTAATAGTCGCGCTTCTCAGTCGTAGCCATGCTTTATGAGGGGTCCGAAGTCGACATCGTCTTGAGGGGGTTGTAGAGCATCACGCTGGTGAGGATGCGCGAGGCGCTCTGCAGCTCGAAGATGGCGTCGTTGATGGGTTGTTTATCTTCCGAGCTGACGACTTCCTTGGCCCGGTTGATCATGCGCTGCACGCGGTTGCGGTCGTCTTCGCTGAGCAGCTTGCCGAATTCCTTGAAGACCTTGTCGTTGGTGTAGATCATTCCCTCGAGCTTGTTCTGGAGCATGCGCAGTTCGCGGCGGGCGGAGTCGGCGCGCTGATGCGCCGACGCGTCGTTGATGATGCGGTCGATCTCGTCCTTCGACAGGCCGCCGGCGGGGTTGATCTGCACGCCCTGCGACTGCCCGGTGGCTTGGTCGCGGGCGGTGACGCTGACGATGCCGTTGGAGTCGATCGAAAAGATGACCTCGATCTGCGGCACGCCGCGCGGCGCCGCAGGGATGCCCACCATGTCGAACTTGCCGAGAGACTTGTTCTCGCGGGCGAATTCCCGCTCGCCCTGCAGCACGTGCACCGTGACCTTGCTTTGGTTGTCGGAGACGGTGGTGAAGACGAGCGAGTTCTTGGTCGGGATGGTGGCGTTGCGCTCGATCAGCTTCGTGAACAGGCCGCCGTGGGTCTCGATGCCGAGCGAGAGCGGCGTCACGTCGAGCAGGACCATGTCCTTGATGTCGCCGCGGAGGATGCCGCCCTGGATGGCCGCGCCAACCGCCACGACCTCGTCGGGGTTGATGTTGCGGTTCGGGTCTTTGCCGAAGACCTGCTTGACCGCCTCGATGACCTTCGGCATGCGGGTCTGGCCGCCGACGAGCACGACCTCGTTGACCTCGTTCGGGCTGATGCCGGCGGCGCGGAGGGCGTCGTTGACCGGGTCGATGGTGCGCTGCACGAGGTCGTCGACCAGCCGCTCCAGCTCGCGCCGGGTCAGCACGGTGTTGAGGTGCTTCGGCCCGGAGGCGTCGGCGGAGATGAACGGGAGGGTGACGCGCGATTCCTGCTCCATCGACAGCTCGCACTTCGCCCGCTCGGCCGCTTCTTTCAGGCGCTGCAGGGCCATCCGGTCGTCGCGCAGGTCGATGCCGGTCTCTTTCTGGAAGGTCTCGATGAGCCAGTCCATGACCCGCTTGTCGAAGTCCTCGCCGCCGAGGTAGGTGTCGCCGGAAGTCGAGAGGACCTCGAAGAGGCCGTCTTCTAGCTTGAGGATCGAGATGTCGAACGTGCCGCCGCCGAGGTCGTAGACCGCGATGACCTGGTTCTGCCGGTTCTCGAGCCCGTACGCCAGCGCCGCGGCGGTCGGCTCGTTGATGATGCGCAGCACTTCCAGCCCGGCGATCTTCCCGGCGTCGCGCGTGGCCTGGCGCTGGGAGTCGTTGAAGTACGCCGGGACGGTGATGATAGCCTCGGTGATCTCTTCGCCGAGGAACTCTTCGGCGAAGGTCTTGATCTCCATCAGCACGAACGCCGAGATCTCCTCCGGGGAGAACTCCCGTTCCCGGATCCTCACCTTCACGTCCCCGTTGTCCCCGGCGACGATGTTGTACGGCAGGATCTTCTTCGCATGCGCCGCTTCATCGGACTCGAACTTGCGGCCGATGAGGCGCTTGATGGCGAAGACGGTGTTGAACGGGTTGGTGATGGCCTGCCGCTTGGCGATCTGGCCGACCAGCCGCTCGCTGTCCTCGGTGAAACCGACCACGGAGGGGGTGGTACGGCTCCCCTCGCGGTTGGAGATCACCTGCGGCGTGGTGACGTCCACGACAGCCACGCACGAGTTGGTCGTGCCGAGATCGATTCCGATGATTTTCGCCATTACGTACGCCGGTAAAGCCTACGCGCTCTGCTCCGGGCCGCCTACTGCCACTTTCACCAGGGCCGGCCGCAGGAGCCGGTCATGGAGGAAGTAGCCTTTCTGGAGGATGGCCGTGACGGTGTGCGAGGGAACCGACGGGTCTTCTTCCCGCACGACGGCTTCGTGGATGTTCGGGTCGAAACGGACGTTGGCCTCGTCGATCGGCTTGAGGCCGTTCTTCTCGAGGATCTCGAAGAGCTGTTTGTAGATGAGCAGCACGCCCTTGTGGAAGTCGTCCCCTTCCTCGGCGTGGTCGAGGGCCCGGTCGAAGTTGTCGAGGACCGGGAGGAGGTCCTTGAAGAACGAGCTCAGGGCATAGCGGAAGAAGTCGGCCTTCTCCCGCTCGGTGCGCTTGCGGAGGTTGTCGAAGTCGGCAAGGGTGCGCAGCAGCCGGTCTTTCATCTGCTGGTTTTCCGCCTGGAGCGCGGCGTCGGTGGAGGGGAATCCTCCGCCCGGCTCGACGGCCGGGTCGCTGGCCGCCTCCTCGGCGGTCTCGCGCATCTCCCGCTCGATCTCTTCGACCGAGCTGCCGGTGTCTTCGATGATGTACGCGTCGTCGTCGGGGCCGCGCGGTGTATTTTCGTCCATCAGCTCTCGTGCTCCTCTTCCTCTTCGATCTTGCGGCTCAGGGCACGGCTCAGGTAATCGACCAGAGGGGCCATCCTTGCGTACTCCATCCGCATCGGGCCGATGATGCCAACCATGCCGAGCGGCGCCGCATTCGAGCCGTATCGCCGCGCGACGATACTGAAGTTATGGATCTGTGTGAAGTCGCTCTCGGAACCGACCAGGATCTGCAGCCCCTCTTCGTTGAGGCAGGTCTCGAGGATGTCGACGAGTTTTTCCTTCTCCTGCAGTGCAAGAAACGTCTTGCGCAAGGAAGCGGCGTCGGCGAACTCCGGCTTGTTGAGGATCGACGCCGCCCCTTCGACATAGAGTTCGTGGTCGAACGGCTCATTGACCGCCTCGATGCCGAGGGAGATCGTCTTCTGCAGCATCTGGTCGTGCAGAGCGCGTTCCTGCTCGGTCATCCGGATGAGGCGGCGGCGGACGACATCGAGGGTACAGCCGGCGAACTCGGTGCTGATGTAGCGGCCGATCTTCTCCAGCTCGTCGCGGGTGAAGACGAACCGGGTGTCGATGATCTTGTTCACCACCACCCCGTTCACCCCGACGATGACGCACTGGATCCTGGTGTCGGCGATCCCGATGAAATCCATGGACCGGATGGCGAACTGGAGCAGGGTGGGCATGAAGACGATGCCGACCTGGTCGGAAAGCTTGGAGAGAAGACTCCCGGCGAGGTGGAGAACCTGGTCCATCTCACTCGCTTGGCCGACTTCTTCGTCGATCACCTCCCGCTCGCGGACCGAGAGGGTGCGCGAGCGCATGAGGTTGTTGATGAAGAAGCGGTAGCCGCGGTCGGTCGGGATGCGGCCGGCCGAGGTGTGGGGCTGGGCGAGGAAACCGAGGTCCTCGAGATCGGCCATGACGTTGCGCAGACTGGCCGGCGAGAGTTGGAACTTCCCGCACTTGGCCAGCGTCCGGGAGCCGATGGGCTCGCCGCTGCCGATGTACTGGGCGATGATCTCCCGCAGTACCTCACGGGCACGCGGGTCGAGATCGGGGTCGAGCTGTTCGTGTCTCTGGGCCATTCGCCTGCTTAGCACTCACGCGGAGAGAGTGCCAGGCAGACTGTAGGAACAGGGAGAGGCGGTGTCAATATGCCGCTGGGGCGGGATAGGACTTATAGGACGAATAGGACCTATAGGACCTATGAGAAGTCATGGGGTCCATCAGTCCTATAGGTCGTATAGGTCCTATCAGCCTTACTCGGCGCGCCCCGCCTTCCCTTCCCGGATCGCCCGCTCCACCAACGCTTCGAACCGGCCCTCCACCACTTCCTCCTGCTTCTCGAGCTCTTTCTCGATGCGCTCCATCTCCTGGAAACCGAAAGGTTAGCCTGCCGTTCTAGAATGAGCCCGATGCGCCGCCTCGTCATCCTGCTGCTCCTCGCCCTGCCGGCCGGCGCCGTCACGGTCGACCGGATTGCCGCCGTCGTCGACCGGCAGGTGCTGACGGTGAGCGAGGTCGGGCAACTGGTGACGATCCGCTTTTTCGCCCGTACCGGCGAGGACGAGGACGATCATCGCCGCGAGGTGCTGGACGCCCTGATCGCCCAGGCGTTGCGGTTTCGCGACGTCGAGCGCTTCGGCGCGCAGGACATCCCCGCCGACACGATCGAGGCCCGACTTCTCGAGATCCAGCGCCGCTTCCCGGGCGAAGCCGAGTTCCTCGCCGCCGTCGCCCGCGCCGAGCTGACGCTCGACGAGGTCCGCGCCCTCGTGAAACGGCAGCTCCAGGTGGAGGCGTACATTCAGGAACGGTTCGCGCCGCTGGTGTTCATCTCCAACGAGGATGTCGCCGAGTATTACCGCACCACCTGGTCCCCCCAGCGCCGCGAGCGCGGCCTCGGCGTCCCGGCTCTGGACAACGTCCGCGAAGAAGTCCGCACCGCGGTGCGCTACGCCCGCCTGCAGGAGGAGATCGGCAAGTGGACCACGCAGTTGCGGGCCAGGGCGAATGTGGATGTGTATGCGTGGCGGTAGGGCGCACCTATCATCGAATCATCCGGCCGTACTCGTCGTGAAGTCCGATCCAGATCCACACAATTCCGTTCGAGCCATCCACGCCCACGGCACGATGGTGCAAGCCTACCCGCGCCGACCAATAGTGACGGACGCGCTTGAAATGTAAGGACGGATGGTGGGGATCCACCTTCAGCAATTCAAAGTTTTCCCGTGCAAGTTGCTGTAGTTCAGGGGTGAGGTCGTCGAAGCAGCGCCAGAAGCGTTTGGTCGCTCGGTGACTCAAAGCTCCGTCGTCTCGCCGCGCTCATCTTCAGCCAGAGCTTCGGCCGCGAGCTGGTCAAGCTTCCCGGCAGCGACATCCCGTTCCAACTGCCGATCCCAGAGTTCCCAGTCGTATTCGATGAACCAGCGACGAAACGCCGCCAGCTCTTCAGCCGTGAGGCTCTGAACTTCCTGCTCGAGAGATTCGATCTTGGTCATGCCAGCCAAAATAATACGTCCAGTCCTCGAATTTCATAACCCCTGTTCCCCCACCATCGCCAGAAACTCATCCTCGCTCAACACCTCCACCCCTAATGTCTTCGCCTTCTCCAGCTTCGACCCCGCGGCTTCGCCGGCCACGAGGTAGCTGGTCTTCGACGAGACGGAGCTACCCGCCTTCCCTCCCTCCCGCTCGATCATCTTGTGGATCTCTTCGCGTGAGTAACGGTTGAGGGTGCCGGTGACGACGATGGTCTTGCCGGCCAGGCGGTCGCCGGTGGCGGTGGCGGTGTGGGTGGGGGCGACGCCGAGCTGCTGCATCGTTTCGATGCGGGCGCGGTTGGCGGGGATGGAGAAATAGAAGGTGATGGCTTCCGCGACTTTGGGGCCGATCTCGTGGATCTGCACCAGCTCCTCGGCGGTCGCGTTCATCAGGTGGTCCAGCGACTGGCAGTGCCCGGCGAGGATCTTCGCGGCGCGCTCTCCGACCATCCGGATGCCGAGGCCGAAGATGAGGCGGGAGAGCTCGTTGGTCTTCGAGCCTTCGATCTGGTTGACCAGTTTCTTCGCCGACAGCTCGCCATGCCGCGGCAGGGCGGCGATCTGTTCGACGGTGAGGGCGTAGACGGAGGCGTAGTCGGTGATGAGATTCGCAGCCAGGAGCGCTTTCACGGTCTCGTCGCCGAGCCCTTCGATGTCCATCGCTTTCCGTGAGGCGAAGTGGGTGATCGACTGGAGGACGATGGCCGGGCAGCCGCCGTTGATGCAGCGGATGGCCACTTCGTCCTCGAACTGGTGCAGCGGCTCGCCGCACACCGGGCATTCCGTCGGGCGCGCAAACTCGACGGTTCCCACGGGGCGTTTGTCGAGGAGGACTTCGATGACTTTCGGGATGACGTCGCCGCCCTTTTCGACCATGATCGTGTCGCCGATGCGGACGTCTTTGCGCGCCAGCTCTTCGAAGTTGTGGAGCGAGGCGTTGACGACCTTCGTGCCGCCGAGGCGCACCGGGTCGAACTCCGCGACCGGGGTGACGCTGCCGGTGCGGCCGACGTAGACGTTGATGTTGCGGACGACCGTCTGCGCCGCTTCCGGCGGGTACTTGAAGGCGACCACCCAGCGGGGCGCCTTCGAGGTCGCGCCGAGCTCGAGCTGCTCCTCGCGGCGGTTGACCTTCAGAACGATCCCGTCGATCTCGAAATCGAGCTTGTGGCGCAGCTCGCGGATCTCTTCGATGAAGGCGATCACCTCGTCGAGCGAGGCGCAGAGGCGGCGCTGCGGATTGGTCGGCAGGCCGGCGCGGTCGAGTAGCTCGTAGGCGGCCCACTGCGACTCCACCTGCCGGCCGTCGAGCGTGACGACGTGGTAGACGTAGGCGCTGAGGCGCTTCTGCGCGACGAGCTTCGGGTCCTTCTGGCGGACGGCGCCGGCGGCCGCGTTGCGCGGGTTGGCGAGCTGCTCCTCCTCGTCCAGCCCCTCGTTGAACTTTGCGAAGTCGCGTTTGGAGATGTAGATCTCGCCGCGGACCTCGAGGCGCTTCACTTTTTTGTCGATCTTCAGCGGCAGCGCGCGCACGGTGCGGACGTTCGGCGTGACGTCGTCGCCGCGGACGCCGTCGCCGCGGGTCGCGCCGCGGACCAGCTCTCCGTTTTCGTAGAGCAGCGAGATCGACACGCCGTCGATCTTCAGCTCCGCCACGTACTCGACCTCTTCCCTGCCGATGCCGCGGAGGACCCGGCCGTGCCAGTCGCGCAGCTCGTCGAGTGTGTAGGTGTTCTCGATCGACAGCATCGGCGGGTCGTGGATGACTTGCGGGAAGTCGGTGATCGGCGCGCCGCCGACGCGGCGGGAGGGCGAGTTCGGGTCGTCGAGCTCCGGATGGGCCTTCTCCAGCTCTTCGAGCCGGCGCATGCGCTGGTCGAACTCGAAGTCGGTGATCTCCGGCTTCCCTTCGTAGTAGAGGCGGTTGTGGCGCTCGAGGTCTTTGCGGAGCTTGTCGATCTCGGACTTTGGACTCATACCGGCCGTGAAAGATACCGCGAGCGCTCCACCACGCGCTCGGCGAATTCGAGGGCACGGAGGTGGGTCTCGACGAGGGTGACGAAGTCGCGCCGGCCTTTGACGAGATTCAGGTTCAAAGCCACGAAGCGCATTCCTCGGGAGGTATCAAAGTAGACAATCATCCGGTCGCCGCCGATCATCTGCTCGGTGCCGCGGAGGTCTTCCCAGCGGATCGTGCGGGCCCGGAACTGGTGCAGCGGCCGGAGCGTGATCGCCGCGTCGCCGACCTCGGCGACCGGGCGGCGCGTCCCCAGCCACACCTTCAGGCCGCCCAGCCAGAGCGTACCGATGTAGACCCATACGAACGGCTCGCCGAGCCATCCGTAGCGCGCCGGCGGCGAGAGGGTCAGGGCCATCACGATCGCCACGGTAATGGCCGTGGCGACGGCGACGATGGAGAAGCCGGCCCGCCGGACCCAGGGACGGAAAGGGAAAAATCTCGTCTCCGGCGTAAGTCTTGTCTTAGCAATCATTGCGCGAAGGCCGGGGAAAGCCTACTCTTCTGGAAGCACCCATTCACCATGCTCCAGGCCGGTATGCCCTTCGCATTACCGGATGAGCCAGACGATATATGCCTGTACACAAGCTCGACGGTACCGGACGACGGATCCTGGTCATCGACGACGACCTTGCGATCCGCGTTCTCCTCCAAGCGGTGCTCCGGCGGATGAAGTTCGACGTCGAGCTGGCCGAGGATGGTGCGGCCGGTCTGGAGAGACTCCAGAACAACGGCGCGTTTGACCTGATCCTGCTCGACCTGATGATGCCCAGGCTCAACGGATACGAGTTCATCGAGCAGATCGGCGAGAAGCACCCCGAGGAGCGGCCGCACATCATCGTCTTCACCGCGGCCGGAAAGCGCGGCGTCGACAAGATCCCGCCGAACGCGGTCTGCAACTCGATCCTCAAGCCCTTCGACCTCGACACGTTCATCGAGATCATCTCGGAGTGCCTGAACCGGGCCCACCTGACCCACTCCGAATCTTCCACTCGATCTGCCGGATGATGCCGAGGATGATCGTGGCCTCGCGCGCGTCGAGCTCCGCCCGCGCCGCGATGTTCCGCAGGTCGTCGTAGATCCGGTCGGGGTTGTTCGCGTGAAGGAAGCCAACTTCGAGCAGCAGCTCCCGCGCGCGCTGGTGCATCCGCTCGATCGCCGCCGCATCGGGCAGGTCGCGCACCACAGGCGCCGGGACGATCGAGGAGAGCTCGTAGCAGAAGACGCCGGCCGACTGGGCGAGGTTCATCGTCGGGAAGGCGTGGTTGGCCGGGATGGCGGCGGTGTGCTGGCAGAGGGCCAGCTCCTCGGCGGTCAGCCCCCTGTCCTCGCGGCCGAAGACGAGGGCCAGCGTCCGGGCGTCGCCGAGCGTGGCGAACTTCTCCCCCAGCGTGCGCGAGGTGAAGCTCACCGGCGTGGTGCGCCCGCGCATCGAGGTCGTGGCGACGGTGAGGTGCGCGTCCCCGATGGCCTCGGCCAGGGTCGGCGCGAAGCGCGCCTGCGCCAGCAGGTCGTCCGCCCCGCTCGCCCACCAGCCGGCCACCGGCAGCAGCTCCGGATGCTCGCCCACGATCCAAAGATCGCCGAACCCGAAGTTCTTCATCACACGCGCCACGGCGCCGACATTGCCGGCTTCGCGGGGCTCGACGAGAACGATGCGTAGGTTGGGCATGTTCTTGTCAGCGCGAGAGCGTTCGCGCAACGCCTGAGGCACAGCCCCTCACCCCGTTCGGCACTTGGTCTTCCAACCCACTTGCCGTCGTGCGGACCGTGTCTGCGGCAGCCACACGCAGGTGCTGAACATCCCTCTCCCCGGCCCGGCGGGGAGAGGGGCAACGTACCTGCTGTGGTTGCGAGATTCGTTGCCCCTCTCCCCTCTTGCAGGGGAGAGGGATGCCGGGCGCCTGCGTGTGGCACGAGGAGGCCTGGCCGGGCCCGGAGCTCATGACATTAGAAGACCAGGCGCACGCCGGGGTGAGGGGTCGCGCATCAGGCCTCGACGAAACACCCTGGGGATGCCGCCTCACGCTAGCTCCCTCAGCGCCTGCAGCATCTTGTCGATGTGGGCTTCCGTGGTGCGGGGGTTCATCATGGTCACGCGCAACACGCGTTCTCCGCGGAGGATGGTCGTGGTGATCCAGGCGCGGCCGCTGCGGATGAGGCGTTCGCGGAGCTCGGCGGTCTGTTCGTCGTCGAAGCCGCGGCGGCGGAAACAGAGGATGTTCAGCTCCGGCTCGTGCACGGCCTGGAAGTCGTCCGAGGCTTCGATGCGCTCGTAGAGATAGCGGGTCAGGGCGGTCACGCGGTCCAGCGCGGCGGCGATCGGGGCCGAGCCCCGGGAGCGGAGGACGAGCCAGAGCTTGATGGCGTCGGCGCGCTTGGAGCACTGGATGGTCATCTCGCCGAGGTTCTCGCTGCCGGCGTGAAACAGATACGGCGCGTCAGCCTCGAAGGCGCGGCGGAGCCAGATGCCGTCGCGGACCAGGATCGTGCCGAGCGACAGCGGCATCCACATCATCTTGTGCGGGTCCCACGAGAACGAGTCGGCACGCTCGAGCCCGCGGACGAGATGCGACAGCTTCTCGCTGAGCAGCACTGAGGCGCCGTGCGCGGCGTCGACGTGCAGCCAGGTGCGGAAGCGGTCGCGGAGGAGGGCGATCTCGTCGAGCCGGTCGAACGCGCCGGTGGCAGTCGTGCCGGCGGTGGCGACGATGGCCATGACCCCGGCGTCGTCGCGGGCCTCCACCGCGGCCAGCGTTTCTTCCAGCGCGTCGACGTCCATCCGATGCTCGTCGTCGGTCGGCACCTTCAGCACGCCGGCGGACGGGATGCCCATGATCGCGGCGGCGCGGGCGATCGAGTAATGCGCGTCGGCCGAGGTGACGATCACCGGCTGCCTGCCGGCGAAGTCGTAGTTCCAGCGGGCGCGCGCGGCCATGAGACCGGTGAGGTTCGCCGCCGACCCGCCCGAGACCGCTGTCCCCTCGGCCGTCTCCGGATAGTGCGCCAGGTCGGCCAGCCAGCGCACGACCTCCTTCTCGATCATCGTCGCGATCGGGCTCATCTCCCAGACCGCCGTGGAGTTGTTGGTGAAGGAGATCAGCATGTCCGCGACCGCCGAGTCGAGCAGCGGCGGGCAGACCTGGTGGCCCATGTACGACGGATGATGCAGGTGGTTGGAGTAGCGCGTGACCAGGCCGGCCAGCTCCAGCGGCTCCGCAGGACGCGTCGGGTCGATACGCACCAGGTCGCGCAGCTCGCCGGCCGACGTCCACTCCACCACCGGCCCCTCCTCGACCTGCTCTACGTGGTCGAAGAGCAGATCGACGAGATCGTGGGCGAAGCGGCGTGAAGCATCGAAGGCGGTCATCGGACCGCGGATTCTACTGCTGTGGCCTGTCGTGCAACGGTGTGTGCATCGTCACGTGCTGGGTCTCGTTGTTGGTCACGCTGGCGAAGGCCCAGAGCCGGGCATCCTTTTCGAAGGACTCGACCGTGATGTCGACCGTCTCCGCGCCGGCCGAGGGGGCGAGATCGAGAGCGCGGAACGGCGGCGCCGGCTGGAGGCACGGCGTGGTCGGACAGACGATGGGCGACGCGTTCAGGCGCAGGCCGAACGCGAACGCCTTCCCGTCGTCGGTGCGCAGCGTTACGAGCACGAGGCGCGAGACGGTGACGTCGAAATCGTAAATCCGCAGCCGGGCCCGAAAGAGATCGCTGACCGGAATGTTGGGGAGGAAGATCTTCGAGGCGGTATCGCGCGCGCGGACGACCGGGATCTCGCTGCCGAGGTCCGTCGTGTTGCGCGAGCGGTCGAGGATGTGCGAGGCGTACCCGAGGTATGGCCCGGCGCCACGCGGGAAGTAGAAGAACGCGCCGCCGTCTGTGAAGCGATACGGGAAGTAGGCCTTCCTGCCGGGCGGGATCGCGGTGGGAAGCGGCTGGACGGGCGAGTCGGGATCGACGTAGAAACGCGGTTCGGTGTCGACTGTCACCGGCGCGTTGTTCTGCACCACGATGTCGCTCGCCCAGTCGGAGCCGTGCGCACCGGGGGCCAACACGGTCATCGGAAGAAGCACGCGCTCGTAGTCGCTCTCGGCCGGGCTGCCATAGCGGAACGCCTCGGTCAGGGTCAGCGTCTCGCTGCCGGTCGTCACCGTGACGTCGACCAGTCCGGCGGTGTGCGCCGGCGCGGTCACGACGATGTCGCCCCCTTCGACGGTATGCGCGTCCGTCGCCGGTACGCCGCCGAAGCGAACCGTGAAGCATGGAGGGGCCGAGCAACCCGTCGGATGCACTCCCCGCAGCACGGCCTCGGTCCCCTCATTGCCGAAGTTCGGCGCAATCGAGAACGGACGGTCGCGGACGACCAGGGTCCGCCTCCCCCACTCCCGGTTCACATCGCGAACGACCACTTCGTACGTACCGGGGAGGATGCGCCCGAGGAAAACGCGCTCGCCCCAGAACGACGGCGCGAGCGTCAGTCCCAATTGCGGCCGGAGCTCGATGGCGATCGTGCTGCCGTCGACGCGGATCCGCGCTCCCGGCGGACGGAGCCCCGACTCGCACGAACCGCGCAGGAGGACGTCGATGTCCTCCCCGTACAGCGGCTGCTCGGGCTCGATGACGAAGTCCGTGATCGGGCAGTCCGCGGAGAGAGGAAGGGCGAGGAGAATGAAAAGAAGCAGGAGTTTCTTCATGGGTTCTTGTGCTGAGGAGTGTAGAGCGTCACGTGCTGGGTCTCGTTGTTGGTGACGCTGACGAAGGCCCAGAGACGGGCGTCGCCGGTCTCGGACTCGATGATCACGTCGCCGAGCGCGGCGCCGGCCAGCGCGGGGATGGTCGAGAAGTCGAGGGCCGCGTATCCCGGCTCCGGCTGCAGGCACGGCGTGGTCGGGCAGGTGATGACCGCCGCGTCGAGCCGCAGGCGGATGATGTGCTGCTCGTCTTCGAGGACGTTGATCACCGTGACCGTCACGAAGCGCGGCTGCGAGTCCCATTCGTAGATGCGCAGGCGCGCGCGGAAGGCGGGGTCGAGCGGGACGTTGACCAGGCGGATCCGGTTCGACGTGTCGCCCACGTGCACCACCGGGATCTCCGTGCCGAGGTTCGTGCCGGCGCGGCTCTGGTCGAGGATGTGCGACGAATACGAGAAGAAGGACTCCAGTCCGCGCGGGATGTAGAGGAAGCGGCCGGCCTGCGATCCGAGCTCGCGGAACCGCGCCCGCCCCGCCGGCGGAAACGGCCCCAGGATCGGCGGCCCGGACGTGGTCGAGTCGGGGTTGAGCCAGAACAGCGGCGCCGTCTCCACGGTCAGCGGCGAGTCGTTGCGGACGATGATGTTGGTGGTCCAGTCGGAGCCGTGCGCGCCCGGCCCTTCGAACGTGACCGGGAAGAGGACGCGCTCGTAGTCACCGGCGCCGAGGGCGCGGCCGAAACGGAAGGCCTTCGGCGCGACGACGCTGTCGCCGATGGGCGTCGAGAGCGAGACGTCGACCAGCCCGTCGGCGTGATCCGGCGTCCGGATGAGGATGTCGCCCGACCGGTCGAAGAAGCGGGCCGCCTCGCCCGGAACTCCGCCGAACTTCACCTGCAGGCATTCGCCGAGACGGCACTCGGCCGGCACTTGGACGCCGCGCAGCAGCACCTCGGACCCCGAGGGACCGAAGCCGGGGATGACCGTGAACGGCCGCGGCTCGATGACCAGCGTTTTTTCCTGGAGCACGTCCCCCGCGGCACGCACGGCGATGACATACGTGCCGGCGTCCAGCGGTCCCACCGAAACGCGCGCGCCCCAGTAGCTGATCACCGGGGGGCCGTTCTTCGCGGCCTGGAAACGGATCTCGATCCGGTGCCCGTCGACGACGACCTGCGGCGCGAACGGAGGGCCGCCGCTCGGCCACCAGCCGTTCACCAGGACCTCGAACGTTTCCCCTTCAACGGGGCTCGCCGGGTCGAATTCGAAACGTTCGACGTACTCGCCGAACGAAGAGACGGCGCAGAGGAGCACGAACAGCAGGGGCAGGAGTCTTTTTGTGGCGGTCATGAAGGGTCGTCCAGTCGGGTGGGGTTCATCGGTTCTGGTGTTGGGGTGTGTAGAGGGTCACGTGCTGGGTCTCGTTGTTGGTGACGCTGACGAAGGCCCAGAGGCGGGCCTCGCCGGTCTCGGCCTCGATGATGACGTCGCCGAGCGCGGCGCCGGCCAGCTCCGGGATGGCCGTGAGGTCGACAGCCGCGTATCCCGGCTCCGGCTGCAGGCACGGCGCGGTCGGGCAGGTGATGACGGCCGCGTTGAGCCGGACGATGAAGTTGTGCTGCTTGTCCTCGAGGACATTGATCACCGTGACCCTCACGTCGCGCGACAGCGAGTCCCAGTCATAGATACGCAGGCGCGCCCGGAAGTCGGGATCGAGGGGGACGTCGACCAGGCGGATCCGGTTCGAGGTGTCGTCCTCGTGCACCACCGGGATCTCCGTGCCGAGATTCGTGCCGGCGCGGCTCTGGTCGAGGATGTGCGACGAGAACGAGAAGTACGGCTCCAGGCCGCGCGGGATGTAGAAGAAGCGGCCGGCCTGCGAGCTGAGCTCCGGAAACCTCGCCCGCCCTCCCGGCGGGAACGCGTCCCGGACCGCCGGCGGCGGCGACGGATGATGGTTGAGCCAGATCAACGGCTCCGTCGCCACGACCAGCGGAGAGTCATTGCGGACGGTGATGTTGGTCGTCCAGTCGGAGCCGTGCGCGCCCCGTCCTTCGAACGTGACCGGAAAGAGGACCCGCTCGTAGTCGGCCTCGTCGGCCGCGCGGCCGAAGCGGAAGGCCTTCGTCGCGGTGACGTTGTCGCCGATCGGCGTCGACACCGACACGTCGACGATGGTGTCGAAGTGCTCCGGCGTGCGAACGAGAAGCTCGCCCGGCCCGGAGTAGCGGACGGACTCGCCGGGAATGCCGCCGAACTTCACCTGCAGGCATGCGCCGACGGGGCACTCGGGCGTTACCGGGACGCCGCGCAGCAGGACTTCCATGCCGGCGCTGCCGAAGGTGGGGATCACGGTGAAGGGCCGCGCCTGCACTTCCAGAACCCGCTCGCCGATCCGGTCGCCCGCGGCGAGCACGGAAACGACGTAGATGCCGGGGTCGAGCGGACCGACGCGGACGCGCGCCCCCCACTCGCTGACTACGAGAGGGCCTTCATACGAAGCCTGGAAATTGATGTCGATCCGGCCCGCACCCACGGTCACACGCGGGGAAGCGGGAGGCGGCCCGCTGGGCCATACGCCGTGGAGCAGGATCTCCACCGGTTCGTTCTCGCCGGGACGCGGCGGATTGAACTCGAAGCGGTCGACGGTCCCACCGATCGCGATACCGGAGGTGGAAACGGTCGGGGCGCCCGGCATGAAACCGGCGCAGAGGAGCACGAACAGCAGGGGCAACACTCGTTTCGTCATCATGATGGTTCGTCCAATGCGTCCAATGGTGTGATCGGGTTGTACAGGTCGATGAGCGCCGCCCATGCCTGCATGTAGCGCGCACTGCGGACGCGAAAGCGGGAAACGGCGGGACGCGGTTCGCCGGAGCCGCTCTGTTCGGCGACGTAGACCCAGCCGCCGTGCTCGAACAGCATGATCCGCCACCCCTCGTCGCGGTCCTCGTACGGCTCGGCGAGCGTGCCGAGGGGGACGTCGGAGGGGACGAAGTGGCGCAGGTCGCGGTCGGCGTGATCCCACGCGGGGAAGCCGGCCAGCCTCCCCTGCGCGGCACTCGCGAATTCGATGTGCAGGTTGCCTTCCTCCTCCTCGGTGAGGTGCACGAGAAAGTCTTCGGCGACCGCGAACGATTCGAGGTCTTCGGGGTCGAGCATCATGGATGCGAACATGGGGCGCACGTTATCGCACCCGTGCGCGGCGGTGCCCCCGGAATTCACGGTTGCCCGCCCCCGCCGGTGCCGTCGGAGCTGACGATCGTCACCTGCTGGGTCTTGTTGTTCGTGACGCTGACGAAAGCCCAGCTCATCCAGCGAAAGTCGCTCGCGCGCGCGGTGGTGATGGAGATGTTCGCGCGCGATCCGACGCCGAGCGAGCGCAGGTTCATCTCGACGTAGTAAGGGGTCGCCGAGCAATCGCCGTCGCACTCGCGGCGGAGGATCACGTCGTCGCTGAAGCTCGGGTCCGGACCGTGCGGGTCGATGTTCAGCGTCGCGCCGGAGATCTCACCGTCTCCCTCGGCGAACGCATAGACGCGCAACCGGGCCCGGTAGCGCGGGTCGAGCGGCACGTCGAGCAGTGTGGCGTCGCCGCCGCGCACCATGTCGCGCTCCCGCACCACCGGCACTTCGCTGCCGAAGCTGTCCTCGTCATGGGAGATGTCGCGCACGCGCGACTGGAACGAAAGCGCGGACGCCTCGCCGCGCGGCACCAGCAGCGCCACCCCATGCGCGTACTCGCCGCCGTTGAACTTCCCGTACGCGTGCGGAGAGATCCGTTCGCCGCAGGGGAACGTCACGCAGACCAGCGGCTGGATGTTGTTGTAGTTGTCGATCGTGTACGGGTTCGGATTGGCGATCGACGTTTCCGTGCGCCACTGCGTGCCGCCCGCGCCCGTGGTGTCGAAGAGGAGCGGGAAGAGCACCCGCTCGAACACCGACGGCATCGGCGGATCGTCCCCCGGAGCGAAGTAGTAGAGCGAGTCGGGAGCGGGGTACTCCTGGCCATTTGCGGCGATCAGGTGCACGTCGACGAGGCCCGCGGCATGCGGCGGTGCAATCACGAAGATGCCATCCGCATCGTACGACGCCGGCATCTGGATGCCGCCGATCGCCACCCGGCACTGCGCGGTCGGGCAGAAATCCGTATCGTCGCTCGGCTGAGACGGAGAGATCCGGACGATCGCGCCGCCGATCGTCAGCGCCGCGCTCGGATGGACGCGGATCGGCGCGTCATTCGGGTCCGGCCGGACGACGAACGTCAGCGACTCCACCAGGACCGGCTCAGTCGCCCCGGACGCATGGACAATGACCACGTCCGCACGGTATTCGCCCGACGGCAGCGTTCCCTCCGGCAGCGGCACGATCATCGGGTCGGTGCGCGGCGGGCTGCACGGACCGAAGGTCATCTCGATGGTGATGACCGATCCATCCCGCTTGACGGCCTCGACGTTGTGGCAGGACCCCTGGAAGTAGAACGTGATGGGCGTATCCACCGTCGGCGCTACCGGCATCATCCAAAGCTGGGGAGTCTCGCCAAAGGCCGGCACACCGAAAAGAGCGGAAAGCAGCAGCAGGATCCGGGAGAACTGGGTCATGGATGACCTCCTCATGATGTCGCGACAGCATAAAGCGTATGCCGCCACGGCTTCAGAAGGAAGAAGTATTTGCAATTGGAGCGTGGACGATCCCAAACGCCGTTCGATCCCCCCTCAGCAAAGCCGAGCTAAGTACAGCGCCCCGGAAATAGGTGGCCGCTCTCTGGGAAAGAATCCGACAGGAGCCGCCGAGAGGCGGCGAAAGATCAACGGCCACTTATTTCCGGGGCGCTGTACTTCGGTGTAGCCAGCTGCCAACCGGATGGCGATGGCGGGATCGGCCATCCCGACAGGGCGTGACGCCATCGCGTTGGCCGGTCGTGCGACTCGGACGGCACTCCGACCCATAACAGTGGCTGCTTCTTCGACCTGCATGGCGGTTCATGTCACCGGCGTGGCTGCTTCTGCCGCGGCGATGGGTTGCAGTCCCGCTCCGGTGGCGAATCGGGCCACTCGGGTGGGTGAAAACTGCACTGCGGTGGCGTGTTCCTCCCATTGAGTTGGCGAAAGTCGCCACTTCAGTGGCAACTCTTGCCACTCGAGTGGCAGCTCTTGCCACCGAAGTGCGACGGCAACCCACC
>Ga0190275_10000889_pt1 | contig 23549 bp, 20 predicted proteins | sample Popmic550T_FD_133745 | JGI IMG/M metagenome (GOLD analysis project Ga0190275, IMG submission 133745) | Populus adjacent soil microbial communities from riparian zone of Yellowstone River, Montana, USA - 550 T | ecosystem: Environmental > Terrestrial > Soil > Riparian zone > Trees stand | place...
CCGCCGGCCGGCGTCGACGTCGGCATGGTCGCGCCCAAGGGCCCGGGCCACCTGGTCCGCCGCCAGTACGAGGAAGGCAACGGCGTCCCCTGCCTGATGGCGGTCCACCAGGACGCCAGCGGCAACGCCCACGACCTCGTCCTCGCCTACGCCTCCGGCATCGGCGGCGGTCGCGCCGCGGTGATCGAGACCAGCTTCAAAGACGAGTGCGAGACCGACCTCTTCGGCGAGCAGGCCGTCCTCTGCGGCGGCGCCTCGGAGCTGGTCCAGGCGGGCTTCGAGACCCTGGTCGAGGCCGGCTACGACCCCCGCTTGGCCTACTTCGAGTGCCTGCACGAGTTGAAGCTGATCGCGGACCTGATGTACGAGAAGGGCATCCAGGGGATGCACTACTCGATCTCCAACACGGCCGAGTACGGCGACCTCACCCGCGGCAACCGCGTGATCACCGACGAGACCAAGGCGGCGATGAAGCAGATCCTCTCGGAGATCCAGTCCGGCGACTTCGCCCGCGAGTTCATCGCCGAGAACAAGGCGGGTAACGAGAACTTCGATCGGATGCGCGGCGAGCTTCAGGGTTCCGAGATCGAGGAGGTCGGCAAAGATCTGCGGACGATGATGCCGTGGATCGACCAAGGCTTTAAAGACACGAAGTAGAGGTCGGCGGGGGGAGGGCTGTATGCCCCTCTCCCGGAGACCGTCGCGCAGCTGGGTCGCTGGCAAGGGCTCAAGCGCGGTTCCTTGAGCCTCCGTGAGAGGGGCATACAGCCCTCCTTCACGGAAGCTCTGCTTCGGGTTCAAAGAGCGCGTGTTCCCATCAGCGCCTCATCAGGAGCTCTGGCTGGAGGTGGCGCAGCTCACTTCACGGAGTGGTTCTCGCGCCCAAGCTTCTCTTGAGAGCTTCTGCACCTCGGGCCGCAACGGAAGTACGGAACGCGTGGAGAGGTCCGGGTACCCCTCCGACGGAGGCTCAAGGAACCGCGCTTGAGCCCTCGGGGCTCGCCCCAGCTGCGCGACGGTCTCCGGCGGAGGGGTACCCGGACCTCTCCGCCCCGACCTCGCTACCGGTGCGTCTCGCCCTCGGCCAGTTTGCCGTCGCGACCCACGTAGCCGCCCTTGCCGCCGACGACCACGTAGACCGCCTCCTCGGAGTCGCTGAGGTTCCTCACTTTGCGGGCGGTGGGGGCGTCGACCCAGGCGAGGCCGCCGGGGCCCAGCTTCTGGGTCGAGCCGTCGCCGAAGGTGAACTCGACTTCGCCGCTGTGGACGAAGTAGAGCTCCTCCTGCTCGTCGTGGAAGTGGCTGCCGGTCTCGTAAGTGGGGGGCAGGACGATCGCGTTGACGCCGAAGGCGGTGACGCCGAGCTCCTTGCGGATCTTGCGGAAGCCGGGGCCCTCGCCGAGGTCGGCGAGGTTGGCCACCGCGTAGCCCTCGCCTTTGGACACGCTGTCGTTGGTCGCGTCGTTCATGTCTGTGCCTCCTAGGCGACGGGCGCGGCCGGGGATGCCGGCGGCGCGGGTGGGGCCGGGCTGGACGAGGCGCGGGCGGCCTCGATGCCGATCGGCGGGTAGTCGTCGGTCAGCAGCGCGATGTAGCCGAGGACGCGGGCGTGGAAGCTGTTGACGAAGCTCATCATGCTGTTGATCCCCTCCGGCAGGTAGCCGCGGAAGACGATCGTCAGCCAGGCGACCAGGCCGGCCAGCAGCTGGATGTAGGAGGTCCCGTAGGAGAGGACCAGGGCCACCGGCAAGGCGAGGACGATGCGGAAGAACGCCTTCAGCCGGCTCTGGCGCTCGGCCGGCGGCGCGAAGTTGACCCGGATCGGGTAGCTGGGGTCGTCGTTGAGGCTGAACGGCGGCCAGACGTCGGTCTGCAGGTAGATCCAGGCGGAGGTGCGGATCGAGAAGCGAACGACGCCGGAGTTGAAGTCGTAGAGCCACTGCGGGTAGCGGCCGAGGATCACCACCGCGACCCATGCGAAGAAGTGGGTGAAGATGAAGAGGATTCCCCAGAAGACGGCGACGATCATCCACGGGATCGCCAGCAGCAGCCGGAAGAAGCTGGTCCAGCGATTCGGCGTCGGGTTGAAATCGGCTTCGTAGCTAATCGGATACATCGATCCCCCTCGGGTTGGACGGGACTGCCGGCGGAGCGCCGCGAGCCTACCCGCGACCCCGGCGGGAGTCCACCCGCGACGGTCAATAACCTGTCGAGCCCGATGGCGCCCCCGGCAACCGACACCGCGCAGATCCCCGCTGAGCTGAAGCCGGCCGACGGCCGCTTCGGCTGCGGCCCCTCGAAGGTGCGCCCAGAGGCGCTGGCGGCGCTGGCCGCGCGCTCGGACCTGATCGGCACCTCGCACCGCCAGGCGCCGGTGCGCGACCTGGTCGGCCGGGTCCGCTCCGGGCTGGCCGAGCTCTTCTCGCTGCCCGACGGCTACGAGGTCGCGCTCGGCAACGGCGGCACCACCGCCTTCTGGGACGCGGCCGCAGCCTGGATCGTGCGTGAGCGCGCCCTGCACCTGACCTACGGCGAGTTCTCCTCGAAGTTCGCCAAGGCGACCGCCGGCGCGCCCTTCCTCGGCGACCCGATCCTGGTCGAGGCCGACCCCGGCGACGCCCCGGCCCCGACCGCCGACCCCGCCGCCGACGTCATCGCCTGGGCCCACAACGAGACCTCGACCGGCGTCATGGTCCCGGTCGCGCGGCCCGCCGGCGCCGGCGACTCCCTGGTCCTGATCGACGCCACCTCCGGCGCGGCGGGCCTGCCGGTCGACGTCGCCGACGCCGACGCCTATTACTTCGCCCCGCAGAAGGGCTTCGCCGCCGACGGCGGCCTCTGGCTGGCGCTGCTCAGCCCCGCCGCGATCGCCCGGATCGAGGAGCTCGACGGCGCCGCCGACCGCTGGCAGCCCGAATTCCTCTCCCTGCAGACGGCGCTCGAGAACTCCCGCAAGGAGCAGACCTACAACACGCCGGCGCTGGCGACCCTGCTGCTGCTCGCCGACCAGGTCGAGTGGATGCTCGGCAACGGCGGCCTCGAGTGGTGCGTGGAGCGGACCTCCGACTCCTCCAGCCGCCTCTACGGCTGGGCCGAGCGCAGCGACGTCGCCACGCCCTTCGTCGCCGACCCCGCCAAGCGCTCGCTGGTCGTCGGCACGATCGACTTCGCCGACTCGGTCGACGCCGCCGCCCTGGCGGCGGCGCTGCGCGCCAACGGAATCGTCGACGTCGAGCCCTACCGCAAGCTCGGCCGTAACCAGCTGCGGGTGGGAATGTTCCCGGCGGTCGCGCCTGACGACGTCGAGGCGCTGACCGCCTGCATCGACTGGGTCCTCGCCAACGAAGAAGGAGTCGCCAAGTGAAGGTCCTGGTCAAGGAGAAGATTGCCGATACCGGCGTCGACCTGCTGCGAGCCAGCTTCGACGTCGATCTCGGCCTCGAGATGTCCGACGAGGAGCTGCGCGAGAAGATCGGCGCCTACGACGCGATCCTGATCCGCTCGGCGACGAAGATGACGCCGGAGCTGATCGAGCTGGCGACCAACCTGAAGGTGATCGGGCGAGCCGGCACCGGCGTCGACAATGTCGACATCCCGGCCGCGACCCGCCGTGGCATCATCGTCGCCAACGCCCCCGAGTCGAACTCGGTCGCCGCCGCCGAGCACACCCTGGCGCTGGCGCTGGCGCTCTTCCGCAACGTTCCGCAGGCGCACGAATCGCTCGTCGCCGGGCGCTGGGACCGGGCCAAGTTCAAGGGCGCCGAGCTCTACGGCAAGACGCTCGGCGTGATCGGCTTCGGCCGCATCGGCCAGCTCGTCGCCAAACGCGCCCAGAGCTTCGAGATGGACGTCGTCGCCTTCGACAAGTTCGTCTCCGCCGAGCGCTTTCGCGAGCTCGGGGTCGACGGTCTCGACAGCGTCGAGGAGCTGCTCGGCCGAGCCGACCTGGTCACCCTGCACGTGCCGAAGACGCCGGAGACGATCGGCCTGATCGGCACCGAGACGATCGCCGCGATGAAGGACGGCGCCCGCATCGTCAACTGTGCCCGCGGTGAGCTGATCGACCTCGATGCGCTCCTGGCCGGCCTCGAGTCGGGCAAGCTGGCCGGCGCCGCGCTCGACGTCTTCCCCTCCGAGCCCTTCACCGAGCACCCGATCTTCGCCCGCGAGGACGTCGTCGTCACCCCGCACCTGGGCGCCTCGACCGCCGAGGCCCAGGACCGGGCCGGGGTCGTCACCGCCGAGCAGGTCAGCGCCGCGCTCAGCGGCGGCGTCGTCACCAACGCCGTCAACATCGCCGCCGTCCGCCCCGAGGCGATGGAGGCGCTGGCCCCCTTCGTGCCGCTCTGCGAAAAGCTCGGTCGCCTCGCCCAGGGTCTCGGCGACGGCTCGGTCGACCGCGTCAGCGCCGAGTTCCGCGGCCGCATCGCCTCGCACGACACCCGCCTGCTCGGCATCGCCGTCCTCGCCGGCATCCTCGCCGGCAACACCGAGGAGCCGGTCAACCTCGTCAACGCGCCGCAGATGGCGGAGGAGCGCGGGATCGAGCTGGTCGAGACCAAGGACGCCAGCGCCGAGGACTTCACCGAGCTGGTCACCGTCCGCGTCGGCTCCGGCGACGAGGAAGTCGAGGTCGCCGGCACCAGCGTCGGTCCCCGCAACGAGCCCTACCTGGTCTCGGCCTGGGGCGAGGGCTTCTACCTGCCCTTCGCCGACCACATCTCGGTCTTCCGCTACGCCGACCAGCCGGGGATGATCGGCCGGGTCGGGACGATGTTCGGCGAGGAGGGCGTCAACATCGTCTCCGCCGCCGTCGGCGCCGAGCAGGGCGGCGAGCGAGCGGTGATGGCGCTGACCACCGACGCCCCCGTGCGGGCCGAGACGATCGAGAAGATCCTCGGCCTCGAGGGCTTCGCCGTCGGCCGCTCGGTCGACCTCTAGGGTCTTCACATGAGGGCGGTGGTGTTGACGGGGACCGGCGGTCCCGAGGTTCTCCAGGTTCAGGAGCGGCCCGACCCACCCGTCGGGCCAGGCCAGATCCGCATCGCCGTGCGCGCCGCCGGCATCAACTTCGCCGACACCCTGGCCCGCGTCGGCCTCTACCCGGACGCCCCCAAGACTCCCTGCGTGCTCGGCTACGAGGTCGCCGGCGAGGTCGAGACCGTGGGGGAGGGGGTCGCCGGCTTCAAGCTCGGCGACCGTGTCGTCGCCGGCACCCGCTTCGGCGGCCAGGCCGAGCTGGTCAGCGTCGATTCCGCCCAGGCGCTGCCGCTGCCCGATCGCCTCAGCTTCGAGCAGGGCGCCGCCTTCCCGGTCAACTACGGCACCGCCTACGCGGCGCTGGTCCTGATGGGCGGGATGCGCGCTGGCGACCGCGTCCTCATCCACGCCGCCGGCGGCGGCGTCGGCATCTCCGCGACCCAGCTCGCCCGCAACGCCGGCGCCGAGGTCTTCGGCACCGCCTCAGCCGGCAAGCACGAGGCGATCCGCGCCCAGGGCGTCGCCCACGCGATCGACTACCGCAGCCAGGACTTCGAGGCCGAGGTGATGCGGATCACCGGCGGCGAGGGCGTCGACCTGATCATGGACGCGCTCGGGCCGACCTCGTTCCGCAAGGACTACCGGCTGCTGCGCTCCGGCGGCCGGATGGTGATGTACGGGCTGTCGGAGAACTCCGATGCCGGCGCCCGCAACATCCCGGCGACGCTGAAGAGCATGCTGAAGATGCCGCTGGCGACGATGCCCTGGTGGAAGAGCCTCTTCCTGATGAACGAGAACAAGGGCGTGTTCGGCCTCAACATGCTGAGCTGGTGGGACCGCGAGGGCAACCTCGATCGCGTCACCGAGCCGCTGCTGGCCGATCTCGAGGCCGGGCGGTTGGAGCCGGTCGTCGCCGAGGCCTTTCCGTTCGAGCGGGCGGGCGAGGCGCACGAGTTCATCGCCCAGCGCCGCAACGTCGGCAAGGTCGTGTTGTTTCCCTAATAGGGCCTGGCGATCCGGGCCGGAGCTGATTCTGCGATGAAGAGGGCGATCCTGACTGCGATGACGGTGCTGGTGGCGTGGGCCGCCCCGAGCGCCCCTGCCGCTGAATCGCAGCTGACCGTGCTGCTGGCGGGCGGCTCGGAAGAGAACGCGATCAGTATCTGGCTCACCCCCGATGGCCGCAGCTACGTGATCGACTCCGTGGTGCCGCTCGAAGTCGGCGGCAGCGTCTGCTCGCATCCGGAGGGGATGCTCAACGAGCTCGTCTGCACGGCCGCCTCGATCGGCGGCTTCGAAGTCAACGCCGGCGCCGGGGACGACGCGATCGTCGTCGCCGGCGCGGTGCGGATTCCGACCACGCTTCGCGGCGGTCCCGGGAGCGACGACCTGATCGGCGGCAGCGGCGCCGACAAGCTGATCGGCGGCCCCGGCGACGACACCCTGGTCGGGCGCGCCGGCGCTGATTCGCTTCACGGGGGGGCGGGTGCCGACCGCCTCATTGGCGGCGGCGGCGATGACATCCTGCACGGCAACAGCGGCGTTGACGCGCTCCTCGGCGGCCCCGGCATCAACCAGCTGGTCCCCTGACCCGGGCCCGGCGACCGCCTCAGGCGGGCGCGTTGCCGCGCCCGCGCGAGAACAGGTTGCCGCCGACGAACAGCAGCGCGATCGCGAATCCCACGAGCGAGAGCGCGGCGTCGAGCCGGAAGCCGGCCTCGATCCCGTCGACGAAGGGCGGGATCGAGGAGGAGAACACCGTCGTCGTCAGTCCCAGCCCGATCGATCCGCCGGCGATCTGGAACATGTAGATGATGCCGCCGGCGAGGCTGGTCTGCGAGTCGTCGACCGAGGTGACCCCGGCGGTGGTGGCGGTCGGGTAGAAGCTGCCGACCCCTAGTCCCAGCACGACCATGCCCGGCACCAGCGAGCCGTAGCTGGAGCCGCCGTCGACCTGCGAGAAGAGGAAGGGGGCGATGGTGATGCAGGCGGCGCCGAAGACGGCCAGGACCTTCGCTCCCAAGCGGTCATACAGCGGCCCGGCGACGAAGGAGACGAGCGCGAAGACGCCGAGGAAGGGCAGGATCCCGACCCCGGCTTCCAGCGGCGAGTAACCGAACTGCTTCTCCATGAACTGCGGCAGGTAGAGCAGCGAGGCGAAGAACGTCGCCGACATGAAGAGGATCGCCACGCAGGAGGCGGTGAAGCTGCGGTTGCGCATGATCTCCCGTGGCACCAGAGCGTGGGCGCCGGCGCGGCGCTCGATCGGCACGAAGACGAGGATCAGGGTCGTGGCGACGGCCAGCAGGGCGATCACTTTCGGGTCGCCCCAGCCCCAGTCGGAGACCTGGTCGAGGGCGATCAGCAGGGAGACGAGCCCGACCGAGAGGGCGGCGATGCCGCCGTAGTCGATCCGCCGCTCGCTGCTCTCGGGCTCCTTGACCTCGACCAGGAAGTAGGTGACGAGGACGGCGAAGACGGAGATCGGCACGTTGAGGAAGAAGATCCAGCGCCAGCTCAGCGCCTCGGTCAGCACGCCGCCGATCAGCGGCCCGAGGGCGTTGCCGAGGCCAGCCGCACCGAGGATGATCCCACCGGCCAGCCCCGCCTTCTCGGCGGGCAGGATCGCGAAGGTCATGCCGAGGATCGCCGGCCACATCAGGGCGCCGCCGATCCCCATCAGCGTCCGGCAGGCGATCAGCCAGGCCTCCGACTGGGCGGCGCCGCCGAGCGCCGACATCGAGGCGAAGATCGCGGTGCCGAGGAAGAAGGCGTTGCGGCGCCCGAACATGTCGGCGAGACGGCCGCCGGTGACGATCATCACCCCGAAGGTCAGCGCGTAGGCGTTGACCACCCACTGGATCGTGTTGATGTTCGTGTCGAAGTCCTTCTCCATCGTGGGCAGGGCCACGTTGATCGCCGAGAAGTCGTTGGCGATCACGACGACGGCGATCCCCATCGCGAAGAGGGCGAGCCAGTTGATGCGCTGCGGGGAGGAGGCCTCGATTCGCGGGACCCTACGAAATGCCGCCGATGCCGCGTGAGTCTGCGCTACCCTGCCTGGAGCGAATGACCCGCCGGTTCGACAGCCTTGCGCTTCTCCTTCTCCTCCCCCCTCGGGGGGAATAGCGCTGGGCGGCGCGATAGCCGCGAGAGACAGAGGTCATTCAAATGAAGCAGAGAAGGAGGAGGTCCGATGGGACCCGCATCTGACGCCAACCGCGTCCGCATATTCGACACCACCCTGAGGGACGGCGAGCAGTCGCCCGGGATTTCGCTGAACACGGCCGAGAAGGTCGAGATCGCCCAGCAGCTGGCACGGCTGGGGGTCGACGTGATCGAGGCCGGCTTCCCGATCACCTCGCCCGGCGACTTCGAGGCCGTGCAGGAGATCTCACGCAAGGTCGAGGGCCCGACGATCTGCGGCCTGGCCCGCACCCACAAGGCCGACATCGACGCCGCCTGGGGGGCGGTGCGCGACGCCCAGCGCCCGCGCATCCACACCTTCATCTCCACCTCCGACATCCACATCGAGCACCAGCTGCAGACCGATCGCGAGGACGTCAAGGGGCAGGCCCGGGCTGCCGTCTCCCTGGCCAAGTCCTATTGCGAGGACGTCGAGTTCTCGCCGATGGACGCGACCCGGGCCGAGATCGAGTTTACGGCCGAAGTCTGCGCGATCGCCGTCGAGGAGGGCGCGACCGTGGTCAACATCCCCGACACCGTCGGCTACACGACGCCGGAGGAGTACGCGGGCTACTTCCGCCGCCTCTACGAGCTGGTGCCGGCGCTGCGCGGGGTCGAGCTGTCGGTCCACTGCCACGACGACCTGGGGCTGGCGGTCGCCAACTCCTACGCCGGCGTCCTGGCCGGGGCGCGGCAGGTCGAGTGCGCGGTCAACGGCATCGGCGAGCGGGCCGGAAACTGCTCGCTGGAGGAGATCGCGATGCTGGTCAAGGTGCGCGAGGACGCCCACGGCCTGACGACCGGCGTCAACACCCGCGAGATCGCCCGCACCAGCCGCATGGTCTCGCGGCTGACCGGCTACGCGATCCAGCCGAACAAGGCGATCGTCGGCCGCAACGCCTTCGCCCACGAGTCCGGCATCCACCAGGACGGCGTCCTGAAGGAGCGCAGCACCTACGAGATCATGGACGCGACCGAGGTCGGCCTGGAGTCGAACTCGATCGTGCTGGGCAAGCACTCCGGTCGCCACGCACTGAAAGACGCCTTGGAGCAGCTGGGCTTCCAGGTCGAGGGCAACGCTCTCAACGCCGCCTTCAAGGCCTTCAAGGAGGTCGCCGACCGCAAGAAGCAGGTGACCGCGCTCGACCTCGAGGCGATCGTCTCCGACGAGATGCGCGAGCGCTCCGACGCCCACGAGCTGGCCTGGTTCGAGGTCGAGGCCGGCTCCCGCCGCGAGCCGGTCGCGAAGGTGGCGGTGACGCTGCCCTCCGGCAAGGAGGCGGTCGGCCAGTCCAGCGGCGATGGCCCGGTCGACGCGATCTTCCGCGCGATCCAGGCGGCGACCGAGAGCGAGTGCGAGCTGCGCCAGTACACGGTCGAGGCCGTGACCGGGGGGGAGGACGCGCTCGGCGAGGTGACCGTGATGCTGCGCCTGGCCGGCCGCCTGGCCACCGGCCAGGGCGTCGCCACCGACATCCTCGAGGCCTCCGCCCGCGCCTACGTCCGCGCCCTCTCCAACGCCCTCGAAGGCGCGGCGACCCGCGAGGCCGAATCGGCCACCGCCGAAGCCGCAGCGGAACGCACCCCAGGCCCCTAGCTCGGGGGGCGAACCAGCACGCGTCTGCACTTAGGCATCCCATGGGTGCCTTGGAGCAGACGCGTGCATTGGATGTGCGTATCGCCCGGCTGGCCGGAGACCAGCACGGCGTGGTGGCTCGACGACAGCTGTTGACTCTGGGGGTGGGGAAGGGATCGCTTGAGAAGCGACTGCGAACGGGTCGCATCCATCGTCTTCACGATGGGGTCTACGCGGTTGGTCACCAAGTCGTCTCCAGAGAAGGGCGATGGATGGCGGCCGTGCTCGCCTGTGGCCCAGGCGCCGTCCTCAGTCATCGCTCCGCAGCGACGCTCTGGGGGCTTCGCGGGCCCTCGAGCCGCGCGATCGATGTGACGAGCGGATCGAAGAGCCGATCGCGAGGCAGTATCCATCGCCACTACTCCGTTCTGCCAGCGGACGAGGCGACCGTCGAGCGGAACATCCCGGCGACGACCGTGCCGCGGACGCTTTTCGACTTCGCTGCCGTGGCCTCGGTGGACGAGGTCGAGCATGCCTTGCGCGAGTCGGAATACCTGCGGCTGTACGACCGGCTTTCGCTGTGGGATCTACTCGATCGCTATCCGCGCCGGCGCGGTGCGCTGGCGATCCGGGAGTGCCTTGCCCGTCGGGCGGAGACGCCCGGGCGGGCGCGCAGCTGGCTCGAGGAACGGTTCCTGCCGTTCCTGCGAGAGCAACGACTGCCGATCCCACAGCTCAATGCCTGGATCGAGGCGGGGGAGAGATCGGTTGAAGTCGATTGCTTCTGGCCCCGGATAAAAGCCGTCGTCGAACTCGACGGATTTGCCGCGCATGGGACGCGGATCGCGTTTCGGGAGGACCGGGCGCGGGATCGCAAGCTGCGCGTGGCCGGTTACGGCGTGACCCGGATCGCTCCGGAGCAGCTCGACGAAGAACCTGTTGCTCTGGCGGCTGACCTGCGGCATCTGTTGGCTGATCGCTAGGCACGCTATACAAGTGTCCGTGATAACGTACGCCCCAGATGAGCGTCACGTCCCCGCCCACGTCAGCACCCGCCAACGGCGGCGCACCCTCGCCCTCGGTCGGCCCGCGGATCAAGGCCCTGCGCGACGCGATGGGCTTCTCGCTGCGGGATCTGGCCGTGCGCTCGGGGGTCAGCGCGCCGATGCTCTCCCAAGTCGAGCGCGGGGAGACCAGTCCGACGCTGGCGGTGGCGGAGAAGATCGCCGGGGGCCTGGAGCTGACCCTGTCGCAGCTGCTCCGGCTGGACGAGGGCCAGCACGTCGCCGTCACCCGCGTTGGCCAGCGGCGGCGCTTCGACCGGGTCGGCCACCGTTTCGAGGAGCTGACGCCGCCGCTGCCGGGTCAGCGCGCCGATGTCTCGCTGCACACGCTCGAGCCCGGCGCCTCGACCGGTGGTCGCGAGGACCCGCCGATGCACGAGCCCGGCAGCCGCGAGACCGCCTTCGTCCTCAACGGGCAGCTGGCACTCTTCGTCGAGGGTGCCCGCCACGACCTTTCAAGCGGCGACAGCGTCACCTTCGACGCCGATCTGCCGCACCATTTCGAGAACGATGGCGAGGAGCCGACCAGGTTCGTCGCCGTGATCGCCGCCGGCCTCAGGCGCGGCTAGGAGGAGCTCAATGCCGAAGAACATGTTCGAGAAGATCTGGGAGGAGCACGAGGTCTCCGAGGGGTTGATCTACATCGACCTGCACCTGGTCCACGAGGTCACCTCGCCGCAGGCTTTCGACGGCCTGCGCCTGGCCAACCGGCCGGTCCGCCGCGCCGACAAGACGCTAGCCACCGCCGACCACAACACGCCCACCGACGGCACCATGGCGGCGCGCCTGATCGCCGACGAGCTCTCGCGGGTCCAGGTCGAAACGCTGGAGCGCAACTGCGAGGAGTTCGGCATCCCGATCTACTCCCTGGGCTCCGACCGCCAGGGCATCGTCCACGTGATCGGGCCAGAGCTGGGCGTGACCCAACCGGGGATGACGATCGTCTGCGGCGACAGCCACACCTCCACGCACGGCGCCTTCGGCTCGCTGGCCTTCGGCATCGGCACCTCTGAGGTCGAGCACGTGCTGGCGACCCAGTGCCTGGTCCAGAAGCGGCCGAAGACGATGCGGATCTCCTACTCGGGGCAGCTCGGCTCCGGCGTCACCCCGAAGGACCTGATCCTGGCCACGATCGGGCGTCTCGGCACCGGCGGCATGACCGGCTACGCGGTCGAGTACGCCGGGCCGGCGATCGAGGCGCTGGAGATGCCGGGCCGGATGACGATCTGCAACATGACGATCGAGGGCGGCGGCCGCGCCGGCATGATCGCCCCGGACGAGAAGACGATCGAGTGGGTCCGCGGCCGTCCCGGGGCCCCCGCCGACTTCGACGCCGCCGCCGAGCGCTGGCGCCGGCTGCCGAGCGACCCCGGTGCTTCTTTCGACACCGAGGTCGAGGTCGACGCCGCCGCGATCTCGCCGATGGTCACCTGGGGCACCAACCCGGGCATGGTCTGCGAGGTGACCGACACGGTTCCCGACCCGGCGGCGATGGACTCGCCCGGCGAACGCGAATCGGCCGAGCGGGCGCTGGCCTACATGGGCCTGACGGCAGGCACGCCGATGACCGAGGTGGCGCCGGAACGGGTCTTCATCGGCTCCTGCACCAACTCGCGGATAGAGGACTTGCGCGAGGCCGCCGAAGTCGTCGACGGCCGCAAGGTCGCCGGCTCGATCCGGGCGATGGTCGTGCCCGGCTCCCAGCAGGTCAAAGCGGCCGCCGAGGCGGAGGGCCTGGACGAGGTCTTTCGCGGCGCCGGCTTCGAATGGCGCGAGGCGGGCTGCTCGATGTGCCTGGGGATGAACCCCGACACCCTGATCGAGGGCGAGCGCTGCGCCTCGACCTCCAACCGCAACTTCGAGGGACGGCAGGGCAAGGGTGGGCGCACCCACCTGGTCAGCCCGAAGATGGCGGCGGCGGCCGCGATCGAGGGACATTTCGTCGACATCAGGAACTGGAGCTGAAGATGAGGCCGATCGACGTGATCGAGGGCAAGGTGTCGGTCCTGGACCGCCACGACGTGGACACCGACCAGATCATCCCCAAGCAGTTCCTCAAGCGGGTCGAGCGGACCGGCTTCGGCGAGTTCCTCTTCTACGACTGGATCCGCGACGGCGAGATCGAGCTGGAGCCGAACCCGATCCTCGTCACCGGGCGCAACTTCGGCAGCGGCTCCTCCCGCGAGCACGCCCCCTGGGCACTGGAGGACTTCGGCTTCCAGGCGATCGTCGCGCCCTCCTTCGCCGACATCTTCTACTCCAACTGCACCAAGATCGGGCTGCTGCCGGCGATCCTCGACGAGGAGCACTGCCGCCTCGTCGCCGAAGCCGGCGAGGCCCGGATCGACGTCGACGACGAGACGGTCACCTGTGCCGCCGGCGTCTTCAACTTCGCGGTCGAGCCCGACGTCAAGCACCGCCTGCTGAACGGCCTCGACGACATCGCGATCACGCTCGAGAACGGGGCGGCGATCGACGGCTTCGAGGCCGGTGGCGGCGCCGAGCGCGGCCCGGTGACGACCAGCCTCTGATGGCCGGCCCCACCCGCGACTGGGACGCCGACACCTACCAGCGGGTCTCGATCCCGCACGAGGAGTGGGCGAATGCGGTGCTCGACCGGCTCGCCCTGAAGGGCGAGGAGGCCGTGCTCGACGCCGGCTGCGGCAGCGGCCGGGTCACCGCGCTGGTGATCGAGCGCCTGCCGCGCGGCAGCGTCGTCGCCGCTGACGGCTCCGAGTCGATGATCGAGGCCGTGCGCGGCGTCCTCCGCCCGCAGGACCGGGCACTGCTCTCCGACCTGACGGCGCTGGAGCTGGAGGCCGAGGTCGACGCCGTTTTCTCCAGCGCAGTCTTCCACTGGATCGCCGACCACGACCTGCTGTTCGCTCGTCTGCGGGCGGCGCTGCGGCCCGGTGGTCGCCTCGCCGCGCAGTGCGGCGGCGCCGGCAACATCGACTCCTTCCGCCGCGCCGGCGAAGCGGTCGGGGCGCGCCAGCCCTACGCGCCGTACTTCGAGGGCTTCGCCCAGCCCTGGAACTACGCGACGGCGGAGGAGACCGCCGAGCGGCTCGAGCGGGCGGGCTTCGAGCAGGTCCGCTGCTGGCTCGAGCCCTGGGCCGTGGTCCCGCCCGAGCCCCGTGACTTCGTCGCCACGGTCTGCCTCGGCGCTCACCTGGAACGGCTGCCGGAGGAGCTGCGCGAGCCCTTCTTCGAAGACATCCTCGCCACCGAGGACAGCCCGCTGCGGCTGCAGTACGTGCGACTCAACATCGAGGCCGTCGCCGCCTAGCCGGGCCAGCCGTCGAACCCTTAGAGTGCCGCCGGCATGAGCGACGCCCCCCGCATAGTCGTCCTGCCCGGCGACGGGATCGGCCCCGAAATCGTTACGGCCGCTCAGCAGCTGCTCGACTCCCTGGGTGAGTTCGAGTTCGAAGAGCACCTGCTCGGCGGAGCCTCGATCGACGCCCACGGCACCGCTCTCACCGACGAGGTGCTCGAGGCCAGCCGCGCCGCCGATGCCGTCCTGCTCGGCGCGGTCGGCGGGCCGAAGTGGGACACGACCGACCCCGAGGCGCCGCGCCCCGAGCAGGGCCTGCTCGGCCTGCGCAAGGGCATGGGCCTTTACGCCAACCTGCGCCCGGTCAGGCCCAGCCCGGCCCTGATCGGGGCCAGCCCGCTGCGCGAGGAGCGGATCGCCGGCACCGATCTCCTCGTCGTGCGCGAGCTGACCGGCGGCATCTACTTCGGCGCCAGCGGCCGCGATGGCGACGTCGCCCACGACACCTGCGAGTACACGGCCGAGGAAATTGAGCGCATCGCCCGCACCGCCTTCGAAGCGGCTCGCCGCCGTGCCGAGGGCTCCGATCGCCCGCCGCGGGTCACCTCGGTCGACAAGGCCAACGTGCTGGAGACCTCACGGCTATGGCGCGAGGTGGTCGGCCGCGTCGCCCCCGACTACGCCGATGTCGCCCTCGACCACCTGCTGGTCGACAACGCCGCCATGCAGCTGGTCTCGCGCCCAGCCGACTTCGACGTGATCGTCACCGAGAACCTCTTCGGCGACATCCTCAGCGACGAGTCGGCGATGCTCACCGGCTCGCTGGGGATGCTGCCCTCCGCCAGCCTCGGCGTCGATGGCGCCCCCGGCCTGTTCGAGCCCGTGCACGGCTCCGCGCCCGACATCGCCGGCAAGGGAATCGCCAACCCGCTCGCGACCTTCCTCTCGGTGGGGATGATGCTGCGCCACGGACTCGACCGCCCCGACGACGCGGCGCGGATCGAGGCAGCCGTTGACGTGGTCCTGGAGCGCGGACTACGCACTCCGGACCTCGCCGCGGGGACGCTGGCAAAGCCTCCGATGCCAGACGTCCCCGCCGAGGTCGAGGTCGGGACCGCCGAGATGACCGACGCGGTCCTCGCGGCGCTCTCCGACTAGGGAGCGGTCACCGCCCACTGGCCGTAGGCCGAGAAGGCTTGGGTGTCTTCGTTCGCCGTCGCTTCGAGCCCAAAGCCCAACCGGTTGATGCTGGTCGGCGGCACGACGAGCGTTTTCAGGTTGGTGGCGCTGGTCACGTAGAGGCAGAGGTTGCCTCCGGTGGCAGCCGGCGTCTGGCCACTGCCGAGGCCCGCACAGGTCGGGCTGACCGCGGTCGCGGGGTTGATCACGTGCACGGCCGGCGTGTTGGCCAGGGGGAACTGGAACGACTGACCGCCGATCGCGATGCTGAGTTTTTCACCGGCACCGCCGATCGCGAACGAGCCGCGCAGCGTCTGGCCGGTTTTCAGGTTCGAGACGAAGGGGCCGAATTCGCCGCCGCTGGTGCTGAGCTTGCTCGGCGTCACCGAGCCGTTGGCGAGGATCGGGTTGGTCACCGCGTTGGCGGCCAGCTTGTCCGTGGTCACCGCTTTGCTGTTCAGTTTGTTGGTCGTGATGACGCCGTTTTTGATCGAGCTGGCGATCACCGCGCCGGCGCCGATCTTGGCCGTAGTGATCGCGCCATTGCCGATGTTGCCGGGCAGCACCGCGTTCTGGCCGAGCTTGCCGGCGACCACCGACTTCGGCGCCAGCTTGCCGGCTCTCACCGCCGCCTTGCCCAGGTCGGCGGTCCTGACCGCGCCGCGCTTGAGCTGCTTGGTGCCGACGCTGTTCTTCGGCAGTCCGGCCGCGACGGCGACGCCGCCGAGGGCGATGAACAGCGCCATCGTGGCGATGACGTTGGAGTAGTTGAGCTTGGGGAGTCTCGATTTCATTCGGGTCCTACGCCTCCTTCTGTTGCTTTCAGGCGTCATTCGCGGCTCCAGGGGTGAAGCCCTGCGTTTGATCGGGCATACTTCCCTCCAACATGGACCAGGTGGATTTGATTTGGAAGAACGGCGAGTTCGTGCCCTGGGAGCAGGCGCAGACGCACGTGCTCAGCCATGGCCTGCACTACGGAACCGGCGTCTTCGAGGGCATTCGCTGCTATGAGACCGAGCGCGGCCCGGCGATCTTCCGCCACGCCGACCACCTCGCCCGGCTGGAGAAATCGGCCCAGCTCTACTACATGGAGCTGCCCTATTCCGCCGAGCAGATCCGCCAGGCGACCCACGAGCTGCTGAACCGCAACGGGCTCCGCTCCGCCTACATCCGCCCCCTGGCCTATCGCGGCTACGGCAGCCTCGGGCTCTACGCGAACGACGCTCCGGTCGACGTCATCGTCGCCGCCTTCCCCTGGGGCGCCTACCTCGGCGAGGAGAGCAAGAACGGCGGCATCCGCGCCAAGGTCTCGAGCTGGCGGCGGATCAGCCCCGGTGGCTCGATCCCGCACGCCAAGGCCTCGGGCTCCTACCTCAACTCGATCCTGGCCAAGACCGAGTCGGCCAACGCCGGCTACGACGAGGCGATCCTGCTCGACGAACGCGGCTTCGTCTGCGAGGGCTCGGGCGAGAACATCTTCCTCGTCCGCGACGGCGAGATCGTGACGCCGCCGCACGTCGCCTCGATCCTCGACGGGATCAACCGCAAGTCGGTGATCCAGATCGCCCGCGACCTCGGCTACACCGTGGTCGAGCGCGACGTCGCCCGGGCCGAGCTCTACCTCGCCGAGGAGGTCTTCCTGACCGGGACGGCGGCGGAGCTGGTGCCGGTCCGCGAGATCGATGACCACCCGCTCGGCCGCGGCAAGCCGGGCGAGATCACCACCCACGTGCAGGCCAAGTTCGAAGACGCGCTCTACGGCCGCGCCGAGGAGTACCTGGAGTGGCTCGACGTCGTCGACGTCACGGCCGGGGTGGACGCGCCGAGTAAGGTGAGCTCCTGATGCATCGTCTCATCGAGTCAATCGGGCGAATTACCGCAGCCGCCTAGCGGCTGGCGCGGCGATGCCGTGCGCTCGGGCTTCGGCCCACACCCCGATTCATCGACTCGAAAGGCAGTAGGCAGATGGCACAGGTGAAGCTCTACGACACGACCTTGCGCGACGGCATGCAGGGGGAGGGGATGTCGCTTTCGGCCTCCGAGAAGGCCCGCGTCGTCCTCGCTCTCGACAAGCTCGGGGTGCAGATGATCGAGGCCGGCTTTCCCAGCTCCAACCCAAAGGAGGTGGAGCTGTTCGAGCAGCTGGCAGAGCTCGAGCTGGAGCAGGCGACGATCTGCGCCTTCGGCATGACCCGGCGCCGCGACACCGCGGCCGCGGACGATCCCGCCCTGGCGACCCTGGTCGGCAGCTTCGCCCCGGTCCTCACCTTGGTCGGCAAGACCTGGGGGCTCCACCTGGAGAAGGTGACCAAGGTCTCGCGCGAGGAGAACCTGGCGATGATCGCCGACTCGGTCGGGTTCTGCCGCGAGCAGGGCAAGCGGGTCGTCTACGACGCCGAGCACTTCTTCGACGCCTATCGCGACGACCCGGGCTACGCGCTCGCCTGCCTCGAAGCGGCCGTCGCGGCCGGAGCCGAGAACATCACGCTCTGCGACACCAACGGCTCCAGCCTGCCCGACCAGGTCGCGGCCGCAACGGCGGCGGTGGCGGCGAAGCTGGGGGAGGGGGTGGAGCTCGGCATCCACGTCCACGACGACGCCGGCTGCGGCGTAGCCAACTCGCTCGCGGCCGTGCGCGAGGGCGCCCGTCTGGTCCAGGGCACCGTCAACGGCTACGGCGAGCGCTGCGGCAACGCCAACCTGACCTCGATCCTGCCCAACCTGCAGCTGAAGATGGGCTACGCCGTCGTCTCCGACGAGCAGCTGGCGACGCTGGCCGAGACAGTCCACTTCGTCGACGAGCTCTGCAACCTGACCCCGAACCCCGACGCGCCCTACGTCGGCCGCAACGCCTTCGCCCACAAGGGCGGCATGCACGTCGCCGGCGTCGCCGCCGATGCCCGCACCTTCGAGCACATCGACCCGGCCGCGGTCGGCAACCAGCGCAACGTCCTGCCCTCCGAGCTCTCCGGCAGGGCGACGATCCGCGACCAGGCCGCCCAGGCCGGGCTGGAGATCGACGACGACGCGGCCGCCCGCGCGGTCGAGCGGCTGAAGGAGCGCGAGCACCACGGCTACCACTACGAGGCGGCGCCGGCCTCCTTCGAGCTGCTGCTGCGGCGCGAGGCCGGCAGCTACAAGCCGCTGTTCAAGCTCGAGAGCTTCCGCGTCGTCACCGAGAAGCGGGCCGGCGGCACGGTCGAGACCGAGGCCACGATCAAGGTCGAGGTCGACGGCGAGCGCTACGTCCGCGTCGCCGAGGGCAACGGCCCGGTCAACGCCCTCGACCAGGCCCTGCGCGGCGCGATCGCCGACCGCTACCCGCACCTGGCCGAGATCGAGCTGACCAACTACAAGGTCCGCATCCTCGACGAATCGCACGGGACCGGCGCCGTCACCCGGGTCCTGCTCGACTCCGCCGACGGCGCCCGCGAGTGGGGCACGATCGGCGTCTCGGAGAACATCATCGAGGCCTCCTGGGAGGCGCTGGTCGATTCGCTGGAGTACGCGTTCCAGTGAGCGCCGAGGAGATCCCGCTCGCGGGACCGGAGATCGGCGCCCGCGAGGAGGAGCTGGTGCTGGAGGTGCTGCGGTCCGGCCGACTCTCGCTGGGGCCGATGGGCGAGCGCTTCGAGCGTGAGTTCGCCGCCTGGCTCGGGGTCGAGGACGCGGTCATGGTCTCCAGCGGCACCGCCGCCCTGCACCTCGGGGTGCGGGCGCTCGGATGGGGGCCCGGCGACGAGGTGCTGACCAGCCCCTTCAGCTTCGTCGCCTCCGCCAACTGCCTGCTCTACGAGGGCGCCAAGCCGGTCTTCTGCGACGTCGACCCGGTCACGCTCAACCTCGATCGGGACGCTGTTGCCGCCGCGGTCGGGGAGCGGACCAGGGGCATCCTGCCGGTCCACATCTTCGGCTACCCGGCGGCGATGCCGGAGCTGGAGGCGCTCGCCGCCCGTCACGACCTCGGCATCCTCGAGGACGCCTGCGAGGCGCTCGGGGCCAGCGACTACGAGGGCCGGCAAGTGGGTACCCGCGGCAACCTCGCCACCTTCGCCTTCTACGCCAACAAGCAGATGACCACCGGCGAGGGCGGGATGATCGTCCCCGCCGACGGCGAGACCGCGGCGCGCCTGCGCAGCGAGCGCAACCAGGGCCGCGCCGCCGACATGGGCTGGCTCGACCACGGCGGACTCGGCTTCAACTACCGGCTCTCCGACCTCGCCGCGGCGCTCGGCGTCGCCCAGGTCGAGAAGCTCGACGCGCTGCTGGCGCGGCGGGCCGAGGTCGCCTCGATGTACGAGCAGCGGCTGGCGGGCATCGAGGGCGTCGAGGTGCCGGTCGCCAGCCGCGGCAAGGAGCGCCGCAGCTGGTTCGTCTACGTCGTCCGCCTCGCCGACGAGGTCGACCGCGATGCGACCATCGCCCACCTGGCCGCGCGCGGCATCGCCAGCAAGGCCTACCTGCCCTGCATTCACCTCTTCCCGCAGCTGCGTGAGCTCGGCTATCGCGAGGGCCAATTCCCGGTTGCCGAAGCGGCTTCGGCCCACTCGCTGGCCCTGCCCTTCTTCCCCGCGATCGGCGAGGCCCAGGTGGACCGTGTCTGTCAGGAGCTGGGGTCGGCCCTCGGCCAGCCGCCGCGGTCGGGATAATCGCCGCCGCATGTCTCGCTTCCGCCAAGACCCGGACCCGCGCTTCTGGGCGCTCAACCGCTCGCTCCCGTTCGACTGGCAGCTGGCCGCCTACGACATCGACCAGTCACGTGCCCACGCTCGCGGCCTGCTCGGGATCGGCGTCCTCGACGAGGACGAGCTGGGCCAGATCGATGCCGGCCTGGAGCGGGTGCGGGCGCGCATGGGCGAGCACGGCTTCTCCTTCGAGGACTCCGACGAGGACATCCACATGGCGATCGAGCGCCTGCTCGGCGACGAGATCGGGCCGCTGGCCGGCAAGCTCCACACCGGCCGCTCCCGCAACGACCAGGTCGCCACCGACGTGGCGATGGTCGTGCAGGTCCACTCGCTGCAGGCGATCGAGCTCTGCGGGGCGGCGATGGAGCAGCTGCTGAAGCTGGCCGAGGCGCACAAGGACTGGCCGATGCCCGGCTACACCCACCTGCAGCGCGCCCAGCCTGTCTACCTCGGTCACCACCTGCTGGCCTACTTCTGGATGCTGGCGCGCGACGTGCTGCGCTTCCAGTTCGCCCTCGACAGCGCCAGCGTGATGCCGCTCGGCTCCGGCGCCCTCGCCGGCGTCAATTGGGAGATCGACCGCGACGCCGTCGCCGGCGACCTCGGTTTCGAGCACGTCAGCCACAACTCGATCGACGGCGCCTCCAACCGCGACTTCGTCCTCGACTACCTGGCCGCCGCCTCGACCTGCGCGATGCACCTCTCGCGGCTCGGCTCGGAACTGGTCATCTGGAGCTCGACCGAGTTCGGCTTCTGCCAGCTCGACGAGACCTTTTCCTCCGGCTCCTCGATCATGCCGCAGAAGCTCAACCCCGACTCGGCCGAGCTGCTGCGCGCCAAGAGCCCTCGCGTCGCCGCCAGCTACGCGACCCTGCTCGGGGTCATGCACGCGCTGCCGCTGACCTACGGCAAGGACATGCAGGAGGACAAGGAGCCGCTCTTCGACGCGATCGAGACGACCGAGCTCTGCCTCGACGCGACCGCGGGAATGCTGGCCGGGATCGAGTTCGACCGCGCCCGCATGGAGGACGCCTCCGGTGACGAGATGTTGGCCGCGACCGAGGTCGCCGACCTGCTGGTGCGCAAGGGCGTGCCCTTCCGCGAGGCCCACGGGGTCGTCGGCGGCCTCGTCCGCGACGCGGTCGAGCGCGGCGGCAAGCTCTCCGACTTCACCCTCGAGGAGCTGCAGGCCCGCTCCGAGCACCTCGACGATTCCTTCTACGAGGTGCTCGAGCGCAGCAGCTGGCTGGAGTCGAAGCGGATCGCCGGCGGCACCGGCTCGGTGCCGCTCGCGGCCCAGCTCGGCGAGGCCCGCGAGACGCTGGCCGCCGTCCAGGCCCGGGTCCTCGACGAGCGCTCTTGAGGCCGGACCGCGCCTTCTTCGACCGCTCGGTCCACGATGTGGCTCGCGACCTCGTCGGCTGCCGGCTCTTCTTCGACGGGGTCGGCGGCACCATCGTCGAGACCGAGAGCTACGAGCGCGATGACCCCGCCTGTCACGCCTACGCCGGCCTCACCGACCGCACCGAGGTGCTGTTCGGGCCGCCCGGGTTGGCCTATGTCTACCTCTCCTACGGCATCCACAGCCTGCTCAACTTCGTCGCCGAACCCGAGGGGGAGGCGGCGGCGGTGCTGATCCGGGCGCTGGAGCCGACCGCCGGCCTCGAGGCGATGCGCGCCCGCCGCGGCGAGCGCCCCGACGGCGAGCTCTGCTCCGGGCCCGGCAAGCTGACCGAGGCGCTCGGGATTGGCCTCGAGCGCAACGGCGCCGACCTCGCCCGCGATCCCTTCCTGCTGTTGGAGCCGGAGGGATCGCCGCCGGAGGTCGTCACCGGCCCCCGGATCGGGATCACCAAAGCGGTCGAGCGCCCCTGGCGCTTCTGCGCGGCCGGCAGCCGCTTCGTCTCCCGGCCACGGCTTTAGCCGGGCCAGAAGCTCAACTTCCGCCGCCAGGTCAGCCGGCGGTCACGCCGCCACCGGATTCCGGTGCCGCTTCCGGCGCGGCTTCGGGCGTCGCTTCTTCCGGCGCGGCTTCGACTTCGGGCGCCGCTTCGGTTTCCGGCGCTGGTTCGACTTCTTCGCTTTCCGGCGCCGTTTCGGATTCGGATTCGACCGGCGGGACGTAGGTTTCGCCTTCGTCGTCCGCTTCGTCGGAGCCCTCCGCGTCCGCTTCCCGGTCTTCCTTCTCCGCCTTCTCCGCGGCCGCGCGCTCGGCCCTGATCTCCTCCCAGGCGGACATCACGCTGGCCCAGATCAGGGCCGGGAAGGTGCCGCCCTGGACCGGGCCGCCGTTGTAGAGCGTCGTCATCGGCGTCGCCGAGTCGGGGTAGCCGACCCAGACGCAGGCGGTGACTTCATCGCTGACGCCGCCGCAGAACCAGGCGTCCACGTTTTCCTCGGTCGTCCCGGTCTTGCCCCACTGCCCTTCGGCGCCGATCTGGGCGTTGGTGCCGGTGCCTTCGGAGACGACGGTTTCCAGCAGCCGCTTCGCTTCTTCGGTGGCGGCCTGGTCGAGCACCTGCTCGTGGGTCGAGTCGTTGTCGCCGCCCTTGATCGTCTTGTCGTCCTGGTCGGTGACCTGGGTGTAGGAGACGGGGCTGTTGCCGGGGCGGGGGGCCAGGGTGCCGCTGACCCGGTCGCCGTCGTTGCCGATCGTGCTGTAGGCGTAGGTCCAGCTGAGCGGGGTGACGCCGATTTCGAGTCCGCCGAGGACCATCGCCGGGTTGGTCGAGAGCGGGCCGTTGTAGCCGGCTTTGTGCGCGGTCGCGGCGATCGAGCGAGTGCGGTCGGAGACCGTCTTGCCGTCCAGCCCTTCCAGCGCGAGCTGAGCGTAGACCGAGTTGTCGGAGTTGGTCGTCGCGCAGATGATCGAGCAGGCCCCGGCGTAGAAGTCGCCGTCGTTGGTGACCTCGAAGGTTTCCTGCCCGTCCTTGCCGAAGGCGAATTCCTGCGGCGCCGATTCGAACGTCGTTTCCGGCGAGATCCCCTGTTCGAGCGCGGTCACCAGCGTGAACGGCTTGATCGAGGAGCCCGGCTGGCGGTGGCCCTGGGTCGCGAGGTTGAAGGGCGCGGTCGCGAAATCGGGGCCGCCGACCATCGCCTTGATGCCGGCGTTGCGGTTGTCGATCACGACCAGCGAGGCGGTCGCCGGCGAGTAGCCGAGGTAGGAGTTGATCGCTTCTTCGGCCGCTTCCTGCAGTCCCAGGTCGAGCGTCGACTTGACTTTGAGGCCGGCGAAGAAGGCCTTGGAGGCGCCATAGCGTTCGACCAGTTGCTGCCGCAGGTAGGCGGTGAAATAGGGCGCCTTGGAGTCGAACGTGGGCGGCTCGATGTCGTCCGGCGAGGGCAGCGCCTGCTTGCTGCCTTCTTCCAGCTGCTCTTGGGAGATGTAGCCCTGTTCGTACATCCGTTCCAGCACCAGGTTGCGGCGGCCGAGGCTGTTTTCGGGGTAGATCTTGGGGTCGTAGGCCGAGGGCGAGGCGATGCTCGCCGCCAGCGTCGCCGCCTCCCAGGGCTCGAGCACCGAGGCGCAGGGCTCGGTCGGGGTGCCGCAGCCGGGGTGGGCGGCGCCGAAGAAGGTGCGGGCGGCGGCCTCGATC
>Ga0190275_10000890_pt1 | contig 23533 bp, 20 predicted proteins | sample Popmic550T_FD_133745 | JGI IMG/M metagenome (GOLD analysis project Ga0190275, IMG submission 133745) | Populus adjacent soil microbial communities from riparian zone of Yellowstone River, Montana, USA - 550 T | ecosystem: Environmental > Terrestrial > Soil > Riparian zone > Trees stand | place...
ATAGTCGAAGCTCGCATAGCCGCGGCTGATGCTCTTCAGCCGGTCGTAGAAATCGAACACGACTTCGTTCAGCGGCAGCTCGTAAGTCAGCTGCGCGCGCCCCGCGACATAGGTGAGGTTCTTCTGGATGCCGCGCCGGTCCTGGCACAGCTTCAATATGCTGCCGAGATGCTCGTCGGGGACGTAGATGACTGCCTCGATCCACGGCTCCTCCATCCCGGCGATCCGGTTCGGGTCCGGCCAGTCCGCGGGATTGTGGATCTCGATGACGTCCAGCCCCGCCCCATCCCGCCCGACCGTTCGGGCCGAGCCTGTCGAAGCCGTCTCCTTCCCCTTCGTGAGATGGACATGATAGACCACGCTGGGCGCGGTCGTGATCAGGTCGAGATCATATTCGCGCGTCAGCCGCTCCTGGATGATCTCGAGGTGCAGGAGCCCCAGGAAGCCGCAGCGGAAGCCGAAGCCCAGGGCCGCGCTGGTCTCCATCTCGAAGCTGAACGAGGCGTCGTTGAGCCGCAGCTTGGAGAGCGAATCGCGCAATTTCTCGAAATCGTTGGCGTCGGTCGGGAAGAGGCCGCAGAACACCACCGGCTGGACCAGCTTGAACCCGGGCAGTGCCTGGGCGGTCGGCCGCTTGGCATCGGTGATCGTGTCGCCCACGCGGGTTTCGGCGACGTCCTTGATCTGCGCGGTGATGAAGCCGATCTCGCCCGCGCCCAGCTGGGTCAATTGCTCGATCTTGGGCCGGAACACGCCGACCCGGTCGACCAGGTGCATCGTCCCGGCGGCCATGAAGCGGATCTGCTGGCCCTTGCGGATGATCCCGTCGATCATTCGGATCAGGATGACGACGCCCAGATAAGGGTCGTACCAGCTGTCGACCAGCATCGCCTTCAAGGGCGCCGCGGGATCGCCTTTGGGCGGCGGGATCCGCGCGACGATCGCCTCGAGCACCTCCCCGATCCCGATCCCGGTCTTGGCGCTGGTCAGCACCGCGTCATGCGCCGGCAGGCCGACGATATCCTCGATCTCCCTGCGGACCTTCTCGGCATCGGCCGCGGGCAGGTCGATCTTGTTGATGACCGGGACGATCTCATGGTCGTGCTCGATCGACTGGTAGACGTTGGCCAATGTCTGCGCCTCGACCCCCTGCGCCGCGTCGACCACCAGCAGCGCCCCCTCGCACGCCGCCAGGCTCCGGCTCACCTCATAAGCGAAGTCGACATGGCCGGGCGTGTCCATCAGGTTGAGCACGTAATCCGCCCCGTCCGACGCCTTGTAATCGAGCCGCACCGTCTGCGCCTTGATCGTGATCCCCCGCTCCTGCTCCAATTCCATATTGTCGAGCACCTGGCTGGTCATCTCGCGCGCGGTCAGCCCCCCCGTCTGCTGGATCAGCCGGTCGGCCAGGGTCGATTTCCCATGATCTATGTGGGCGATAATCGAGAAATTTCTGATTTTGCTGAGGTCGGTCATGTGCGGGGCGCCCTAGCAGGGGCGGCCCGCGCAGCCAACCGCCGCGGCGCGGGCCGTGGCGCGGTAACGAGCCGGGTGGGACCAACCACCCGGCCCGACCACCTCAGAAAAGGATCTCGGTGATCCATCCGCTTTGCCGCCGAAAGGCTGACGCGGCGCTAAGCCGGCGCATCGGTGTTCTACGCGCCGGGGACAGTCGCCCGGGACAGTCGCCGGGGATAGTCCCCCTCTATTGCGGCTGCATCGGCGAGGGCGCGGCGGGCGGCGAGGGTGGGGCCACGTGGAGGGGCGGCGCGGGCTCGGGCACCTCCGGCGGCGGCACCACCACGGGCGGCGGCAGCGGCGGCGCCTCGGGATCTTCGCCGCGGGCTAGGACGTCGCACGGGCTCTCATTCCCGCGCGGGCCGGCCGAGCCCCAGCGGCGGAAGCTGCGCGTGTCGATGTGAAAGCGTTGGAAGGCGTAGAAGCCCAGGCCCGCCCCGGCCGCTGGCCCATGGCGGTCGTGCATCGGGCAGAGGCGCTCGAACAATTGCCGCCGAGTCACCGGCTGGAGCGGGATCAGGTCGAGCGCGAAGAAATCGAGATGCGCGCTCCCGGCCGAGCCGCGCGCGCAGGCGTTCAACGCCGGGTTGCGATAGCCCGAAACCGCCTCGACCGGGCCGATCGCGGGCCGGACACGATCGCGGATGAAGCGCAAGGTCTTGACCATTCCGGGCCAGAGGCGAAAGGGCGGCACTTCGAACGGCGGCCCATCGCATTCGCGCCACATGCTGGCGGTCCGGATCAGCTGCCAGCTCGGCAGCACGCCCTTGACCCCCGCCGCCTCTTGCCACGATTCGAACGAGAGAGTCTGCCCGACATTGCCCGGGTTGGACGCGAGCCAGGCCTGATAGTCGGCTTCGCTCTGGCCGACGGGGAGCTCCTGGGCGTGGAGGGGGGGTGCGGCGAGCACGGCGAGCGCCAAGATTCGCAAGATCGGTCCTGTTCGCCCCATCTCCTCCGCGTTACCATCCGCCCGCGAAAAGGGGAGCCAAAAAATGAAGCTGCTGATCGGATTGGCCGCGCTGGCGGCTTTGGCTTGTGGGCAGGACGCGCAGGAGCCCGCGCCGGCGCCCACCCCCTCCGCCGTGGCGACGGGCACCCTCCTGATCGGCAACAAGGGCGAGGACACGCTCTCCTTCATTGACCTTGCCACCGGCGCCGAATTGGGCCGCGCTCCGACCGGGCGGATGCCGCATGAGATCGCGGTCTCGCCCGACGGGCGGCAGGCGGCGGTGGTCGCTTATGGGGGCCTGACCATCGACATCTTCGAGGTGCGAACCCGCGCGCGCAAGCGCACCATCAGCCTCGCCCCCAACGAGGCGCCGCACGGCATCGCCTGGCTCGCCGACGGCCGCATAATCGTCACCACCGAGCGCAGCAAGACGCTGACGATCGTCGACACCGCGCGCGGCGATGCCGTCACCGCCGTCCCGACCGCGCAGCTCGGGACCCACATGGTCGCGGTGACCCCGGACGGGGCGCGCGCCTTCACCGCCAATATCGGCTCGGGGACAATCAGCGTCATCGACCTCGCCGAGCGGCGCAAAATCGCCGACATCGCCGTCGGCGGGCGGCCCGAGGGGATCGCTTTGACTCCGGACGGGCGGACGCTTTGGGTCGGCGACCTCGAAGGCGCGCGGGTCCAGGCCTATGATGCAACGACCTTCGCCAGGCTGGGCGAGGTCGCCACCGGGCCGGTGCCGATCCGCGTCGCGGCGAGCCCGGACGGGCGCTGGATCGTCACGTCCAATCTCGGCGACGGCAGCCTCACCCTGATCGACGCGCGCACGCGCGCCCGCGTGAGGGATATCGCGGTCTCGGGCAGCGGCGAGGTGCGCCAGGTCACCATCCTCTTTTCGAACGATGGCGCCCGGCTCTACGCCGCCGAAACCGGCCGCGACCGGGTCGCCGAAGTGGATCTGGAAAGCGGCCGGGTGCTTCGCCGGCTGACCGCGGGCGCCCAGGGCGACGGGCTCGCCATCGCCGCCGCGCGGCCGGTCGCTAGGTGACCGGCTGGATGAAGGCGCGCCGGGTTTCCGTGAGCGTCACCGGCGGCAGGGTGAAGAAGACGAAATTCATCGGCACGGAATAGCTCATGCTGATGTCGGCATAGTTGGTGCCGTCCGAGACGCCGTGGGTAATGGTCGGCGCGACGACGTTCGCCTGGTCCAGGCCGAACCGCGAATCGGTGATCCGCTGCTTGATCTGGGTGTCGCTCGGGCGCGGATAGATGGTCGCGTGGCGGGCGCCCTCAGCCACCGCGTTGCGCAATCCGGCATTGGCCATGAACAGGATGCCGAGCTGGGCGATGCCGACGATCATCATGACCAGCGCCGGCAGGATCAGCGCGAATTCGATGGCGGCGGCGCCGCCCTCGCTGTCGCGCAGCTTGTGGGCAAGCCTTCTCATTGGATCCTCAGCGAAGTGGATGCCGAAATGGGGACGGTGCCGTCGACCCCGCCGAACCCTCGCGCGAGCGGGCCATAGTTGAACGAGGGCCTATAGGTCCCCGTGATGCTGATCCGAACATAGCGCGAGACCATCTGCGACTCGGGGCAAACGCCACCGAACTCGGACTGGCGCACGCCGTCGCATTCGAGCCAGTTGTCGATGGTCACATTGGCGAGGGGGACCTCCGCCGCGGCCGCCGCCTCGGCGCGCAAATGGCTGTAATCCGATTGCACCGAACCGACGGCGACGCGCTCCAGCGACCGAAAGGCGGCCTGCTCCAGAGTCAGCTTTCGACTATAGCCCATCGACACGTCGCTGATTCCCATCACCATCACCGCCAGGATCGGCGCGAACAGGGCGAATTCCAGCATGCTCGCGCCGCGCTCGTCGCGGCGGAGCCGCTTCAGCCGAAGGAAAAGTGAGTATTGCATGGTTAGCCCACCAGCCTGACGAGGGTCGCGTCGAAGGCCTCGGCGCCGCCATTGGCCGGGCAGTTGTTCTGGATGTTGCTGTTGCCGCTGAACGCGATGCGCCGCGCGACCAATTGGAGGCAGTCGGTGTGCATCCCGGAGGTGCCGTTGAAGGTCAGCACCCGTGCCGGAAAATAGAAGCCGCCATGAAACGTCGAGGCGCTGTTGCCGTTGATTTGGCTGGTCGCGAGACGCGCCCGACGATCCTGGTACATCAGCACGCCGGCATAGGTCCCGCTGGTCGGAGCGGTAAGGTTGAGCACCGCGTTGCCGTTGATGCTGACGTCGGCGATCGACGAGGGGTCGCTCGTTGCGGTCCGGCTGGTCAGCACGAAAGACACGCCGGTCCCGGTCACGTTGGCCTGCGAACCGAAGCTCAGCGCGCCACCGTCGATGATGTAGACGCCGGGAGGGAGGGTGACCGTTCCCTTGATATTCATGCCGCGGAAGCAATAGACCCCCGGCGAGGACAGCGTGGGCGTCGGCGCGTCCTGATTGGGCTGAACCCCATATTCGTTCTGGCAATTCGCCGGCACGGTCGGCTCCGGAAGGCTGGCATAAGGGTCCGGCTGCGGCGGCGAATAGGGCAACAGGTTGGTGGTGCCGACATAGGCGCCGCTCGGCAGAACGCCGCCCACGGCGGCAACCGGGCTGGCGATGACCGTGGCGCTGCCCCCGGCCGAAACGGCGCTGGCCGATCGGGAATTGGACATCACGCCGCAGCCCAAATTGACGGTGGAGTTGCCGGCAAAGGTGATGCCAGTTGTGTTGCCGGTTTCCAGCGACAGCACGCAAAATTGGCCGGCATAAACGATGGCCGCGGTCGCCTCGGCGGTCACGTTCATCGTCGCGGCCCAGAATACGGAGATGAACGGCACCGGGCGCTCCGCGCTCAGCACGACCCGCACGGCCCGGAGGTTGCCGGCATAAGGCCCAGCCGTCGGGGCATTCTGGATGGTCGGGCTGACGCTCAAGTTCACATCGTTGTTGAGCGCGAGATCGTGATAGACCGACGGGGCGACCTCACGCTGCTGGACCAGGGCATGGGCGCCGGCGAGCGCGGAAGAATCGGCCGAACGCTGAAGCTGACGTTTCGCCAGGCTGACCTGGACGGTGTCGATGCTGATCGCGGCCGCGGCGATGACGAGCGGCAGGGTTGTCGCCGCGATGACCAGCGCATTGCCGCGCTCGTTGCGCGAGAATGCCCTCAACCATTCCAGGATCCGCATGCTTTCCGTCCCTCGGGTTGGCCGGTACCGGCTCTTTCGAAGGGCGGTAGCCCAACCATCGTTGCCAAGCCGTGAGAGTCTTCGGTAGGAAAATTACCATCTCATGGTCGAGACCCGGCGATGCCGCCCGGATCCGGTTGCCAGGTCACCATCCTCTTTTCGAACGACGGCGCCCGGCTCTACGCCGCCGAAACCGGCCGCGACCGGGTCACCGAAGTGGCGCTGAAAGCGGCCGCGTGCTTCGCCGGCTGACCGCGGGCGCCCAGGGCGACGGGCTCGCCATCGCGTCCTGAGCCGAGCCTCCCCTTGCGCCCGCTCGTGGCTAACAAGGCGGTAACCAGATCGATTGAGCCGGGCTTAGCGTTAATCTGGCAGATGCATCCTCACGAAGAGCCGCAAAGGCCCTGGAGGACCAGATGCAGATAGATGACCGGGCCCGGAAGGCCAGCGATTCGCCGCGCGGCATGGGCTTGCTTCGCCGCCTGAGGCGCGATTCGCGCGGCAACACGCTCGCCATCGTCGGCGCGGCCCTGGTGCCGCTCGCCGGGATGATCGGCTCGGGCGTCGACATGAGCCGCGCCTATATGGCCAAGACCCGCCTGCAAAGCGCCTGCGACGCCGCCGCTCTGGCCGGCCGCCGGGTCATGCAGAACGACACTATGACCACCGCGGTCGAGAACGAGGCGACCCGCTTCTTCAACTTCAATTTCCGCCAGGGCCTCTACAGCACCAACACCTTCACGCCGGCGGTGACGCGGCCGAGCTCGGGCACGGTGCGGGTGACCGCCTCGACCCAGATCCCGACCTCGATTATGCGGATCTTTGGCTTCACCTCGCTGCCGCTCAACGTCACCTGCGATGCGTCGCTCAATTTCGTCAACACCGACATCATGCTGGTGCTCGACACGACCGGATCAATGCTGGAGGACGTCAACGGCAATGCCACGTCCTCCACATCCAGCCAGAAGATCACCGCGTTGCGCGACGCGGTGATGGCGCTGTACGACGAGCTCGCGCCTATCCAGGCCCAGCTCGAAGCCAACCAGATGCGCCTGCGCTACGGCGTCGTGCCCTATTCCAGCACGGTCAATGTCGGCGGGCTGATCCGCAGCGTGAACCCGTCCTACCTTGCAGACAGCGTCACCTTTCAGTCCCGCGTCTCCAATTACACGACGCAGCAGACGAGCTCGTCCGCGAACGGCCCCTATTGGGAATATTATACCAGCGCGAGCCCCTATTACACATCCAACATGGCCGCCTCGACCTCGATCAGCCAGTCCAATTGCCTGAAGTTCATGCAGAACCAGGCCTTCACCGGATTCACCGCGACGCCGACCAACCCGACCAGCGGCGGCCCAGCGCCGACGCCCACGGTCGTCGCCAGCTTCCCCCACGACGGCACCGCGAGCGACGGCGGCACCGGCGAATGGGGCTGGACCGGTGCGCCGGATACCAATTCCACCGGCGGCAAGAGCTGCCGGCGCAGGCGCACCGACACGACGACGACCTATCGCTACACCTATACCAACGACACCTACCTGCCGGCGACTTACGACACGAGCCAGTTCAAGCTCGGCAATCCGGTCACGCTTGCATCGAACGATGGCGGCAGCACGCCTACGTCGGGCAGCTATTCGGCCCAGGCCCTGGCCTCGGCGGCGACCGGGGAATCGACGACCACGTCGACCTGGAACGGCTGCATCATGGAGCGGGATACGGTCGCCACGATCGCACCCAATTCAGGCTACAGCATCCCGGCGAGCGCCCATGACCTCAACATCAATATGATCCCGTCCTCGGACGCGACCCGGTGGCGCCCGCATTGGCCCGACGTGACCCATCACCGGTCCTCCTGGTACTCGCTGACCTCGAGCAATTCGTCGAGCGGAACGCTTTCTACCGACCTTGCGAGCCTTCAGTGGGTCGCCTGCCCTACGGCAGCCCGCAGGCTGGCCGCCTGGAATCGCGGCAACATGGAATCCTATGTCGAGTCCCTCGTTCCGGACGGCTATACCTACCACGACATAGGGATGCTGTGGGGCGCGCGCATGATCTCCTCGGGCGGTATTTTCGCCGACAGCCCCGATACCCACAATTCGATGCCGGTATCCCGGCATATCATCTTCATGACGGACGGCGTGCTCAACACTCAGCCGGGCGTTTACGGCGCCTATGGTGTCGAAGGGATGGAGCATCGGGTCGGGGGCACGAGCACTTCGGATCTGACGGAACGGCACCGGCAACGGTTTCGCATGATCTGCAACTCCGCCAAGAGCATGAACATCTCGATCTGGGTCGTCGCCTTCGCCAGTACGCTGGAGAGCAGCCTGGTCGAATGCGCCAGCAACTCGAACCAGGCATCGACCTCGGCCAATCGCGACCAGCTGATAGAGCGCTTCCGCCAGATCGGCAGCCAGATCGGCGCTCTGAGGCTGACGCAATGAGCCGGCTTCCTCCCCTCGCCGCGCTCCGGCGCGACACGCGCGGCGCGACGATCGTCGAGTTCGCGATGATCGTGCCGGTGCTGAGCGTCCTGCTGCTCGGCACGCTCGATCTGGGCTACCGCTCCTATGTGAACTCGATCATCCAGGGCGCGCTGCACGAGGCGGCGCGGATGGGGACGGTCGGCGGAATCCCGACTTCGGCGATCGAGACCCGCGTCCGGGACCGGCTGAACGCCTTCTCGCGCAACGCGACGATCGTCGTGAACACCCGCAGCTATTCGGAATTTTCGGGCGTCCGGACTCCCGAGACGATCACCCAGGATACGGCGCCGATCGGCAGCTACAATAATGGCGACTGCTTCGAGGATGCCAACGGCAACGGCAATTACGACCTCGACCGCGGCCGCTCCGGCATGGGCGGGGCCGAAGACGTCGTCTTCTTCGAGGTGGTGATGACCTATCCGCACATCGTGCCGGTCGGAAGGCTGCTCGGCTGGAGCGGCAACGTCTCGGTCACGCAGAACACGGTGCTTCGCAACCAGCCCTATGCCGGGCGCAACAATTCGGTGGCGGTCGTATGCTGAAAAATATCGCGAAAATCCCGCCGCGGGCGGCGCGCTTCGCGGCCCGGCTGCGCGGCTGCGAAAGCGGCCTGGCCTTCGTCGAGTTCGCCTTGTCGCTGCCGGTGCTCGTCACCTTGAGCCTGGTCGGGCTCGAGACCGCCCATCTCGCCATGGCGCACCTTCGCATCAGCAACATCGCGATGATCGCCTCCGACAATGCCGCGCGGGTGCGCGACAATATCGACGAGGCCAATGTGATCGAGCTGCTGGTCGGCGCCAAGATGACCGGCGACAATATCCGCTTCAAGCAGAATGGCCGCATCATCCTGTCGAGCGTCGAGCCGAACACCGCGGGCACCGGCGGCGCCAGCACCGGCCAGTGGATCCGCTGGCAGCGCTGCGACGGCGCCAAGAACGTCGTCTCCAGTTACGGGCCGCAGGGCACGGGCCAGACCAACGCCTCGCTCCAGGCGGTCGGCGCGCCGGGCAACCAGATCGCGGCGACGTCGGGCACCGCGATCATGCTGGTCGAAGTGGTCTACGATTATCAGCCTTTGGTCTCGACCTCGATCTTCGGCGCGCGCCAGATCCGCTACGAGAGCGCGTTCAACGTGCGCCAGCGGACCAACCAGGCGCTCAGCAACAATGGCGGCGCCACGCCGAAGAGCTGCACGGTCTTCACGGCGTAGCTGTCCGCTCGCGCGGGCCGGTGCAGCACTCCAATCGGAACGCCCCCGGTTGAAGCGCGCCGCGGGAAGCCTAAATTGAGCCGATGAGCAGCCCGATCAGCGTCGACCTTCCCCACCGCCTCGGCACCGAGGAGGCGAAGCGGCGTATCGCCTCCAACATGGGCAGCCTCACCGGCCATTTGCCTTCGGGCGCGCAGGTCCGCTCCTCCTGGGAGGGCGACCGGCTGGCGCTCGGCATCGCCGTGATGGGCCAGCAGGTCGAGGCCGCGATCGACGTCAAGGAGAGCGTGGTCCGGGTCACCGTGCTCTTGCCGCCGGCCCTCGCTTTCTTCGGCAAGGCGATCGAAAAGGCGTTGCGCCGCAGCGCGCCCGGCCTGCTCGAGGACAAGACGAACCAGGCCTGACGCGCCTCTTTGCCTTGCCGCCCGCGCGCGCTACACGGCGGCAGGCCAATGGCGGGAGGCGGGATGCGGCACGTTGCGGTGATCGGGTCGGGACCCGCCGGCTATTACAGCGCCGAGGCGCTCCAGAAACTTTATGGCGATGAGGTCCGGATCGACATGATCGACCGGATGCCGGTGCCCTACGGCCTGATCCGCTTCGGCGTGGCGCCCGATCATCAGTCGATCAAGGCGGTGTCCAGGCGCTACGAGAAAGTGGCGCTGTCGGACAATGTCCGCTTCGTCGGCAATGTGCTGGTCGGCCGCGACGTTTCGATCCCGGAGCTGGTCGACCTCTACGACGCCGTCATTCTCGCGACCGGGGCGCCCGACGACCGCATGCTCGACATTCCGGGCGGCGATCTGCCGGGCGTGGTCGGCTCGGCCGCCTTCGTCGGCTGGTATAACGGCCATCCCGAATTCGCCGGCCTCGATCCGCCGCTCGACGTCGCGGTGGCCGCCGTGATCGGCAACGGCAATGTCGCGCTCGACGTCGCCCGCATCCTCGCCAAGACCCCGGCCGAATTCGCCGGGTCGGACATTGTCGGCCACGCCTTCTCGGCGCTGGGCGGCAGCGCGATCCGGGCGATCCACCTGCTCGGCCGGCGCGGGCCGCACCAGATCGCGATGACCCCCAAGGAGCTGGGCGAGCTCGGCCATCTCGAGGACGCCGTGCCGCTGGTCGACCCGGCCGATTTTCCGCCGCTGCTCGACGATTCCCTGCTCGAGCCGGGCCAGCGCAAGTCGGTCACCCACCTGCGCGACTTTGCCAACCTCGCGCCCGGCAAGGCCAAATCGATCGTCTTCGATTTCTTCGCCAGGCCGGTGGCGATCGAGGGCGAGGGCAAGGTCGAGCGGCTGATCGTCGAGAGGACCCGGCTCGACGACAAGGGCGGCGCGGCCGGGACCGGCGAGACCTACCAGATTGACTGCGGGCTCGTCGTCAGCTGCATCGGCTACAAGACGCCCCCCATTGAAGGCGTCGCCTACGAAGAGGATCGCGGCCGCTTCGCCAATTCGGGCGGCGTGATCGGCGGCGGTCTCTATTGCGTCGGCTGGGCGCGACGCGGCCCGACCGGCACGATCGGCACCAACCGCCCGGACGGCTATGAGGTCGCCGACAGGATCGCCGCCGATCTCGGCGCAAGCGGCGGACGCAAGGTGGGCGGGCCGGGGCTCGACGGATTGCTCGAAAGCCGCGGCGCCGACGTCGTCACCTTCCGCGACTGGCAGCGGATCGAAGCCGCCGAAGCGGCGCGGGCGCGCGAAGGGTCGCCGCGAGAGAAATTCGTGGCGATCGAGGAGATGCTGGGCGCGCGCGGGCGCGAATAAGGATATAATTGGCTTCGAGGGGGAGAAGAGATGATTGCTGCGACACAGACGCCGCCTTGTGATGAGGAGCGGCTGAGCGCCGCGATCGGGCCGCGGGCCGACCTTTACCTGCGCCGCTGGCGCGAGATGGATGAGAAGGGGCGCAAGCTTTCCTGGAACTGGGCGGCCTGCCTGCTCAATACCTTCTGGTTCGCCTATCGCAAGATGTGGGCCCCGATGCTGGCCATGGGCCTCGCCGTTCTCGTCGCGACGCCGTTCATGGACCCGGCGAACAAGAACCTGCTTCGGATCATCCTCTTCTCGCTGGTCGGCCTGTCGTTCCTGTCCGGCGGGTTCGGCAACTGGCTCTATCGCCGGCAGGTCGAGGGGCGCATCGCCGAAACCGCGGCGATGGACGAGGCGGCGGCGCGGGCCGAGCTGGAAGCGAAGGGCGGGGTCTCTCTCGCCGCCGCGATCGCCGCGTTCGTCGGCCTCACAATCCTCAGCATGATCGCCGGCATGATCCCGGCGCTGCTCGCGCAGCAGGGGTGAAACAGGCGCGGCCCGCTTGCACTCCTCCTGACCCCTCCCTATAGACGCCCGGCCCCGCCGGCCCCGGAATTCGCATTCCGGAGCCGCGCGCATCGGTCGGGGAGTAGCTCAGCCTGGTAGAGCACTGTCTTCGGGAGGCAGGGGCCGGAGGTTCGAATCCTCTCTCCCCGACCAATACGCATCGGCCCCGACGCGCTCACACGCGCGCCTGCCAGTAGAATTGCTTCGACCCGCCGCCGCCGAAGGCGACGGTGAAGCTGGAGCCGGAAACCGCCGAGACGACGACGTCGGTCGGACCGGTCTCCGCCGGCGTCACCAGCACCGCCGTCGGCGTGAAGGCGAGGCCGTGCAAGATCGCCGAGCCGCTGGCAATAGCTCCGCTCCTGCCGAAGCTGAAGGTCTTCACGACATTGTCGTTTTCCCAGGTTGTGCCGGTCCCGGCATCGGCGATCGCCGTCGCCTGCTGGTAGCAGCGCATGTTGCGGACCCGGATCCCGGTCGAGCCGGTGAAATAATAGAGCGCGCCCAGGGGTGCGCTGCCTTTCATCTCGGTCTCGCCCAGGGTCACGCCCGAGCAGTTGCGGATGGAAAAGCCGAGCAAGGCATTGTCGATCACGGTGTCGGTGATCGTGACCTGATCGGCATAGCGGACGGAAAAGGCGAAGTTGCTGAAGAACCCGGCAGCGATCGATCTTTCGCCCGTTGAAGGCTCGTAGTCCATATTGACGGTATAGGTCCCGGTCCCTCCGAGCCCGGTGCCGAGCCCGGTGATCGTGGTCCCGGTCGCGATGCCCGTGCCGCTGAGAACCTGGCCGATGGCGAGCTTGCCGTTGACGACCCCGCTGACGGTGAGCGTGGTGCCGAGGATGGTGCCCACCACGTTCGCTCCGCCCCTGCCGCTCAGGCTGTTGCCCCGGCAGGTGATGTTGGGGATGTGAGTCGCGGCCGTGATCGCCGTGCTGGCCACGGTTTGGGAGGCGCTGACAATATAGGTTCCGGTGCCGCCCGTGCCGGTGCCGAAGGCGGTGATCGTCGTCCCCGCCGTCACGCCCGACCCGGTAAGGACCTGACCGACGTAGAGGGTGCCGCTTACCGCGGAGACGTCAAGCGTGGTTCCGGCGATGCTGCCCGTCACCGACGCCGAGTAGCCGATGACCTGGATGCCGTAGTGCGGCGCCGCGTTGATGACATTGCCGCTGATGGTCAGGTCGCGGACAAGCCGGCCGGCGGCCCCTACCGCGCTGATCGCCGCCGATCCGGCCGCGTTGAACGGATGATTCTCGGTGCTCGTTATCGTGTTGTTCCGCGCCGAGCACTCGATGCTCTCCAGATTGTCCGCCAGCGTGATCGCGTTGGCATTGCCGTTCCGGCCGCCGCAGTTCGTGATCTGATTGCCGACCACGTGGGTGTCCTCGCTGCCGTCGATGCCGATGCCGCAATAGCCCCAATTGTGGGCGATATTGCCTTCGATAAGGCCGTGCTTGCAGCTGACCATATTATAGCCGCTGTCGACAACGTCGTAGGCGAGGTTGGGGGATCCCTTCGCGATGTTGCCGATCATCAGGCCGTAGCTGACCTTGGTCATGCTGCAGCCGCCCAGCGCGTGCGGGAGGCCGGCCATATCATGCGCGGCGTTGTTGCCGGAGAACAGGATATGATGCTGATATTCGGCATCGCCGCCGGCATCGACGTCGAAGGCGAAACCGGCGGTGCGCTGACAGAAGTTACGGGCCGTGTTGTTGGCGACGATGTTGTAGGCGCAGATGCCGAACCCGGGAGTGGGCGAGTCCGAATATTGGAAGAAAGCCGCGGCCGTGTCGCCGCTGTCTTCGAAATGGTTGTTGGCGATGATGTTGCCCAGGCAATCCACGTCGACGCTGATTTCGGTGCTCGAGACGGTCTGCGACACGTTGACGGTATAGGGCGGATACTCTTCCTCGTCGGCCTCCCCTATCGCCGTGATCCTGGTCCCCGGAGCGACGCCGGTCCCGCGGATCAGATGTCCGACAGCAAGGTTCCCGCTGTCGGCAACGGTTACGGTAAGGGTGGTACCGGAAATCGAACCGGTCGCGGTTACCTTGTAGTAGCTCATGAGCACGCCCGACAGCATGTAGCGATGGAACCGGTTGCCGAAAATCCGCCAATTCTGCGCGCCGTCGGCCCGCACCGGCACTGCCAGATTCTTGATCTCGCTGTTCGTGACGATGACATTGCTCGCGCCCAGCCCGAGCGGCCCATTGAGATAGCAGCGAATCCCCTGTCTGCTGGCCCACCAATAGCCGCGAACCCCGCCGGACTCCGGGTAGGAATTGCCATCGATATTGACCTGGAGAATATTGTCGCCGAGCGGCGTTAAGAAGGTGAGGATCGGCCTGTCCTCGCTGTGCACCGGATCCAGGGGCGGCGGGGTCGAGGCGGTCAGCCACGCGCCCTTCTCCATGAACACGTTGCAGCGGACCGGAATGGCGCTGATCGCCTTCTCCCCATCGGAGGCGCTGACGAGATAGGTCCCGACGGGGAAGTACAGCGTCTGGCCCGGCGCGAGCGCGGCGACGGCGGCGTTGATCTGGGCAGTGTCGTCGGTGTCGCCGTCGCCGGTCGCGCCGAAATCCTTGACGCTGATCCATTGCTCGCGGAATTTGTCCTCGACCGTGCGCGCGACGGCGCTCGCACCGCTTTGCAGAAAGGCGACGGAATCGGCGTCGACGGCCGGCAGGAAGTCGATCGGGTCGGTCCCGATGGCGATGGCGCCGTTGCCGGCGATCTTCCAGCTGCTGCCCGCGTTCGCAGTTCCCGACGTCACCAGCGCCTGGCTGCCGCCGACCGCTTCGTCGGTGTCGTTCATGTCGTCCGAGCGCGGCCAGGCGCCGCTGGCGGCGTCGTAAATACCGTTATCGACGGCGCTGGTCTGCGCCCGGACGAGGACGCGATCGCCGGCGGTGAGCGAAATTCCGTCGATCGTTTGCAGCCCCGACAGGGTGATATTGGCGGTCGTCGCAACCCGGCAGGGTTCTTTGATGGCACGGTCCGCAGTCATGATAGCTTCCTTTCGTTGCAGCCGATCCGGCAGAATCGCGAATCGGAACGAAAGGGGAACTAAGCTGGCTTTTCCAACATGTATCCAACAAAATGCATCGCGCGAGCCGGCTCGCCACCCGGTAAAGCCGTATCCGCCCTCAAAGCCGCCGTAAACGATTGCCTGTTAAAGAGAAATTCGCCGGCTCTCTCTGGTCCGATCCGGCGGCGGCGGGTTCTCTTGCCAATCGGCCTGAGCCCGCCGCCTCTTGGTCTCGCGGCAAGGTTCAGACCAGCAGATGCTTCTGGATCTTGCCGGCCGAGGTGCGGGGGAATTCGGCGACGAATTCGAAGCGCCTCGGCACCTTGTACGGGGCGAGGCGGGCGCGGCAGAAAGCGGTCAGCTCGGCGCCGTCGGGATGCCCGCCGTCGGGCGCGAGCTGGACGAAGGCCCGGCCGACCTCGCCCCATTTCGGGTCCGCCTCGGCCAGGACCGCCGCATCGACGATCGCGGGATGGGCGGAGAGCACGTTCTCGACCTCGGCCGGATAGACGTTCTCGCCGCCCGAGATGAACATCTCCTTGCGCCGCCCGGCGATCCAGAAAAAGCCCTCGCCGTCGCGCCGCGCGAGATCGCCCGAGATCAGCCAGCCGTCCTCGGTGAAGGCGGCGCGGGTCGCTTCCTCGTTGCGCCAATAGCCCGGAGTCACCCCCGGCCCGGCGAACTGGAGATCGCCGACCGCGCCGTCCGCGACCTCGCTTCCGTCGGCGCCGACGACCCGCGCCGAGCACAATGTTTGCGGCTTGCCGACCGATCCGATCCGGTCCCAGGCGTCGGCCGGATCGACCAGGAAGGCGGTCGGGCCCGTCTCGGTCATCCCCATGCCGTTGCAGACCCTGACTCCAAGGTCCCGGAAGGCCAGAGCGAGCGCGTCGGGCAAGGGGGCGCCGCCGCAGCCCCAATGGCGGACATGCGCGAGCGGCGCCTGGGCGAAGCGGGGGTGATCGATCAGGCTTTGATAGACGGTGGGGACGGCGAAGATCGTATCGAGCCGCTTCGCCTCGATGAGCGCGATCAGGGTCTCGGCGTCGAACCCGTCCATGACGATGACACGCCCGCCCGCGATCAAGGTCGGCAATGCGTGCAGGTTGATCCCCGCGGTGTGGAAAACGGGAAGGAAGCTGACGCTCGTATCGGTCGATGCGAGGCGGATCGCGCCGCCGATATTGACGTAATTGGCGAGCGCCATCCGGTAGGTGTAGATGACGCCCTTGGGCCTGCCGGTCGTTCCCGACGTATAGATCAGATACCAGGTCGCGCCGGCCGGCCAGCGGGCGCGCCACGATCGAGGCGCGGCGGCGGCGAGCAGCGCCTCGTAATCGCCGTCGAAATCCACCGCCGGCGGCGGCGCGGCGAGCGCGGCGGCGGCCGCTTTCTCGCCGGCGCCGTGGAGCAGCAGCACCGGCTCCGAATCGGCGATCAGCCCGTCGAGCTCGGCGGGCGGCATCCGCCAGTTGAGCGGCACCAGTATCGCGCCGAGCCTGGCGCAGCCGAACAGGATTTCGAAGAACGCCACCCGGTTGCGGGACAGCAATGCGACCCGGTCGCCGCCCCCGACGCCCTGCGCGGCCATCAGGGCCGCGGCCCGGTCGGCGCGCGCGTCCAGCTCGGCATAAGTGAGGGTGCGCCCGCTCGCCGCATCCTCGAGCGCCACCTTGTCCGGCGACAGCGCGGCGCGCTTTGCGAGCAGATCGGGCAGATCGGCCATCATCTCTTCCGAAGGCCTTCCGAGACCAGGTCGATCGCGCGGTCGGCGACCTGCGAAGGCTCCATGTCCGCGCCCCAGATGCCGTAGCGCATGCCGAGGATGACGCTCATCCCGATCAGGGCCCAGGCGCGCAATTCGTCGGGCCCGTCGGCGATCTCGCCGCGCGCGCGGGCGGCGGAGAGGTTGCGGCGATAGCCGTCGGCGAAGGTCAGATAATGTTCGCGATAGACGTCCTCGGCGACGAATTGGGCCTCCTCGATGATCCGGTAGAGCTCGGGATGCTGGCGGGTGAAGGCGATGAAGGCGGCAAGGCCGAGCCGCTCGGCCGCCAGCCGGTCGGGCGCGTCGCGGACCGCCTCGGCGACATGGGCCCGCGTCGCCCGGCTCATGTCGCGGACCAGCGCGCGGAACAATTCCTCCTTGCTCTCGAAATAGGTGTAGAAAGTGCCGAGCGCCACGCCGGCCCGAGCGGTGATGCCGGTGATCGCCGCCTCGTGGAAGCCGCGATGCCCAAATTCCTGCGCCGCCGCCTCGAGCAGCTTGCGCACGGTCCTGCGCCCGCGCTCGGTGCGCGGCGCCTTGTCGGCCGAAACGGCGGCCTGGCCGAGATCGTTCATGCAGGCTCTCCCCGAAGCGAACTTGAACCGACTTTCATCTTTGCGCAATCCTCCTTTGTCGAGGCAAGGGGCGGTTAAACATTTGGGCGTATGCGGACGGGAATAAGAGGAGAGCAAAATTGGCGAAGCTTGTGGTGATGAAGAAGGGCGGCGGCGGCCATGTCGCCATCAACCCGAAGCAGGTGACGCACGTCAAATCCGCCACCGGCGCCTTCACCGACGTCTTCCTCAGCGGTCAGCAGGTGGCGGTCGAGGCGACGTTCGACGAAGTCGTCGCCCAGCTTTCGCTGCCGGAGTGCAGCGCCGCAGACGCGGGCCCGCCCGAGGAGGGTGGAGAGCCGAGCGGCTCGGCCTTCGGCCGGTTCAACCGCTGAGCGCGGCGCGGTCATGATTGCCGCCGCGCTGCAAGTGGCCGCCGCCTTCAACCTGGTGTGTGGCGGCACGATGCGCACCGGCCCGCTCGGCCTGGCGCTGCCCGAGAGCGGCGGCGCGCCCTTCGCCATCACCTACCGGATCGACCTCGATCGGCAACTCTGGTGCAGCGACGCGTGCGACACGACCGAGCCTGTCGCCTCGGTCCTCGACGGCCGGATCATCCTTCGCGAACATTACAATCCGCTCGGCAGCAGCGTGATCACCTTCGACCCCGCGAGCGGGCGCTTCGCCGACACGCGGATCGACGGCGAGACGGCGACGCTGCGCAGCGGCGTGTGCGAGGCGGCGCGGTTTACGGGGTTTCCGGTGCGGGTTGCTTGAGCGGCTGTTGGGGGTCATCCACTGGCCCGGATCAAGCGAAATCCAAGATTGGAAAAGCATTCCTAGCCGCCCAGTCCCGCCAATCTCCCTCCCACTGCCAGCAGAGCGTGACAAATGAGCTGGGCCAGTCCAAACTTGAACATTGACTCAGGTTTCAGTTTAAGCCATTAGCGCCCCCACGAGAACCGCGAACAGCGGCGCCCATGGGAGGGGAAACTGGACTTTTTTGCGGCATCTGACGGGACGCGAATCGCCTATCGGGACGAGGGCCAAGGCACGCCGCTCGTGCTTCTGCACGGGCTGATGGCCCATGGCGGATTCTTTCGCGCCCAGGCCGACCTGGCCGACGACTTCCGGATCATCGCTATCGACCTTCGCGGCCACGGCGCCTCGGCGCGCTCCGGCGAGCGACCGACCGTCGAGCAGCTCGCCGGCGACGTCTCGGAACTGGCCGACGCGCTCGATCTGGAGCGCGCGATCGGGGTCGGCTGGTCGATGGGCGCGACCGTGTTGTGGCACGTATTGTCGGGCCCGGCGGCGGCGCGCTTCGCCGGCGCGGTGGTGGTCGACATGACCGCGCGGGTGCGCAACGACGCCGAATGGGATCTGGGCCTCTCGCCCGAGGCCTGCGAGGCGCGCAGCCTCGCCATCAGCGAGGATTTCCATGGCTTCGCGGCCAATGCCGGCCAGGGCATCTTCGCCCAGCCGGTCGCCGCCGAGCAGCGCGACATGGCCGATTGGGTCGCCCGGGAATTCGCCCGCAACGACGCCGGCGCGATCGGCTCGGTCTGGGCCAGCCTGGTCCGCCAGGACGTGCGCGCCCTGCTCGAGAAGATCGAGCACCCGACCCTGATCGTCCACGGCGCGCAGAGCCGGCTCTACGGCGACGACACCGCCGACCATCTGGTCGCGGCCCTGCCCGACGCCCGCGCCGTCCGCTTCGACCGGTCCGGCCACGCGCCGCACCTCGAAGAGCCCGAATTGTTCAACGCCACATTGAGAGATTTCGCGGACCGCCTGTCCCGGGTCCGCGCCGCCCAATCGACTGAAATTTGAGGAGACACGCCATGACCCAGAAGAGCAAATTGATCGCCGTCCTGAAGCTCGGCTCGGCGCTCGCCGCGCTGGCATCCGCCGCTCCCGCCTTCGCGCAGGACGCACCGCTCGCCGTCGCTTCGGTCACCGAGGACGAGGTGATCACCGTCACCGCGCGGCGCCGCGACGAGAATCTGCAGGACGTGCCGATCGCCGTCACCGCTTTCTCGGGCGAAGCGCTCGAGCGGCAGGGCGCGACCGACATCACCGATTTGAACGACACCACGCCGAACGTCACGCTCGAGACCTCGCGCGCCACCAACACGACCCTGACCGCGTTCATCCGCGGCGTCGGCCAGCAGGATCCGGTCGCCGGCTTCGAGGCGGGAGTCGGCCTCTATCTCGACGACGTCTATCTGAACCGGCCGCAGGCCGCGGTGCTCGACATATATGACGTCGAGCGGATCGAGATATTGCGCGGACCGCAGGGCACGCTCTACGGCCGCAACACGATCGGCGGCGCGATCAAATATGTCACCCGCCGGCTCGACCCCGAGACCAACGTCAACATCCGCGCCAATATCGGCTCGCACCAGCAGGCCGATCTGATCGTCTCGGCGAGCACGCCGATTTCCGATCAGGTCCGGATCGGCGCATCGGCCGCGAGGATCAGCCGCGACGGCTTCGGCGAAAATCTCAACAACGGCCTCGACAATTACAACCGCGACGTCTGGGCGGCGCGCGGCACGGTCGAGCTCGAGCCGACCCCCAACATCTTCCTGCGCATCTCCGGCGATTACAGCCTCGACAATTCGGATCCCCGCAACGGCCATCGGCTGATCGTAGGGCTGCTCAGCGGGGCGCCTGTGCTCAACGACATTTACGACAACCGCGCCGGGATCAACTTCCCCGAACAACGGGTCGAGGCCTATGGCGGTGCGTTCCGGGCGGAATTCAGGCTCGGCGACGTGACGCTGCGCAACATCATGGCCTACCGACAGGACCGGAGCGATACCTCGATCGATTTCGACTCGCTGCCGGCCGCCGACGTCGACGTTCCCGCAATCTACCGCAACGGGCAATTCTCGAACGAAACCCAGCTGCTCCTCGGGGGCACCGGCCCGCTGCAGGGCGTCATCGGCGTCTATTATCTCGCCGCCAACGCCAACAACATTTTCGACGTGATCCTCGCCACCACCAGCCCGGTGGCGCTTCCGGGCCTCACCGCCTCGACCTATGGCGACGTCAATACCAATACCTGGGCGGTCTATGGCGACTTCACTTACGACCTCAGCAGCCAGCTCCAATTGTCGGTCGGCGGGCGCTACACGATCGACCGCCGCCGGGCGACCGTGATCCGCGCCAATTTGCTCAACGGCCCCTCGCCAGTGCTCGGCGGCAACGGCGTCCAGCTCGGCGCGCTGACCTCGAACTTCCAGGGCGAGGAGACGTTCGCCCAGTTCACCCCGCGCGCCTCTTTGACCTTCCAGCCCGACGACGACAATACGATCTATGCAAGCTTCGCCCAGGGGTTCAAAGGCGGCGGCTTCGATCCGCGCGGCCTTTCCACCGCCGCGCCCGACCTCAACGCCAACGGCACGCGCGAGGCCAATGAGATTTTCGACTATTTCCAGTTCGAGCCCGAGCGGGTCACCAGCTACGAAATCGGCTACAAGGCCAATCTGTTCGACCGCAGGCTGCGCCTCGCCGTCGCCGGCTTCTACGCCGATTATCGCGACGTCCAGGTGCCGGGCTCGGTCGGCGCGGTGATCAACGGGGTACCGACCTTCGTCGGCGTGACGACCAATGCCGGCGCCGCGACCTTCAAGGGGGTCGAGGTGGAGATGCTCGCGACCCTGTTCCGCAACGACGCCGGATCGCGACTCAACTTCGGCGGAACCCTGGGCTATCTCGACGCGCAATATGACGAGTTCATCACCAACGTGCCCGGCGTCGGCCCGGTCGACGTCGCCGATTTCCGGCGCATCCAGAACACGCCGAAATGGACGCTTTCCGGGACGCTCGACTTCACCACCCCGGTCGCGGGCGGCGAATTGTCGGCGATCACAACCCTCTCCTACCGGAGCAAGACCTTCCAGTTCGAGACGCCCAGCCCGTTCCTCGACCAGCCGGGCTATGCCCTGTGGGACGCGCATCTGTCCTGGACGAGCCCGGGCAACCGCTACACGATCGGGCTCCACGCCAAGAACATCCTCAATCAGGAATATATCACGTCGGGCTACCAGTTCCTGGCGGTCAATCCGGTGACGGGCGTTCCGCTGCGGGCGGCGAACGGCAATGTCATTCCCAGCCTCGGCCGGGAAGGCGTCGTCACCGCCTTTTACGGCAATCCGCGCCAGCTCTTCCTGAGCCTCGGCGTCAACTTCCGCTGATGCGGTCGGCGGGGAGCAGGATGGGGACCGCCCCGGGGAGGCGCGTCCTCCTCATCCTGCTCCTCGCCTACATCTTCAACTTCATCGACCGCCAGATCATCGGCATTCTCGCGGTCCCGATAAAGGCGGAGTTGGTCCTCAGCGACAAGCAACTGGGCCTGATGGGCGGGATCGCGTTCGCGCTCTTCTATTCGGGCCTCGCCATTCCGATCGCCTGGCTCGCCGACAGAAAGAGCCGGGTCAACATCATCGCCGCGTCGGTCGCCCTGTGGAGCGCCTTCACCGCCGCCTGCGGGCTGGCCCAGAATTTCTGGCAATTGTTCCTGGCGCGGATGGGAGTCGGGATCGGCGAGGCGGGGGGCGTGGCGCCGTCCTACGCTTTGGTCTCCGATTTCTACCCGAAGGAGAAACGCGGCCGGGCGCTCGCCTTCTTCTCCCTCGGAATTCCGATCGGATCGGCATTGGGCGTCTTCTTCGGCGGCTGGATCGCCACCCACCTCGACTGGCGCTCGGCCTTCCTGATCGTCGGCCTCGCCGGCCTTCCGGCGGCCTTGCTGGTCAAGCTGTTCATTCCCGAGCCGGTGCGCGGCGGCTTCGACAGCGCCGACGGCGCCGCGAGCGCGCCGGCGCCCCCCTTCCTCACCGTCACCGGTGCCCTGGCGGCAAATCCGAGCTTCTGGCTGCTCTCATTCGGCGCGGCGTCCGGCTCGATCCTCGGCTACGGCCTGATCTTCTGGCTGCCGAGCTTCTTCACTCGCAGTCACGGACTCGATCTGGCCGAAGTAGGCCTGTTCTACGGCTCGATCGTGCTGGTCGGAGGAATGGCGGGGACCTGGTTGGGAGGCTGGTTCGCCGACCGTACGGGTTCCGGGCGGCCCGCTTTCTATGCGCTGATCCCGGCAATCTCGCTTCTGATCGCCGCCCCGGCCTTCGCGTTCGGCGTAATGGTGCCCTCGCTGGTCCTGGCCTGGTTTTTGTTCACCATAGGCCAGATGTTCGCGCTCGCCTGGCTTGGGCCCGTAATAGCCGCCGTCCAGCACATCGTGCCGCCGAACATGCGCGCGGCCGCATCGGCCAACTTCCTGTTCATCAACAATCTGATCGGGATCGGCTTCGGAATCTTCTTCCTCGGCTTCATGTCCGACACCATGACCGAGGCCTATGGCAGTGAATCGTTGCGCTATTCGATCCTTTTCGGACTCGGATTCTATCTTGTCAGCGCGGCCCTTTATTTTCTCGCCAGCCGCGTAATAGCGCGGGACTGGTGGACGCCCGAGCGGGGCGACCCCGGCAAGAATCCGCGCGGCGCCATCGGCATGCTTCTCACCCTCGGCTCAGGAGTGGCGACAGCATTCGTGCTGATGCTGGGAGGTGCGTCGGCGCCGACCGCCCGCATCGCTCTCGCTTTATGCGCCACAGGGGTTCTCCTGGGCCTGGCCTTGCTGCTGACGCAGCGGGTGGAACGGGCGCGCGCCTAGGTCGCAAACCCCGGATCGAGGCGGTAGGCCTTCCTCAGAAGCGCCGGCCAGGCGAGCAGGTTCGCGCCCATTTTCAACCCGATCTTGCCCTGCTGCGCGGTGAGCTCGGGCGCGCCCTGGGGCGGGTTCGAGAGATTGCCCGTGCCGGCCGACAGCGCCTTGATCTGCGCCTCGCAGGCGCGCTCGAGAAAGTAGATTTTGACGAACGCCTCGCCGACCGTTTCGCCGAGCGCCAGCGTGCCGTGGTTCCTGAGGATCATCGCGCTCTTGCCGCCCAAATCGGCGACCAGCCGCGCGCGCTCGTCGAGGTCGACGGCGACGCCCTCATAATCGTGATAGGCGATCTCATCGCGGACCAGCATCGCGGTCTGGGTCAGCGGCAAGAGGCCGTCGGCATGGGCCGAGACCGCCTGGCCGTCGGGGGTGTGGAGGTGGATCACCGCCTGGGCGTCCTCGCGCGCCATGTGCAGCGCCGAATGGATGGTGAAGCCGGCGGCGTTGGTGATGAACGGGGTCGGCTCGACCGGATGGCCGTCCATGCCCACCTTGACCAGCGACGAGGCGGTCACCTCCTCGAACATCAGCTGATAGGGATTGAGCAGGAAATGGTGCTCGGGCCCCGGCACGCGCGCCGACAAATGGGTGAAGATGAGGTCGTCCCAGCCATAATAAGCGACCAGCCGGTAGGCGGCGGCGAGATCGACGCGGATCTTCCACTCCTCCTCGCTGACGCGTCCTTTCAATGACGGAATCTCCACCGAGGCGAGTGGGCTAATGTCGGCCATGCCCCGGTTGATCGAATC
>Ga0190275_10000891_pt1 | contig 23530 bp, 24 predicted proteins | sample Popmic550T_FD_133745 | JGI IMG/M metagenome (GOLD analysis project Ga0190275, IMG submission 133745) | Populus adjacent soil microbial communities from riparian zone of Yellowstone River, Montana, USA - 550 T | ecosystem: Environmental > Terrestrial > Soil > Riparian zone > Trees stand | place...
CGGGCCTTCCTCGGCCTGGTGCGCGAGGCCGCGAGCCACCTCCCCGTGTTCTCCCTGCAGCGTCCGGTGACGCTGGGGGAGCGCTGAGGGTGAGGGTGTTCCCTTCCTGTACCCCTACCGTGTGTGCGCCGCGCCTGCCGTGCTTCCTGTGCTCACCGGCCGAGCTCGCGAACCTCGTCGGGGGAGAGCTTCACGGTGGCGGCGGCGGTGTTCTCTTCCAGGTGTGCGAGGGACGAGGTGCCGGGGATGGGGAGCATGACGGGGGAGCGGTGCAGCAGCCACGCGAGCGCGAGCTGTCCCGGGGTGACGCCGTGGCGCTTCGCGGCCTGTGCGAGCGGGCTGGCGTCGGTGGCCAGTGAGCTGGCGGCGAGCGGGTACCACGGCAGGAAGCCGATGCCCTCCTTCTCGCACTCGTTCAGCACGTCCTCGCTGTGCCGATCCGAGAGGTTGTAGCGGTTCTGCACCGAGACGATGGGGACGAGCTTTCGTGCCTGGCGGAGCTGGGCCACGGAGACGTTGGAGAGGCCCACGTGGCGGATCTTCCCCTGCTCGCGCAGGCGCGCGAGCGTGCCCACGGAGTCCTCGAGGGGGACCTTCGGATCAATGGTGTGGAGCTGGTACAGGTCGATGCGCTCTACGCGCAGCCGACGCAGGCTGCCCTCCAGGTCCTTCGTGAGGTGCTCGGGGGAACAGTTGGGGTGCCACCCACCCGGGCCGCTGCGGGTGAGGCCCCCCTTGGTGGCGATGACGAGGCCGTTGGCGTAGGGGTGGAGCGTCTCTCCGATGATTCGCTCGGACACGTCCGGTCCGTAGGAGGCGGCGGTGTCGATGAGGTTGATGCCCAGCTCGACGGCGCGGCGCAGGACGCGCTTGCACGTCTCGGGATCCTTGGGCTCGCCCCAGATGCCCTCGCCGGTGATGCGCATGGCGCCGAAGCCCATGCGGTGGACGGTCATGTCACCGAGCCGGAACGTACCAGCGGCGGCGGCGGGGAGTGGGGTGGCAGCGGCCATGGTGGACCTCCGAGGCAGGAGCCGCGGACCTTAATGGGGACCGTGGCCCTGTGCTCGACTGTCACTCAGGGAGTTGCCGGAACTGAACGACGCGGGCGTTCCACCGCGGCCTTGAGCTGGCCGCAGCCCGCGTCGATGTCGATGCCGCGGCGCTGGCGCACGGTGCTCGGCAGCCCGTAGGAGGCCAGTACGTCCTGGAAGGCTCGCACGGACTCTGGGGAGCTGGGCGCACCGCCGTAGCCCACCGTGGGGTTGAGCGGGATGACGTTCACGTGAGCGTCCATGCCCTGCAGCAGTCGCCCGAGCACATGGGCCTGCTCCGCCGTGTCGTTCTTTCCGGCGATCAGCGTCCACTCGAAGAAGATGCGGCGCTTGCGCTTCTCGCTGTAGTAGCGGCACGCCTCCATCAGCTCGTCGAGCGGCCAGCGCTTGCCCACCGGCACCAGCGCGGCGCGCTCCTCATCGGTAGCGCCGTGCAGGCTGACAGCCAGGTGTACCGGGCGGTCCTCGTCGGCCAGGCGGCGGATGCCGGGCACTACGCCCACAGTGCTCAGCGTGATGAAGCGCGGACCGATGGACAGGCCCGAGTGGTCCACCAGGATGTCCACGGCCTCCATCGTGGCCTCATAGTTGTGCAGGGGCTCGCCCATGCCCATGAGGACGATGTTGCGCAGGGACTCGCCCGACTCGCGCAGGATGCCGGTGACGTGGAGCACCTGGGCGACGATCTCCCCCGGGCTCAGGTGGCGCACGAGCCCCATCTGCCCGGTGGCGCAGAAGACACAGCCCATGGCGCAGCCCGCCTGCGTGCTGATGCAGACCGTGGCGCGGCCCTTGAACCGCATCAGCACCGTCTCGATCGTCTGCCCGTCGTGCTGGCGGAGCAACAGCTTGTGGGTGTAGCCGTCGCTGCTGAACGCCTCGTGGTGCACGGCAGGGCGGCGCAGGCAGGCGCGCTCGCGCAGGAGTGCCACCAGCTCCGGCCGCAGCAGCCCATCCAGCACGTCGAGCGACTGCACCTGCCGGCGGTACAGGGCCCCCCAGAGCGCATCCCGGTGGAAGGCGCTGTAGCCCCAGCCGGCGAGCAGCTCGCCCAGGGCGGCGCGCGGCAGGTCGTACAGGTTGACCAGGGAGGTGTTGGAGGGGGCAGGCTGCATGGCGCTATCGAGCGATAACACGGCACGGCGTGGGACTGCTTGGGGACGGCTGCCTGGAGACCGGGCTGACGGGTCGTGTCAGCGCTGCGTCGGGGCCAGCATGCTGTCGAGCTCCTCGAGGAACTTGCCGATCCGGCGGGCGTTGGTGCCCAGATCCCCCTTCCCCACGCGAGAGCGGGAGTGGACGTCGACGGAGACGCGCTCGCTGGTGGCGGTGCTCACGCGGATGGTCACATCGTCCACGAACTTGAGGAGGCGGGTACGTGCCTCTGCTTCCAGGAGGCCCGCGGCCGAGTCCAGCTTGATGACCTTCCAACCTTGCTGCAAGCCCGCGAGCTGCTGGATGGTGTTCCACACGGTCTCGCGCGACAGGGAGTAGAGGCGGGTCCGCAGGCGAGGGTCCTCGGCGGTGGGCGAGGTCTCGGCGACGTTCCGGGAGAGGGCGATGAACAGGCTCATTGCCTGCTGGACTTGCATGGGGGCAGCCGAGCGGTCAAGTCCTGGTTGCTTCTAGAGCAGGCAGCCAGGGGGGGCTCCTTCGGCGGCTGGCCTGCCGGGAATGGGGAGCGTGCCCATGTCTCCAGCATGGGTCTGGCGATTGACCGCGAGGAATTCTCCCCCGAGGACTACCGGCGCTTCTCGCAGCGGCTGACCGAGAACCTGGAGGCGCTGCGTGCGCTGCTTCGCCGTCCAGACTTCGGCGCGGGGCCGCGCACCGTGGGCGCGGAGCTGGAGCTGTTCCTGGTGGACTCCGCAGGCTTTCCGCTGCCGGTGAACCGCCAGGTGCTGGGGCAGACGGTGGACCCCCGGGTGACGCTGGAGATCGACCGCTTCAACCTGGAGTGCAACCTGCGCCCCTCTCCGCTGGCAGGGCGGCCTTTCACGGCGCTGCGCGCAGAGTTCGAGGACTCGCTGCGAGAGGTGCGCCGAGCGGCTGCCACGCAGGGGGCTCGAGTTGTTGTCACCGGCATCCTCCCCACGCTCCGGGAGGTGGATCTGGGCAGCGGCGCGCTGACCGGCCTGCCGCGGTACCGGGCGCTCTCGGCGGCCCTCCGGCGGCGGAGGGATGCGCCCTTCCAGGTGTCCATCGCAGGGGAGGACACGCTGTCACTCACCTGGGACGACGTGACCTTGGAGGGGGCCAACACGTCCCTCCAGTTCCACCTGCGGGTGGCGCCCGCGGAGTTCGCGCGTGTGTACAACGCGGCCCAGCTCGTCACTGCGCCCGTGCTGGCGGTGTCGACGAACTCGCCCCTCTTCCTGGGGCGGCGGCTGTGGGACGAGACGCGGGTGGCGCTCTTCCGGCAGGCGGTGGACGATCGGGGCGATCCACACGAGAGCGGCTTCATGCCCCACGCGCGAGTGACGTTCGGCCACGGCTGGGCACGCGAGGGCGCGCTGGAGCTGTTCTCGGAGGTGGTGGCGCTGTACGCACCGCTGCTGCCGGTGGTGGGGCACCAGTCTCCGCTGGAGTGTCTGGCGCGAGGAGAGCTCCCCGGACTGGACGAGCTGCGGCTCCATCAGAGCACCGTGTGGAGCTGGAACCGCGTCATCTACGATCCGAAGTGCGATGGCCACCTGCGTATCGAGTTCCGCGCGTTGCCCGCAGGGCCCACCGTGGTGGACATGGTGGCCAATGGGGCGCTGCTGCTCGGGCTGTCGCTGGGACTGGCCAATCAGATGGACGCCCTTCTTCCGGCGATGCCCTTCGTCCACGCGCGGGGGAACTTCATCCGGGCGGCGAAGCAGGGAATGGAGGCGGTGATGCTGTGGCCCACGGAGAACGCGCCGTCCCCTCAGCCGGTACCGGTGACGGAGCTGGTGCCGAAGCTGCTGCCTGTGGCGCGGCGCGGGCTGGTGGAGGCGGGCGTGGACGCGGCCGAGGCGGACGCGATGCTCGGCATCATCGAGGCCCGCGTGGCGGCGCGGCGCACTGGTGCCGGCTGGCAGCGCCGGGTGCTCGCGAAGCTGGAGGAGCAGATGCCCAAGGCGGACGCGCTGGCCACGCTGCTCGAGCGCTACCGCCAGCACGCCGAGGCTGGCGCACCCGTGCACGAGTGGCCGGTGGACTGAACCTCCGGGCTGAATCAGGAGGAGGCGTTGTTGCCCTAACGAGATGAGTCTTTCGTCTCAGGAGCCAGCGTCTTCATCAGGCCCACGGCGCAGGCCCAGCATCCGGCGCAGCTCCCGGGCGGACTGACGGCTCACCTCCACCGAGTGTCCCCGGGTGGTCCGCGCGATGTAGCCCCCTGTCTCCAGAGGCTCCAGCCGCGTCACATGCGTCAGGTTCAGCAGCGCGCGCCGGTGCACCCGCTGAAACCCCTCCACCGGCAGCTTGTCCACCAGCTCGTTCAACGTGAAGTCCGTGAGGAACTCGCCCTGCGTCGTGAACACCGTCACCAGCTCTCCCTCCAGCGTCGCGTGGGAGATGGTGTCCGGATCCACCAGGACGATTCCCTGCCGCGTCGGGATGGGCAGCCGCGCCAGCCCCTTCGCGCCCGCGGATGGCGCTCGAGCAGGCTCCTGCCCCTCCTTCGGCCCCAGCCGCGCCCGAGCCCGCTCCAGCGCCTTCTGCAGCCTCGCGGCCTCCACCGGCTTCAGCACATAGTCCACCGCGCCGTGCTCGAAGGCATCCACCGCGTGCTCGGCGTGTGCCGTACAGAGGATGACGCCCGGGCCGTCCTCGGGCAGCAGCGACAGCGCATCCAGCCCGCTCAACCCGGGCATGTGGATGTCCAGCAGGATCACGTCCAGCCCGCCCGCCCGCGCCGCGGCGAGCACCGCCTCCCCGTCCGCGGCCTCACCGCACACCTCCACATCCGGCATCGCGCTCAGCAGCCGCGCCAGGCGCTTGCGGGCGAGCAGCTCGTCATCGGCGATGAGGACACGCAGGGACTGGCTCACGTGAGGACTCCCAGCAATGGGCCCGAGCGGGGCAGGGTGACGGTGACACGGGTGCGGCCCTCGGCACTCTCCAAGGAGAGCCGCGCGGCCCCACCGTAGGCCAGGGCGAGCCGGCGCTCCACCGTCGGCAGGCCCGTGCTGCCCGGCCGTGGACCTTTCGAGGCCCCCGGGTTCTCCACTGTGAAGACCAGCTCGTGCTCTCGTACGACCAGCGCCAGTGAGATGTGCCCGCGATGCCCTGCCGCCGGTCCGTGCTTCACTGCGTTCTCCGCCAGCGGCAGCAGCATGAGCGGTGGCACCGGCACCTCGCCCAACCCGGGCGCCACCTCGAACGACAGCTGGAACAGCTCCGGGTCCCGCAGCAGGTGGAGCTCGAACAGGGTGCGCAGCAGATCCAGCTCGCGCTCCATCGGCCACGTCGCGCTGCGCACCCCCGCCAGCACGCTGCGCAGCATGGCGGACAGCCGGAGCACGGCGGTCTCGGCCACGGCGCCGTCCGTGCGGCACCACTCGGCGATGGCGTTCAGTGTGTTGAAGAGGAAGTGCGGATCCAGGTGGCTTCGCAGCGCCAGGAGCTGAGCCTGCTCGGCCTCCAGCTCGAGCCGCGTGGCCCGAGCGCGCTCTTTGGCCAGCGACTCCTCGAAGTCAATGTCCCGGCCGAGGCCCCAACCGCCCACCAGGTAGAGGGCACCACAGACGGCGAGGTTCACCGGCTGGGTGAGGAAGGTGGGCCCCATGTGCAGCAGCTTCGGCAGGACGTAGCCGGAGGAGAGCACCACGCCGCTGCCCATCGCTCCGTAGAGCACCAGCCGCACGCCGCCATGGCTGAAGTCGAGGCCCTCGGGGAAGAGCACGCGGTAGGAGACGGGGGCGGCCGCCACGAAGAGCAGGCACAGCATGATGCCCAGGGGAACGGCCAGGGGATCCCGGCTGAACCGGCCTTGGGCAAACACGAGCGACGCCGCGACCAGCAGGATGGGCACCAGCCGCTTGGGAGCGACGAGGGCGCGCAGCGTCGCGCGGACGATGGAGCCTTCCGGGATTCCAATCATCGCGGAGCGAGGTGAGGCGGCAGCGGGCGCGCACCCCGGCGCTTGCCGACGAGGTTGATCCAGGTGGTGCGGAAGAGGATGCGGATGTCCACGGAGGCGCTCCAGGTTCGAGCATACTCGGCATCGAGCTGGGCCGTGAGGGCCGCCCCTCGCGCCTGGCACACCTGGGCCAGCCCGGTGATGCCCGGAGGCACCTCGAAGCGGGCGGCCAGGGGAGGGTGCGCGGCGACCAGGCGCTCCGCATCCTCGGGCGTGAGGGGACGAGGGCCCACGAGGCTCATGTCACCGATGAGGACGTTGAAGAGCTGGGGCAGCTCGTCCAGGCCGTGGTGGCGCAGCAGGTTCCCGAGCCGGGTGGGACGCCGGGCTCGCATGTCCGGCTCGCACGTCATGGTGCGCAGCTTGAGGATGCGGAACACGCGGCGCCCCTGGCCCAGACGGGGCTGGGTGAAGAACACGGGCCGGCCATCCATGATGAGCACGGCCAGGGCAAGCACCCCCACCGCCAGCCCGAAGAAGGGCATCAGCGGCAGCAGCAAGGCCAGATCCAGCAGGCGCTTGGTCTTCACGGGGAGACCTCCGCCTCGGTCAGGTCGAGCACGATGGAGCCCGCGAGCACCAACGGAAAGAGGAGGACGGCACAGAGGATCAGCAGAGGCGTCGAGATCGAGGTCATGGCTCACTCCGGGACGGCGTGATGGAGTGAGAATGATGCCGGCTGGCTCCGACGTGGCCGGCAAGAGGCCGAGCGGTCGCGGGCAGGGGGTGAGCGGTCACTGGAGACGGGCCCGGCTCACTCGCGGGCCGCGGCACCCATGAACTCCGGCAGCAGGTACTCGTCCACGGGGGGAGCCTTGTCGATCAAGCCCAACTCCACGAGCTGCTGGCCCAGCGTCTCCCAGCGCTCGCGGCTCATGACGCCCAGCCCCTTCGCTTTCGTCTCGGGGGTCTCGATGAGCGGCTCCTGCGCCTCGGCGCTCGCGGCGAAGGTCTCCGCATCCATGGTGGTGTTGAGCTTCGCCATGAGGTCGTTGGTCGCCTTGGGGTTGTCCAGGTAGGAGCGCCACCCCTCGCGCACGGCCTGGACGAAGGCGCGCACGCGCTCGGGCGAGCTCTTGAGGAGCTCTCTGCGCGTCACCACCACCGTGGCGTAGGGGTTGAAGCCCTCGTCTGCCACCTTGAAGATGACCGGGTCGGCGCCCTGCTTCCGGGCGGCGAGCGGCTCGGAGGTGAGGAAGCACTGCTGGGCGAACGCCTTGTCCGCCAGGAAGCGCGCCACTCCGCCGTCATAGGGAACGACCTTCACCTTGTCGAAGCCGTACTTCTTCTTCAGGAAGAGCGCGTAGGCCAGGCCCGGCTCCATTGCCACCGTGCCGCTGGAGAACACCTGCGCCAGCGTCGTGGCCCCTCGGGAGGCGTGGGCCATGATGGCGTGCGGCGTTGTCTGGTACACGGCGAACAGCGGCACCAGATCCACGCCTCGGGCGCGGGCGATCAGCACCGCATCCGCGCCGGTGGTGCCGAACTCCACCTGGCCCGTGGCCACCATCTGCGCCACGGGAGCCCCGGCGCCGCCTCCCAGCACCTCCACCTCCAGCCCGTGGCGGGCATAGGCTCCGCTCTCACGCGCAGCATAGAAGCCGCCGAACTGAGGCTCGGGGATCCAGTCGAGCGCCAGCTTCACCTTGGCGGGAGCTGGCTTCGCAGCGGTCGTCGTGCTCCCGGTCTGCCCTGCCGCCGCAGGCTCCGTCTTCTCCCGGGTGCAGCCCGCCCAGACTGAAACTGCGCACAGCACGCCCACCCAACACGCCTTGTTCATGTCTCCTCCCACTGACAGGTGAAAGCTCATGAGTCTCGGAGCGACGCGCCCCTGCGCTCGCCAGCGAGGTTGACCCAGGAGGTCCTGCAAGGCCGAGCATACGCGGCCAGCCCTCAAGGCGCGAAGACGAAGGAGAGCTCCAGGTCTGTGACCTGGGAAGGGCGCCACGGGAACAGCTTCTTGGAGCGCAGGGCCGCGCTCAGGCACGCGGTGAGGTTCGCGTCGCGGGGCTCGTCCTTCTGCACGTAGACCTCGGGCTTCTTGCCGCCCTGGGGGAACTGCAGGCGGACCGTCAGCGAGCCCCGGGCCTTGGCGTTGCGCGCGAGCCGAGACGTGTAGAAGGCCTGCACGGCCTCGAGGAGCGGCTTCGACTCGTTGTTGAGGAGCATGCGCTCGTCGCTCGAGAGGAAGAGCCGAAGGGACTGCGAGTCGATGCTCACGGGGGGCTTCTTCCGCGCGGGCCCCGCGGGAGGTGCGTAGGGCTTGCGGGTGTTCAGGCAGAGCTCCCCCGCCTTGGGTGGGGTGTACTCGAGCTTCGCTTCGGGACACGTCTTCTCCGGGACCAGGGGCATGAGCTCCCGCAGGCGCTGAGACAGGCGCGTCTCGCTGACGAACCGGACAGTGACGCTCTGCTCGGGAAGAGCGCACTCCGGCACCTCGGCGCAGTTCGGGAGTCTGCACTTGCTGGAGGTGTTGTCCGGGCCCTTGTAGAGCGCTGTGTCCTTCTCCAGCTTCAGGGTGGCCACCGCCCGGCGGCTGCCCGGCGTCGCCAGCTGGAGCACCTTCCGGCTCCGGCCGATGATCGCGTACTCGACGTCACTGTCCGGCGAGGCCAGATACTTCACCTTGCTGCGAGAGACCTCGAGCCGGTGCTGCCGCGCCTGATCCGCCGTGCAGATCTGCTCCCACCGGGTGACACACTCGAGGTCCTTCAGCGCCGTCTCGCTGACGAACTTCTTCGCCGACCCGGTCTTCGGTGCGGACTTCCCGGCCGCCACGCTCCCCAGCAGCAGCCCTACCCAGAGAAGTGCGAGGCGTCCGTGGCGCATCTTGTTCCCCGGGCGCGTGTCAGGCCGCCAGCGCGTCGCCCAGCGCGAAGGCGTTGCGGATGCAGTCGTTGATCCCCACGCCCTTGAACGCGTTGCCGGCCAGGTGCAACCCCGGCAGCCGCGCCAGCGCCGCGTCAATGGACGCGACCCGCCCCAGGTGCCCCACGTTGTACTGGGGAATGCCCCGAGTCCAGCGGATCACCTCCGTAAAGCTCGGGCTCGTCGTCACTCCCGCCAGCTCCTTCAGCTCCTCCCGCGCGAGCGCTACCAGCGCCTCCTCGTCCAGCTTCACCAGCTCGGGCCGCCGCGCCCCGCCCACCATGCAGGTGTAGAGGACCCGTCCGCCCTCGGCGCGGAAGGGGAACACCGTAGAGACGTGGATGGCGCCCAGCAGTCGCCGCTTCTCCAGGCCCGGCACCAGGAAGCCGAAGCCGTCCGGCGGTGGCGTGCTGCCCGGCTCGAACCCCAGGTTCACCACCGCGATAGGGGCATAGGCAATGCCCTCCACCAGCGCCGAGAGCTGCTCGTCCAGCGGCCGCACCAGCCCCGCAGTCACATACGCCGGCGTGGCCAGCACCACCTGCGAGGCGAGCAGCTCCGCCTGCCGCCCGTTCTCCGTCACTGAGACGCGCCAGCCTTCGTTGCCGCGCTGGAGCCCCTCCACCTTCGCGCCCATGTGCGCCGCCGGCCCCAGCGCCCGCGCCAGCCCGTCCACCAGCGTCTGCAGGCCCCCGTCGAAGGTGCACAGCGCGCCGCGCAGCTTCTCCGAGCCCCCCGCGCCCGCCGGGAGCGCCTTGCGCTGCGCCTTCTGCGTGCGGATGGCCCCGAGGATCAGGCTGCGGTGCTCGCGCTCCAGCTTCGTCAGCTGCGGGAAGGTGGCGCCCACGCTCAGCGCCTCCATGTCTCCCGCGTAGATGCCGGTCTGCACCGCGTCCAGCAGCACCTCCGTCGCTCCATGCCCCAGGTGCCGCCGGCCGAAGGCCCCCAGCGACTCGTCCACACCCTGGGGCGCGGGGCCCGTGAAGAGCTCCGCCACCACCCGGAGGCGCACGCCCAGCGGGAGGATGGTCGACTTCAGGAACGCCGGCGGAGATGCGGGCACCGAGCGCAGCCTCCCGCGCGTGTACACGTAGCGCGCCTTCGCCGCCGGATCCGCCGTCCTGATCCGATCCTCCACGCCCACGCTCGCCGCCAGCTCGCGCGTCGCCGGCTCCCGATCAAGGAAGCTGTTAGGTCCTATCTCCGTGATGAACCCACCACGTTGCCTCGTTTCGATACACCCGCCGAGCCTTGATCCGGCTTCCAGCAGGACCGCATCCTTGCCGCGAAACCGTAAGCGGTGGGCCAGCGCCAGGCCGGTGATACCTCCGCCGATAACAGCGATAACCGTCATTCCGTCGCTCCCTGATCAGGGAATTCTTTGCTCCGTGTAGGTGCCTCGGGTCAACACTCCCATGGGTTGAACCTACAGGCAGCGAAGGTTCTTAATAGATCCATGCGCTACGCCATCTCGGGGGCCAGTCGCGGGATTGGTCTCGAATTTGTCCGACAACTTCTCGCTCGTGGCGACACCGTTGAAGCTGGAGCTCGTGTGCCCGCGGAGGCTCGGCAGCTTGCCTCCCTGGGACGCGAAGCCGGTGCTCGCCTGCGCATTCATCCACTCGATGTGACCAACGCCACCAGTGTCCGAACCTTCGCCATCATCGTGGGCGAGGGGCCGGTGGACGTCCTCATCAACAACGCGGGGATCGGCGGGAAGTGGAACCCGCTCGTCGACACGGACTTCGACGACATGAGTGACGTGATGGAGACCAACGCCATAGGCCCCATGCGCCTGTCCGCTGCGATGCTCCCTCTGGTGCTGAGGGGGGGTACGCGCAAGATCGTCCACCTGACTTCGCGCATGGCCTCGTTCGCCGACAACACGCCCGCCGGCGTCTATGGCTTCGCGGGAGGGGCCTACAGCTACCGCATGTCCAAGGCCGCGCTGAACGCGGGGATGCGGACCATGGCCGTGGACTACCGCGAGCAGGGGCTCATCACCGCCGTCATCAACCCCGGCTGGGTGCAGACGGACCTGGGCGGCAAGATGGCGCCCACCCGCGTGGAGGAGTCCGTCCAGGGCATGCTGCGGGTGATCGACGATCTCACCCTGGCCAGCAGCGGCCGGTTCATGGACTACCTGGGCAAGGAGCTGCCCTGGTAGGTGTTGGCCTCGGTGTTGGCCTCGGGGCCGGCCGAGCGGCCGTCGCTCACGGGTAGAGGAGCTCGGTGCTCCAGCCGTTGCTGTCGCGCACGTAGAGGATGCGCTCGTGCAGCCGGCTGGGGCGGGCATGCCAGAACTCGATGCGGTCCGGGACCACCCGGAAGCCCAACCAGTGGGGAGGACGAGGCACCGGCTTGCCCTCATGCTGGCGGGTGAGGGCCTCCACCCGGGCCTCCAGCAGCTGGCGCGAGGGCAGCGGCTGGCTCTGGAGACTGGCCCACGCGCCGATCTGGCTGCCCCGCACTCGGCTCTGGAAGTACGCATCCGCTTCCTCCTGGGTGACAGTCTCCACGCGCCCTTCGATCCGCACCTGCCGCTCCAGCGGCGCCCAGTAGAAGAGGAGCGCCGCGACGGGCTGGCCTAGCAGCTCCCGCCCCTTGCGGCTCTCGAAGTTGGTGAAGAAGACGAAGCCGCGCTCATCGAAGTCCTTGAGCAGCACTACGCGCGAGGATGGGCGGCCGTCCTCACCCACCGAGGCGACGACCATGGCGTTCGGGTCCACGGGGATGGCCTTCTTGGCCTGATCGTAGAGGATGGCAAAGCGCTTGATGGGATCCTGGGGCAGTTCCATGGCACTCACCCTAACAATCTCCCCCACCGAGGGAAGACTGTCCTCGGGCACCTTCTTAAGGTTGACTCACAGGCCCCACACGGCATGGTTCGGGAAATGAAGATCCTGTTCATCGCCTCGGAGGTCGCTCCCTTCTCCAAGACGGGCGGCCTCGGGGACGTGGCCGGAGCCCTGCCTGGGGCGCTCGCCGAGCTCGGCCATGACGTCAAGGTTGTCACACCGCGCTACGCGGAGGTGCGGGATCCTCGGCTGACGCCGACGGGGCACTCGATCCACGTGCGCTTCCCCTTCGGCGAGGAGAGCGGGCCCATCCTCTCCGCCCGCATCTCTCCGCGCCACGAGGTGCTCTTCCTGGAGAACGCGCGCTTCTTCGGCCGGACCGGCCTCTACGGGGATGCGTTCGGCGAGTTCGGCGACAACCCCCTGCGCTTCGCCTACCTGAGCGTGGGGGCGCTCCAGGCGGCCCAGCGGTTGCGCTTCATCCCGGACATCATCCACCTGAACGACTGGCAGACGGGGCTGGCGGCGGTGGCGCTGCAGACCGGCTTCCAGGGCTCCCCGCTGGCGCACGCTCGCAGCGTGATGACGATCCACAACCTGGCCTACCAAGGGCAGTTCGGGAAGCACGTCATGGGGGAGCTGGGGCTGCCATGGGAGCTGTTCACCTCGCACCACGGCATCGAGTTCCACGACACGGTGAACTTCCTCAAGGGGGGGCTGACGTTCTCGGACGCCATCACCACCGTCTCTCCCACCTACGCTCGGGAGATCCAGACGCCGGAGCTGGGCAGCAACATGGACGGGCTGCTGCGACGGCACCAGGGGCGGCTCACCGGCATCCTCAACGGCATCGACACGCACGAGTGGGATCCGGCCACGGACACGCAGCTGCCGGCGCTCTACAGCGCGGAGGACATGAGCGGCAAGGCGGTCTGCAAGCGCGAGCTGCTGAAGCAGGCGGGGCTGCCGGAAGGAGACGCGCCGGTGTTCGGCGTCGTCACCCGGCTCGCGTGGCAGAAGGGAATTGATCTGCTGCTGGAGGTGCTGCCCACCGCGCTCCAGGCGGACATCCGCTTCGTGGCCGTGGGCAGCGGCGAGGGGCACTACGAGGACGGCCTGCGGGCGCTCCAGGCGCGCTTCCCGAAGCAGGTCAGCGTGTACATCGGGTTCAACAAGGCGCTGTCCCACCTGGTGGAGGCGGGGTCGGACTTCTTCCTGATGCCCAGCCGGTACGAGCCGTGTGGCCTCAACCAGATGTACTCTCTGAGGTACGGCACGGTGCCCATTGTCCGGGCCACGGGAGGGCTGGTGGACACGGTGGAGGGAGGCCTGGAGGGCAACGGCATCCTCTTCGAGGCCTTCCACCCCGCGGCGCTCCTGGCGGCCATGCGCCGGGGGCTGGCGCTCTACGCGGATCCCCAGCGCCTGGAGGGGTTCCGCCTCCGGGGGATGCGGCGGGATTTCTCCTGGACGGGCTCGGCGCGCAGGTATGAAAGTCTCTTCTCTTCCCTGCTCAAGGAATAGTAGGGCGGGGTCAGGCACGGTAGGCTCAAGATCGTGGCGGAAGCGTCGGAGCTGGGAGGGTATGAAGTCGTGGGCCGCCTGGCGGTAGGCGGGATGGCCGAGGTGTACCAGGCCCGCGCCAAGCCCACGACGCAGCGCTCCCCCGGCGAGCCCGAGGAAGTCGTCCTCAAGCGGCTCCACCCCTCGTTCCGGGGGGACGCCGCCTACGTGAAGGCCTTCGTGGACGAGGCGAAGCTCACCGTGCGCCTGCGCCACCCCAACATCGTCCGGACGTTCCGCCTCTTCAAGGCGGGCCAGGACTACCTGATGGTGCAGGAGCTGGTGAGCGGCCGGACGCTGGGGTTCATGCAGGGCCTGCTCCGGCAGGTGGGGACGGCGATGCCGCCCGAGGCCTCCTGCTACATCGTCTGGTGCGTCCTCAAGGCGCTGGACTACCTCCACCGCGCGAAGGTGGGGGAGAACGGCGCCAACATCATCCACCGGGACGTCAACCCCAACAACATCCTCCTCAGCGTGCAGGGGGACGTGAAGCTCACGGACTTCGGCGTGGCCGAGGTGGAGGGGATGATGCAGGGCGAGGCGGGGGCACTGCGCGGCACCATGGCCTACATGAGCCCGGAGCAGGTGCTGGGGCAGCCAGTGGACACGCGCACGGACCTGTACGCGGTGGGGATCATGCTCTGGGAGCTGTTCGCCAACAGGCGCCTGTACGGGCAGGAGACGGGCGAGGCGGAGCTGGCGATCAAAGTGAGGGACGCGCGGGTGCCGCTGCTGTCCTCCCTCAAGCTGGACCTGCCGGATCATGTCACCCAGGTGGTCCGCAAGGCCCTCTTCGCGGACAGGGCGCGCCGGTTCCAGACGGCCGCGGAGTTCATCAAGGCGCTGGAGACGCTGGCCCAGCGCTCCGGCTGGCCGCTCACGGTGGAAGCGCTGCGGCCTCTGTTGGGCGGGTGATGCGCGCGCTGGGGGCGGTCCTGGGCTTGCTGCTGCTCGCGGGGTGCCGCGGGGTGCCCTGGCGGCCGGAGGCTTTTGATGCGGCCGTGCGGGTGGAGGCGCTGGATCTGCGCTTCGCCCCGGATGGCTCGGGCCTGCTCACGCTGAAGCTGGAGGTGCGCAACCCCTCCTCGGACCTCGCCCTGCTCACTGGGGTGGACTTCGATCTGGCGGTGGATGGGCGGCGGCTGGCCGTGGGCCTGCAGCAGGTGGAGGTGCCGCTGGGAGACGATGGGCGGGCGCAGGAGGTGGAGGTGTCCTTCCCGCTCGTCAGCCAGGGCTCCGAAGGGAGCGTGTCCCACCTCTCTCATCAGGTGCGGCTGAGCGGCGGGGTGTTGCTGCGATACGGGCCGAGGACGGAGCGACGGGCGACCTTCCGGGTGGAGCGGTCCATGCAACTGCCCTGGCTGCCGCCTCCCGAGCCCGTGCTGAAGTGAGGACTTGGCTCAGGTTTTGGCGTGGGGCGACAAAGGTTCTGGATGCGGCTGACATGAGCGTTATGCGACCCCTGGCTGGAGGTGCCCGATGAGCTTGCGAGAGTGGGGCACGCTGTTCCTGGTGTTGCTGACGGCTTGCTCCGGGGCGCCGCGCGTGGCGTACTCGGAGGGGGACTCATACGAAGCAGCGCTGGCTGCCGCGCGCTACGAACTGCGCGTGCTCACCCCGGACACTGGCCAGCCAATGCCGGTGGTGGTACCCAAGGAGCACTTCCAGCGGGCTATGCGAGCGCTGGCCTCGGAGATTCCCCTCTCCACCTTTGACGCTCTCGAGAATTGACCCGGGTAGCCTGAGGGGCTCGCCGGCTAGGCGGCCGCCTGGGGGGCGGCCTCACTCTGCTGCTTCAGCCAGGAGGCCATCTGCTCCCAGAGCGAGTCGCGGAAGCGGTCCTTCGTCCAGAGGAAGTGGCCGAGGGCGCGGACGCCCACGTCCGCGGGAGCCACGTGGCGGTGTTCCTTCGGCGCGTTGCGGTAGAAGCCGAGCAGCGCCTCCACCGCGGCGCGAGGGGCGAACGGGTCGCCCTCGAAGCTGTAGCCCAGCACCGGCCTGTCGAAGGTGTCGAAGTGAGGGCGCAGCGGCTGCCCCTGCTCGTCGACGATGAAGTCCGGGTGGCGGCACCAGCGTGCCCACTCGCGAGCCACGCCCCCGGGCAGGTTCTCCCCGAAGCCAATGCGCTTGGCGGGGAAGTAGCCCAGCAGCCCCGATGCCGCGGGCATGGCCACGTTCCACAGGAAGGCCAGCGCGTACCGCCGTGGCCCGGACCAGTGCCTCCAGTAGCCGCTCTGTGCCCCCACCGCCAGCATCGCTGAGATGCGGCGGTTGCGGTCCGTGAGCCCCACTATCTGTCCACCCACGCTGTGCCCCACCACCAGCAGCCGGTGCCCGGGGAAGCGCCCCTCCACCCAGTCCACCACCCCCGCCAGGTCCTTCGTCCCCCACTCCTGCATGCTCGCCTTCAGCTCGCGCAGTGGGCCGGCCAGGGACTCGCCGATGCCACGATAGTCGTAGGTGAGCACGTTCAGCCCCTGGGCTGCCAGGTACTGGGCGAACTTGTCGTACACGGCCCGCTTCACCCCCGTCGCCGAGTTGATGAGCACCACCGGCCGGCGCTCCTCCTCGCCCTCGGGGCGGTAGAGCGTCGCCGCCAGACGGAACCCGTCCGTCGCTGGTACGCTCAGCGTCTCCTTGACTGTGTCCATCGTCCTGTTCTCCCAGGGGCCCTTGGGCTAGCCCTCTTTCAGCCCGTAGAAGCGCATGCAGTTGTCCCAGAGGATACTTTGCCGGGCGCTCTCGGGCAGATCAATGTCCAGGAAGCTCGACACCGCCTTGGGGTAGCGAGAGTCCGGGTGCGGCCAGTCCGTGGAGAAGGCGATGTTGTCCGCCCCCATGTGGTCCACCACGTGCTTGACGAACTCCTCGTCCGCCTCCGCCGTAACGAGGCACTGGCGCTTGAAGTAGGTGCTCGGGCGCTCAGGCAGCTCCTGGTGGGTGACGCCGAGCTGGATTTCCCAGTGCTCGTCCATGCGGTGCAGCAGCCACGGCACCCAACTGCAGTTGCCCTCGAAGAAGCCCACGCGGAGCGCCGGGTGGCGGGCCAGCACGCCTCCACCGCAGAAGGCCATCGTCGCGTACATCATCTCCATCGAGTGGCACGCCACATGGCGCAGGAAGATGTTGCTGCCGAAGCGCTGTCCCGCCTGCGGCTGGTGCACGCCCACGCCCTCGTGGAACACCACGGGGACATTCAGCTCGGTGCACGTCTTCCAGAGCGGCTCGTAGGCGGCATCGTACCACTGCCGGCCCTCCACGGGGTTGGGGCGCAAGAAGAGGGCCTTGAAGCCCAACTCCTTGACGGCGCGGTGCGCCTCCTGGATGGCCCCCTCCACCGAGTGCGGCGCCAGCATGGCCGCGCCGTACAGGCGGCCCGGGTGCCCCTTCACCAGGTCATACAACCAGTTGTTGTACGCGCGCGCCACCGCGTTGGCGAAGTCCGGCTCCAGCCCGTCCACTCCCATCACCAGCAACCCCGAGGTGGGGAAGACGACCGTCTTCTCCACTCCCTCCCGGTCCATCGCCTCGATGATCGTCTCCGAGGACCAGCCCCGGCGCGACGCATCCGCGAAGCGCGCCTGCTGGTGCGCCTCCAGCACCTTCGCCTCGGGCCGGTTCTCGATGGCCTGGCGCAGCGCGGTCCGCATCTGCGGCGCCGGTAGCACCGCCGGCAGCGGCTTGCCGTCCGGCATTCGCGGCGAGAACCACGGCATCACCCGCTGCTCCACCTCCATGTAGACGACGGCGTTGCGAAACGCGAACTCCGACGTCTTCGGCGCCCGCTCACGGTACTTCGGCTCGATGTACCTGTCCCACAGGTCCGTCGGCTCGACGCAGTGGATGTCGCTGTCGAAGACCCTTCTGGTTCCGGTCCTTGCCATGACTGCTCCTGCCAGATGTAGGGGGAGGTGTCCGTGGGATGGGGTGCACCCCGACCGTAGCACCGCCCACTACCCAGAAAAAGCAGGAAGATGCACAAGTGACTTCTTGCGATAATGTTGGGAATACCGCACCAATCCACTCCTCCAATAACTCCCCCAAGAGTTCCACTCCCAGACAACCATGGCCCTGGCACGCGAAGTCTTCCTGCGCATCCTCAACCACCACGTCACCGACGCGACCGTCCGGTTGCTCTCAGGGGGCCAGACCTTCCTGGCGGGCGTGGCGGGAGGCACCCCGACCGTCACCCTGCGCATCCAAGACGAGCGCTTCTTCGCGAGGGTGTTGAGCCAGGGGAACCTGGGCATGGGCGAGGCGTACATGGACGGGGACTTCAGCGTGGAGGAGGGCACGCTGCACGAGCTGCTGGCCATCCTGCTGCGCAACCGCCTCGACCGGAAGGTGCGGGGGGATCTGCGCACGGCGCTGCAGGTGGTGCGGGTGCAGGCGGTCAACCTGCTGGCGAGCCGACAGTGGCGCTTCGTGCAGCACCACTATGACCTGGGGGATGACCTGTTCGAGTCCTTCCTGGACGAGACGATGACGTACTCGTGCGGCTACGAGCAGACGCCGGGGGACACGCTGGAGCAGCTCCAGCAGAACAAGCTGCACCGCATCTGCCGCAAGCTGGAGATGAAGCAGGGGGACCACGTCCTGGACATTGGCTGTGGCTTCGGCGGGCTGCTCTTGCACGCGGCGCGGCACTACGGGGTGACGGGGGTGGGCATCACCAACAGCCGGCGCCACTGCGAGCGCGGCAACGAGAACATCGCCCGGCAGGGGCTGTCGTCTCGCATCCGCCTGGAGCTGCGCGACCACACGACGCTGCGGGGGCGCTTCGACAAGATTGTCAGCGTGGGGATGATGGAGCACCTGCCGCGCAAGGAGTACTCGCGCTACTTCACCCTCATCTCCCGCGCGCTGGCGCCTCAGGGGCTGGGGTTGGTGCACGCCGTGGGGGCCAACGCCCCGACGAATGACCATGATCCCTTCATCCAGAAATACATCTTCCCGGGCTCGGGGCAGGTGAAGCTGTCGGAGATGGCGACCCACCTGGAGCAGCAGCAGCTGGCCATCCGGGACGTGGAGAACATCATCCGCCACTACTACCCCACGGCGAAGCACTGGCTGACGCGCTTCCTGCAAAACCAGGGGCGGCTGGAGCCGACGCGCTATGATAAGACGTTCATGCGCATGTGGGAGTACTACCTGCAGTGCTGCGTGGCCGCGGCCGTGGCGTCGGACGCGGCTGTGTACCAGGTGTTGTTCACGAAGGACTACACAGCGCCAATGCCAATGCATCGCGTATGATGGAACTGACTGGGAGGCCACGAAGTGCATGCATTGTCTGTCTTGAACAAGGAGTTCGTCGCCCGAGGCTGGAACCGCAAGCCGACGGGGCGCATCCTGCTGGAGCTGGCGTTCCACCTGACGCTGTCTCTGGGAGGCATCATCCTCATCGTCCTGAATGAGAGCTGGGCGATGAAGGGGTTGGGGATGCTCATCTCCACGACGGGTTCGCTCGGCGTGGCCACGAACACCCACACCTCCTCGCACTACACGACGAGCGACAAGCGCTGGGTGAACCGGGCGCTCACCTACTTCGGCTATCCATTCTACTTCGGGGCGTCGGCCAGCTACTGGTGGAACAAACACGTGGCGGTGCACCACCCCACGCCCAACGTCATCGGCTTCGATGACGACTCGGACCTGATGCCCTTCTTCGCCATCACCGAGCCGGATGTGGCGCAGGCCCGGGGGGCATGGCGCTTGTGGTACAAGGTGCAGTGGCTGTTCGTGGTGCCCATGACCGCGCTCAACTGCTTCAACCTGCAGTTCACGAGCTGGCGCTACTTGGCGCGCTGTCTGATGGACTCGTCGCGCCGCACGGCCTCGCACTGGTTTGATCTGCTCACCCTGGTGATGCACATGGTGGCGTGGCTGGTGGTGCCGGCGCTCGTCTTCGGCTGGGGGGCCGCGCTCGCGTTCTACCTGGTGCGCATCTCGATGATGGGGTACGCGCTCTTCATCGCCTTCGCCCCGGCACACTTCCCGCGGGAGGCGGCCTTCCTGGCCAAGGAGATACAGAACAAGGCCGAGTACTTCCGCAAGGCGGACTTCATCCTCCTGCAGATGGTGACGACGGTGAACTTCCGGACGGGCTGGTTCGGGCGTCTGCTCTGTGGGGGCGTGGAGTATCAGCTCGAGCACCACCTCTTCCCCGGCATCAGCCACATCTACTATCCGCAGATGAGCCACATCCTCCGCAAGTTCTGCGAGGAGCACGGCTACCCGTACCGGAGCCTGGGCTGGTGGGAGGGCATCTGGAAGTCGCTGCTCGTCTTCCGCGAGCCCAAGCCCGTGGTGCCGCACCTGGCGGACCTGCGCCCGCTCAAGGCCGATGCGCTGGCGTCGGATGGGTTGGAGCTACCGGACAAGCAGCTGGTGGCCTGAGTGGCGCGGGTGGCGCGGGTCCGCCCTGCGGTGGCCCGCCCTCCGCCAGGAAGGAGTCGGAGCGCATGGTGAGGTTGGAGAGGACGGTGGAGGCCGCGGACGGCGTCGAGCTGGCCGTCACCACGTATGCGCCCGAAGGAAGGCCACCCGAGGAGGTGGCGCTGCTGCTGTCCGCCACGGGGGCGAGACAGGAGCGCTACGAGCCCTTCGCGCGTCACCTGGCGCAGGAGGGCTGGCAGGTCGTCACCTTCGACTACCGTGGCATCGGCCGCTCCGCGCGGCAGGAGGCGCAGCGGCGCACGGCCTCCATGCGAGCCTGGGGCGAGCAGGATCTGACGGGGCTCATCTCCTGGGCGCGGGGAGCGCTCGGGGCGAGGCGGCTGGTGGCGGTGGGCCACAGCATCGGCGGGCAGTTGCTTCCCTTCGCCGCCAACCACCGGCTGCTGGACGCGGTGGCCGTCATCTCCTCGCAGCGGGGATACTGGCGGCTGTGGCGCGGGTGGGAGCGCTACGCCGTGTGGAGCTTCTTCAAGCTCTACATCCCCCTGTGCCTGCGCCTCTTCGGCCGGGTGCCCATGTCCTTCGCCGGGCTGGAGGACCTGGAGCGGGAGGTCGCCCAGGACTATGCGCGCTGGGGCCTGTCGGAGGCCTACCTGTGGCCGGACGGAGAGCCGCGGGATGCGCGCTTCGCCGAGTGCACCTTCCCGTTGCTGGCGCTGAGCTTCGAGGACGACACCCATTACGCGCCGAGGCGGGCCGTCGAGGTGCTGCTGCGGGACTACTACACCTCGGCGCCGGCGCTATGGTGCCATGTCGAGCACGGCCGGCTGGGCCTCGCGGGCCTGGGCCACTCGGGCTTCTTCGAGGCAGATCGCTGTCCGCTGGGCTGGTGGTCGGACGTGTCGGTGTGGCTGCGTCAAGCCTCGGCCTCGTCCCTGCCCCTGCCCCGGCGTGAGGCCCGGGACGGGGTGCCTGCGCTGGCGTCCATCGCGACGCCCATCCTCCGTGCGCCCGCTTCCAGCCAGGCGCAGGGGCGCGTCTTGGAGGCCACGTCGCTGCCACGGGCCGGCTGAGGGCGGAACCGGCAAGGCGACGGGAAACGGAGACATGGACACTTTCTTCATGGAGCTGGCGCAGGCGCGCGTCCGGGTCGCGGTGGTGGGGCAAGGCCCGCGCACCGTCGTCATCGTTCCGGATCCACCCAACCTCATCGAGCACCACCACGAGTCCATCCAGCGGCTGGCGAGCGACCACCGCGTCATCTGCTTCGAACTGCCCGGCTTTGGCCGCTCGTCGCTGCAAGGCGGGGCGCGCTTCGGCTTCGCGCTGCAGTTGGAGGTGATGGGCGAGGTGCTCGAGCGGCTGGAGGCGAGGCGGGTGCTGCTGGAGATGTCCTGCCTGGGGGCCATGATGGGGCTGCGGCTGGCGCTGCGGCGGCCGGACCTGGTGGGCAGGCTGGTGCTGGCGCAGGTGTCCTCGCTGGCGCAGATGCAGTCATGGGCGCGAGAGACGGACGTGGGGGGCCTCATCCACACGCCGGGGGTGGGGCAGGTGCTGGTGGCCGCCTCGAAGTTCTTCATCGCCCGCCACTGGTACCGGGCGGCCCTGCCAGAGGGGGCCAGCGAGGCGCTCTACCAGCAGTACCTGCAGCCGACTCTGCGGACCCTGCGGGAGGGGGGGCGCTTCGAGTTGGCCTCGGCCTACCAGGCCGTGCGCCGCGAGGAGGAGGTGGACTACAGCGGCATCCACCAGCCCCTCCTCCTGCTGTGGGGCCGCGGGGACCGGACCCACGCGGCCACGCGGCCCCAGGCCTTGCTGGAGGCCCTTCCCCAGGCGCGGCTCGTCGAATATGAGGGGTGTGGGCATTTCCCTACTCTGGAAGACGTTGACCGCTACATTCACACACTGAAGGAGTGGGAACGCTCCCTGCCTGCCGTGACGCCCGCGACATGAGCTACCTGGTCACCGCGCTGTATGGGGTTGTGTTCAGCCTGACGCTTCCAGCCTGCTTCGTGGGGGGAGTGCTCGTCTACCTGGTGACGTGGCCGTTCGACCGGAATCGGCTGTGGATGCACACGTACGTGAGCCTCTGGGGTGCCTTCTACATGAGGGTGTGGCCGGGCTGGAGGGTGCGGGTAGAGGGGCGCGAGCGGGTGCCGGAGGGGGCATGCATCCTCGTGGCCAACCACCAGTCGGCGGCGGACATCTTCGCGGTGCTCTCCCTCTTGCGGCAGTTCAAGTTCGTGTCGAAGGGCTCGCTCTTCTCGCTGCCGCTGGTGGGGTGGTTGATGTGGATGGCGGGGTACGTGGCGGTGGAGCGGGGGCGTCCGCGCTCGATGCAGGAGATGTTGGAGCGCTGCCGGGTGTGGCTGCGGCGAGGCGTGCCGGTGCTGCTCTTTCCGGAGGGTGGGTACGCGCCGGAGGGCACGCGGCTGCCCTTCAAGCGAGGCCCCTTCCGGCTCGCGCTGGAGGAACAGGTGCCCCTGGTGCCCGTGGTGTTGGAGGGGACGACGGCGGTGATGGTGGGAGACGGGCCGTGGATGGGCGCGCGGGCCAAGGTGTGTGTGAGGGTGCTGCCGCCGCTGCCTGTGGAGTCGCTGGGGAGCGATGAGGGGGTGCTCGCCGAGCGGGTGCGGGCCCTTTACGTGGAGGCGCTGGCAGGGGACCTGCTGCTGCCGGACGACGCCTCGCTGGCCCGTCCAGGTTCCAGCTCGCGCGGTACGACCCGCATGCCACGGGCCGGCTGAGGGCGGAACCGGCAGGTCTCGGAGGGGCGAGCCCCTGTCTGATTAAAATCAGCTCGCGCCTGGGCCAGATGGCTCTGCTCGCCGTCCCCCTTTCGGAGGGCCCGGCTCAGACCTTGGCAGGAGGTGTCGGCCCGTCCGTGGATGCCGGCTGCTCGGAGCGTCCGTCTCCTATCGCCGGCTCGGAGCGCCCATCACCCCGGCCCTCCTTGGCGTTGGTGGAGGGCTTGAGCCGGGCCACACGTACGCGGTCGATGCGCGCGCTCTCCTTCGCCGCGACGGTGAACTGCCAGCCGCCATAGGTGAAGCGCTCGCCCACGTCTGGCAGGTGGCCCGCCAGGGACGAGAGGAAGCCACCCAGGGTGTCGAAGTCTCCCTCTGGCAGCTCGAAGCCGAAGATCTGGGTGAACCGCTCCACCTCCATGGAGGCGTCCACCAGGAAGCTGCCGTCCGGCTGCTTCTCGACCTGCTTCTCCTCCTCCTCGAACTCGTCCCCAATGTCGCCGACGATCTCGCGCAGGATGTCCTCCAGGGTGACGATCCCCATGAAGCCGCCGTACTCATCCACCACCATGGCCATGTGGATGCGCTTCTTCTGCATCTCCCGCAGCAGATCGCCGATGGGCTTCATCCACGGCACGAAGTTGGCCGGGCGGATGACATCCTGCAGGACGATGAGCTCCGGGTGCTGGAGCAGGGGGATCAGATCCCGCGCATGGAGCACTCCGACGATGTGATCCACGTCGTCCCGGTAGGCAGGGATGCGCGAGTGGCTCTCCTCCGCCAGCAGCCGCAGCACCTCCTCGGGCGGGATGGAGATGTCCACCGCGATGACCTCGGTGCGCGGCACCATCACGTCCCGGCAGCGCTTGTCGGACAGCTCGAAGATGGAACGGATGAGCGCCGGAGCGCCCTGGTCAATCGTGTGCTTGGCAGCCTGGGCGGCCAGCAGTTTCTCCAGCTCTTCGAGCGGGGGCGGGGGCGGCTCGAAGCGCA
>Ga0190275_10000892_pt1 | contig 23507 bp, 18 predicted proteins | sample Popmic550T_FD_133745 | JGI IMG/M metagenome (GOLD analysis project Ga0190275, IMG submission 133745) | Populus adjacent soil microbial communities from riparian zone of Yellowstone River, Montana, USA - 550 T | ecosystem: Environmental > Terrestrial > Soil > Riparian zone > Trees stand | place...
AGAGCTTGAACGCTCCAGCTTGCAAGAAGAAGGCCCAGAGCCCCACCGCAAACGGCGAGCACCAGACTTTCCGTCAGCACCATCCGGAATTGGCGGCCCCTGCTTGCCCCGAGGGCACTGCGAATCGCAGCTTCCCGGCTGCGCGACGTGATTCGCGAGAGCAGCAGATTTGCAAGGTTGATGCAGACGATGAGCAGAACGGCGGCAACAGCGGCAGCCAACACCCACAAGCCGAGCCGGGCGCGGCCTACGAAGAGCTCATGCGCCGAGATGAGAGTTGCTTTCAAGTCTTCTTTGCGGCCTAATTGCGCCGGGAAACGCGCCTGCACGACATTAATCTCGGCCAATGCCTGCTCGGCACTTACGCCGCGCTTTACGCGGAGGACAGCCCCGTAGTTAAAATTGCCCATTATTCGAGAGAGTTCTTCTTGGGCGAGTACGAGAGGACGAAAGATCTCGAACCGCGCGTTCGTTTGGCCGTGATAAGGGAGCCGCAACGGCCCAGGAACTATGCCCACCACTTCGTGATTCTGGCCGTCAACCAGGATCGACCTGCCGATCAGCGACCGGTCCGCGCTGAAACGCGAGCGCCAGAGCGATTCCGAAAGGATGACCACAGGGTTGGAACCCTCCTTCTCCTCTTCCGGAAGGAAAGGGCGCCCCAGGATTGGTTCGACGCCGAAAAGCGCGAAGAAATTGTGGGGAACATCGACGGCCGGGATCGATGCCGGCTCTCCTCCGGCGATAACGTTGGCGGTGGACGCTCCCATCAAAGCGACCTGCTCGAGCGACGGACAGTGCTTTGCCCATTCGCGCGCGTGCACGGGATTAACGGGCGTGACCGATCTTTGACCGCGTGAGTCGAAGACCACCTCGCGAATCGTGAACACTCGGTCCGGGTCCTGATATGCAAGGGGCTTGAGGAGAACGGTGTTGACGAGCGAGAAGATTGCTGTGTTGGCGCCTATGCCGATACCAAGCGAAAGAATAGCAATCGCGGCGAAGCCGGGATTCTTTCGGATCCATCGAAACGCGTAGCGAAGATCCTGGCCAATGGCATCGAGGGCCGGCAATCCACGCTGATCACGGTAACTCTCCTTGGCCGATTCCACGCTACCGAACTGGAGTTTGGCGTGGCGAAGAGCGTCATCTGGCGGGACACCCCGGCGGATGTTGTCTTCCGCCAGCAGTTGGATGTGGGCATCCAGTTCCTCGGTGAGATCGCTCTCGCGACGATGGCCGGAGAAACTGCCGCCCGTCCGATTCCAGAGGCGACGTAATGTGCGGATCATGTTTTGGCGCCTTTCAGAGCAAGGAAGCGTGCCACGATCTCGGTCGCCTGCGCCCATTGGTTTACTTCTGAGGCAAGCTGCTTCTGGCCGGCTTTGGTAATCCCGTAAAATTTCGCGCGGCGATTATTCTCTGAAACGCCCCATTCCGACGCGATGGCGCCTTCCTGCTCGAGTTTGAGGAGCACCGGGTAAAGCGTGCCGTGGTTAATGGACAGCAGATCACCACTAGTCTGCTCCACGCGCCTAGCGATTCCATATCCGTGCTGCGGGCCCAAGGCATTAAGCGTCTTGAGGACCATGAGGGCCAGCGTGCCCTGCCATACTTCCGCCTTTGTGCTCATATTGGCTACCCATATGAATATGCCAGATTTCCTATGGGAAGGCAATAGGGCATGGGAGCCGCGACTCCAGCCGGATCTTCGTGCTAACGAATGACAGTTATGCGCGATGGATCGACTTCGTAACCGTCGTCGACCGCCGTCTGCTGAGCAGCACCGCGCAGTTTCTCTTCATCTGCATCTTTCGGGAGCTTGCAGTGGCGGAGTATCACCTCAGATCCCGCCTCAATCCGGACGAGCCAATTGTGTTTGCCCGCGTCCCAGGAAAGCTCGACTTTATCAGCCCGCATTGCTCTAAGATCTCAGAATTCACAGCATCGTATAGGCCGGGCGCCTTCAAACGAGGTTACGTAACCCACCGGTAGCCGGAGACTTGTGATCTTCCGGCGCTTGTCTGTCGCGTTTTTGCATGGAGTCCTATAGAAGCTCACAAAGCGAACAAGGCTCCGATTCCTCATTTCTGAAAAGAAGGTGACATGAAAAACGCATTGCCGGTAGTTACGTGTTTACTGGTGTCCTCACTCGACGCCTTGGCCGTCGATGATCGAGGAAACACCGCCACACAAGGAGCCGAAACCTGGAGTCGCGCGGCGCTATATATGATTCCGAAGCCCAAAATCGTCAACGGACATCTTACACTGGTCCCACCCGTTAAGTTGGAGGTAGGTCAGGTGATGGACCCGGCTGCGCCACAGTCACCCTTTGCGGCGCCTTGGTCCTTGACTCCGAATCCGACGATCTTCTTCGGTCCGAACGGTGTGACGCCCAATTCGAGTCAAGCCATCTTCGGACATGCCGGCAACGGAGAAGTGATTTCCGGCGACCTCGGTGGCCAAGGTACGCAGATGGATGCGCTTGGACATTTTGGCTTTATCATGCAGCCTGGAGATTCTCCGAGGTACTTCGGCGGTCTCACGCAGGCAGAAGTGGTTGGGCCAAGGGGCCTCAAACGTCTCGGCATCGAGCGGGCGGAGCCGATTGTTACGTCGGTTGTGATGCTGGATGGAGCTAAATATTTGAACAACGGAACCCCCCTTGCGCCAGGCTATGCCATAACGAAACGAGACATCGAAACCATTCTCTCGGCGCAAGGTTTGGCGAATCGAGGCATCAAAGAAGGGGACGTGGTGTTCATCCATACGGGTTACGGCGCTGCTTGGGCGAATAGTCCATCGACCTACTATGCGCATGGACCCGGGCTTTCGCATGAGGCATCGGTGTTCCTTGCATCAAAAAAGATCGTTCTCGTCGGATTGGACAATCCATTTACCGATGCCGCGGTGAATCAACCAGGGGCGGGACCCTTTCCTCCAATGCCATCCTGGGAAAACGGAAGCAATCCTTGGTTGCCGTTTGGGTCGCACCACCATAACCTCACACATGCCGGTGTTCATCAGATTCAAAACCTCAATCTGACGGAGATGGCGCAGAAGAAGGTTTATCTAGCCGCTGTGTTCATTCTCCCGATTCGATTCAAGGGTGGATCGGGGAGTCCTGTGCGTCCTGTCGTGATTGGGCATCCGAACGATTGAATGCTGTTGTGGAGACTCTGCGAAACGGTAGGGTCTCCATACTTTTCGGTGGCATCCGATTGTTTATATGGATGCGAAAATGATTCACGTCGGGAAGGGGCCTTGGTTTCTACCCATCGCCCTTATCGCTTCATTTGCGCTGGGTCAATCTACGTCCGGTCCGTTCCTCGTCAACAAAGGCGTAAGCCGGGTCAGCGTTGTAGCGTCATTACGAGCCGACCCCCCATTGTCCCCGTTGGGAAGAATCTTCACGGCGTCTTCTCGTGGCAGAAGCATAACGAACGGGCCAACATTCCATAGCCGGATTTTGCTCGACACAGCCAAGAACACGTATCTCGGCTATGAGTTGCTGCTCGAACAGCAGCAACCGGGTGAGTATCTGGCGACCTTCGGCAAACTAGGGGTCAGTCCCCTCGACCTTGCCGCGGGCACGCTACCGCTAAGTTCGCCCCATGGGCAAAGCTTAGTCAAGCTTGTGTGGACAATGCTTTCGCTGCCTGAAATTCCTGAGCCGCGTGTCGTACACGACGGCGACATCATTAGCATCGTTCTTTTCAAAGACGTCGAGACCGGCGCCAGGCTGATCGAAGATATACGAATTAGCGCAACGCGACCGCCCTCTGCCTTCATTCCGCAGATTCCCAGTGTTTCGGGAAACGCTCGTGACTTCATGGTTGGGGATGCGGCCTTACAGATCCTCCAACCGCGTATTACATTGAACCGATCACTTCAGGCTACAAGCGGGCCAGGCTTCCGCAACGTTCTTGGTCCTTTGGTCTGGCTCTACCTACCCGAACATGGTCGCTTTATCCTGTCGCTGGCCTCGCGTGCGCCGCTGGGATTCAAGAACGCGGGCGAGGTACGTGGGGGTGTGATCACGTTCACGCTGGGGAAGGACTCAATTAAGTTAGAGTGTATGAGCCCAATTGCAACCGGCGACGCTGCCTACAATCTGTATGTTCTTCATGAGGAAGATTGGGAACCGACCGCAGACAGCCAGAAACATCTGCCCGCGCTCGGTACGGTCAGTGCCGCTGAACTGGCCGCGTTACAGCAAAAGTAAACACAACCGGACAGGATAGGCGAACTTAGGATCGGTCAGGAAAGGGCGGCGGTTCAATGTCCAGTGAACGCAAGTAGACATACCCCTGGCCGCGATGATGTATCTCGTTATCGATCACGTAAAGTATCAAATCGTGAACGGCGCCGGGATATTGTCCGAAGGCGACGGCTTGCTGGGCAAACTGCTCCGGTCGAATTTTCGCCCAATATGTGTTTAGCTGCTCGGTCGCTTCATCCCACAGACGGAGCATATCCTGCTTTGGTCTGGGAGTCTTGTCCTCGTCATAGTCCCATTCACCCGTGACGATGCCTTTCACCATCGGAACGGTCATTGCGAGCATCTCCTGCGCCAGAAGACCGAATGGGCGCATGCCGCCGACAGAGAACGTATAGAGTTGATCGTCCGGGAATGCTTCAATCAATCGACGTGTAAGCCGTCGATGACCCTGCCAGTGTGACAATACTGCTTCGGGTTGTATGAAAGACATAGCACTATTTTGCGCCATGGGCTTACGAATCCGCGTATTTTGGATCGCTGTCACCTAACGCGTGCGCACTTGCCACTGGCGATCACCGGTCCCGATATGGTGGGCGCTGATCTGCCGTGGAATCACCTACAACGCTCAAACAAGCAGCATCCATTGATAAGAGCCGGCTAGCGCGTACCTTCGTCGTCCTTGGTCTTTTGTTGAGAGCCATCGTATCGACGGTCGTCCTTAGTGATACCTCCAAGAGCCTCCGTTCGGATCGAGCAACTGGATTGGGGAAGTTCGCCACCTCGCCCGTTTACTTTATTGCACACGCCCGCCAGACGGATTCGCGAATGAAGTTTTACGTTAAGGTCCGGTCATTTTTATCCGAGCCCACAGGAGGCAGTCTCCAGTTCGAAGCGCAATCGCCAGCATCCGCTAGCAGGTTGACACCGGACACGGAACGAACCCAGAGACACCGCCACCATCGCCGGTCTTGACGAACTTAGGCACAATCGCGATGATTACGGCAACCGCGGCGGTGTTACGAAGACCGCATGAGGCGATTATGGTCGGGAAGCGTGCTCCAGTGGCTACCCGCAAGGAACGAACGTCCGTTTTTATGAGGAACATTACTGAACCGTGACAGCGAACATGCAATAACGGTAATGAGCTTGCCGAGGTGTGTAAGGTTGAACACAGATGCGCATAAATTTTTACAGAAACTGTTCAAACGAATATAGCTGAACCACTCATCGAAATGAGAATCTGAATCAGGCACGAAACACACTTAGGAGTGATAGGTCATGCAACGAGTCTCCCTTTCTAAAGTCACGAGGTTCATACTGCTTTTTTCGGTGTGCGCCTTAATTACTCCGGCAGCCGTTCTAGAGTTTACCGGCAATCTCGCGCCAGAGGTCGCGGGTTCTTCGGGATTCGGTAGCGCAGAGGTCACCTACGATTCAGTCGCCCATACATTGCTCGTCAGCTTCGATTGGAACAATCTAACGGGAACGACTACTGTGGCGCACATTCATTGCTGCGTCGATCCGCCGGGTACGGCTGGTGTGGCAACGTTTCCCGGGACCTTTCCGGGCTTCCCAATGGGTACTACGTCCGGTTCGTACACGAGCCCGGCTCCAATCGACTTAACACTTGCCTCCAGCTACACGATGAACTTTCTGAATAACTTTGGAGGTGGCACGGCAGCAGGCGCGGAAGCAGCCTTAGTGCAGGGTTTGATGGATAGCCGCGCATACCTGAACGTGCATACGACATTTGCCATGGGCGGTGAGATACGGGACTTCTTGGCTCCAGTTCCGGAGCCCGGTACCTATGCGCTTGTAGGTTGCGCTCTGGCCGGTGTCGTGATCTCTCGGCTGCGCAGACGATCTGCGGTGTAAAGTTCAAGAACATCAGTTCACTTTGACGGCGCTAGTCTTTAGCCGCGGTATGCGGCCGAGCTAGCGCCGTTCGTACATAATCAAGAGCGATGACCAGACGGTCCTTTTGCTCTCTAAGCTTGGCGGCCGCCGGATTCGGCCAGAGCACGCAGTCCGGTAGGAAGATACTCATCGTCCTGATGGACGGGTTTGGCATGGAGTACCTCGAGGCAAGCGACATGCCCAACCTGAAACGCTTGGGCAAAGCGGGAGGACTGAAGGCAGGAAGCTCCGTAATTCCGTCGGTGACCAACGTCAATAACGCCTCGGTGGTGACGGGTTCGTTCCCAAGCGAACATGGCATCACGACGAATTATCACTACAACCGGCGTACCAAATCGGCCTCGGAGATGGAATCGGCCGAATTTCTTCTAAAGCCCACGATTTTTGAGAGAGCCAAAGCACTTGGTTTGCGGACTGCGCTGGTTAGTTCTAAAGACAAGGTGAAGACACTTTGCTCAAGGGGCTGCGATATTGTCGTTTCCGCAGAAAAGCCAGAGCCAGCTTGGATACAGCAGGTCGGTCCGAAGGAGGGCATGTATTCCGCTGACGTCAACTACTGGACTTTTCGCGCAGCCCGACAAATTCTGAAGACTGAATCCGTCGATCTGATGTATCTTTCGACAACCGATTACATGATGCACACCTATGCTCCGAAGGAAGGTCCGTCTCTCGAGCACTTGCACCGTATCGACAAACTGCTGGCTGATATGGTGGACGATCACCCGCGCATTGAGCTCTATTTGACCGCCGATCATGCGATGAATGCAAAGCGGGAAGGGCTGAACCCGGCATTGATTTTGCGGGCACAATCGATCCAGTCCGAAGCCATCCCCATTATTCGGGACGCTCACAAAACTCATCATAATAATCTCGGCGGAGCCTGCTACGTATACCTGGAGCGGATCGGCGATAAGGCCAAGGCGATCGAGATTCTGACTCAAACGGAAGGAATCGAGGAGGTCTTCGATGCAAAGAGGGCTGCGTCCGAGTTCCATCTCCATCCCGATCGCATTGGGGATATTTTTCTACTAGCGAAGAAGGATTTTGTATTTGGCGAACTCAAGAACAATCGAGAGCCGGTTAAAGTGCGCTCGCACGGCTCGCGCCACGAATCCAAGATCCCCTTGCTGGTTTACGGTACGAAGGTCGACATGGACAAGTATGCGTACAATCTGGACCTGACAAGGCGCCTGGTGCTGAGGCACTGATCTCGCGGACGGCTGTGACAGAATCGATGTCGTGACAGCGTTGGCTTTGTTGTTACTGACGGCCGCGCCGACTATTGACCGCGGCCTGGCAATGTTTCGCGACCAGCAATTTGATCTGGCGGCGAAGGAATTTCGCGGGGTGCTCGCGATCACTCCCAAACGATCGCTGGTGCGGATTTATCTTGCCCGCACTCTAGTCGAGATGTATCGTGTTCCGGAGGCCGTTTCCGAGATTGAGCGCGCTCTTAGCGATCAGCCCAGTCCGGAGGCGCGTTTCCAAGCTGGTCGTCTCTTGCGCGAGCTTGCCGAATCGCGCTTCAAACAACTGCAGTTGCAAGCAGGAGACTCGCCTGCCGTCCTGGAGCTCTCAGGGGAGCGTTTCGAGCGCACGGGCGATCTGGCGAAGGCGCTGCAGGAGTATCGAGCGGCTGCTGCGCTCGATGGGAAACGACCTGGGGTTCACTATCGGATCGGCAACATACTCTGGCGCATGCGGGAATTGGAACCGGCGCAAGCCGAGTTGAAGAAAGAGTTGGAAATGAGTCCGCATCACGGCATGGCTAATTTGCGGATGGGTCAGACACTGCTCGCCGCTGACAATGCCGCCGCTTCGCTTCCATACTTAGAACGCGCCGTGACTGCAATGCCACAATCGATCGAAGCACGGCGCGAGATCGGCAAAGCCTTCCGTAAAGCGGAACGTCTTGGTGAGGCTCGTCAGGCCTGGGAGATCGTTGCTAAGGCGCGCCCGGAGGACGATCAAATCCACTACCTTCTTGGGAATCTGTATCGTGATCTTGGAGAAAGCAGTCTGGCGTCTAGAGAGTTGGAAACCCACCGCCAGATCTTGGAACGCCGACGTGCTCGCGGCGCCCACCCCTGAAGCTATTTGTTTTTGCGATTTTGCCATCGCAGATCTTCCGCGATGCGTTCTTGCGCAAGCCCTGCTTCCGACAGCGTGGTGGTCAAGATCTCATGCGCTGCAACAGAGCTCGGATCGATGATGACGGCTTGCCGAGCTGCAGCGATCGCCTTCTCCGCTTCTTTCGTTGCGAGATACACCTGCGCTAAGGCCAAAGGCGCCTCCGGGTTTCGGGCAGGCCATCGCGCGGCCTCTTGCAAGTAAGTAGCTGCATCGCGATATTGCCCGGCCTGAACCGCGGCTAGGCCGGCCTGATAGAAGGTCTCCGGATGTGCCCCGGCAAGAGTCAGCTCTCGTTTCAGAACAGCCAACGCGTCTACAGGTTTTCCTTGCAAGAGCAGCAGCCTGCCGATTGCAAGCCCCGGCCCTTCCCGCTTAGGCGCCATCGATTGAGAAATCCGGAACGCTTCGATCGCTCCTTCGCGATTGTTATCGGCTTCAAGCGCGTATCCATGAACCTCGTATCCAGGAGCGCTCTCAAAGTGCTTCTCTCCTACCTCGTTCCAGAAACTCATACCAAGGCCGGCATACGTTCGCACGCTCAACTCCAGAGCGCCGACATGCTTCGGGTTTCGCGCGAGTAAGCGCTCCAATGATTGGAGCCCCATGAGTGGCCGTTTCATCGCGATCTCAGAGGCGCCCAACCAAAAGTCAATATCGTCACGGCCGGCGTTTTGCCGCGGCGCAATCCGGTCAGCCTTATTGAGAGACACCAACGCCGCCGCGAATTGATTGGTTCGATAGAGACAGATCCCCAAGAACAGGTGGGCGGTCCAGAGCGAAGCGTCCAGGCGTATGGCTTCCTGAAAGGCCGGAATTGCAGTATCGAACTTATTTTGCAGATGACGAACAAGCCCCAGCCGCTGCCACGTTTCCGCAGAGGGCTGAGATTTCAATTCGCTCTCATACGCGAGTTCCGCGGATGTCAGGTCCCCTGTACGAGCCGATGATTGAGCGATTGCATGACTACTACATGCGACGATGAGAATCGCGATCGTCTTCAAGTCAGAAATAGAGTTTCAACCCCATCTGAATCGATCGTTGCGCATTCGCGGTGCCTGTTGAACGTCCGAAGTTGGGCGTCCCGAAGCTGCCGCCAGGATTGCTGAAGTTCGTGTTGTTGAATGCATTGAACGCTTCAGCTCGGTATTGCAGACGCCATCGCTCGGAGAAGATGAAGTTCTTGAAAATGCCAATATCAAAGTTCTTGAAACCCGGACCACGCACCGCGTTCCGGCCGAGGTTGCCGAAAGTGTACTGGGCGGGAGACGCAAATGCTCGCGGATCGAAATAGAGGCCGCCAGGCCCGTAGGTTGGGGTCCAACCATCAGGGAACGGATCGCCCACCAAATTTGGTCTCTGGAAGCTTCCTCGGGAGCCAACGTTGGCGATATCGGACGGCAGCGTGATGTTAAACGGTCGGCCGGTCTCCAACGTAATAATTCCTGTTGTCTGCCAGCCTCCGAGCAGATACTTCATCGCGCCTGTCATTCCACCCACCGGGATTGTGTATGTGTAGCCGGTGTTGAAGACATGTGTCTGATCGAAATCCGACGGGCCCATTGAAGCTTTGATGTTGCTGTTGTCCTGGGGCGACGTTCCGCCGAATTGAGAGTTCAAGTCGATGTTCTTCTGATACGCGTACGACGCAATATAGCTAAGACCGCGCGAAAGTCGTTGTTCCACCTTCGCAGTCAGCCCGTTGTATCTCGACGTACCGATCATCTTCAATTCACTCAGCGCGCCACCTTGCGGTTCCGGGCGACGAAGGTTCGGATCGCCAGGCCCTGGTGGCGGATCGTTGCTGCTTAAGAAGCTTGAAAGGTGCGTACCTTTGGAGCCTTGATAATTCAATTCAACCAGCAAGCTCTGTGTCAACTGATGCTCGATGCCAAAATTCCAGTTCTGCATATAGGGCATCGAAAGGTCGCGCGCAATTGTATGCTGCGCTGTGGGTTTGACAAGAGTCGGATCAAAAGATTGAAACTGCTGATCGGCACGCGTGGGAGGAACGCCCGCGATATTCACACCCGTGACATTATCCGAAATCGAGTACGGCCAGTTGCCTCGACCAGTCGACCATTCCCAGCCGAAATTGGAATTGTAGAAGATCCCATACGCGCTCCGGATGACGGTGCGGGGGAATATGCGATAAGCAAGTCCTATACGTGGCGCAAGGTTCATTCGCTCGGGTTCTGAGATAGTCTCGGGAGCGTTGGCAGGCTGGCCGGTAATGGGGTTCTGGGACACCCAATAAAAACTCCCCGATCCCATGTCGAAGCCACCCATTCGACCGCGCCGGTGATGCGGCCAGGCGTTGTACTCCCAACGTATCCCTAGATTGAGGGTGAGCTTGTCGTTTACTTTGAAGTCGTCCTGGAACCACAGATGGTTCAGCTTTTGGTCCGTGTCCAGATCCGCTTCGCCGGAGATACGACCGCCCCCGGAAAGTGTGCCGAGCAGAAAACTCGCGAACGGGTGACCGGAACTCGAAACGTTCTGAGGGTCGGAAGTCGGGATGTTATTGAAGTCGAAGTTGAGAAACACGGAATCATGGATCGTTCTCAACTGCGTGTAGTCGTAGCCGAATGAAAGACTATGACGGTCGATGATCTTCGTCATCGAAATCGAGCCCTGATACGTGAAATCCGGCCCATTTACGAGGTTGCCGTTGCCGGGTCCAGTGATGCCAGTTACATTGAAATTCACTGGGAAATCGAACTGCCGAAAATTCGTAGGAACGTTGTTGAGGCCGGCCTGCTGATATACCTCGATGAACTTGTGTGTCGGACCCTGGCCGAGGTTCGCACGCAAGTATCCCAGCCGTATATCGAGAATCGCGGTTGGACTGAAGATATGCGTATCGCTTAGGGTCACACCCACGTATTTGTTGTATGTGGTGGTATTCGCATTCGGCAGGTTCGCTGGAGCCAGTTGATTTATGTCGGACCAGGAAACTCTGCCGAAGAAATTGTTGTTGTCCGAAAATTTGTGATCGATACGCGTATGCGTCTGATTGTCTTCTCGGCTGTTCAACGTCGCATTGACGTAATTGCTGGTATTCGTCAGGGTCTGCGGAGTCAGCGTACTTGGATACCACAAGTTGATGTAAGCCTGTACGTACGCTGGCATGCGGCTGGTTGGAATCTGGTTATTCGGGAAGCGCTGGCGCGTGTAGATGGGTCGCCCCTGGGCGTCAGTGCCGGTTTGCTGCTCTGTATAGGGATCGTATATCGGCGGCAACGGAGTCACGCCGTCTAGGTTGTATTGAAGATTGCCCGTTCTCCACGCGGCGTTCGGAATCGTAATATTCTGAGTTGCTTCTTGGCGGCGCTGAAAGCCTTCGTAGTTGAAGAAGAAGAAAGTCCGATTCCTTCCGTCATAGACTTTCGGAATCTGGATGGGACCGCCCAACGTGAAGCCAAACTGATTGAACTTGAAATCCGGTCGCCGCGTAGCGAAGTACGCGCGCGAGTCCATTTTCGCGTTGCGAAGGAACTCGTAGGCGCTTCCATGATACTCGTTCGTTCCGGATTTGATCGAAACGTTGATGTTGGCGCCGGCGGCCGCCCCATATCGCGCGGACATGTTCGTTTGGATCTTGAACTCGGAAATCGCGTCGATTGACGGAGCGATGGCGGCAGTCTTAAAGAAAGACCCATTGTTAAACGTCCCATCGAGTGTGTAATTGGCGTTGTCGCTGCGGCTGCCCGTGACAGCCCACGTCTGGGCGTTCAGGGTTGGACCTCCATCGTTCTGGCCGCGAGTCGCGCCGGGCGTAAGGCGAACTAGATTGTTGAAATTTCGACCATTCAAGGGTAGTTCGACGACTTTCGAGTTATCGATAGTGGTGGACATCGATGCCTCTGTCGATTTCAAAAGCTCTGCTTCAGCTTGCACCATGACGGTCTCAGTCACCTGCCCGACCGTCAACGCGAATGTCAGATTGATGGATCCGGCTACTTCCAGCCGGAGGTTTTCCTGAACCTGCTTCTGGAAATTTGGCGCCGTGACTTCAACGCTGTAAGTTCCTGGGATCAAGGACAGAACCGAGAAATTCCCACTTTCTCCGGTGGCCGTCTCGCGTCCGACACCCGTCTGAGTGTTGATCGCTCGCACCTTGGCGTTCGCGATCGCGGCTCCGGAAGGATCGGTGACCGTACCGACGATCTGACCAAGTGTCGTTGCTTGTCCGTACAATCGACTTACCGTGGCAGGGAGAAGAAGGGCGGCAATCGTAAACCATGCGAGTACTGGACGGGACATAGTCATGGGACTGACCTCTTGGCGAATTATATGACAGTTTCTAATTAGTTGCTAGTGTATTTGCATTACATTTTGTGTGAAGACGAGCACACTATTTTTCGGGTATCTTGATTTCGGTATTCGATTTCACTCCGGATAATAGTTGGGTGTGTCCGTCCGGCCAAGTCACTTCTATGTCCGCGGTGGTCTCGCTGCCTAATCCGAAGTGAAGACGTGGATCGTTTGAAGAAAGGTAGCTTTCGCCCGCTCGCATGGTTGCGTATCGTGTGAGTGTTCCAGCCTTGACTTTTACGCGCGCGCCGACAGCCATGCGATTACTTTTCGTCCCGACAAGTCGCACACGAAGCCAGTTAGCCTGGGCGGGCGCTCTATTTTCTAATAGTAATGGCTTGCCGTCCATGACGGATACAACTACATCGACGTCACCATCGTTGTCATAGTCGGCGAACGACGCGCCCCGAGCCGATTGTGGAGGAAGCCTTCGAAATCCTACATCCTCCGATACGTCTTTGAATTTGCTATTGCCTAGGTTTTGAAAAAGTTGCAGGGGTTGGCGATAACGCTCCTGCAAAACGCCGTCGACCTCTGGGTATACATGCCCATTGGCACAAAAGAGATCCAAGCGGCCGTCGTTGTCATAATCGAAGAAAAATGTCCCCCAACCCAGGTAAGGTATCGTCGCTTCGCCTACGCCGGTGGGATAGGAGACATCGCTGAAGAATCCCTCGCCATCATTATGGAAAAGAACATAGTTATCGTTCGCAAAGGTAGTGATGAAGATATCCTGCAGACCGTCGTGATCGTAATCGCCGACAGCAATACCCATACTCGACATTTCCTTACCGTCTGCGCTTAGCGCTATACCGGATGCTATCCCGGTCTCTCGAAATGTTCCATCGCCTTTGTTTTTATAGAAGTAATTCGGGTTTGAGTCATTCCCCACGAACAGATCCGGATGGCCATCGTTGTCGAAGTCATCGAAAATGGCCTGGAATCCAAAGTACAGACGCTTATCGGCCACACCAGCTTTCTCGGTCACATCCGTAAACGTGCCGTTGCCGTTGTTCCGATAGAGAGCGTCGGGAGCGCCCTTGTAACCCATAGGTCCACAGGCGTTCACCTTGATGCCTCGATATTCGCAAGTCTTCAGCTCGGGATTGGCGGCGTTGAAGTCCAGATAGCCGGGAATGAAGACGTCGAGGCGCCCATCTCTGTCGTAGTCGCCGAAGGCAGCCCCCGCGTGCCACCAGTCTCCACCCGCGATTCCTGCTTGGCGGGTGACGTCCCGAAATGTACCGTCTCCAATGTTTCGATAGAGAATGTTCGGTCCGAAGTTCGTTACCAACAGGTCGGTATGGCCATCGTTGTCATAGTCGGCTGCAACGCAACCGAAGCCCCAACCTCCACCGGGCACGCCGGCAGACTGCGTTACATCCGTGAAAGTGCCGTCCTTGTTATTGCGATACAGGTGGTTGGTTGTGGTTGACCGAGAACGTTTTTGGATCTGCGTTAGTGTTGATCCATTAACCAGATAAAGGTCCTGCCAACTATCCCCGTTGTAGTCAAGCCAGCAGGCGCCGCTCCCGTTCACCTCAAGCACATATTTCTTGACAGGCCCCCCTGACACGATCGTATCTTTGAGTCCGGCTTGCATCGCTACGTCGACAAAAGTCCTCTGTGGGGGTGCAGGCGCAAAGACGAGCATCAGCGGCAGTAGGCCACAGAGTCGTTGCATCGTTAGTTCTGCTCGGAGCGAAGCTTCTCGACCATCCGTGTCTGCTCGGCGGCGAGATCAGGCTTGCCCAGCCTCGCATACACTCGGGACAGTTCAACGCGCAGCGCGGGATCCGCGGGATAAAGTGAGATTCCATCTTCCAGCAGTTTCCGGCTCTCTTCCAATCGACGCAAAGCGATCAGACTCCGCGCCATGCCGGCCCGGGCCGCTACTGACGTGCGCGGATTCTCGATGGCCGGCGGGTAGTGAGTCAGGGCGGCCGGATGATCCCCGGCTTTCTGATAAGTATCAGCAAGCCCGAGTTCAGCCTCGGGGTTTCCTGGAATTAGTCGCAGCACTTCTTCGAACGAAGGCTTGGCTTCCTGGTAACGCCCCATTCTGGCAAGCTGCTGTGCGACCGCGAGCTGCGCCTGAGGCGACTGGGGAAAGCGTGTTCGCGCATCCACCGCAGCGCTCAGAGCCTTCTCCGGACTGTTTGTGGCGTTTAGCGCTTCGACCAGAAGTAATGTCGGCGCCGGATCGACGGAAGAGCGTAGAGAGTCTGTCTGCAGAACGGAAACTGCCTTGGCAGGCTGTCCAATCCGCAGATAGGCCGTTGCCAGCAATGCGTCGACGCGTGCGTTTGATGAGTTCAGCTTGCGCGCTTGTTCCAAAGGAGCGACGGCCTCAGTGTATCGCTGGCTCATCACGCCGGCCAGGCCGTAGGTAACATTAGCCTCGACCGACTGAGGAAGCAATTCTACGGCTCGCGCGAGCGACGGAAGAGCTTCGGCCGTTCGATTTAACTTCAACAAGGCCAATCCCCGGTTGTAGTGAGCCTGAAAGAGGCTGGCGTCTAATGCTGCTGCACGCTCGAACGCGTCCAAGGCCTCTCTTTGCAAGTTGTTCGTTCCGTAGACTACGCCCAGTGCGACAAGAGAATTCGGATCGGGCGAGCTTCTATTGATAATCTGAGCGCCGGCCTGAACGCCTTCGGCTTTCTTGCCTTCACCGATAAGACGCGACGTCTGCATCAGAATTTCCACATCCTCGCGGGTAGCGTTCTTTAATCTTCTGCTGTTATCAAACGCTTCCTGCGCTATTTCTCTTTGCCCTTTACGGAGATAGATCTGCCCCAGCCGATAGTACAACGCTCCATCCCAGGGAGCTTCCGCAATCGCGATCTGCAAAGGCCCCAGCGCCTTCTCCGTTTGCCCTGCCGCCGCATAAGCTGCGGCAAGCTGCGAGGCTGTGTCGAATATTTGTTGGCGTGAGTCGAACACTGGTTGAAGCCAGGAAATCGCTTCGGCAGGATCGTTCTCGAGCATTGCGATACGACCAAGGAAATAGCGAGAATGATACGCGGGCGGGGCGAGGTTCAGGGCTGATGAGAAATTCTTTTTAGCTTCTGCGAGATTCCGCTGCCGGTATTGAACGTAACCAAGTCGATGGAGAGCTTGTACGTTCGACGGCTCGAGACGCAGCGCATTCTTTAATACAGGCTCCGCTAGCGAAAACTGTTCGCGTTCGACGTAAGCTTCAGCTTGATGGAGCAACTCCTGCGTTGTTGCAGCCAGCAGAACGAGGGGTACCCAGAAAGCACAACTGGCACGGATTGAGAGCATTCCGATCGCCGGACCCATTTGGTCAACATCATGCCATATCCAGGTCGCAACTGCGCGTTATCCGAAGAAATCCACAGATCGCTTAAGGTCTTCTACGGCTAAAGTTAATGAAGATAGCGCTAGATCGCAAGGTTGCAGTTCATCTACCGACGTTCTCCTTCAGTGGTGAGCTTTTGCCGCCGACCGGCAATTACCTTGGAAGCAATGGATATCGGAAACGCTACCGCTACTATGGTTCTATAAACGTTGTTTGACGCGCCGGCAGGAGTTAAGTAGATTTTAAGACCGATGCTGGGGCCGGCATGGTGAGTTGCTTTTGCTGATTTACATTCGGAAGGACGCTTCGTACTGGTCTGTTCAGCACGATCAGGACGCCTGGAGCACCTCAACTGTGACACTGCGGGAATGATGCGTTGAGACGTTCTTCCAACGCTTGAGGCTCCGGAGTGGCGGGGATTTGACCCATGAGTAGCTTCGATATTCTGAGTTTGATCTGCGCTATTGGTTGCGGCATGGTAGCGGGGGTCTTCTTCGCCTTCTCCACCAGTGTGATGAAAGCTCTAGCCAAGCTCCCTGCCGAACACGGAATTGCAGCGATGCAGGGCATCAACGCGCTTATCATCAATCCGCTGTTTCTCGGGATATTTCTTGGTACGGCCATTGCGTGCGCTCTAATGCTGCTTGCCTGCTTGTTGCGTTACGAATTGCCGGGCCGCCTAATGGCGGTGAGCGCGGCAGCGGTGTATATTGTCGGGTCCTTTCTGGTGACGATGTTGTTCAATGTGCCCCGGAATAACATGCTGGCGCGCCTAATTCCCACTTCGTCTGAGGCGGCTACGGTGTGGAAGGAATATGTGGCCGGCTGGACAGCTTGGAATCACGTGCGTACATTCGCCGCGCTTGCAGCGGCCGTCTTGTTCATGCTCGCGACATTTCGGAGCTAGTTGCATGCCGATTCACCAATGCATAACTTGGCCGCCATCGACGTTGATGGTCTGTCCGGTGATCTGTGCCGCTCTTGACGAGGAAAGAAATATGACCATATTCGAGACATCTTCGGGGGACTGCCAGCGGCCGAGCGGAACAACTGCACGTACTTTGTCTCCCGCCCATTCCTCGTAGGAACGTTGTCGATCCTGTGATTGCTGGTCGTTCCAGGATTGCCAGACTCGCTGGTTGAGCGGTGTTCTTACCATGCCGGGATTCACGACATTCACCCGGACGTTATGTGGGGCCAAGTCCTTTGCCAAACACTGGGCAAAGTTGATGTTCGCTGCTTTGCTCGCACTATATGGTGGATCCGTCTGCGAGCCGATCTGGCCGGCCACAGATGCGATGAACACCATCGTTCCGGCTTGGCGCTTGACCATACCTGGAGCGATCGCGTGAGCGACATGAACCATTCCCATCACATTGACGTCCAACACTCGGGGCCAATCCTTCGGCTCAAGGTTGGAAAACGGGAAGCCGAACTTGCCGGACCCCGTCGCCGCGGCATGCACAAGATGAGAGATGGGCCCGAAAGCTGATTCCGTTTCTTGGGTCGCCGCTCGCACCGCCTCGCCCGCGCTGATATCGACTGTCTTGCCAATCGAAAGATGCCCAAACTCGCTAGTCAGCGTCGCGGCTTTCTCTTCGACGTCAGGCGATAGATCCCATATGGCAACGCTGCATCCCTCGCGCGCCAGGCCTTGCGCACATGCCCAGCCGATGCCGCTGGCGCCGCCTGTGACTACTGCCACGCCTCCGTTAAGTCCCAGTTCCATGCGTCAACAGGATACTCGACGCGGCTGGCCCTTTTACTTTCAGGCAGCTTAAGATGAGTAACTGATCATGCGCATGCTTCTGTATTCGCTGCTCGCCTTGGCCCTACTCGGCGCTGACTGGCCGCAGTTTCGCGGGCCGAACGCCTCGGGCTTGTGCAATTGCGGTCCATTCCCCACGGAGTTCGGGCCTCAAAAGAATGTTCTATGGAAGACAGCGCTTCCGGTTGGAAACTCCTCCCCGGTGTTGGTAGGGGATCGACTTTTTCTCACGGCATCGGAAGGCGAAGATTTGATTACGATGTGTTTGAACCGCTCGACAGGTAAGGTTCAGTGGCGACGATCAATCCGCGCGGCGCGACGCGAAACCCAGCACACACTGAATCATCCCGCCGCGCCAACTGCCGTCACCGATGGAAAGAGCGTTTTTGTCTTCTTCGCCGATTTTGGACTTATCGCTTATGATCTCGAAGGCAAGCAGAGATGGCAATTGCCGCTCGGGCCTTTTAACAGTCTCCACGGAGTGGCGGCATCGCCAATCTATGCCGATGGAAGAGTGATCCTTGTCTGCGATCAAGATACTGACGCGTACATCATGGCCGTAGATGCAAACAGCGGTAAGGTCGTCTGGAAAACTCCACGCGAGGTCAGCAATGGTTACTCCACACCAATCGTTTACCGTCCGGCTCACGGCGCCACACAAATCATCGCGCCGGGGTCCTATCAACTGACGGCTTATTCCATCGTGGATGGTAAGCCGGTGTGGTACGTTCGTGGTCTCACTTGCCAGCCAAAATCGGCCCCGACGATCGCCGGCGATATTGTCTACTTCAACGGCTGGACTCCGGGCAACGATACGGGTCAGCAGGTCGAGTTACCCGCTTTTGCCGAGGTTGTTGCCTCGGCAGATGGCAATCACGATGCAAAGTTGTCACAGGCTGAACTTCCTCAGCCATGGCAGCCCACCGGAACCTGGCGAGCGGTCGACTTGGATCGTGATGGTGTTCTGAATGAGAGGGAATGGACATTGTTCCGTTCCCGGCGATCGTCGAGGAATAGTATCTTGGCTGTGAAGCTCGGAGGCAGCGGCGACGTTACGAACACGCATGTTTTGTGGCGATTTGAAAAGTCGTTGCCTGACGTACCGGCCCCACTCGTTTACAATGACGTGGTCTTTCTCGTTCGAAGCGGCGGAATCGCGACTACCCTGGACGCCCAGACCGGCAAGGTACTAAAGCAGGCGCGGTTGACAGGAGCGCTCGAAGATTACTACTCTTCACCGGTCGGTGTTGATGGCAAGGTTTACATCGCGAGCGAGCATGGCAAAGTGGTAGTGCTGCGAGCTGCCGGTGACTGGGAAATTCTGGCGATCAATGAATTCGACTCCGACATTTATGCAACTCCGGCGATGAGCGAGGGCCGAATGTACATTCGCACTCGAAACGCTCTCTATGCTATAGGATCAGTGAATTAGAAGACCTGCGACTGCTCTAGGTATAATCCGCTGGTGGCTCGTACCGACAGGCTGTTCTATTTTCTTTTTCTGATGATCGCCATCTCGCCTCTTCGAAGCCAAGAAGGTTTGCCTGCCAAACACTCGAGGAACCAACACAGCGAGAAAGAGGCTCGCAAGGTGATCGAGGCGTACTTCCCGCTATTCAGCAAGCGTGACGTCAAAGGCCTGCTCAGCGTAATCAACTTTCCACATATCCGGGTAACCGACTCAAAGACCGTGATCATTCCGTCGGCAGAGCAGTGGACTGGAGATCCGACTCCTCTTGAAAGCCATTGGCGCCGTAGCGCACTGGACTCTCTAACGTTCGTACAGAGCGACGACCAAAAGACTCATGCGCTTGTCGTGTTCAGTCGATACAATGCCAACGACAAGCGATATGTTTCCTATTCGACCCTGTGGATCGTTACGAAACTAAATGGCCATTGGGGCATTCAAGTTCGCTCGACATTCGCGCCCTGACTTGGCGTCAAGAGGTGTTTCTCTGAAGCTATTACCGAAAAGTGATCGCACCTCAAGCGGAGTCGAATCGATCGGTTTTGGCCTGGTTCCGGTTCGCGATGAGTGCGGCATGCTCGGCGCAAACGGCTGCGCGCATACCCACTGAGCGTATGACGCCAAGTACTTCGACGGCAATATTAGGGCAGTCCGACCAGTCACACAAGTACTCGGAGAGGGTTTCTTCGCGCCCGTCGATGGTGGTTCGAATTGTCACTTGTGGCATCTGCTTACTTAGTTAATTTCTTAACATATTCACAGTCGGCGATGCACGCCCACCACATAAGCTAAGAGCCGCTGATCGTAACGCGGGTCGTAGTTCCACCGCCGTCAATCTCAAATGCGTTTTCGCCGGGTTCGCTGCTTAACCTGACACGTACTTGGTAGAACCCGGGATAGCGAAACTCGACAGATTCTACGGAGGTTACGCTCGCGCCAAGACCGGATATGACGGTAACTTTCGGTTCGTTTGGTAACGGAACCCCGGCGGAATCGAGTACGCGGACATAGAAATTCTGGGTACTCGCTCTGCGGCCTTCTTCGGGTGCTTCTATGATGTTGATGGACTTGGCTTTACCATCGGTGGCGGCATACCAGTACGGCAGGCGCGTGGTGTTCCCGGCCTGTGCGCCGCGAATAGTTAAGAAACCTTCATGTGAGCGGGCCGGTAAATTGGCTTCGTTTAGTCGTACGACGATGTCGGCAGAAGATCCAGGCCCGAGTTGCACCACGTCCGGAGTGATCTTCGGAACGGAGCCATCGCTGAGGGGGGCCGCTGATATTGAGTATGTCTCGGACGTGCCCCCGAGATTCCTGAGGACAAAGCTACGGGAAACGTCGACGGTCGAGCCGCCCACGCCGAACTCCAGCGCGGAAGGTATGGCGGTGACCGTGGACCGGACAGAGGCTCCAATGTCTAACAGGCCGGCGCCGGTCTCCTGCAGGCCCGCGGTGAACTGAGCTGTGCTGTTCATCAACAGCGACTTATACTGCTCCACCGAGAGGCCCGGGCGGTACGCCTTCAGCAACGCCGCGGCGCCGGCAACCATAGGCGCCGAAAAGCTGGTTCCCTGCATGAGCGCGTAGCTCGAGGAAGGCGAAGCCGTGTATACAGAAGTACCGATGGCTAGGAGTTCCGGCTTCAGTCGGTTGTCGACGCTCGGACCTTTGCTTGTGAAATCCGGGAGGTGTGTCGCATCGGATGGGACCGCGTTCTGCGAGAAATCGACGACAACTTCGGCGGCTCCAGACTGGAGTCGTTCTCTCGCTTTTAGCCCATCCGCATAAGTGATCATGACTGCCGGTAACGACACGCCGTTCGTCGACATCGTCACCGTCTCACGCTCAGCATCGGTGTAAATGACCGCTCCAATTGCTCCCGCGCGAGAGACGTTGTTCAATTTTTCTTCAAAGAAGCAAGTGCCACGAAGAATCAGTACGATCTTTCCCGAAAGACTGCCTTCCGGAAGCGTGCCGCATGCCAGGCCCGTAGGGTCAAGCGCCGAGACATCACTGAGTTGGCCACGAATAAGGTTGACGCTTCGGGGACCATCACCGGGAAGCGCCAGGAACGGGCTCAATCCTTCCAGCCAAGCGCTGGAAGCGAAAACGCGATCGTTAGCAGAACTGCCGACACTGATTGCAGAAGGGGCGGTACCCGGCGAGCCGATAGTGTTGAGTCCCGGTCCGTCATTGCCGGCAGCGATCACAACGATGACGCCGGCGCGGCTGGCATTCTCGACTGCCGTGACCAGCGGATCAGAATCCAATCGCTCCGCCGGAAACGCGCCGAGGCTCAGATTGATAACATCCATGCCATCGGCGACAGCGTCATCGATGGCTTTGAGAATTGCAGAATTCGGGGCCCCGTCCTGACCGTCCGGAAAGACTTTGTAGCTTCCCAGGTATGCCCTGGGAGCGATTCCCATGATCGTCGCCCTGGGACCGGCGTTGCGAACTCCGGCGGCAATCATGGCAACTGCGGTCCCATGACCTCTGCGATCGCTAGCGGTGGCGGAGATGCGCGTGTCGTAGTTGCGGGCGACGATTACTTTCTTGTTCGTGAACGAATTGTCAGTGTCTTTGTTGACGCGCGGAAAACCAGCCGGCGTGGTAAAGCCGGAATCGTTGAAAGCTGGGTGAGAGATATCGATACCGGAATCGATGATCCCTATCTTCATGCCTGCTCCGGCATTCTCAGAGCCTCCGATGCGTTCGGCTGCAGCGGGAAGGTTCTGCAAGATGACGGCCCGGTCGAGGACCATTTTGTAGAGCCGAACCGGATACACGCGTGCCACTCCGGGCGTGCTGCTCAGGAGGGCAGGATCGTCCGACTTCACGATCAGCGCGTTCATGACGGTGTCTATACTTGCTGTTACTTCGACGTTTGCTGCTGCAAGCGCAGAGCGTACACTCGCCTGCGCAGCTTGAACAGCCGCTCTACCGGAGGCTAATCGAGGTCCTTTCGCCGGTGTTGTAGCGACGGCCGGACTCCCCGCGAGTTCCACGATGTACTCACCGGCCACGTCCTGAGCCATTGCCAAACTTGAGATAAGAAGCGCGAGCAGCGCGGTGTGGAAGAGCTGTTTCATCGAACGACTTCCTACTGAATTCATTGAATCGGCAGATTTACTGTTTTCGATACGATCCCGTTCGCAGTAACCACTAAGGGCTGCAACCCAGACGCTGCTCCGGCGGGCACTCTGGCGTTAATTTGATAGAGACCGATTGCTCCCGGCGTCATCCCGCTGAATACTACTTCTGCCCGTTGCCCACCGATCGTCACTTCCGGTATGACCCGCGTGCGCGCCAAGGGTTCCAGAGGGCTGGGCATACCGCTGAGAGGCTGATTGTCGACAGGTCCCAAGCCATTCACGTATATCTGAACGACATCGTTGCGGCGGGCCGGATTCGCTGGTGTAACAAGACCATAAGCGGAATCGAGAACTGCGCCAAGCTGCCGCCCGCTGCCAGGGTCACTAAATTCGAAGACGGCCGGCGAATGCTCGTTTAGAGAGACGGTCACGACGTCACTGGAACTATCTCCTATGCTCACCTTGATAATTGCGCTATTCGCCCCGCGAAGTTCCCAAGGCACCTGTACATTGACTTGTCCGTCGCTGACGAAATGCACCCGGCCCGGTGCGCTGATGCGCTGCGAAGGCACATCGAAACTGACGCTTACATTGGCCAGAGCGAGCGGAAGATAGGGAGTGTTGATCTCGCGAGTGACTTCGCTTAATCCACGGCCATAGATTGAGATGTACGAACCTGGAGCGACTCCCTGGCCAATCTGGCCGCTGGCGAGATTCACGACGCCTCCGGAGGAGATGGCGGGTTTGAGGCGCGCGCGCCCGTCGAAGTATACGCCGAAGTTCGGCTGGTCGCCGACCGCAATGTAAACCTCCTGATCGCCCAACTGGCTTCCGAGCCGCACATCGGCATAACCTATTCCGAGATCGTCGGTTTCGCCGCTTTCCTGTTCCACGGAGCCGCCACCAAGCATTATGCGCGCCCGCGTCCGCACGCCGCGAACCGGCACGCCGAACTGGTCAACCACTTTATAGGTTAGATAAACCACCTGGTTGACAGTGCCCTCAAATCCGATGCCCTCAAGAGGCAGGACGCTGTATGGGGCGCCATCGCCAACCATGTACAGATAAGGCACATGAAGAGGCACAGAGCCGCCCGAAATGTTGATGACGCCTTCGTAAACACCGGGCCTCGGCGTAGCGCCATCGAGGCGAGCGGTAACGGTGGCCGAGCCTCCGGCTGGGATGGCGACGCTTGTACGGTCGAGTGTAAGAATGCTCGACAAACCGAAACTTGCTCTCGGCTGCAGGGTCAGAGAGACGGCAGC
>Ga0190275_10000893_pt1 | contig 23491 bp, 19 predicted proteins | sample Popmic550T_FD_133745 | JGI IMG/M metagenome (GOLD analysis project Ga0190275, IMG submission 133745) | Populus adjacent soil microbial communities from riparian zone of Yellowstone River, Montana, USA - 550 T | ecosystem: Environmental > Terrestrial > Soil > Riparian zone > Trees stand | place...
TCGCGCGGGTCGAGACCGGGGAGAAGATTCCCGAGGAGTCCCCTCGTGAGAAGGTGGCTGCCGAGCGCTTCCGGCGCCGGGCTCACATGCAACTGCGGCGACCGCTGTTCGTGGCGGCCGTTGCGGCGCTGGCGCTGGTCGCGTGGGGGGGGTGGGCCGTCTCCGGGAGATTCGTGGCGAGGTGGGGCGTCGTGCAGGAGGAGGCAGGAGGGTTGGGGATGGAGGAGGGTGGCAAGGCGGCGCTCGGAGATGCTGCGGCGCCTGCGTTCACAGAGGCTTCTCCCGAGGCTTCCGCTCAGAGAGCCGTGACCGAGGACACGCTCCCCAAGCCGTTGCCGGGGCAGGCGCGGCCGGACGCGAACGGACGATGTCCTCGCGAGCGGCAGGTGGCCATCAACGGAGGGTGCTGGGTGAAGCTCTCGGACCGGGAACCGTGCGAGGAACTCCTCTACGTCTTCCAGGGCAAGTGCTACGCGCCTGGCCGCTCAGGTGGACGCCAGCCCACCTCCAGCCCCGAGAGTCCCCGATGAGCTGCTCCCTGCTTGCGCTGGGAGCGGGTCGAGGTCATGGAGTGGAGGAAGATCAGGTGGAGGGCCTCGGCCTGTACGGCGGGTAGGTGGAGCGGGTGAGGGCATCGATCAGAAGGAGGGCGTCCTTCGGGTACAATGGAACAATCAAGCACCTGAGCGTGGCGATACCGAGGACGCTTGAAATGTGGAAGAATGGTGAGGAGAATCAAACGGTTAACTGCTCTTTGAAAGGTGCATAGATGCTTGATGGGAAATTCCCCAGGGACTTCAGGAGGTTAGAGGGTGCCCTGAGCGCTCTGGAGGTAGGTCTGTTGGGAAGAACGGGGGGGGCATGAAAGATGGGGTCGTAAGTCGGCGGAAGAACGAAGGAATTGGCGCGGGCGGTCGCCCTTGCCGTGATGCCGGAAGGCGTTGAGCACAGGTAGTAGTAACGGTGCCGGAAGGGACGTTCTTTGTCGCCCTTGCCGTGATGCCGGAAGGCGTTGAGCACCCGTCATGACGTAGCCGTATTCCGGCTGCCAGGTCGCCCTTGCCGTGATGCCGGAAGGCGTTGAGCACCTTCTGTGGCCGGGTGTCTCTGCCCCACCGCAGGAGTCGCCCTTGCCGTGATGCCGGAAGGCGTTGAGCACCTCTGACTGGCCGAAGCTGAGTGGGTCTACCCGGAGTCGCCCTTGCCGTGATGCCGGAAGGCGTTGAGCACAGGCTGCGGCGCACCTTGCCGAACCGGGCGAGGCGGTCGCCCTTGCCGTGATGCCGGAAGGCGTTGAGCACTTGAAGCCCAGGCCCGTCATGGTGCCGCCGATGCCGTCGCCCTTGCCGTGATGCCGGAAGGCGTTGAGCACCGCCTCAGCTGAACTTGTCCGCGACCTTCAGCAAGTCGCCCTTGCCGTGATGCCGGAAGGCGTTGAGCACAGCTCCGGCCATCGTTCCTCGTGATCGGTTCCTGAGGGTCGCCCTTGCCGTGATGCCGGAAGGCGTTGAGCACCTCGCGGACATGTCGATCCGCTCGTCCTGGGCTTGTCGCCCTTGCCGTGATGCCGGAAGGCGTTGAGCACACACCGAGGGCACCTTGCCTGTCGACACCAGCGAAGTCGCCCTTGCCGTGATGCCGGAAGGCGTTGAGCACCTCTCGCGCACGTCTCGCTTAAAGATCTGTGAAAGTCGCCCTTGCTGTGATGCCGGAAGGCGTTGAGCACCCTACGGCGTCCTCCACGACGGTCATGGACCGTATGGTCGCCCTTGCCGTGATGCCGGAAGGCGTTGAGCACACGAACGTGTCCGAGTAGCAGAAGGCCGACTTGGAGGTCGCCCTTGCCGTGATGCCGGAAGGCGTTGAGCACTAGACGTGGCCGGAATTTATAACCAAGTCATCAATCGGTCGCCCTTGCCGTGATGCCGGAAGGCGTTGAGCACGCGAAGGCGCAAGTCATGATCGACCTCCGCCTCAGTCGCCCTTGCCGTGATGCCGGAAGGCGTTGAGCACTTGCTCATGGTTTTGCCCTTTCCTCGCTCCGGGGAGTCGCCCTTGCCGTGATGCCGGAAGGCGTTGAGCACAGCTTCTTCGGGTCGATGATGACGCTCCCGGTGGTCGCCCTTGCCGTGATGCCGGAAGGCGTTGAGCACGAGAAGGCGTCCCCATAGGCAGTGCCAGCGGCCTTCGTCGCCCTTGCCGTGATGCCGGAAGGCGTTGAGCACGGGCCCGGGTGGCGCGGTTCTGCAGACGTCTGCAGTCGCCCTTGCCGTGATGCCGGAAGGTGTTACCGAGCAGGCTGGTTGATGGTCGAGCGAACCGACTGGTTGCTGGGTTCGGACCTCGCCGAGAACCCGAGTCAGTTCAAGGCCCTACGGCCGCCGCAGGCGGTGCCCTTCGGGCAGCCTTGAGCCGCCTCGGGTTCCCGGCGAAGTGCTAACCATGGATTCGGCCAAGGGATCTGGCCGAATCCACGTTCCATCATCGTTCGTGACACCCTTCGATCCGGCTATTTGAAAAGCCTGCCGGATCCAAGGGTTAACCCTGCTCCGAAATGGTGCATCATCAAGGAGTTGGATCGAAAGAGGGCCGTTTCCCCTCAACCACTGTGCTCGATAACAGAAGGCGTTGAGCACCCACCTGATGACTCCAGGTCTCCAGACTGCTGGGTCGCCCTTGCCGTGATGCCGGAAGGCGTTGAGCACTCGAAGACCGCGTCGATAAGAATATCGCGCCGCTGGTCGCCCTTGCCGTGATGCCGGAAGGCGTTGAGCACCTGTTGGCGAAGATGAGCTGGGGCACCGGGCCCAGGGTCGCCCTTGCCGTGATGCCGGAAGGCGTTGAGCACAGGCGCTCGCCGCTGTCGACGGCACGCGCCAACTTCGTCGCCCTTGCCGTGATGCCGGAAGGCGTTGAGCACAAGAGGACCGCGCAGCAGAAGATGGAGCGCGCCATGTCGCCCTTGCCGTGATGCCGGAAGGCGTTGAGCACCATGTGACGGTTTTCAAGTCGCGGGTGTGGTTCACTGTCGCCCTTGCCGTGATGCCGGAAGGCGTTGAGCACTCCGGCCCTCCCTGCGCACTCACGCACTCTCTACCGTCGCCCTTGCCGTGATGCCGGAAGGCGTTGAGCACTGAAGGCGTTCGTTCACTGGGCACGCGCCAACTTCGTCGCCCTTGCCGTGATGCCGGAAGGCGTTGAGCACTAGGCGATGTCACCCACGGCGAGCTGCCGATCCATGCTGGTCGCCCTTGCCGTGATGCCGGAAGGCGTTGAGCACCTACACGACGTGTACGTGACGAGGGCACCCATCGAGTAGCCGGGTCGCCCTTGCCGTGATGCCGGAAGGCGTTGAGCACAACTCGCGGGGCAGCTCCTTCACGTCGAAGTGGTGGTCGCCCTTGCCGTGATGCCGGAAGGCGTTGAGCACCGGAGGGGACCTCCGTCCCCGTAGAGAAGACGAAGGTCGCCCTTGCCGTGATGCCGGAAGGCGTTGAGCACAGCCAGTCCCGGGAGGACCTGGTTCAGGAGGGCGTGGTCGCCCTTGCCGTGATGCCGGAAGGCGTTGAGCACTCCAACTGTCGACGCTGAAGTTGAAGCGCCCTCCGACGTCGCCCTTGCCGTGATGCCGGAAGGCGTTGAGCACCGTGTGGCGAGGGAAGCCATGTCCTCCAGAAGGGGTCGCCCTTGCCGTGATGCCGGAAGGCGTTGAGCACAGGCAAAACAGGTCGCTGCCTCAGAGGCACTTGATGTCGCCCTTGCCGTGATGCCGGAAGGCGTTGAGCACAAATGGAACGTGCTCGCTATGACGGCGAGCCAGCGGGTCGCCCTTGCCGTGATGCCGGAAGGCGTTGAGCACATCTGCCGCCCCCGGCGAGCCCAGCCGGTGTTCCGGTCGCCCTTGCCGTGATGCCGGAAGGCGTTGAGCACGTCTCCATGTTGACCTTGAGCCCCTTGCTCAAGGTCGCCCTTGCCGTGATGCCGGAAGGCGTTGAGCACAGGCGCCAGACGGAGCCGCATTTCAACTCCACCAGTCGCCCTTGCCGTGATGCCGGAAGGCGTTGAGCACAACTCCTGCGCGGCTGCAGGCCAGGCCGGTGCGTAGTCGCCCTTGCCGTGATGCCGGAAGGCGTTGAGCACGAGTGGGCCGTGCGCGAGAAGCAGCTCGCTGAGGGTCGCCCTTGCCGTGATGCCGGAAGGCGTTGAGCACTGACCAAGGGCGCGGCGAGCGAGCGGTTGATGAGAGTCGCCCTTGCCGTGATGCCGGAAGGCGTTGAGCACCTACTGCCAGAGTAGTTGAAGATGCCGTCAACTACGGTCGCCCTTGCCGTGATGCCGGAAGGCGTTGAGCACCCAGCGCCCAGCTCACTGAAGCCCGCCGCTACCTGGTCGCCCTTGCCGTGATGCCGGAAGGCGTTGAGCACGTGCCTGCCCAGATCGACTCCCCCCACACGCCAGTGGTCGCCCTTGCCGTGATGCCGGAAGGCGTTGAGCACAGCACGACTCGCCAGAGTGAGCCCGGCTCGCACTGTCGCCCTTGCCGTGATGCCGGAAGGCGTTGAGCACGTCATCGACCCGGAAATGGCGAAGTTGGTCGGCAGTCGCCCTTGCCGTGACTTTGACGCTCTCCAGAAATGACCCGCATCTGCTCACGAGAAGTGGACCACCTCGCGGGGGCTGCGCCCCCGAGCCCCGCGACTCCGGATCCTTGCCCGCGCTCACTACGGCGCGGCCAAGTCCCCGGAGTTCTTAGGATTCGCATACGAGTCCAGCCCTCCGCAGAAAAGTTTTTTGGCGCGCGCCAACGCTCGGGGGTGGGTCATTTCTGGAGAGCACAAGTGGGTCATTTCTGGAGAGCGCTGAAGGCCGTGATGCCGGAAGGCGTTGAGCACTCCAGCGCAGGGCCGCGCGTTGCTCCGCGCACCGCCCAGTCGCCCTTGCCGTGATGCCGGAAGGCGTTGAGCACGATGGCCAGGTGCTCTACGACAAGGCGGACCTGGGTCGCCCTTGCCGTGATGCCGGAAGGCGTTGAGCGCCTCCAGAAGGCCTCGCCCTCCAGGTTGTCCTCCAGTCGCCCTTGCCGTGATGCCGGAAGGCGTTGAGCACGTGTCAGCCACCGGGGCTGAACCCGGGAGGAGGATGGTCGCCCTTGCCGTGATGCCGGAAGGCGTTGAGCACCCGTCCACGGGACCGATCTGGATGTGGATCGGGCCGAACGTCGCCCTTGCCGTGATGCCGGAAGGCGTTGAGCACTACGGGAAAAGATGATCTCCAACCCCGCCCCCCTTGGTCGCCCTTGCCGTGATGCCGGAAGGCGTTGAGCACGTGCTGCCGATCCTCGACAAGGAGGTGGTGAACCAGTCGCCCTTGCCGTGATGCCGGAAGGCGTTGAGCACCCGCGGATGATGGCCGTGCCGGGCTCGGACTTCTGCGTCGCCCTTGCCGTGATGCCGGAAGGCGTTGAGCACATCTGGAGGCTCGTCACCACGATGGGGTTGCTCTGGGTCGCCCTTGCCGTGATGCCGGAAGGCGTTGAGCACGCGACGACCGTTCCCGTCTTCATGGTTTTCCTGCCTCGTCGCCCTTGCCGTGATGCCGGAAGGCGTTGAGCACAAGAACTCGATGGGCTTGCTGTTGGCGAAGAAGGCCAGTCGCCCTTGCCGTGATGCCGGAAGGCGTTGAGCACAAGGACTTCTCGACGGTGCCGAGCACGTTGGTGGTCGCCCTTGCCGTGATGCCGGAAGGCGTTGAGCACGACGGCGAGACGAAGAAGAAGGGCGGGGGCTGGATGGTCGCCCTTGCCGTGATGCCGGAAGGCGTTGAGCACTCGTAGGCGTTCCCCAGGTAGCGTTGGGTCGGTCGCCCTTGCCGTGATGCCGGAAGGCGTTGAGCACCTAGTGATGTCGGCAGGCAGTACGACGACTTCGGGTCGCCCTTGCCGTGATGCCGGAAGGCGTTGAGCACCGTTGGTTCTCAGGAATGTTGAAATGGCGTGAGCCGTCGCCCTTGCCGTGATGCCGGAAGGCGTTGAGCACCGGCTCCGGGAAGAACTGCAGGAGCAAGTGGCCGTAGGCCAGGTCGCCCTTGCCGTGATGCCGGAAGGCGTTGAGCACTGGATCTTGGAGAGGCGCTGGAAGCAGGTCCGGAGCGCGGTCGCCCTTGCCGTGATGCCGGAAGGCGTTGAGCACAAGTCCGCCGCCGCGCTGATCCGGGCGTACTTCGGGTCGCCCTTGCCGTGATGCCGGAAGGCGTTGAGCACCGCTGCGTTCCGCGCTGAAACGTCAGCACAAGCCGGTCGCCCTTGCCGTGTGTGGGCGGCAGCCGAGAACCGATGAAATTTGACGGTTGGCTCGAGGATCTGCTCGCTGGGCCTCGTCGGCGCCCCGGCCGAGGCGCGCCGCCTGAAGTCCTCGATTCCTTCAGAGCGGCCTTCCTACTCCCTCCCCGAGTCAGAGCCGGAATCAGCCGGGGGTGTCTGCTCGGTGGGGGCAGGAGGATCCCACCTCTCGTAGAACCGCTTGAGCACTTGCAGGCGCTGCTCGGGCGTCATCGAATCAACCCACGCATGGAACTCGGGTGACAAGCTATCGGGGTCATTCCCGAGGACCAGAGGCGCCTCCTTACGCGGGGGATCATCAGCGGTACTCATCGCTTGCCCTCGCCAAACCGTTGTTCCCAGGTCCGGCTCACCTGCACGATTGCGTGCTCCGAGCGCAATGGGAACACCACGCCCTTACACGCCTCGTTCCTGAATCGCCGGGCCGTCTCGTGAGCTGCCAAGTGGATGCGTCGCTCCGAGGCGGGGAAATCAATCCCACCCGGAATGCCACTCTCGGGGAAGAGCTTCAGCAACCCTTCCGTGCATCTGACATACAGCCTCGCCGCGAGGCAACGCCGGGCGGGCGGCGGCAGTGCCGCCAACTCCTGCTGTGGCTCTGCCAGCGCGAGGAGCGCCCCCATGGATGTGGCGCATACGCGCGTGGGGCGCTCGTCCTCCTCGGTGGCCGCCCCTGGGATAAAGGGCAGCGGCACGCCGAATAGAACTGGGTCTGCGGCACTCGCTCGGCTCGCCGTTGGCCCATCGCCTGACCAGAGCCCTGATTCCCGTGTGGGAGGCAGGGCCCGGTGGTGAGGACTCCGAGGGAGCTCCGGGGACTGCTGGCCGGGCTGCCCTACGATGGGAGCGCCGTGGCCAGGACGGACGGGAGGAGGAGGGGGCATGACAGTCGAGCCGCGCTTCAGCTCGCGCCCTGGCGAAGCACACCCTGCAACAACGAGGAGGATCAGGAGGAGGGGCATCTGCCGATCGTCAATACCAGACGCGTGAACGGGTACCCACCGAGATCCTGACTGCCATGGCGAGGGATCCAGACGTGAAGAGGCTCCAGCACGCGGCCTGGCTGGAGGTGGCTGACACGCTGGAAGCACTTCAACGCTGAAGAATCCCCGGAACCGTACACTATCTCACAGGTCACCTCTCCAGCACATGACGAGCGAGGTAGGATGGGGTCATGTCCATGCACGACGAGGAGAGGCTGAAGGAGAAGTTGCGCGCCATCGAGGCGCTGTTCGCAGGGGCCACCACGGAAGGGGAGCGCGAGGCCGCCGACAGGGCCCGCCAGCGAATCGCGGCTCGACTCGTGGAGCGGCAGGGTGAGCGGCAGTTGGAGTGGCAGTTCTCGCAGGATCCGTGGTCCTACCGGCTGCTCGTCTCCCTGGCTCGAAGGTACGGCATCGAGCCGTACCGCTACCGACGCCAGCGTCGCTCCACGCTCATCATCAAGACGTCGGAGCGCTTCATGCGGGAGACGTTCCTGCCGGAGTACAACGAGATGTTGAGGACGCTTCACGAGCACCTCACCGCGGTGACAGAGCGGGTCCTGGCGGAGGTGCTCAACGCGGACAGGAGTGAGCCCACGGTGGTGGACGCCGAGCCGCGCCAGCTCGAGGCCGTCACGAAGACACGAGAGAACGAATAGTGCCGGGAGTAGCGGGCCATGCCAGGCCCTGAGGAGCTCTGGCTGCCCCGCGCAGGGGCGTGGGCAGGAACAGCCCGCAGCCCATGTGGCGCCGGCCCCCCAGGCCTCGCTCCTGGAGCAGCCGGGAGGACTCTGGCGAGAGCTCGCTCACCGTGAGGGCGAAGCCCACCACCTTCTTCCCGGCGATGGAGAGGACTCGCCGCCGGCCCACGAGTGGAGTCCCCACGCACCCCAGCTCCGCCATGAACTTCCGCGTGGAGGCGTGGAACGTGGCCTCGTCCAGCGCATGCTTGAAGGTGACGACGCGGGCGGACAGCGAGGTGGGAGAGGGGAGGGAGTGCACCGTGGGCGTTCCTACGCGAACCTCATGGCCGGCGAGCTCGAGCGTGCTGCCCGCCAGTGGCAGCAGCAACGTGAGGGCGTCCGCCGAGCAACGAAGCCGCAGCGCTCCGTCTCCCAGCCGCAGCACCCCCTTGCGGGTCTGGGTCCCACGCAGGGTGAAGAGGCCGATGTCCTGGCGCTCGTGCAGCCCGGGAATCCGGCCCGAGAGCGCGGAGAACAGCAGGTAGCCATGATCGAGCGGCACCGAGCCGCCCTGCACCGGGAAGAGCAGATCGACGACAGGCATGGTCATCCTCATGAGCCGGAGAGTGGGGGCGTGCCCCCGTGGAGCTGCGCCAGGAGCGCTTCCAGCCGCTGCTGCTCCTCGCGTCGCTTGAGCTTCAGGTACTTCTTGAGCAGTTGCCCCGCCGCCCGCCGCTCCTCACCGACGAGCCCGAGCAGCCGCTCCCACCACTCGCGCTCCAGCAGCCGGAACTGCTCTCGCTGGGGCACTTCCGCTGCTTTCTGCTCTTCCAGCCAGGCCTTCAGCTCGGCCAGCGCGGGTGTCTGGAGCTCTCTTGCCGGGCGCGGTGATGCCTCCTCCCGCGAGAAGCGGCCATAGCCTGCCGCCGTCTTTCCTCCTAACCCCCAGTCTTTCAGCGCCTCCGTCAGGTAGCGCCCCGCTCGCTCCAGCAGCGCCCGCCCCCCTTCCACGTCGGGAGCCAACTCGAGAGCGACCAGGAAGCGGCCCCCCGGTGCCACCGTCAGGAAGGACACCGGGTTGGGATCGTCGAAGTCCCCGGGCCACTCCCCTCCGCTGCTCTCGTAGTACCTCCGCTGATGCACGGTGAGCACGTCCCGCGCCAGCATGGGTGCTGTCCCCGCTTCCGCAGGTACCCACAGCGCGTCGTGGAAGAGGATCTTCCCAGCGCTCGCCTGACGCCCCGGCTCGTCCACGTCCGGAGCGCCGAAGAGCCGCCGGAACACGTCCCCGGGTCCCCGCGCCATCCGTGAGCCTTCCCACGTCAAGCCGCGGAAGGGCTCTCGCTCCGGGTTCTGCTCTCCAGGGCCGGGCCCATACACCGCCTCCACGTAGCCCGCGGTGAGCCCCTTGAGCGCGGAGCCGGGGAGCACCGGCACTCCCCAGGTGTGGTGCAGCGTCAGCCCGACTCCTGCCGCTGTCGTGTTGCCGTGCCCTACCAGCACGCGCCCCAGCGCCCTGACGGTGAAGCAGAGGGTGTCCGGCCCCTGCAGCGCGGCCCTCCACCGGTCGTACGCATGCGCGTAGCGCACGGGCTCGCGGCACTGCGCCAGGCGATCCAGCCAGTCGCTGCGGACCGCCGCATCCTGCTCATTCTTCGCCAGGAGGGCCCGCAGCGGCGCCCAGCGCGCGGAGCCCAAGCCCGCGTGGCTCGGAGGGGTCTTCTCCGGCCGCAGGCCACCCGGTCGCTCACCGTCCTGCCCCAGCCACATGGCCTCCCTCCTTCTTCTTCGTGAAGGTCGCTTGCACCGCCCGCTGGAACCACACCGCCAGGTGGAGCACCTCGCGAGTGGCCAGCATGTAGCTGCGCAGCTCCAGGTCCCGTACCTTCCCCGGCAGCTTCTCCGCCGGCACCGAGGACAGCCCCGGGATCCCCGCGGAGGCCAGATCGCCCAGCAGCCGCACCACCGCCTTCTTGTCCTGCTCTCGCTCCAGGAAGGCCAGCGCCGCCGCCAGGCCGTTGCGCAGCACCGTGCTGCCCAGATCCCCGACGCGCGTCTTGTAGTCCTCGCGCTCACCGGCGGGGACGCGCTCCACGCACTGGTACGCGTGGAGCGCCCGCCGCTGGTCCCGCGTCAGGCGCTTCATGGCCGTGCCCCCTTCGCCGCCCCTGGCCACAGGGCCAGCCGGCACCGCCCCCGTCCCACCGTGGCCTTGCCTCCCAGCTGCAGCACGGCCGGCTCCGGCAGTGCCCGCGTCAGGATGTCGCCCGCGGTGAGCTGCGTTCCATGGCGCAAGCTCGGCCCCGCCGCCAGCACGCCCACCAGCAGGGCCTCCGCCGGCAGGCTCTCCTCCTTCCACAGAGCCCCTTCCGCCACCGTGCCCGTCTCGTGGTTGATGCGCACGCGCGTGTCCACCTGCGTGGCCGTCTCCAGCAGGAAGTCCATCGTCTCGTCGTCCACCACGACGAAGCGCTCCCGGATGAGCTCCTCCTCTCTCGGCAGCGCGCGGGCCAGGAAGCGCGCCCAGGCCTCCACAGCGAGCTCCTCCCGTACGTCCAGATCCAGGTCCTCCAGGAAGACCTTGCGGTGCTCCGGGGACGCGGTGACGTTGTTGCTGCCCACCCGCGCGAGGGGGCCCGCCAGGCGCTCCAGCGAGCCGGGCAGCCCCTCCAGGCCGTCCAGGTCCCTGCGCGCCAGGTCCAGCAGCAGCGGCGAGGACACCAGCGCGAACGTGCCGAAGAAGCTGCGCACGGGCAGCGCCACCAGCCGCGCGTCCCCCACCACCAGCGCGCCCGCATGGTCCAGCGCTTCGTCCCCCTCCTGGCTGTTCACCTTTCGCAGCGGGCCGAAGAGCGCCTCCCACTCGGGCGTTGGCAGGCTTCGGCGGGCCTCGCGCAGCACGCCCTTGAGGGACGAGCCCGGAACGAACGGGATGTTCGTCGCGCGCAGGCGGGCGATGGGCAGATCGATGATGCCCACGCTCTGTCCTGTCCCAGCGTGCAGGGGTGACAGTGCGTGCAGCAGGTACGGCCGGGTCTCCAGGCTCAAGTGCGTCCCTCCTTGGGGTTCCAGTGCCCGGGCAGGACTCGCCCCAGGCCCTCCTCGCGGCTGCCGCCCCATGCGGCCAGCCACAGCGCGGACAACGCGGTGAAGCCTCGTCCGTCCACCTTCTCGAAGAAGTAGGTGGACCCTGCTGGGACCAGCCGGCGCGTGGCCCGGGGCCTCCCCCGTGCCATGTCCCACGTCGACAGCTCCAGGGACCGGGGGACCAGTGCCGCTCGGAGCACCACCCGGCCCTCCACCCCAGGCAGCGTCCCCACCCAGGCGGGCTGCCCCTCGTGCTCGGTGCGCTCCAGCCCGTCCGGGAGCCAGCCGCGCTCGAAGTGCGCGGGTGTGGCCAGCACCAGGCGCAGTCCGGGCGAGGACCGCGGCAGCTCCTTCGGCGCTGAGAAGAGCTCCGTCCCCACCGGCTCGGCCATCGCCATGCGGCGCTTGCCCCCCAGGCCCACGGGCCCTCGAGGAAAGGCGGGCGTGTCCTCCGGCAGCGCGCACTCCACCCCCAGCGCCCACTCCCCGCTGCGCTCCAGCGTCTCCAGCACCTCCGCCTGGTAGAGCATGCCTGGCACTGCCGCCTGCGTGGTGGGATCCAGGGTGACGCGTACGTCCGTGCGGCGGACGGGCTCGGGCGCTGGCTGCGAAGGGGGCACCTCGCCGCTCAGCCAGAGCAGGAGCGCCTCATCCGTCCAGAACAGGGGCAGGGACTCCGGCTTCCCAGGCGGCAAGGAGGGACGCCACAGCGCCTCCAGCGCATCGTCGTCGACAGGCCCCAAGGTGGCCACAGCCGAGGGGCGAGGCAGCAGCCGGTGCACGCGTCCGTCCACGGACAGGGCATCCGCTGGGGTGGGCCAGAGCCGATGCCTTGGGGCGAAGCCCTCGCCGAAGGGCCGCCGGAGGGCCAGCACCGGCCCCAGGGTGACTTCTCGCGTCTCACGCTCCCACGCCTCTGGGGTCAGCGTCCCCCCGGTACGGGCCATGAGGAGCTGGCCCCAGGCGGCTCTCATCGCTCCGCGCACGGTGGAAGGGGGCGGCCAGAGGTGGGCGTGGCTGCGGCCCACGTCGCTCGTGTACCAGCCGCGGCCGTCCTTGCAGAAGAGGCCGTCGCGCGGCAGCAGGGCAAAGCGCGCGGTCCTCACGCTGCACCTCCGGTGTCCCCGCGCAGCCGGGGCTTCGCGCGCGCCAGCATCTCCGCCAGCCACATGCGCTCCACCCATGCCTTCACCCGCACGTAGGCGTCCTTCAGGCTCAGCGCCTCTTGCAGGTTCAGCCCCGCTTCGCTCGGCGTGAGGCCCGCTCCGTCGGCGCCCGCCTCCACCCGGCCTAGGATCCGGGAGACCTCGCGCCTCAGCACGTGGCTCCACCCAGCGTCATCCTCGATCGCGCTGTCAGTCGTGGGCATGCGTTGCAGCATCTCCTCCACCTCTTGGATCTTCTTCAGCGGCAGTCGGCCCTGCTCTCTGAGCGTGACAGCCGCCTCGAGCGCCTCCAGCGGCTTGTCTGTCCATTGCCCTCGCCAGGTGTGCTCGCGGCTGGAGTGCAGGCGGGCCAGCAGCGCGAGCCCGTTGCGATCCTTGCCCTTGGCCGTTGTCTCCGCCTTTCTGCCCAGCGCCAGCAACTCCCCGAGGCTCTCCAGCACATGGCCCACTCCCAGGCCCACGGACAGCGTGGGCGGCTCCATGTTCTTTCCAGCGAGGGCGCTCTCCATGGCGGCGCGGAAGGCCTGTCGCAGCTCGTCCGCGCACCGAAGGGCATCCGGCAGGCAGACGAAGGCGAGCACGTCATCGCCTCCGGCGTAGACGAGCGCTCCGCGGTGCTGCTCCTCGATGATGCGTCGGGCCTGCGCGGAGAACCTGGAGAGGCTGCGCGACAGCTCCTGGTGCGCCTCGGGGCCGTGCTGCGCCAGGCTCTGGAGTGTCTTCCCCATGTGATCGCCATCCGCCACGAGACAGGCGACATAGGGGAAGGGCTCGCCCAGCTCTCGCAGAAGCGGCCTCACGAAGACCTTGCCAAAGCTGGCTGCTTCCTCGCGGGACAACCCCTGCTCCTCCAGGTGCGTGCTCCAGCGGCCGGGCAGCAGCAGCTGGCCATCAAAGGGGAAGTCCCGCACCCACGCCCTGCCGCCCGGAGTCACCTTCGTCAGCACCTTGGGCTCGCGAAGGCGCTCGCACTCGCGGGTGAGCGCCTCCATCGCTGGAGCGAGCTTCGCCTTCGCAAGCGCCGTGTACGCCGCCAGGCCGATGGTGGGCACCGGGACGAACTGCTCTGGCTCACCGCCAGTGCGCTTGAGCAGGCCCATGGCGTCCAGCTGCTCACGCCGGCCGATGCGGAAGCGCTGCCAGTCGCCCCCCTTGCGCGCGCCTTCCTTGAGGACGGACTCACGCGCTCCGTCGAGGCTGGACTTGTGGACGCCGCCGCGCTGGCGCGTCCAGGGAACAAAGGCACGTAGCCGCTTGCGCTCGGCCAGCGCAGCCTCGACGCGGCTCAGGGCGTCCGGGTACCCGGTCTCCGGGGTGAGCGGGCTCCAGGCGGCGTGGAACTCGAGGAAGGTGTCCAGCTGCTCCAGAGCGGTGTCCTGGGCCGCGGGGTCCACGAGCTGCGAGCGCTGCCGCCACACCCTCAGGCCCTCCTCGCGCAGATGCGTACGCGCCGCCTCCCGGGCCGCCTGAGCCACCGCGCGCGGATCTCCGTCCCTCACGTGGAGCAGGAGCTTGTTGGGGACACCCTGGGCGGCTGCGTGCTCGTCCAGGATGGCGGGGATGATGAGCTCCGCGTTCCGCTCCCGGGCGGCGGTGGCGGCCTTCTGGCAGAGCGCGCTGAGCACTTGACTGCTGAACCAGAGATCCCGGGTGCGCCGGGCCTGGGCGATGAAGTCCTGCACGGGACCGAGGCTCATGAGGAGCAGGTGGGCAGGCACGTCAGGACTCCTTCACTTCGGGGTGGGACTTCAGCCAGCGGAAGAAGGCTTCACTGAGGCTCGGGGCTTCGAGCGGCGCATAGAGCGCCTTGTCACTCGAGGCCAGGAGCCGGTCGAACGGCGCGAACGAGTCCTTCACGGGGGTTCTCTGGCCGCCCTTGCGGATCAGGACGACCTTTCCCTCCGGCCAGGCGCGGTGGAGCCACAGCGCGACGGGCACGAAGAAGCCATTCGCCAGAGGCATGGCCTTGACGATCAGGGGCGAGGCCAGCCGCTCGCGCACTTTTGCCCCGTCGTGCCAGCGGAGCTCGACCTCTCCGGGGTCCGGGTTGCGATAGAGCGCTCTCGATCGATCCTTCTCCTGGAAGCGGATGGGGATGGGGAGGCCGAAGCCAGCGCGAGGCCATGCCGCCTCTCGCGAGTACTCCTCGCGCGGAGGGTGAGCCCATGGCTTGCCACGGGCTGGTTCGAGGAGCCGGCGGATCTTGTCCGGCTCCGGCCAGTTGGAGCGCCCCGGACGGTTCCGGTCGCCCCTCTCCCGCGCGTACTTGTTGGCGGGTCCTTTCCACTGGTCAGAGGGTTGTCCCTGGCGGAACTCTTTCAACCAATGCAGCGCCTGGAACCAGGCCCGCTCAGGCCCTCGCTGAGGGGCTCCGTGGAACAGTCGCGCCCCTTGTATGGCGGGCACCTGACGGGCACCGCACGTGGGAGGGCTGCCAAGGAGTGCCAGTCCCCCAAAGACCTGCTGCAGCTCGTCCCGGCGCGCGCCGCGCGGCAGCCACTTGGGCACTTCTTCCACGACGGTGAGGCTGCCAACGCCGCGCCTCGTGCGCCCCCCGTATCCACCCCAGAGCACCCAGGCCCGGACCGCATTCTCCACCTCGTGCATGCGCTCTGACGGTGCGTGCAAATGGAGCTGGAAGCGGAGCTCCGAGAGGAGCCGTCCAGCGTCCGGCTCGGTTCGCGTCCCGCGAGCAGGCCAGAGGGCATAGTAGGCATCATCGTCTTCCTCTTCGACGTGGCGCTCTGCCTTCCGCACGCTGCTCCGATCCACCTCCACGCTCACCTCGACCTTGGAGCGTGTCCCTGCGTCGCCGCCGACTCCGCCCCACAGCGCTCGCTCGCGGTGGGCCAGTTCCTTGGCCGTGGGGAACTCGTGGGCATAGAGGGCCCGCCACCAGAAGCGCAGGTGGCCGCGGATCGTGGGGACGCGGATGATGTCCACCGCGTCCACCTGGCGGGGGACGGGGGCGCCCCCGAGGATGGGCGTGGTGCTCTTCAGCTGCACCACGAGCGACTCGACAGGCGCGCCTCCGGGATAGCGGCGCTGGCGCGGCAGCGGATCAGGCAGCTCCATCGCGCTCCTCCGGCTCGAGCAGGAAACGGTGCCGGTCGAAGAACTCATGGAAGAGGTCCTTCACGGCGCCCTGGGCTTTGTCGCGTGGTTGCTCGCTCCAGTGGCTGATGGCCTGGAGCAGGTTCATCACCCACGGTGTGTTCATCCCTCGCGCCAGCCTGTGCCGGTAGTAGATCGCCACGTCCAGTTGCTCGCGAGGATCCAGACCCTCCAGCCGGACACGCTGCTGGCTGTAGCTCTCATAGGGGTCCGGCTGGCTCGGCAGCCCAGCGATCTCGACGGTCACCCGCTCCAGCTCCGTGGTGGAAGCCCTGCGTGCTATCGAGGTGCCAAGCCTGCAGGCGTGGAAGAGCCAGATGAGCTTGCGCCGCAGCCTGCGCTCGGCGATGTCCCGCAGGGGGGGCTCTGGCTCGAAGACCCGCCCTATCTCCACGGCGTTCCACAGGATGGCCTCGAGCGCTTGTGTCCGCTCCTTGGAGGTGGCGGGCCGGTTCGACTGCCGCCAGGCCAGCGCGGCCTGGAAGGACACCTCGTCCGCGTCGAAGTCCACGGCCTCGAGCACAAAGCCCGTGCGTCCACTCCCCCTGTAGCTGTAGGAGGTCGGCCCGCCCTGGCGGACGTGGTACGCCTCATGGAGGAGGAAGACGCGGATGCACTCCTCCCAGTCCTCCTTCGAGCCCAGCCGCTGGCGCAGCTTCGCGAGCCCCTGCAGCAGGCTCACCTCGAATGTCCAGCTTCCGTCGAGGTAGCGGAAGACGGGCGCGGCCTCGCGGGAGGGGGTGGGGCGGATGCGGCTCTCCATCAGCTCGCGGCCCAGCAGCGCGACGTAGTGCCGCTGCTCCGGCCCCGCCAGCCAAGCGGCCAGATCCTGGTGAACGGCGGTGACCTGCTCGAGCACGTGGGAGGCTTCCTGGAACTGCTCGATCGAGGGGCTCCTGGCCTGAGCGGGCAGCCCTCGGCGCTGGTGGAGTATCTGGTGGACGAGGAGGTAGCTGTCCTGCTCGGGGTTGAAGTGATGCAGCCACAGCGGGTGCTGGGTGTTGGGGTTGATGGCCGTGGCGAGTGCGGCGGCGAAGCTCGAGGGGCAGTCCATGGCCAGCAGCACCGACGTGGCGCCCCCCAGGCGCTCATGCAGGCTGTCGAGCACACCGCGGAACTGCTCCACCGCGCGCGAGACTTCGCTCGGATCACGAACGGACATCGGCGAGGGCTCCCTGCTCGCGGGGCGCAGGCAGACCGTGGCCAGGAGATCCGAGGCATGGCGAGCCTGGAACGTCGCGAGGGCCTTGTCCTTGATGGGCTTGGTGACCTCGACGACGAGCAGCACATGCCCACGCCCGCCCTGCCTCGTCGCGGGGAGCCCCTCCACCTGGAAGAAGTCCTCCGGGGTGGGCGGTTGCGCCCGGTCATAGCCCAGGGACCAGGGGCCATCGTTCGCCTGCTGGTACACGCGCAGCGGCCGGCGCTGCAGGCATGACGCCAGGTGCAGCATCAGCACCAAGGGCGCGCACCCGAACAGATGGACGGGCAGGTGATCGAGTCCGAGCTCTGCTTCTTTCTGAAGGAGCGCGTCGGCGAAGCGCTCGTTCTCGTGGAAGGCCCATGCCCAGTCCTCGGGCTTCTGCGCACGGACGAGCCGGTCTCGGTCGAACGGGTGGAGCACCGTGGCGGCGACGTCCCGGTCTCCATCCAGGCCGCTTCGGATCAGGGCGTCACGCGCGGCGGACTCGATGACGGGGCGGTCGTGCTCGTAGCGCAGGATGAGCGCGCGGGTTCGCGCGTTGATGGGGATGTGGATGTCCATGGGCAGTCACCTTGGAAGCGCGTGGGAAGACGGGGGACTCGGGCTGCTCAAGGGCCTCGATCCCGGTACTCCGGGCCGAAGAGCTTGCGCAGTCGCTCATGGGCCTGCGCGGGGAGGGTCTTCTCCTCTGCAAGCGCCAGCCGCGACTGCGCCGCCGCGCTCGCCAGCAGCTGACTGGCGGCTTGGCGCTGGGGGGGCTTCATCCGCTCGTCCACGTTCCCGCCCAGCCCTGCGGGATCCGGGCAATGGAGCAGGACCTTTCGGCTCAGGTGGGTGAAGAGCGGCTCCAGTCCCTCCAGGTACCCTTCTGGGGGCTTGGGGAACGCGTCATAACTCATGGCCTCGAGGTGGAACGAGCCCAGGGGGCTGGACGACTGCTGGCGGTTCCAGTGCTTCACCGCCTTGAGGAGCGGCTTGAGCTTCTTCCCCGCCGTCTCGTTGGCCTTCGTGCTCCTCTCCCTGTGTAGCTGCGGGTTGGTGAGGATCCACTGCTCCTCGGTCCGCTCGGGGATGAAGTAGGCCTTCTGGCCCAGATGCTCGAAGGCTGGCACCACGTCGAACTCGATGCCCAGCTCCGAGAACCCGATGTGGATGGAATGCTGCTGGAGGATGGGCGGCTTCTCTCTGGGCCAGGCCTCCCTGAGTTCCGCCTGGATCTGCTTGAGCACTCCATCCGGCGATTCGGTCGGATGGGCTGTCACACCCTTCAGCACGATGAAGACGTCGATGTCATGCAGAGGATGGATCGCAGTGTTGCGGCTGTATGAGCCCGACAGATAGTCCGTCTTGGGCCCGAGCCGCTGGCGCAATTGCTCCCGCACCTCCGTGTGCAACTCGATGGCTTTCTGCTGCTGCTCCTTCTTCAGCTCCAGCGACTGGATGAACTTCTCCAAGGCTTCACGCACACTCCACATGACCGCTCCTTTTTCTGCGTCCACAAGAGAGGACGCCAAAAGGCGGGAGAATCCATCGCGGGCTGGCGCTCTTTTTTTGATGGGCGCCCCTGCTCCAAGGTCCGGCCCTCCCAAGTCGATGCGCGCAAGGCCGTTCAGGATCCACCTGTCCGGTACTCCTCACCGAAGAGGGCGCGCATGCGCCGATGTGCCTGGACGGGGAGGGTTTCTTCTTCCGCGAGCACGTGCCGCAGCTGCCCCGCTGCGCTCGCCAGTAGCTGACTGGCGGCCTGGCGCTGGGTAGCGCTCATCCTCGCGTCCACGTCCGGGCCCAACCCTGCGGGGTCCGAGCAGGGGCGCAGCACCTTCCGGCTCAGGTGGGTGAAGAGCGACTCCAGGCCCTCCAGGTATCCTTCTGGAGGCTCGGGGAACGCGTCGTAGCTCATGGCCTCAAGGTGGAATGAGCCTAGAGGGCTGGACGACTGCTGGCGGTTCCAGTGCTTCACCGTCTTGAGGAGCGGCTTGAGCTTCTTCCCCGCCTGCTCATTGGCCTCTCGGCTCCGCTTCTTGTGCAGCCGCGGGTTGGTGCGAAGCCACCGGCCTGTCTGCCGCTCGGGGATGAAGTAGGCATTCCGGCCGAGCTGCTTGAAGGCTGGCACCACGTCGAACTCGATGCCCGACGTCGAGAACTCGAGGTGGACGGAGTGCTGCTGAAGGATGGGCAGCTCCTTCCGGGGCCAGGCCCCCTGGAGCGCTCGGCGGACCCGCTTCAACACCGCGTCCGGCGACTCAGGCGGAGTGGAGTCGACGCTCTCCAGCACGATGAAGAGGTCAATGTCATGCAGAGGGCGGAGGACGGTGTTGCGGCTGTAGGAGCCTGAGAGGAAGTCCATCTCCGGACCCAGCCGCTGGCGCAGTTGCTCCCGCACCACCGTATGCTGGCGGATGACCTCCTCCCGCTGCTGGGGTGTCAGCCTCAGGGATTGAATGAACTTCTCCAGGGCTTTGCGCACGCTCCACATGGCGGATCCTTCCTTGGCCTCCACCAGGGAGGACGCCAAAAGGAGTGAGAACCCATCGCAGCCCGGTGCTTTTTTTGAGGAGCGCCCCCTCCGCCCCTGGGGCAGGCCACACCCAGCCTCCAGGTCGGCTCACCCGCCGGTCGCGGACAGCAGCTCCTGGATCTCGCGTGGCGTGGGGCGTTTCGTGACCTTCTTGCTCAACATGCGCGCCACCAGGACCTGTGTAGGCCCCGGGACCTGGTCACCCAGCAACTCCAGGGGAGGGCGCTTCCACAGGTGCTGGTACATCAGATCCTGTCCCTCCTCGGCCACGAAGGGCAGCCTGCCGACGAGCATCTGGAACCAGAGGACTCCCAGCGAGTAGACGTCGGCCATGGGGCCAGCGGTCTTGGAGTGGACCCACTGCTCCGGGGCCATGTAGTCCCAGGTGCCCAGGAGCGCGCTGCCGGCTGTCGAGACGGGGAGGGCCGAAGGCTCGGGGCCGCCTGCTGCGGTGTTCTTGGCGAGCCCGAGGTCCGCGAGCTTCACGGCGATGGCACCGGTTTCCCAGCGGGCCAGCAGCACGTTGGCAGGCTTCAGATCGCGGTGGATGAGGCTGTGCTCGTGCAGTGCGTCCAGGGCTCCCGCCAGCTGCAGGATGACCTGTGCGCAAGCCTCGACTGGCAGGCGCCCTCCCGCTTTCGTGAGCACCTGGTGGAGGTCCACCGGTAGCCAGTCCAGGATCATGAACGGAGCTCCCTGAGGAAGGAGGCCTGAGGCCAGCGCCCTCACCAGGTGAGGGTGTTTCATCCCCTGGAGCGCCTGAGCTTCGTTGACGAAGCGCGCCACCACCTCGATGTGCAGGCACCACTCGGGGCGCAGCACCTTGATGGCCACGGGGTCACCGCTGGCCTTGTGTCGCCCTTCGTAGATCTCGCTCGTAGCACCTACCGCCACCCGTCGGACGATGGAGTAGTCGCCTACATCAGATGGCATGGATCCCTCCCGCTGCATGCTGGCTCTCCGTCACGAAGAGGAGGGCGGCTGCCGAAGCGCCTGCAGCCGTTCCATCCAGTGGAGCAGCTCCCGGAGCTCGTCGGTGCAATCCTCGAACTCCGCGGCGAAGGTGTCCGGATCCACGACCTCCCCGGCTTCACGTCGCCTGAGGTAGACACGAAAGGCGGCATCCACGGGCGAGGGACCTTCACCCTGCGTGCCGGGCTTCTCGGCCATGCGGTCCCTCAACGCCCTCAGTCCTCGTTGCAGAAGGGATCCGACAGAGGCCTCTGTCCGTTCCATGTGCCCTGAGACCTCCTTCACCGACATCCCCTCCATGTAAAAGAGCCGGAGGGCTTCGCACTGGTCCTCCGGAAGCTGGGAGAGGGTCTTCTGCAGCTGGTACCACTCCTCCTTGCGCGCGGTGAACTGGCTTGGGCTCCGCTGAGGGGCCGGTACCTCCAGGGCCTCGGCGGCATCCAGTGGGAGAGTGCCGGGTGCTCCGCGCTTCTTGCGTTGCTCGTCTCGGAGCAGCTGCGAGGCCTGGCGGGTGGCGATGCGCTTGAACCAGCTGATCAGCTCGCCCTTCGTGCTCCCCTTGAAGGTAGAGAAGCGCTGGAACGCCAGTATCGCGGCTTCCTGGGAGACGTCAGACGGACGAACGCTGCCCGACCGCTTTCGGGTGGCGTGCCGCGAAGCTCCCTCCAACGAGGGCTGGCACCGGCGCAGCAGCTCCTCGATCGCGCCCTCCTCCTCCGCGCGCGCGCGGAAGATCAGCTCCTCAATGGACAGTTCTGAGAGTGGTGGCGGAACCATGTCTACTTCCCCTCCTGCACGCCCTGGCACTTCGGGAACCGGAATCGCACGTCCTTGCTGTCTCTGAGCTGAAACTCACGGGCCAGTGCGCATCCCTCGGTCAGCAAGGGCTGGGCGTGCTCCAGCGCGCCGCGCTCCTGAAGCAGATCCCCGTGTAGCAGCAGGGATTCCGCGAGGACCAGGGCATACCTCTTGTTGGAGGGTTCACCTTCACGCACGGCTCGCCCATACCCCTGCGCCTCCTTGTAGAGCGAGTCTGCCTCCTCGAGTCGGCCTTGTTCGACCAGGAGCGTGCCGAGCCTGACAAGGGTTCTGGCCAGCACCCAGCGGTAGAGGTGGTTGCCCTGCTCGGCCTGGACACACGTGCGCCCATGTTGGAGTGCCTCTCGAAGGTAGGGTTCGGCGGCCTTCGCACCCTCCTCCTTGCGTGCCACTTCCCCACGATCACCCAGCGTGAGTGCGAGGACGTATTGGTTGTAGGAACCCCTGTTCTCTCTGTGGAAGGAGATGGCGGCGTTATACCGGGTAGCAGCAGCTCTCAGGTCTCCAAGCTTGAGATCCGACTCGGCCAGCTCGGCGAGGCTCACGGCCAGGGTGCGTCGGTAGTCCTCGTCTCTGCTCTCTGCGGGGAGGCCCTCCAGAAGCTCCAAGGCCTGAGTGAAATGACCGCGGGCCTCCACCCATTGGCCTCGTGCCAGCGCCACCTTGCCGCGCTTCGAGTGGTTGAGGGCCAGCTGCTTCAGCAGATGGATGTCCTTGGGCTGGCGGGAGAGACCGGCTTGGAGTTCCTTTAGCGCCTCGATCAGAAGGCGGTCTGCATCGGTGAGCAGCTCATTGTGGAAGGCGAGATCCGCGAGCCGTTGCCGAAACCGGATGAACGCCAGCCGAACCTTCGGTCGATGTCCCTCGCGAGCGCGCAGTGCCTCCAGCCTGCCTTGAAAACCCTGAAGCATTTGCCTGCGCCCCTCCAGCGTGTAGGGGTAGCGGCTGAACTCCCAGTCCAGCTCCTCGACGAGCTCATCTGCCTCGGCAATGAGCTGCCGCAGGGTGTCCTCCGCGCGTTGCCGCTCCTGCTCGGCCCGGACCGCAGAGGAGATGATGATGAGACCCGCCACCAGGGAGGCGACCACCAGCGCTCGCCGGCCCCATGCCCGTCGCCGCTCCAGCCGCTCGGCGGCCTGGAGGAAGCGGGTCGCGCGGGCACTCACCCTGCGCTTCAACCGGGTGCTACCGCGCAGGGCATCCGGCCCACCGCGGTAGTGCGTGAGCAAGGTGTCTGTGGGCAGCCCCTCCGCTGGCTGCCCTGCCTGCTCCCAGGCATGCGCAGTGGCTTCGAGGTCCACGTGGCGATCGAGCAGCGCCCGCTCCTGTTCGATCCAGGAGGCGAGGGACGGCACCCTGTGGAGCAGCGTCTCGTGGACCAGCTCCGCGCGCTGGTTCGATGGCTGCTCCTCGCCGGAGAGCATGACGAGCCGCAGGCCCTGTTCCGCCTCAGCCCCGCTGCTCGTGCGCAAACCCGTCAGCCGCAGAAGCACCTCCTCCGCCAGCCGGTCGTCTCCGGCCGCCGTGAGCACCTCCTCCCGAGAGCGAGGGCGGCGGGTGTCCGGCACGCCGCGACCGACCTGCACCAACTCTAGGAGGAGCCACTTGGCGCGTTCCCTTCCTTCCTTGCCCAGACTGTCCAGGAGCGTCTCGGCCTGCCTCGCCAGTGCGCCGCCCACTCCACCGAGCCGCTCGTAATCCTGGAGCGTCAGCTGCACGCCTCCGCTGATCGTCCACAGCTCTCGCAGCGCATGCCCCAGGAGCGGCAGCCTGCCACCTTCGCCCCGTGCATCGCGCACCATCCGCGCCGCCAGCCCATCCCCAAGCCGGATCCCCGCGTGCGCGGCCATGCCCTGGATGACCTGCGCCAGCGCCTCCTCCTCCATGGGCAGCAAGGGGTAGCGCGCGGCTCCGGGGAGGTGGCGCGCCACGGAGGGCAGCTGCTCCATCCGGTGGAGGAAGTCGCTGCGCAGGCTCGTCAGTAGCCGGAGCGGGCACTCCGGCGCGGCAAGCGCGGCCGACAGCAGTGCATCGAGCTGCCGGCACTCGGCCGCGCCGAGCGTGAATAGCTCCTCCATAGGCTCGATGACCAGCAGGAGGAGACAGCCCTCGGGAGTTTGTGCGGTGACGAAGTCCCGGAGGGCATCCGAACCCTTCGCCAGAGCACGCACGAGCTCCTCTTGTGTGCCGCCGAACCCCGTGCCCGCATACGCAGTGGCCAGTGCTCGGGCGAGGCTGCGCAGTGGCTCATCGGAGGGGCGCAGGGGGACGACGAGCCACCGCGGACCCCCTGGTGTTGGAGGCTCCTTGAGCCGGGGCAGCACTCCTGCCTGAAGCAGCGAGGACTTCCCCACGCCGCTGGGCCCCTCCAACTGCACCCAGCGCTTCCGGCCAGCGCGGGCCTCCTCCAGCAGCGAGAGCAGCGCCTGTGTCTCCACCTTGCGGCCGAAGAACAGCTGCGCCTGCACCTCCGTGAAGGGGGCGAGCCCTGGGACGGGACAGGCCTCCTGTGCCTTCTCCCAAGAAGCGCCGAACATGTCTCGGCACTGCGGCATCGTCGGCCGCTCTGCTGGCTCTTTGGCGAGCATGGAGGCAATGAACGCCGAGA
>Ga0190275_10000894_pt1 | contig 23481 bp, 21 predicted proteins | sample Popmic550T_FD_133745 | JGI IMG/M metagenome (GOLD analysis project Ga0190275, IMG submission 133745) | Populus adjacent soil microbial communities from riparian zone of Yellowstone River, Montana, USA - 550 T | ecosystem: Environmental > Terrestrial > Soil > Riparian zone > Trees stand | place...
CATCGTCGGGTGAGGGTCCAGGTCCAGTCCTTGCCGTCCGGCTCCGGTTCCACGTCGTCAGGCTAGCGCGCCGGTGCCACTTCGAGCGACGCCGACGAGGCGCACGAAACCCATTCCTGGTTACCCCTTGCGCCACGCCGAGCACCAGGAGTAGAACTTCCCTACGCATCTCGCAAGGGATGTGGATCGGACGCCAGGACGAGGATCATACGGAGGGGAAACCCACCGCGTCACACCTGACATGTGACGGAACCGCACGTCCCGACCGATCGGCCCGAGAAGGTCAGATCTCGAGCCACACCGTGGGGTCTCGGGAGACTCATACTCCCCCGAGACCCCACACCCTTGCCCGGCACTATGCTCCGCAGAGTGCCCATCACCAAGGTGCTCGTCGCCAACCGCGGGGAGATCGCGGTCCGGGTCATCAGGGCCGCAGCCGACGCCGGGCTCCGTAGTGTCGCCGTCTACGCCGAACCCGACGCCGACGCCCTGTTCGTTCGGCTCGCCGACGACGCCTATGCGCTCGGCGGCACGACCCCAGCCGACTCCTACCTGGACATCAGCAAGATCATCACCGTGGCCGGGAAGTCCGGTGCGGACGCAATCCATCCCGGGTACGGGTTCCTGGCGGAGAACGCCGAGTTCGCCCGGGCGGTGATCGACGCAGGGTTGACCTGGATCGGGCCACCACCGTCGGCCATCGAGGCGCTCGGCGACAAGGTGAGGGCTCGGCACATCGCCGAGAAGGTCGGTGCTCCGCTGGTGCCAGGCACCGCCGATCCCGTGGCCGGTGCTGACGAGGTGCTCGCCTTCGCCGAGGAGCACGGGCTGCCGATCGCGATCAAGGCGGCGTACGGGGGCGGTGGCCGCGGCCTCAAGGTCGCCCGCAGCATGGACGAGGTCGCCGACCTGTTCGAGTCCGCCACGCGCGAGGCCGTCAGCGCCTTCGGCCGCGGTGAGTGCTTCGTCGAGCGCTACCTCGATCGCCCCAGGCACGTCGAGACGCAGTGTCTGGCCGACACCCATGGCAACGTCGTCGTGGTCTCCACCCGCGACTGCTCGCTGCAGCGTCGGCACCAGAAGCTGGTCGAGGAGGCACCGGCTCCCTTCCTGTCCGAGCAGCAGATCGACCGCCTGTACACGGCGTCCAAGGCGATCCTGGCCGAAGCCGGCTACGTCGGCGCGGGGACGTGCGAGTTCCTGGTCGGCCAGGACGGCACCATCTCCTTCCTGGAGGTGAACACCCGCCTGCAGGTAGAGCACCCGGTGTCAGAGGAGGTGACTGGTCTCGACCTCGTCCGGGAGATGTTCCGGATCGCCGCCGGGGAGCCGCTCGGCTTCGATGATCCTTCCGTGCAAGGCCATTCGATCGAGTTCCGGATCAATGCAGAGGATCCGGGCCGGGGATTCCTTCCCGCCCCGGGCACGCTGGCCGCGTGGCGACCGCCGACAGGCCCAGGGGTGCGGGTCGACGACGGATACCTGGCGGGGATGACGGTGCCGGGCGCGTTCGACTCGTTGATCGCCAAGATCGTCGTCACCGGCTCCGACCGGAACACGGCCCTGGCCCGATCACGGAGGGCGCTGGCCGAGCTCGAGGTCGACGGGATGCCGACGGTCGTGCCCTTCCATCGGGCCGTGCTGAACGATCCGGCCTTCACGGCGTCGGATGGCCACTTCGGAGTGCACACGCGGTGGATCGAGACCGAGTTCTCCGGCCAGATCGCACCGTACGCCGGCGAGTCCACCCCTGCTCCCGAAGCCGAGGAGAAGACCCGGGTCGTGGTCGAGGTCGACGGCAAGCGCCTGGAGGTCGTCGTCCCCGCCGGACTCGGCGGATCGAAGGCCGCCGGCGCGGGCCGGGCAGTGCAGCCGGGGAAGTCGGGGCGACCGGGCAATTCTGGGCGAGGCGGCAGCGGAGCCGCCCGGAGCGGTGACGGCCAGTCCGGCGAAGCTCTCACCTCTCCCATGCAGGGCACCATCGTCAAGGTCGCCGTGGCTGCTGGGGACGAGGTCCGGGCCGGTGATCTGGTCGTCGTGCTGGAGGCCATGAAGATGGAGCAGCCGATCAACGCCCATCGAGCGGGCAAGGTCACCGACCTGGACGCGGAGGCCGGTGCCACCGTGACGAGCGGCTCGGTGCTGTGTCGGATCGTCGACACCTGACGGTGAGGGGGTCGGATCGTCGACACCTGACGGTGAGGGGGTCGGATCGTCGACACCTGACGGTGAGGGTCGGATCGTCGACACCTGACGGTGAGGGTCGGATCGTCGACACCTGACGGTGAGGGTCGCATCGACACCTGACTGCGAGGCCGGATCGTCGACACCAGAGGTGAGGAAACCAAGATCAACAACGGAGAGCCGCCGATATGATGCCGTCCCAGATCGTCCACGGCCCCAAAAACTCTGTAAGAAAGGCGTGCGCGGACCGCTTGTCCAGATCTATCGGGAGAGACTGGAACCCATGACTGAAGTGCTCGTCCTCCTCCTCGTGGCCGCCGTGGTCGGCGGCTCACTGCTGTATCGGCGCAAAGCCGTCCAGCAGCGGGAGGCGGAGCAACAGGCCGAGCTGGAGAACCAGCTGTCCACCTCCAAGCGGGCCGCCGACGAGGACGTCACCAAGTTCGGCGAAGAGCTGCAGCGGCTCGACACCGATGTGGCAGGTCACCCGCTCGACGAGGCGATGCAGCAGGACTACCAGCGAGCTCTGGACGCGTACGAGAACGCGAAGATGTCCCTGGACCAGGTGCGCCAGCCGGATGAGATCAAGCACGTCACCGAGATCCTCGAGGACGGACGGTATGCGATCGCCTGCGTCAAGGCGCGGGTGAACGACCAGCCGCTGCCGGCCAAGCGGCCGCCCTGCTTCTTCAACCCGGCACACGGCCCGTCCTCTCAGGACGTCGACTGGGCACCGCCGGGTGGCGTCCCGCGTGCTGTGCCAGCCTGTCCGGCCGACGCCGAACGGGTGCTGGCCGGGGCCGATCCCTACATCCGCACGGTGCAGGTGGGCGCCCAGCGGGTGCCCTACTGGCAGGGTGGTCAGGCGTACGCTCCGTGGGCGCAGGGGTACTACAGCCGCTGGAGCGGCAGCGACCTGCTGACCGGCGCGCTGATCGGCAGCTTCCTGTTCGGCGGCGGGGGCAGCATGTTCACCGGCATCGGCGAGGGGATCGGCGATATCGGCGAAGGCATCGGCGAGGGCATCGGCGGACTCGGTGAGGGCCTCGGCGACATGTTCGGCGGCATCTTCGGCGACTAGCCGAACCGCACGGCACCGGCAGGTGGTCAGGTGTCCGCGTGTTCCTCCGACCGTGTGTCCACGATCGGTGACAGCTCGTCGACGGGGATCACGACGACGTCCTCCAGCCGCCAGTCCAGCGCGATGCAACGGCGTCGAGCCTCCTCCAGCATCGCGACCGTCGGGGTGGACGCCGGAACCACGAACGCCTCGACGTGGAACACGTGTCCCTCGTCCCGGGCCCGCACACCCGCGTCGCGCACCCAGTCCAGCTTGCGGAGCAGGGCGACCACCTGCGGCAGGACCGGGTGCGGGCGGGCGTTGTCGTACGTGGTCGGTCGGGCGTCCATCAGATCACGGACGGCGGATCGCAGGTTCTTGATGCCGTCGGAGACGATCGTGGCGGCGATGAACAGCGCCGCCACGGCGTCGGTCCACCACAATCCCAGCCCGATGCCCATCACGCCGATGATCGAGCCGAGCGCGGTCAGCCAGTCGGCTTTGTTCATGTCCGCGTCGGCGTACAGCACCTTGTCGTGGAGCGTCTCCGCCAGCTTCATCTTCGCCCGGCCGAGCAGAACCGGCGGCACCCCGGTGATCACCATGGCCCCGATCATCAGCCACCCCAACCAGATCAGCTGACCGCCGATGGCCACCGAGCCGATCGCCGGGTGCTCGGCGCTGATCAGCCCGATCGAGGAGTCGACCACCAGGAAACCGCCCATGATGAGCAGCGCCGTGCCCGACACCAGGTGCGCGGCCCCGATCGAGCGGTGGAAGCCGTAGGGTCGATCCACGCTGGGAGGACGGCTGACCAGCCGGACGGCCAGCAGGAAGCTGATCGGCGGCAGCACCGACAGCAGGTCCTCGATCCAGGCCGCCTTCATGGCCTGCGAGTTGCCGAGCACCAAACCCACCAAGGTGATGGCCCCGGCGAGGAACGCCAGCGTGATCCACTCCAGCCGGACCGCTCGACGGAGGGCGTCGGCCTGCGGCTCCGGCAGGGTCGTCCTGCCGAAGGCCGGCTCGCTCATCGGCTCTGCTCCTGCTCGAAGAGGAAGGTCTCCAAGCTGCGCAGGAACGCGTTCTCCCCCATGGGCGTCGCCATCACCAGCTCGATCGGCTCACCGGTGGCGTCGACTCCGTGTGCGTAGGGGCGGGTGACGGCGGCCTTGTCGGTCCAGGGGGTGTCCTTGGTGAGCCCGCCCACCATCAGGTCGAGGTCGCCGTGCTCCAGCGCGGTGATCAGCTGCTCCTCGCCACCGACGACCCAGCGGACCTCGGCGCCGAGTCCGGCGGCGAAGTCGGCGACCAGGTCGACGTCCCGGCCCACCGGCTCGCCGGCGGCATCCACCCCGGTCCACGGTGGTTGGGGTGAGACGCCGACACGGAGCGTGCCCTGGCGGACGCGCTCCAGGGTGTCGTCGGGATCGGCAGGGATGCTGACGCCGCAGCTTGCCAGAGTGAGCACGAGGCACAGGACACCGAGGACAGTACTCAGCACGCGTGACACGCTCGTCATGCTCGACCCCATTCCTGTTACCGCCGCCATATCCCGTCATCCAGGACTCATGCAGCATGGCGCACAGTTGCGCCACGGAAGTCGATGCCTCGCCGTGCAGCACAAGAGGCGCTGAGGAGGACCTGACCTGCGAATGCTCTTCCCTCCGCGGTCTGCCGGCACAGCAGGTCTAGCCGGCGAGCGCTGCCACCAGCGGCACCAGCGTCTCGGCGCAGCCACCGTCGATCTTGACCGTGGCCAGGGGATCGCCGCGAGTGGCCCCGCGGTTGACGATCACCACCTCCCTGCCCTGCTTGGCCAGGTGCCGGACGAAGCGCAGTCCGGACATCACGGTGAGCGACGACCCGAGAACCACCAGCACCTCGCCGGCGTCGACCAGCTCGTAGGCGACGGCCACCCGGGCCTTGGGCACCGACTCACCGAAGAACACCACATCCGGCTTGAGCGGACCTCCGCAGTCGCGGCAGGTCGCGAGCACGAACCGGCTCCAGTCGTCGACCACGGCATCGCCGTCCGGCCGCAGCTCGGCGTGCTCGGTCGGCGGTTGAGCGTCCAGGTCGGGGTTGAGCTCCTGCAGTCGGCGCTGGATCTCTGCTCGGTGCCGCCGGGCCCCGCACTCCAGGCACACGACCCAGGCGATCTCGCCGTGCAGGCTGACCACCATCCTGCTGCCGGCGCGGCTGTGCAGCCCATCGACGTTCTGGGTGACCACGCCGACCAGTCCGGCGGACTCGAGGTCGACCAGTGCTCGATGACCGGCATTGGGTACGGCGTGCCGCATCCGTCCCCAGCCGAGGTAGGACCGCGCCCAGTACCGCTGTTGCGCCGAGGTCGAGCCGATGAACTCCGCGAACTGCATCGGAGTCGCCCGCGCGGACGTGGGGCCGCGATAGTCCGGGATCCCACTGTCGGTCGAGGCACCCGCACCGGTCAGAGCGGTCCAGCGTCGGCCGCCCAGCAGCTCGGCCAGCCGGGCGACCGCCTCCGGCCCCTCGGTCAGCTCGACCGGCGCGATCTCGACTGTCACGACAACGATTCTGCTCGGCCGGCCAAGCCGGTTCAGCTCGCGAGGAAGCCCAGTAGGTGCTCGTTCACCTCGTCGGCGTGGGTCCACAACAGCCCGTGTGGAGCGCCCTCCACCTCGACATAGGTGGCAGCCGGGAGGAGCTGGGTGAACTTCCGGCCGGTCTTGTCGATCGGCAGGATGTTGTCAGCCGTGCCGTGCACGATCAAGGCCGGCACCGTGATGGCGGGGATGTCGGCCCGGAAGTCGGTCGGCCAGGTCAGCGGAGCGGCCGCGGCGGCGTAGGCACCACTGGCGGCGGCGACGTTCCAGCTGTTGCGGAGAGCCTCCTCGCTGATCCGGCTGCCCAGGAACTCGTCGAGGTTGTAGAAGTCGTTGAAGAAGCCGGTGAAGAACGCGTACCGGTCCTTCGCCACGTTCTCTGAGATGCCTGAGAAGAACTCGGCCGGTCCGGCGCCGTCGGGGTTGTCGTCGGTGATCAGCAGGTACGGCTCCAGTGAGCCGAGGAACGCTGCCTTGGCCACCCGGTCGCCGCCGTAGCGGGACAGGTAGCGAGCCACCTCACCGGTGCCCATCGAGAAGCCGACCAGCACCACGTCGGTCAGGTCGAGCACGTCGAGCACGGTGGCCAGGTCGGCCGCGAAGGTGTCGTAGTCGTAGCCGGTCGACGGCTTGCTCGAGTCGCCGAAGCCACGGCGGTCATAGGTGATCACCCGATAGCCGGCCTGCAGCAGCGCGGCCGTCTGCTTCTCCCAGGACGCGCCGTTGAGCGGGTACCCGTGGATCAGGACGACCGGCTGACCGTCACCCTGGTCGTTGTAGTAGAGATCGATGTCGACGGAGTTCTCCTGGCCGACGGTGAGATATCCCATGTCACTCCTTGGAGACGAGATCGGTGCCGTGCAGGTGGAGCTGCCGAGCCGCTTCGGCGAGCGAGCCCGAGACCGAGGGATAGACCGTGAACGAGTTGGCCACCTGATCCACCGTCAGCCGCTCGGCAACGGCGATGGCCAGCGGGTAGATCAGCTCGCTGGCCCGCGGCGCCACCACCACGCCACCCACCACGATGCCGGTGACCGGCAGACAGAACACCTTGACGAAGCCGTCCCGCAGACCCTGCATCTTGGCCCGGGCATTGCCCTGCAGCGGCAGCTTGACGGTGGCGACCCGAGGCACCGCCACATCGGCCTGCGCCTGGCTCATTCCCACCGTGGCGATCTCGGGGGCGGTGAACACGTTGCTGGAGACGATCTTGAGATCCAGCGGCGAGACGGCGTCCCCGAGCGCGTGCCACATCGCGATCCGGCCCTGCATGGCGGCCACCGAGGCGAGCATCAGCACGCCGGTGCAGTCGCCGGCGGCGTAGATGCCGCGGGCGGCGGTTCGCGACACCTTGTCGACGGTGATGAAGCCGCCGCGGTCAAGGGTGACGCCGGCCCCCTCCAGCCCCATCTGTGCGGTGTTGGGAACCGACCCGACCGCCAGCAGACAGTGTGAGCCGACGACCTCGCGGCCGTCGGTGAGCTTGACGGTGACCCGGTCGCCGTCGCGGGTCACCGACTCGGCCCGCGACTTCGACAAGACGGTCAGGCCACGTCGGGAGAACACGTCTTCCAGCACCTGGGCCGCGTCGGCGTCCTCGCCCGGCAGCACCCGATCCCGGGAGGAGACCAGCACGACCTCGGAGCCCAGCGCGTCGTAGGCACTGGCGAACTCGGCGCCGGTGACCCCGGATCCGACCACGATCAGCTTCTCGGGCAGCTCGTCGAGCGCGTACACCTGCGTCCAGGTGAGGATCCGCTCCCCGTCCGGCGCGGAGTCGGGCAGCACCCGCGGATGAGCACCGGTGGCGATCAAGATCACGTCCGCGTCCAGGACCTGCTCGCCGGCCTCGGTCTCGACGACCACCCGCTCGGGGCCGTCGAGGCGGCCGCGGCCCTGGATGATCGTGACCCCCTGGCCTTCGACCCGCCTCGCGATGTCCCCGGACTGGCGGTCGGCCAGGTCGAGCACCCGCTGGTTCACCGCGGCGAGGTCGACGTGCAGCACTGTCTCGGCGTTGGTGTCGTTCCTGGCCCCGAACCGGATGCCCAGCTCGCCTGACTCGGCCACCTCGGTCATCACCTCGGCCGTGGCGATCAAGGTCTTGGAGGGGACACAGTCGGTGAGCACCGCGGAGCCGCCGAGTCCGTCGGAGTCGACCAGGGTCACCTCGCCGCCGAGCTGACTGGCGACGAGCGCAGACTCGTAGCCTCCTGGGCCACCGCCGATGATGACGACACGGGTCACCTGCGGCATTCTTCCACGGCGCGTGAGCGACGCTGGTTCGGTAGCCTCCTGCACGTGCAGTACGCCGCGTACGGGAGCAATCTCGACCCCTCCCAGATGACGTCGCGCTGCCCGCACTCGCCGTTGCGGAGCATCGGCTGGTTGACCGGCTGGCGGATCACCTTCGGTGGCGACGGCTGGGACGGGGCACTGCCGACGCTCGTCGAGGATCCCGACTCGCAGGTCTTTGTCGCGCTGTACGAGGTCACCGACGCCGACGAGGCCACCCTGGACGGCTGGGAGAGTGCGGACTCGGGCCTGTATCGCAAGGTGCGGGTGCGGGTGTCCACCTTGGAGGGCGAGGCCACGGCTTGGGTCTACGTGCTCAACGACTTCGAGGGCGGACTGCCCAGTGCCCGCACTCTCGGGATCCTGGCCGATGCCGCCGAGGTGGCCGGGGCGCCCGCAGACTACCTGGCCGAGCTGCGGTCGAGACCGTGCGCGAGTGGTTGGTAGGTGCTGCGCCGGCGACTGGTCGATGCTGCTCTCCCGGACGCCCCAGCCCGCTGGCTAGAGTGCGGGAATGCTGGCCGACGAGGACCCGAAGGCGACTGCGACGAACGCCGCCCACGATCTGCTGGAGCGGCTCGGCCTGACTCGGCTGGACCTGGCCATGGTGCTGGGCTCGGGCTGGTCGGCCGCCGCCGATGACCTCGGTGAGACGGTCGGCGAACTGTCCCTGGCGGAACTGCCCGGCTTCAGCGCACCAGCCGTCGCTGGTCATGGCGGCGCGCTCCGCGCGGTCCGCACACCGACGGGCAAGATCGCCGGCATCTTCACCGGTCGCACCCACTTCTACGAGGGGCGTGGCGTGGACGCCGTGGTGCACGGTGTCCGGACCGCGGCGGCCTGCGGGGCGAAGATCCTGGTCCTCACCAACGGCTGCGGCGGCCTGAACCGTGGCTGGCACCCGGGCACCCCGGTACTGATCAGCGACCACCTGAACCTGACCGGGGCGACACCACTGCGAGGGGCCACGTTCATCGACCTCACCGAGGCCTACTCGCGGCGGCTCCGTGATCTGGCTCGGGAGGTCGACCCCGATCTGCCCGAAGGGGTCTACGTGCAGTTCCGCGGCCCGGCGTACGAGACCCCGGCGGAGGTGCGGATGGCCGGCATCCTGGGCGGCGACCTGGTCGGGATGTCCACCACGCTGGAGACGGTCGCCGCCCGCGAAGCAGGGTTGGAGGTGCTGGGCATCTCGCTGGTCACCAACCTGGCCGCGGGCATCTCCCCCACCCCGCTCAGTCATGCCGAGGTGATCGAGGCCGGGCAGCAGGCCGCTCCGCAGCTCCGGGCCCTGCTCGCCGGGCTGGCGGCGCGGCTGTGAGCACGCCGCTGGACCAGCAGCTGGCGGCAGCGGCAGCCGCCTGGTCGGCGCAGGACCCCGACTCCGACACCCGCGGCGAGCTCGCCGGTCTGCTCGACCAGGTCGACGCCGGATCCCGGGACGCCCTCGAGGACCTGACCGACGCCTTCACGGGTCGGCTGCAGTTCGGCACCGCCGGTCTGCGCGGGGCGCTGGGTGTCGGCCCGAACCGGATGAACCGAGTGGTGGTCGGCCAGGCGGCGGCTGGGTTGGCGACGTACCTGGTGGACAAGGGTCTCGGCGGTGGGACCGTGATCATCGGGCATGACGCGCGGCACAAGTCCGACGTGTTCGCCCAGGACTCGGCCGAGATCTTCGCCGGGGCCGGCTTCCGGGCCCTGCTGCTGCCGGTGCCGACGCCGACGCCGGTGGTGGCGTACGGGATCCGGCACTTCGGCTGTGTCGCCGGCGTGGTGGTGACCGCCTCACACAACCCGCCCCGGGACAACGGCTACAAGGTCTATCTCGGCGACGGGTCGCAGATCGTGCCACCGGCCGACGCCGAGATCGCGGGCCGGATCGACCAGGTCACCCGGCACGACCTGGCCGACCTGCCCCGCAGCGACGCCTACACCAGGATCGGCGAGGAGCTCGTCGAGGCCTACCTGAACCGGGTCGTCTCGCTGGTGCCGGCCGACGCTGCACGGGCGCTCGACTGGGTCTACACCCCGCTGCACGGGGTCGGCGGCCGGATCGTGACCGAGGCCGCGCAGCGCGCCGGATTTCCTGCGCCCGAGATCGTGTCCCAGCAGGCCGAGCCGGACCCGGACTTCCCGACGGTGCCGTTCCCGAATCCGGAGGAACCCGGCGCGATCGATCTGGCGCTGGCCCTGGCCGAGCGGACCGGCGCCGACCTCGTGGTGGCCAACGATCCCGACGCCGACCGGTGTGCGATCGCGGCACCGATCGAAGGGACCTGGCGGATGCTGCATGGAGACGAGCTGGGTGTGCTGCTGGGTGACGACGCCCTGCGACGGGGGGTCGAGGGCACCTACGCCTGCTCGGTGGTCTCCAGCTCGCTGCTTGCTGCGATGGCCGCCGCCCACGACCAGCCCTTCGCGACCACCCTGACCGGGTTCAAGTGGATCGGCCGAGTGCCGGGTCTGGCGTACGGCTACGAGGAGGCCATCGGCTACTGCGTCGATCCCCGGGCCGTTCCCGACAAGGACGGCATCTCGGCGTTGATCCGGGTGCTGACCCTGGCCGCGGGCCTCAAGGCGGAGGGCCGGACCGTCGCAGATCGGTTGGACGAGATCGCCACCGCGTACGGGGTCTACCAGACCGACCAGCTGTCGGTCCGGGTGGACGACCTGACCCAGATCGCCGAGGCCATGACCAGACTGCGAGCGCGCCCGCCCAGCATCCTGCTCGGGCAGCCGGTGCAGGTGATCGATCTGGCGCACGGCACCGACGAGCTGCCACCGACCGACGGGGTGCTGCTGGCGGGCGAGCTGGTCAGGGCCGTGGTCCGCCCCTCAGGTACCGAGCCCAAGCTGAAGTGCTACCTGGAGGCCCGGGTGCCGCTGGTCCAAGCCGTTGACCTGGCGTCTGACCGGAATCGGGCTCGCGACATGCTGGCCGGTCTTCGCCAGGAGATGGCAGCCGCGCTGGGAATGTGATGTCGGCACCTGGCGCTAACGTCGGGCCGTGGCCACCTCGATCCCAGCCGAGTCCGAGCGCTTCGAACCCGCAGACCTCGCCGACTGGCACGACTGGCTCGCCGGGCACCACGCCGACGCCAGCGGGATCTGGCTGGTGACACCCCGCCGCCTGCCCGCGGGCAGCGACCTGACGTACGAGAACTGTGTCCGCGAGGCGCTCTGCTGGGGCTGGATCGACGGCCAGGTCAAGACGCTCGACGAGACTCGAGCGCTGCAGCGCTGGGCCCGTCGCAGCCCCCGCAGTGGCTGGTCCCGCAGCAACAAGATCCGGCTCGCCGAGCTCGAGCCGACCGGGCGGATCCAGCCCGCCGGCCGAGCGGTGATCGAGGCGGCCAAGGCGTCCGGCATGTGGGCGGTGTTCGACAGCGTGGAGGACCTGATCGAGCCGCCTGAGCTGGCTGCGGCGCTGGACGCGGTTCCGCAGGCCCGGCTGCACTGGGACGGATTCCCACCCAGCGCCCGCAAGCAGGGACTCGCTCAGGTCGCCTTGGCCAAGCAGCCGGAAACCAAGACCCGTCGGATCCAGCTGATCGTGGACAAGGCGGCCCGCGGCGAAAGACCTTGATCCACAACGCGACACGTCACCACGAATATTGGCGGCACGCGCCGATCTGACGCTACGATCTTGCGCATGGCCGAACACATTCAGATCACGCCCGACGACGTGCATGGTGCGTTGGCAGCCCACGTGCTGACCGACGGGATGGCGCTGGTGCTCGACCTGCAGCGCAGCCGCGGCTCACGGATCGTCGACGCGCGGACGGGTCGGCGCTATCTGGACCTGTACACCTTCTTCGCCTCCGCTCCGTTGGGGCTGAACCCGTCCGGCATCGTCGACGATCCCGCGTTCATGACCGAGCTGGCCCAGGCCGCGGCGAACAAACCGGCCAACCCCGACGTCTACACCACCCAGTACGCCGAGTTCGTCGAGACGTTCGCCCGGGTGGTCGGCGACCCGGCACTGCCGCACCTGTTCTTCATCGAGGGCGGCGCCCTGGCGGTGGAGAACGCGCTCAAGATCGCCTTCGACTGGAAGAGCCGCCAGAACGAGGCGGCCGGTCGGTCGCCGGAGCTGGGCACCAAGATCATGCACCTGACCCGGGCGTTCCACGGCCGCAGCGGCTACACCATGTCACTGACCAACACCGAGCCGATCAAGACCGCACGGTTCCCGAAGTTCGACTGGCCGCGGATCGACGTGCCGGCGATCACCTTCCCGCTGGCCGACCACTCGGCCGAGATCGAGGCGGCCGAAGATCTGGCCTGTGCACAAGCGAGATCGGCGTTCGAGGCATACCCGCATGACATCGCCGCGTTCATCGCCGAGCCGATCCAGGGCGAGGGTGGCGACAACCACATCCGGCCGGAGTTCTTCCAGCGGATGGCCCGGCTGGTTCATGATCACGACGCGTTGCTGATCTTCGACGAGGTGCAGACGGGGATGGGCACTACCGGCACCGCCTGGGCCTACCAGCAGCTCGGCGTGCTACCCGACATCGTCGCCTTCTCCAAGAAGGCCCAGCTGGGCGGGGTGATGGCCGGCGGCCGGGTCGACGAGGTCGCCGACAACGTGTTCGCCGTCTCGGGCCGGATCAACTCCACCTGGGGTGGTGGCCTGGTGGACATGGTCCGCGCCCGACGGATCCTGGAGATCATCGAGACCGAGGGTCTGATCGAGGTCGCCGTCGGCAAGGGCGAGCACTTCCTCAGCGGGCTGCAGGCCATCGCCGCCGCGCATCGCGGACAGGTCACCAACCCGCGCGGTCGCGGCCTGTTCCTGGCCGTCGATCTCCCCGACCGCGGCGTCCGGGATCAGGTCGTCGCTGAGCTGTTCGAGCGCGAGCACGTGATCGTGCTGCCCTGCGGCGAGCGCTCGGTACGGTTCCGACCCGCGTTGTCGGTCACCCCGGACGAGATCGACGAGGCCGTCGACGCGCTCGCCCGCACAGTCAGCCGTGTGCTCGAGGAGAGCACCGGCTCTATCGTCTGATCATGCCGCTGACTCCGGACGAGGAACTCGATCAGCAGCTGCGAGCCGCGCTCTCCGACCTGGCAGCCACCACAGCGCATGATGACGCGGATTCGGCATGGTGGTGGGTTCTGTACGAGGCGCAGCTGCGCAGCCGAGAGCTCGATCTCGCCGCCCGCCGGTTGCAACGACAGGGCCGAGGCTTTTACACCATCTCCTCGGCGGGACACGAGGCGAATGCGCTGGTGGCGCTGGCGTCCCGACCGACCGACCCGGCTCTGCTGCACTACCGCTCGGGTGCCTTCTACTGCGCCCGGGCCGCTCAGGTCCCCGGCTCGACGCCGGTCCGCGACGTGCTGCAAGGGCTGCTCGGTGCGACCGACGAGCCGATCGCCGGCGGCCGGCACAAGGTGTTCGGCCATCCCGACCTGAGCATCATCCCGCAGACCTCGACCATCGCCTCCCACCTGCCCCGGGCGGTCGGGTTGGCCCTGGCGCTGCCCCGCGCGTACCGGCTCGGCGTCTCGGCGGAGTGGCCGATCGACAGCGTGGTGGTGTGCTCGTTCGGTGACGCATCGGCCAACCACTCGACCGCTACCGGAGCGATCAACGCCGCCGTCAACGCCGGCTACCGGGGACTGCCCGTGCCGGTGCTGTTCGTCTGCGAGGACAACGGTCTGGGCATCTCGGTGCCGACCCCGCCCGGGTGGATCCAGTCGGCGTACGGATCCCGCCCCGGATTGACGTACCTGAGCTGCGACGGTGTCGATCCCGAGGCCGCCCAGCGGGTGATCGAGCAGGCGGTGGCGTTCGCCCGGGTCGAGCATCGACCCGTGTTCCTGCACCTGCGCACCGTGCGCTACCTCGGACATGCCGGCAGTGACGCCGAGGTCTCGTACCGATCGCCGTCGGTGGTGGCAGCGGAACGAGCCGCCGACCCGATCGTCGGGACGGCCCGAGCGTTGCTGGCGCGTGGAGTCATACCGGAGGAGCTGCTGGCCCGGGTCGACACCGTCCGGAATGAGGTCGAGTCCACCGTCGCGGAGCTGTCCGGAGCCCGGCTGCTGAGCTCGGGTCCGGAGGTGATGGCGCCCCTGTCGCCGCGTCGGCCGGCAGCGGTGGCCGAAGAGGCGGCACGACTGACTGCCGCCGGTGATCATGACCGGCCGGCCAGGACGCTGGCCGAGTCGATCAACGCGACCCTCGCCGAGCTGTTGGCCGGCGATCCTCGGGTGACGGTCTTCGGCGAGGACGTCGGCACCAAGGGCGGCGTGTACGGCGTGACCCGCGGACTGGCTCGCCGGTTCGGTCGCGCCCGGGTGTTCGACACGATCCTCGACGAGCAGTCGATCCTCGGCCTCGGGCTCGGCGCCGGGTTGGCCGGGCTGGTGCCGATCCCTGAGATCCAGTACCTGGCCTACCTGCACAACGCCGAGGACCAGCTGCGCGGTGAGGCAGCCTCGCTGTCGTTCTTCTCCCAAGGCCGCTACCGCAACCCGCTCGTGGTCCGGATCGCTGGGTTGGCGTACCAGAAGGGATTCGGCGGCCACTTCCACAACGACAACGCCGTCGGGGTGCTGCGTGACATCCCCGGCCTGGTGGTCGCCTGCCCGTCCCGAGGTGACGACGCGGCGGCTCTGCTGAGGACCTGCGTGGCCGCCGCGACGGTCGACGGCACGGTGTCGGTGGTCCTGGAGCCGATTGCCCTGTACCACAGGCGTGATCTGCATTGCCCCGGTGACGGCGGCTGGCTGACCGTCGACGGCGGCGAGGCTGCTCCGATCGGTCGCGCGCGCTCGTACGGACCAGCGGCGGCTGATCTGACCATGATCACGTTCGGGAACGGGGTGCCGATGAGCCTGCGCGTGGCCGAGCGACTGCGTACCCAGGGTGTGACCGCCCGGGTCTGCGATCTGCGCTGGCTCGCTCCGTTGCCGCTGGAGGACGTGCTGGTCGAAGCTGAGCGGACGGGCCGGGCGTTGGTGGTCGACGAGACCCGCCATGATGGCGGGGTGGGCGAAGGTGTGGTCACGGGCCTGGTCGAGAGCGGGTTCGCCGGGCCGATCCGTCGAGTCGCCAGCCAGGACTCCTTCGTACCGTTGGGAACCGCCGCCCAGCACGTGCTGCTGGCCGAGGACGAGATCGAGAAGGCCGCCGTCGAGGTGGCCGGAATGGACCGGAGATGACTGGCATCACGCCCTTGGACCTGCTCAAGATCGACCACCTGTTGAGCTCTGACGAGCGTGACATCGCCGCAACCGTGCGCGAGTTCGTCGAGCAGCGGGTGAAGCCGTTCATCGCGGACTGGTACGAGCGTGGCGAGCTCGACCTCGGCATCGTCAAGGAGGCGGGCTCGCTGGGGCTGCTCGGGATGCACCTCGACGGCTACGGTTGCGCCGGCACCAACGCCGTCTCGTACGGTCTGGCCTGCCTCGAGCTGGAAGCCGGTGACTCCGGGGTCCGCAGCCTGGTGTCGGTGCAGGGATCGCTCGCCATGTTCGCGATCTGGCGCTGGGGCAGCGAGCAGCAGAAGCAGGCCTGGCTGCCGGCGATGGCCGCCGGGGAGAAGCTCGGCTGCTTCGGCCTGACCGAGCCCGACTTCGGCTCCAACCCGGCCGGGATGCGCACCGTCGCCCGCCGTGACGGCGGCGACTGGGTGCTGAACGGCACCAAGATGTGGATCACCAACGGCTCGGTCGCCGACGTCGCGGTGGTGTGGGCCAGAGCCGAGGCCGACGATGATCATCCGGCCGGCATCCGCGGCTTCCTGGTGCCGACCGACACCCCGGGCTTCTCCGCCCCCAAGATCACCAAGAAGCTGTCGCTGCGCGCGTCGATCACCTCCGAGCTGGTGCTGGAGGATGTCCGACTGCCCGCTGACGCGGTGCTGCCGGAGGTGGTCGGGCTCAAGGGTCCTCTGTCCTGCTTGAACGAAGCGCGCTTCGGGATCGTGTTCGGCGCGTTGGGTGCGGCGCGGGACTGCCTGGAGACCACGATCGACTATGCGGCGACCCGGGAGGTGTTCGACCGGCCACTGTCCTCCTTCCAGCTCACCCAGGCCAAGCTCGCCGACATGGCTCTCGAGCTGCAGAAGGGTTTTCTGCTGGCTCTGCATCTCGGCCGGCTGAAGGATGATCATCGGCTCGAGCCGCGCCAGGTCAGTCTCGGCAAGCTGAACAACGTCCGCGAGTCACTGACCATCGCGCGCGAGTGCCGCACCATCCTCGGGGCCAACGGGGTGACCTTGGAGTACCCGGTGCTGCGGCACGCCAACAACCTGGAGTCGGTGCTGACGTACGAGGGCACGTCCGAGGTGCACCAGCTGATCATCGGTCAGGCGCTCACCGGGGTCGCAGCCTTCGAGTGACCGAGCGACCGGTCTCACGCAGGGACGGGCTCGGCCAGTCGGTCCATGATCAACGCGGCGAGGTCGTCCCGCGTCATCCCCGCCGGTCGCGGCGGCTGCCAGCCGTCCCGGAGCTGGGCGCGGACGGTCTCCCGCAGTGGAGCCAGGGCAGTCGGCGAGGCTTCCATCGCCAGGTAGGGGCCCAGCGTGGCCATCCACTCCGGATGCTGATGGGCGGCGGGCAGCAGCATCTCGATGCCGATCGGGCCGTCGGGGTCGGCCGGCCGACCGGACCAGGACGCGAGCAGCGATGCGTCCCCGATCAGATGATCATGGAACCAGGGCGCCAGGTGCTTCTGAGACCAGGCATCCAGATGAGGGGCGAGCTCGGCGATCGGAACGTCTCGCACGAGGTCGGCCAGCTCGACTGCGGACTGCAGACCGAGCGGGATCCCGCGGGCGCCCTGGGGGTTGGTCACGCACGCCGCGTCGCCGATCGCGACCAGTCCGGTCAGCTGCACCGGTTGAGGGTGGTACTCGTTGGTCAGGCCGGCGCCTGCCCGGACCACGTCGATGGGTTCGCTGCGGCGTGGATCGGTCCACTCGTCCAAGCCGGGCACCGCCCGACACGCTGCCTCGAACGCAGCCGGGTAGCGGAGGAGAGCCAGTGTCTTGTCGTCCGCCGGTCGCACGAACAGCACCGTGAAGGTGCCAGCGTCGTGCTCGAAGACCATCACCAGGAACCCGCGATGCTGGGCCATGAACGACGGGCCGCCGTTGCGCGGGCCGGGTTCTGCGCCGGGGTGCAGCCGGTACTGGCGCGCCGCGTAAGCCATCCCGCAGTCCATCCGCTGACCCAACGGCCTGAAGTTGCGGGTGACTCGGCCGGCCCGCCCGCTCGCGTCGACCACGAGGTCGGCCGACACCAGGTGCGAGTCCACGACGACGCCGGCGGCGCGGCCGCTCTCGATCTCGACCGCGTCGACGTGCCCGGTGAGTCGTGTGATGCCGGGTTCGCGGGATGCGGTCTCCCACAGGGCGCGTTCGAAGACGGAGCGTCGTACCAGCAGCCCGGCTGCTGAGTCCGGAACGCCGGAGGCAAGGGCGACGGTCGCGCCCGCCGCGACGACAGCATCATGCACGTCCGGTAGCCGCTCGAGCAGCAGCCGTCGGCACTGATGGCGGAAACCGTGCGGCAAGTGGAACTGCATCACCCCGACGCGGTTCCAGCGCCGGCCGGGCACGGGTCCCGGGTCGCGGTCGATCAAGGTGAGCTGATGCCCCTGCCGAGCCAGCAGCAGTGCCGCTGTCATGCCGACGGGGCCGGAACCGACAACCGCGATCTCCATCTCGACCTCCTGCTAGGCTCAATTCGCAACACTTCGGGAGTATTGGTCACACTGAAAGTAACACTAAATGCCAGAGCTCGGCAAGAGGTCGTACGTCAGCACCCTGCGTGACAGCCAAGCGCGTCAGACCCGGCGTCAGATCGTGGCAGCAGCCGGGCGCCTGTTCGGCGAGCGAGGATTCGCGGCGACGACCGTGGACGCGATCGCGGCCGAAGCGGGCGTGAGCCGCAAGACGGTCTTCACCTCCGTCGGCGGCAAGGTTGCGCTGCTGAAGCTCGCGTACGACTACGCGACGGCTGGGGACGACGAGCCCGTCCCGATGATCGAACGCGAGGGTCTGCAGACTGTCATCGCCGAGTCCGATCCTTACGAGCAGATGCGGCTCTGGGCCGAGCTGGTGACCGGCATGGGCGCGCGGTCCAGCGGCCTGTGGCTCGCCTTGCGCGGGGCCGCGGAGGTGGATGCCGAGGCCAAGGAGCTCTACCTGCGGTGGGAAGCTCAGCGGCTGGAGAGCATGCGCACCGGACCGGTTCCGACCTTGATCGCCAAAGGGGTGCTGCGGCCGGAGGTGACACCTGACGAGGCGGCGGCGATCTTCTGGATGCTCACCGACCCGGCCCTCTATCACCGCATGGTGGTCGAGGTCGGCTGGACTGCCGAGCGATTCAGCAGCTGGCTGTACGAGACGATCCTCACCCAGGCGCTCATCCCTCGGGACCCTGCGGCACCGCCGCGAATGCCTCGATCTCGACGAGCTGGTCCGGATAGCCCAGGACGGTGACGCCGAGCAGGGTGCTCGGCACATCATGGGTCGCGAACCGCTCCGCGACGACCTGCCAGACCGCGACGAGGTCCTCCCGGTTCGAGCTCGCGACCAGCACCCTCGTGACGAGCACGTCGCCGATCGTCGCGCCGGCCGCGGACAAAGCCGTCTCCAGGTTGGCCAGAGCCGCGCTCGCCTGACCGGCATAGTCGCCCACCCCGATCGTCGCTCCCCGCTCATCCAACGGGCAGGCTCCGGCCAGCGCGATCAACCGCGAGCCGGGCGGTGCCGAGGCGGCGTAGGCGTACGGCGCTCCTGGGTAGAGCGACGGGGCGCGGTGCAGCTGGACTCCGGTCATTGAACAACCTTGCCACTGCAGGTTCGACCCGACCGCGCCGCGTTCAGCGTCCGTCGAGTGTCAGCGGCTCACCCTAGCCTTCGCACAGAGTGACGATTCTGGACAAAGGTGGCGGAGGTGGCAGAGATGACGCAGACGGTATTGACGACCGACCAGACCGACCTGGCCGAGACGACAGAGCTCGACTGCGCCGCCTCGGAGTCGCTGGGCGGCAAGATCTGCACGGCGGCAGGACTGGCCGCCCAGTCGGAGTGCCAGCTGCTGGAGCTGATCGGCGACTTCGACGCCGGCGGTCCAGGGACTCGGTGGCATCGAACCAGAGGACAGCCCGAAAGCTCGCCTGCGACTCCGATCTCCTCGGCGCGATCATCGACAAGCACGGCGGCGTGCTGGCCCTGGGACGCACCCGTCGGCTGGTCACCCGGGCTCTGCGCCGTGCTGTGATGATCCGCGACCAGGGGATGTGTCAGTTCACCGGCTGCCACCACACCCGCCACCTCAAGTCCCACCACCTGATCCACTGGGCCGACGGCGGTCCTACCGACCTGGACAACCTGATCCTGCTCTGCCAGTTCCACCACACCGCCGTCCACGAGGGCGCCATGATCATCCGTCGGGCCGCTGAACGCAGCTGGGAGTTCCTGATGCCCGACGGGAAGCCCCACCGCGACTGGTACACCGCCGAAGGCTTGATCAACTTCCTCGCTGAACACGCCGACCGGGCCACGGCCGAGCGGCGACGGGCAGCCAGTTCGACAAGGATCGACAACGTCTCCTCGTTCCACCATCCGGATGCTCAACGCATCCAACCCGGCTGGCGCGGCGAGCGCTTCGACCGGCACGAAGCCGTGCAGGCTTTGTTCCGGATGCCCCTCAGACAGGCCGCCTGAGGCGTGTACGGCTTCAGGCGCCGCGAGTTCCAGCTGATGCTGCTGCGTCGGATGGCCGACTTCCAATCGGGGCTGGTCGCCGATGCGCTCGCTGAGCTGGGGGCCACTCGGGCGGAGCACCGTGCCGCCCATCACCGCTGGCAGCAGCTGGTGCGGTCAGCACGCTTCGATCATGGCGTCGCCGGCCTCCGTGCTGTGTTGGGCCCGCCCGACGACGACCGGCGCCACCAGACAAGCTTCGGCGTGACCGTCCGGGAACAACGATGGCAACTACCTCACCTCTGGCCGGACCTACGCTGGTGCGCGCTCAGCGACGACGCCGGCCAGATCCTGCACGCCGAGCTCGTCCGTGAGCCTCCGCGGCACCGGTCGGCACCGGACCTGATCCAGCTGAGCGGCCCGTCCACGTCGCTCCCCGAGCCCTGGTCGCTGGTGGTGGCCGACGTGGCACCGTACGTCGACCACACCCGGGACGACCCGATGACCAGCCGGACGATCCTCTGGCTGCCGACCGAAGCCGCCGATGGCAGTGTGCTTCAGCTGATCTTCGTCTGGGGACTGCTGCAGACTGCCGCGTGGAGTGCGGATCAGTGACGTTCCCGCGGGAACGGTTTCAGCTGGCGAGCAGCTCCGCGACCAGCTTGCCGACCGCGTCGACCTCGATCAGGAAGCCGTCGTGACCGTACGGTGAGCTGACCACCTGCAGCGAACCGGCGGTCGCGATGCCGGCGGCCAGCCTGACGCTCTGCTCGATCGGATACAAGCGGTCGGAGTCGATACCGGCCACCACGGTCCGCGCCGTCACCTGGGCCAGCGCGGCCTCGACGCCACCTCGATGACGCCCCACGTCGTGACTGTTCATCGCCTCGGTCAAGATCACGTACGATCCGGCGTCGAAGCGCCCGACGAGCTTGTCGCCGTGGTGGTCGAGATAGCTCTCCACCGCATAGCGCCCACCGGCCGGCACGCTCTCCCCCGGCTGATCCGCCCGGCCGAACCGCAGGGCCAGCTCGTCGGCCGACCGGTACGTGATGTGGGCGATCTGCCGGGCCACCGCGAGACCGCCGACTGGACCCGACGGCTCGACGTTCCCGCGGGAACGTGGGAAGTCCCCACCCGCCCACGCCGGGTCCGAGGTGATCGCCCGGACCTGGGCATGACACCAAGCGATCTGGTCCGCCGACGCGACCGCGGTGGAAGCCAGCAGGAGCAGCCGCTCGACCCGCTCCGGGACGGTCACCGCCCACTCCACCGCGCGCATACCGCCGGCCGATCCACCCAGCAGCATGGCCCACCGGTCGATGCCCAGCGCGTCGGCCAGCGCGATCTCCGCAGCCACCTGATCGCGGGTGGTGAGTCGCGGGAACCGTGATCCCCACGGTCGGCCGTCCGGTGCCGTCGAGCCGGGGCCGGTCGTGCCCTGGCAGCCGCCGAGGATGTTCGGCGCCACCACGAACCACAGATCGGTGTCCAGCAGACCACCGGGTCCGATCAGGTTCCCCCACCATCCCGGCGTGGGGTGGCCCCCACCCGCAGCACCGACGACGTGACTGTCGCCGGTCAGGGCGTGTAGCACCAACACGGCGTTGTCCCGGGCCGCTGACAGCTCACCCCAGGTCTCGTACGCCACCTGGACGCCGGGCAGCGGCTCGGTCGACCACTCCAGCGGCAGCGACCCGAGGTCGGCGAACTGCCGGTGGCCGATCGGGTCGCCGGGTCGCCACGCAGGAATCAGGCCCCCTTCGCTGCCCGGAAGCCGGCCTCCAAATCGGCCAGGATGTCGTCGATGTTCTCGATCCCGACCGCCAGCCGGACCAGGCCGGGGGTGACGCCGGTGCTCAGCTGCTCAGTCTGTGACAACTGGCTGTGGGTGGTCGAGGCCGGGTGGATGACAAGTGACCGTACGTCGCCGATGTTGGCCACATGGCTGTGCAGCTCCAGCGCCTCGACGAACCGCTTGCCGGCCTCCAGGCCACCGACGATCTCGAAGGCGAGCACCGCCCCGGGGCCCAGCGGGGCGTACTTCTCGGCGAGCGCGTGCCACTTGCTGGTCGGCAGACCCGCGTACGCGACGCTCTCCACCTCGTCCCGGCCGGTCAGCCACTCGGCCACCCGCTGGGCGTTGGCGACGTGCCGCTCCATCCGCAGGCTGAGGGTCTCCACGCCCTGGGCCAGCAGGAACGAGTTGAACGGAGCGGCGGCCGGACCGAGGTCGCGGAGCAGTTGCACCCGTGCCTTGAGGATGAAGGCCAGGTTGGCACCCAACGCGCTGCCGACGCCGAGGTCGGGCGCGTAGCGCAGGCCGTGATAGCTCGGGTCCGGCTCGTTGAACTGCGGGAACCGCTCGGGATCCGCGGCGTAGTCGAACCGGCCGGCGTCGATGATCGCACCGCCGATCGCGGTGCCGTGGCCGCCGAGGTACTTGGTCGTCGAGTGCACGACCACGTCGGCACCCCATTCCAGCGGACGGATCAGGTACGGCGTGGCCACGGTGTTGTCGACGATCAGCGGCACCCCGACCTCGTGCGCGAGGCCGGCGACGTTCTCGATGTCGAGGATGTCCTGCTTCGGGTTGGAGATGGTCTCGGCGAAGAACGCCTTGGTGTTCGGCCGAACGGCCGACCGCCACGACTCGAGATCGTCGGGGTCGTCGACGAAGGAGACCTGGATGCCCAGCTTGGGGAACGTGTAGTGCAGCAGGTTGTAGGTGCCGCCGTACAGGCTCGGGCTGGCCACGAGGTGCGAACCCGTTTCGGCCACGTTCAACAGCGCCAGCAGCTCTGCCGACTGCCCGGAGGCGGTCAGCAGCCCACCGACCCCTCCCTCCAGCGACGCGAGCCGCTTCTCGACCACATCGGTGGTCGGGTTCATGATCCGGGTGTAGATGTTGCCGAACTCCTTCAGAGCGAAGAGGTTCGCGGCGTGGTCGGTGTCGTTGAAGACGTAGGACGTGGTCTGGTAGATCGGCAGCGCGCGGGCTCCGGTGGCGGAGTCAGCCTCCTGGCCGGCGTGGATCTGACGGGTCTCGAAGGACCAGCTATCGCTCATGCTGGGCAACCTAGCCCGGCGCTGCGGGCAATACCCAGTATCTCAGTAGGCAATCCCATCCCGTCGCCGTCCGGACGAATGCCGGCTGTGCGATCGAGCCCGCGAGCCTAGGATCGAGCACATGACATCGACGGTCCCCCTACCGGCCCACCTGGAGGACGCCGTCTCGAACGAGACCTCGCTGCGGCGGTTCCTCGACGGTCTGCCCGGTGTCGACCCGGTCGGCGTCGAGCAGCGAGCGGCGGGGCTGGCCACCCGATCGATCAAGAAGGCGTCCAAGCTGGCCGCCATCGACCTGGCGATCTCCATGGTCGACCTGACCACCCTGGAAGGCGCCGACACCGAGGGCAAGGTGCGCAACCTGTGCCGCAAGGCGATGCTGCCCGACCCGGAGTTCCCGGACGCCCCGCGCGCCGCGGCGGTCTGCGTCTACCCCGACCTGGCGGCCACCGCGGTGGAGACGGTGCGCGGCAGCGGGGTCAAGGTAGCCGCTGTGGCCACGGCCTTTCCCTCCGGTCGGTCCAGCGTGGAGGTGAAGCTCGCCGACACCCGGCTGGCCGCGCAGGCCGGCGCCGACGAGATCGACATGGTGATCGACCGGGGCGCGTTC
>Ga0190275_10000895_pt1 | contig 23480 bp, 20 predicted proteins | sample Popmic550T_FD_133745 | JGI IMG/M metagenome (GOLD analysis project Ga0190275, IMG submission 133745) | Populus adjacent soil microbial communities from riparian zone of Yellowstone River, Montana, USA - 550 T | ecosystem: Environmental > Terrestrial > Soil > Riparian zone > Trees stand | place...
AGGGCACCGAGGAATGCCTTCCGGGATGCACCGATGAGCACCGGCAAGGACTCGGCGAGCAGGACGTCGAGCCCGTCGAGCAGCGCCCAGTTGTGCTCTGCCGTCTTCGCGAAGCCCAGTCCGGGATCCAACACGAGCTGGTCGGCTCGGACCCCGGCGGCAAGTGCGGCATCGACCCGGGACCGGAGCTCGTCACGAACGTCAGTGACCACGTCGGTGTAGGTCGCCAGGCTGGCCATATCCCGGCTGTGCCCCCGCCAGTGCATGAGCACCCAAGGGCAGCCCGCGTCAGCGACTACAGCAGCCATCTGCGGATCGGCCATTCCCCCGCTGACGTCGTTGATCCCGACTGCACCAGCGGCCAACGCCTGACTGGCCACGGCGGCTCGTGTGGTGTCGATGGTCGTGGACAGGCCAGCGGCGGCCAGTTCGCTGATCACCGGAAGGACGCGGCGGGTCTCCTCGTCAGCCGGAACTCGTTGCGCACCAGGCCGAGTCGACTCCCCGCCCACATCCACCACGTCAGCTCCGGCAGCAGCCATCGCCAGGCCGTGCGCGACAGCATCCGCGATGCCCTCGAAGCGGCCACCGTCGGAGAAGGAGTCCGGGGTGACGTTCAGGATGCCCATGACCAGGCAGCGGTCCGGTGAGGGCAATCCGACCGGACGTGGCGGCACTGGGATCAGCGCCCGAGAATGAGGCTCATCGCCTCGGCCCGCGTGGGTTGGTTGGTCTTGAGGATTCCGCGCACCGCCGAGGTCACCGTCCGGGCCCCCGGCTTACGCACACCGCGCATCGACATGCACAGGTGCTCGCACTCGATCACCACGATCGCGCCGCGTGGACTCAGCCGCTCCACCAGCGCGTCGGCGATCTGCGAGGTCAGCCGCTCCTGCACTTGCGGCCGCCGCGCGTAGAGGTCGACCAGCCGGGCGAGCTTGGACAGTCCGGTGATCTCACCCGACGTGTTCGGTACGTACCCGACGTGCGCGACGCCATGAAAGGGCGCCAGATGGTGCTCGCAGACGCTGTAGAGCTCGATGTCCTTGACGATGACCATCTCGTCGTGGTTCTCGTCGAAGGTCGTCGTAACGACATTCTGCGGGTCCTGGTGCAGTCCGGCGAACATCTCCCGATAGGCCCGGGCGACCCGGGCAGGGGTCTCGTTGAGCCCGGGCCTGGTCGGATCCTCACCAACGGCGATCAGCAGCTCGGTGATGGCCGCCTCGGCTCGAGCCTGGTCGAACGGCGCGCTCAAAAGTCGGCTTACTCGCGCGATCCGGCCGCGGAGGTTGCTTCGTCGCGGTGTCCGGATGCCGCGGCTCCATTGGTATGCGCCCCGTCGGGCACGAGCGCCGGGCCGCCGTTCAGGGTGGCCCGCTCGCTGGGGGTCAGCACCGGCGGGAGGTCGGAAGGGGCTCGCTTGCCGAACCCTTCGTAGGGCGCCATCGATGGGCGCTTGGACACCCCCTCGGCGATCCGACTCATGTCCTCGCGGGTGAGGGTCTCCTTCTCCATCAGTTCCAGCACCATGTTGTCCAGGACGGAGCGGTACTCGACCAGGATGTCCCAGGCCTCGTCGTGGGCGAGTTCGATCAGGGCTCGGATCTCGGCGTCGATGTCGGCAGCGACGGCATCTGAGTACTCACGGGCGTGACCCATGTCGCGGCCCATGAACGGCTCGGCGTCGCCGGTGCCGTACTTCACCGCTCCGAGCTTGGCGCTCATGCCGTACTCGACGACCATCGCACGCGCCAGCTTGGTGGCCTTGTCGATGTCGTCCCCGGCGCCGGTGGTCGGCTCGTGGAAGACGAGCTCCTCAGCCGCCCGACCGCCCAGGGCATAGGCAAGGGTGTCGATGATCTCCGACCGGGTCTGGGTGTACTTGTCCTCCGTGGGCAGCACGAGGGTGTGACCCAGTGAGCGGCCGCGCGGCAGGATCGTCACCTTGTGCACCGGGTCCAGATTGGGCAGCGCATGCGCGACCAGTGCGTGCCCGGCCTCGTGATAGGCCGTGACCTTCTTCTCCTTCTCGCTCATCGCCCGGGTCTTGCGCTCCGGTCCCGCGATGACCCGGTCGATGGCCTCCTCGAGGAAGAAGTCGGTGATCATCGACTGGTTGTGCCGGGCGGTCAGCAACGCCGCCTCGTTGATCACGTTGGCCAGGTCGGCTCCGGTGAAGCCGGGGGTACGGCGGGCCACGGTGTCCAGGTCCAAGCCAGGGGCGAAGGGCTTTCCCTTGGCATGCACGCGCAGGACCGCCTTGCGCCCCTCGAGATCTGGCCGGTCCACCGCGATCTGGCGGTCGAAACGGCCTGGGCGAAGCAGCGCGGGGTCGAGGATGTCCGGCCGGTTGGTGGCAGCGATCATGATGACGCCGCCCTTGACGTCGAAGCCGTCCATCTCGACCAGCATCTGGTTGAGCGTCTGCTCGCGTTCGTCGTGACCGCCACCCATGCCGGCACCACGGTGGCGTCCAACGGCATCGATCTCGTCGATGAAGATGATCGCCGGGGCGTTGGCCTTGGCCTGCTCGAAGAGGTCCCGGACCCGGGAGGCGCCGACGCCGACGAACATCTCGACGAAGTCCGAGCCCGAGATCGAATAGAACGGCACGCCAGCCTCACCAGCGACCGCCCGGGCCAGCAGCGTCTTGCCGGTCCCGGGAGGTCCGAAGAGCAGGACGCCCTTGGGGATCTTCGCGCCGACCGCCTGGAACTTCGCGGGAGCCTCGAGGAAGTCCTTGATCTCCTCGAGTTCTTCGATGGCCTCGTCCACGCCGGCAACGTCGGCGAAGGTCGTCTTCGGGGTCTCCTTGCTCACCAGCTTCGCCTTGGACTTGCCGAAACTCATGACCCCACGGCCGCCGCCGCTCTGGGAGTTCATGAACCACAGCAGCAGGAGGATCAGCAGAACGAAGGGCAGCAGGCTGAGCAGGATGGAGACGAAGATGTTGTCCTGCGAGACCGAGGTGTTGAACTCAGACCCTGATCGCTCGGCGTCCCGGACCAGGTCGAAGACCTCATCAGAGGCTTCCAAGGGATAGGAGGCGGTGATCGCGGTCTCGCCGTCAACGGCATCGCTCAGGGTCAGATCAAGGGTCTGTTCCCTATCGTTGATCGTCGCCTCGGTGACGTTGCCGGAGGCCAGCTGATCCAGTGCCACCGAGGTCTTCACCTCGGTGAAGTCACCGCCGCCGCTGAACAGCGGCTGTACGACGAAGAACAGCAGGACGGCAAGCCCCACCCACAGCCACGGGGACCTCATCAGTTTTCTACGTTCCATCGCGATGCCGAACCCCTGGGTGGATCGGGGTCGGGGTCCCTCCTGCTCTTGTGGGCCCGAAGGCTTCTCTCGCGCCGCGACCCGACGCTGTGGAGCGCAGCAATTCCGGCGCTCCTACCGCTTGGGAACTGTACCCCGCATCCCTGGGAGCTCCTGTTGGCCGCGGGGTCAGTCGGTGGCGTAGACGCTCGGCCGCAGCGTGCCGATGAACGACAGCTCGCGATAGCGCTCTGCGTAGTCCAGGCCGTACCCGACCACGAACTCGTTGGGTATGTCGAAGCCGACATAGCGCACCTTCACGTCCACCTTGACCGCATCTGGCTTGCGCAACAGGGCGCAGACCTCGAGGGAGGCAGGTCGGCGGGAGGCGAGGTTCTTGATCAACCACGAGAGGGTGAGGCCGGAGTCGACGATGTCTTCGATGATCAGCACGTGCCGATCGGAGATGTCGCGGTCCAGATCCTTGAGGATCCGTACGACCCCGGAGGAACTCGTCGCTGAGCCGTAGGACGACACAGCCATGAACTCCATCTGCGACGGCCGGGGCAGAGCCCGGGCGAAGTCGGACATGAACAGAACCGCCCCTTTGAGGACTCCGACGAGCAGAACCTCGCGATCGGCGTAGTCGGCACCGACCTCGGCGGCCAGTTCGGTGACGCGGGTGGCGATCTGGTCCTCGTTGATCAGGACGGTCTCGATGTCGTCGCCATAGACCCCGGTTGCCCGCGGGCCGATCTCGTCGGCCGACTGGCCGCTGATCAAGACTGTGGCCACTCACGGCTCCCGAGGATTGTGATCGGCAGAACGACGACTGTGCAGGGTCAGGGTTTTCAGTGTCAGCGTGCCAGACGTGCGCGAGAGGCTGAACCCGCCGGGGAGATCGATCGGCCCCTGTCCGTGCCAGTCGGTGATCAGCCGCCCGACCTCCGCGAGGTGGATCGAACCGAGTTCGGGTACGCGGCGGCCCATCAGCCACAGCCGCAGGACCCGTTGACGCAGGGCAGCGGGAAGTTCGGCCAGACCCGCGGCGGGGAGTATCTCCCCGGTCGCGTGGTGTTCGGTGCGCCATTGCTCGGCTAGCGCGTCCAGGGCGTCGAGGTCCTCGCGCAACAGGGCAGCGGTACGGGCCAGCGCGGCCGACGTACCGCCGCCGAGGACCTCGTCGAGCAGTGGCAACACCTCGCGCCGCAGGCGCACCCTGCGAAAGGCCGCGTCGTGGTTATGCGGGTCGTCCCAGATCGGCAGGCCCAAGGCCTGGCACGCCTTTAGCGTCGTCGCCCTGGGTAGGTCGAGGAAGGGACGCCAGAAGGAGTGGTGGTAGGTCTGCATCCCGGCGATCGAGCGCGGGCCAGATCCTCTGCCCAGCCCCAGAAGCACGGTCTCGGCCTGATCGTCACGGGTATGCCCTAGAGCGACGCAACCGCTGCTGGACAGCAGTCCCTCGCGTAGTGCCGCGTAACGGGCCGTTCGGGCGGCCGCCTCTGGACCGCCCTCGGTGCCAACCTCGACAGTCACGATGTGCACCGGCTCGACGCCCAGTTCGGTCAGGATCGCCGCAGTCGTCTTCGCCCGCTCAGCTGAATTCGGTTGCAGCCCATGGTCCACAGTGACGCCGCTAACCGGTCCGTATCCGTCTCTGCGGGCAACGAAGGAGACCGCGGCTGCCAGCGCCAGTGAATCCGCGCCGCCGCTGGCCGCGACCCGCACCGGCCAGTGCACCTCGCCGATACTCGTCCGCACAGCGCGGCGGATAGCCGCGACTGCGGCGGGCGGTCCGGCCATCAACGGCTCACTCGGTCGGGGTGGGATCAGCAGCGATCGGACTCAGGAAGAAAGCGCGGACCGGGGACCGTGCACGCGAGCGACCCAGACCGCCGGATCGAGCAGCTCTTCCATCGAGGGCAACGACTCCGGCCCGGCCCACACAGCATTGAAGCCGTCGACACCGACGTCGTCGACGACGCCGCTGACGAAGTGCCGACCTTGGGCGTACTGCAGCATCTTGGCCTCTAGGCCCAGCAGTCGCCGCAGGATTCGGTCCAGCGGCCCGCGTCCTTTGCGCCGTTGGTTGAACCGCTTGCGGATCGCGGCGACCGAGGGCACCACGTCTGGTCCGACCTCATCCATGACGTACTCGGCGTGGCCCTCGATCAGGCTCATCAACGCGGTCATCCGATCCAAGATCGCCCGCTGCTCGGGGTTCTTGATCAGGCCGAGCATGCCCTCTCCTGAGCCTTCGTCATCGCCTCGGGAGCCGATGGGCTTGAGCGCCGAGGCAACGGTGCGCACCACCTCGCCGAGCTGTTCGCGAATCGCCTCAGCCGAGGTGTCGGTGGCCTCGACGAAGGCGGTGATCTGGTCGCGCAGATACTCCTCCAGCCAGGGGACGGCGGTGAACTGCAGTCGGTGAGTGACCTCGTGCAGGCATACCCAGAGCCTGAAGTCGCGGGGGTCGACGCCGAGTTTCTGTTCGGTCTCGACGATGTTGGGCGCCACGAGCAGTAGCTCCCCGCCGGTGCCGAAGACCTCGTACTGGCCGAGAACCCGCGAGGCGACAAAGGAGAGCACGGCTCCGGCTTGCGCTCCGGTGACCCGCGACCCGATAGCGACAGTCAGTGCACTGGAAGGCTTTTCCTGGGACTCGACCAATCTTTGGGCCAGTGGAGTGATCAAGTTGGCCATTCCACCCACGTTGATGTCGATCCAATCAGCGCGATCGACAACACGTACGGCGGGAACGGTCATGCCCAGTGGGGTCAACCTGGTCAGCGCGCGGACATGACTCTCGGCCTCGTCGGAGAGCTCCAGCAGTTGCTCCACAGCCTGCGCTGCGTCGTCCGCGGTGACCTCGGGACCACTGCGCACAAGCCGCCGGGCAGTACGGGCGGCGAGGTCCCAGTCGACCAGAGACGGGGAGCCTGTCACGAGAGTTTCACCATGCGCCAACCGTACGCGGGGCGTGTGGGCGGCGACTCCCGACTCAGGGGACCCCTGCGACGTTGGGTTCGTTGCGGACTTCCCCTGATGAGCTCCACTGAGCCGTCATGCCCGGCATCCGCACGAAGCCAGGAGTCCAGCCACTGCATCCAGCACAGGCTCGCCGCCGATCAGCGGCCCCGGCGGCAATTGGTCGGCGATCAGCGCGAAGGCCAGCACTCGGCCATCCGCGGTGACGACATAACCCGATAGCGCGTTCACTCCGTCCAGGGTGCCGGTCTTGGCGCGCACCGAGCCTGCGCCCGCTGGCCTGCCGCCCTGATAGCGCTCGTTGAGGGTTCCGTCATAGCCGGCCACCGGTAGCCCGCTGATGATCGGGGCGAGATCGGGATTGCCGTTCGCCGCAGCTACTGCGCGCAGCAGGTCGGTGAGCAATCTCGGAGACGCGCTGTTGCTTGCCGCCAACCCGCTGCCATCGACCACCTGCAAACCCGTGGTGTCCAGCCCGCCGGCGACGACGGCCTCGGTGATCGCAGCCGCCGCGCCGGCAAAGTCCGCGCTCTGACCTTGTGCCAGCGCGACCTGTCGAGCCAGGGACTCGGCCAGGACATTGTCCGAGAGCGCCAGCATGGTTTCGACCAGTCGGGAGATCGGGGCTGACTGCACTTCGGCGAGCATCGAGGCAGCGGGCGTGGCTATTCCAGCGACCACCGGAAGGTCGGGGAGACCGAGAGCGGCCGCCAGCGCGGCACCGGCGTCGAGGTCGGGGGTAGCGCTGCGCGACCGGGACTCTGGGGTCAGTCGCCCGCCGTCGACCATCGCGGCGGTGACCGGAGCCGCATAGGTGGACGGCGCATCCCCGGTGCGCCATAGCGGAGAGATGGCCGCCCCGGTGTAGAGCGAGCTGTCGACCAGAATGCCGGTGATCGGCCCGCCCGCCTGACCGAGGACCTGGGCTGCGAGATCGGCAATCGTTGCCGCCTCCGGGTAGCTCAGCGAGGGAGCCGTACGAGACAGGGTGGTGTCCCCGCCTCCGACGAGCACGATCTGGCCGGGCTCGGATCCGGCCACGACTCGGGTGGCAAGCCGAGCCCCGGGTTCCAACGTTGTCAGCGCGGCATAGGCGGTGAGGAGCTTGGCGTTCGAGGCCGGGATCCCCGACTGATCCCCCGCGGAGTCGAACAGGATCTGCCCGTCGGCGACATCGACCACGCGACCCAACAGGCGCCCGCCCAGTCGCGGATCGGTGATCGTGGTGGCGAGCATCGAGGCCAGGACGGCGGGATCGGGGAGCACCTCGTCGCCGGCGTCGTCGGCGAGCACCGGCTCAGGAGGTGCGACGTCAGGGATGACCGGCTCGGGCAGCGCCGGGGTCGTCGGACCGGGATCGGGATCCAACACGCCGGTGGCCAGGACGGCGGTGATTCCCGCTGCGACAACGATCACCGCAGCCAGCAGGACAAGCAGCACCCGTCGCAGCCGGCTGGGGGCGGTGACCTCAGCGCGTCTGGCGGGCAACGGTTTCTCCTCCTGCTCGCCGATGCGACTGACCCCAGCCAGGATGGCGCTGGGCTCCGCCCGGGCCGCTCTGCAACATGCCGTGCATGCGACACACTAGGAGGCGTGAAATTCGACGTGACGATCGAGATCCCCAAGGGCGTGCGCAACAAGTACGAATACGACCACCGAACCGGGCGGATCAAGCTCGACCGACGCTTGTTCACCGCCACGCACTACCCATCGGATTACGGGTTCATCGAGGACACCCTCGGCCAGGATGGCGATCCCCTCGACGCCCTGGTGATCCTGGACGAGCCGACCTTCCCCGGCTGTCTGATCACCTGTCGTGCGATCGGCATGTTCCGGATGTCGGACGAGGCCGGTGGCGACGACAAGGTCCTGGCCGTGGCCGCGACCGACCCGCGGATGGAACACATGCGCGACGTCCATCACGTACCCGAGTTCGACAAGCGCGAGATCGAGCACTTCTTCCAGGTCTACAAGGACCTCGAGCCCAACAAGACCGTCGACACCGGCATCTGGGTGGGCCGCGACGAGGCCGAGTTGGAGATCCAAGCCTCCTACCAGCGGGCAAAGGACGCCGGACATCACGCCACCACCGGCGACGTCGACTCCGGCGTCACCGGCCCGGCCCGGCCCGTGCAGACCCCGCGCGCTGAGGCACCGAGAGCCGGCTGCTGATCAGGTCGACTGCACTCTCGACAGGGGAACTGGGTGTGAGTACCGAACCGTGCGTGACCAGGAACGCCGAGCGGGGATCCGCGTCGGCGAGAACACCGATCGTCTGTCTCTGGAAGATCTCCGGACCCAATTGGAGCTCGAGTTCGGCACCTCATCCGAGGAACGCACTATCGCTGGCTACGACGGCTTCGTCGTCACCGGCGTCGGAGAAGGAAAAGCGTTCACCGTGTGCGCGGTGTTCATCGACGATTTGGTGATACTCGGAGGGGTGCTCGGCGGTAACGCAGCGACCGAGTTCGTGGCGAGTGGGCTCGTGGAGCTTGCCATCGACGCCCTCTGAGGCGAGGGACACCATCCCCGACACGCGAGAACGGGGATGGTGTCCCGAGCGCGGATCAGTTCGAAGGGTGGACCTCTTCGAGCCGACCGGTCGCCACGTCGAAGACGAACCCGCGTACGGCGTCGCGGTGTGGCACGAAGGGACTCTCGGTGATCCTCTTGATCGACTTCTGCACGTCGGCAACAACATCAGGGAAGGCCTCGGCGTCCCAATCGGGTTCGCTGCCGGTGTCGGCCGCGATATCAGCCTTGAACCCGTCGTCGGTGAAGGTGAGCATCCCGCAGTCGGTGTGGTGAATCAGAATGATCTCTTTGGTGCCAAGCAGCCGCTGACTGATGGCCAATGAGCGGATCTCATCGGCAGTCACGACGCCACCGGCATTGCGGATGACGTGGGCTTCTCCGTCGTTGAGCCCCAGAAGTCCGTAGACGTCCAGCCGGGCATCCATGCAGGCCAGCACAGCTACCTGCTTGGAGGGGGGCATCGGGAGCGGACCGCTGAAGGTCGAGGCATATGCGGCGTTGTTCTCGAGCAAATCGTCGGTAACAGACACAGGTTTCTTCTCCTTGCGAGTACGGATGGGTGGACGAGGTCAGCGCAAAGTTGGCTGACAGCTCGCCCCACTGATCCGAACCAGGTCGACGTAGAGCCGCCGCACCAGGAGTTCCCCGACATCCACGCCGCAATGTCTACCACCGCGCAGCTGGTATCGACTCAGCGGCTCTGCGGCGGGCTGGTGACGGTGGCAGACTGTGAGGCGATGGCGAGCACTCCGGAGACGGTGGGCAGTGGACGGTTTCCTAGCCTGAACCGTCGTGAGTTCCTGCACGGCGCCTCAGCGGTTGCCCTGACGTTCTCGCTTCTTCCCATCCTGCCGGGCTTTGCCAGCGCCCAGATCAGCCCGCCGTTGCTCCAACTGGGAGCGCGACCGCGAGAAGATTGGGCGCAGGGTTTGGCTCCGGTAGGAGAACTACAGCAGGAACAGCCAGGTGAGGTGAAGTTCCTTCTCGTGCATCACACGGTATCGGGCAACGGATATGCCCCAGAGGACGTGTCCGGTCTGATCCGCGGCTTCTACGCAGCGCACACCGGTCCAGAAAAGGGCTGGCCGGACGTGGCATACAACTTCTTCGTCGACCGCTTCGGGACCATATGGGAAGGGCGCGCCGGGAGCCTTGCCGGTCCGGTCAAACCAGACGCCACGGGAGGCAGTCAGGGCTTCGCTCAGCTGGGGTGCTTCATCGGCGACCACCAAACCGAAGCGCCCAGTGAGCCGGCTCGCCTCGCCATGATCGCGCTGCTGGCCGCGCTGGCCGACACGTACGTGATCGAAACCGCGCCCGGCTCTATGACCTCCTTCGTCTCACGGGGATCCAACCGGTGGCCGCCCGGGGCACCGGTGGCCGCGACAACCATTGCCGGGCATCGAGACATGTCGCAGACCGTTTGCCCCGGAGATGCGGCCTACGACCTGGTCCAGAACGTCTTCCCGGCCGAGGTCACGGCACTGCGCGCCTCGAGGGCGACCCCGCCGGCAACGACATCCACACCCCCGGACACAGCGGCTCCTGGCGCCTCCCCCAAGCCGAGCGGGGCGGCGGGCACGTCCGAGCCCGCTGCGAATTCGGCTGCGGCAGGACCGGAGCAGGACGAGGGGATCTGGGGCCCGGAACTCGCCGCGGTCACCGGTGGCCTGCTCGCTGCCGGGACGGGCGGAGTCATCGCCCGCACCCTCATGAATCGCCGCGCCGCGCGTTTCGCAGAGGAAAACGGACCCCCGCCGGGCTAGTCGCTGCCGATATTCGCGAAGTGAAACCGCAGGTCAGGAGCCTGTTCCTGGTGGAGCCGCCTATCGGAATCGAACCGATGACCTGCTCATTACGAGTGAGCCGCTCTGCCGACTGAGCTAAGGCGGCGTTGTCGCCGTGCCGGAAGGCCGGCTCAGCAAGCCTACGGCACGATCGCTGGCTGTTTCGGGTGCCTAGCTGCTGTTGGGCAGGCGGAGTCGGCTCGTCATCGCCTCGAGGGCAACCCGCGGTTTGACGTTGAGGTCGATGGCCTCGCGGCAGGCAAGCACAGCCTCGAGCCGGCTGAGCGCGGCAACGGGTTCCAGGCTGCCGGCCAGCCGAGCGGTCTCGGCGCGTCGGTCTGGGTGGGCCAGTTGCGCATCGGCGACCCGCGCCCGTACGACCAGGACGTCGCGATAGCAACCGGCCAGATCCACCAAGGATCGATCCAGTGCGTCGCGGTTGAGCCGAGTCGCCCGAGATTTCTGTCGCTTCTCCAGATCCTTCATGGCTCCCGCCGCCCCCCGCGCTGCCCCCCGGCCAAGGCCCGGCCCCTGCCCTCCGGCTCCGTAGGCGAGCTGCCAATTCTCGGTTTCGGCGCTGTCCAAGACAGCAGAACGCGACTTGGCCTCTTCTTCAGCACTGAGGATGAGTTCGTCGGCCGCGGCCAAGCAGGCCGCTAGCGAGGTCAGCGAAGCCGGAATGTCGAGCACGGCCTTACGAGTCAGCCGGGTGCTCTCGTCGCGGGCCAGGTGCCTGGCTCTGCCGACGTGACCCTGCGCCGCGGCTGCGGCCCAAGCAGCCATCGCCGGATCGACTTCGTCGCGCCGTACGAGCACCTCGGCGATCGCCTCGGCTGACGGGGTGGTCAGCGACACCGCCCGACAACGCGACCGGATGGTGATCGGCACATCATCGGGGTGCAGGGATGGGGCGCAGAGCAGGAACACACCCCGAGGCGGAGGTTCTTCGATCGCCTTGAGCAGCGCATTCCCGGCACGCTCGGTGAGCCGATCGGCATCCTCGATGATGACGATCTGCCAGCGTCCGCCGGTGGGCTTGCGGCTGCCGGTGCGTACCAGTTCGCGGGTGTCGGCCACCCCGAAGGACAGACCTTCCGGCGCGACCACGGTGACGTCGGCATGCGTCCCGGCGAGCGCCGTATGGCAGGACTGGCAGTGCCCGCAGCCGCCCTGCTCACACTGCAGCGCCGCGGCGAATGCCCGGGCCGCTACCGATCGACCGGAGCCCGGCGGGCCGGTGAACAACCAGGCATGGGTCATCGATTCCGGCTCGCCAACAGCCGCGGCCAGCACCCCTACAGCCTCGGGTTGGCCGACCACATCGACCCAGACGCTCATGGCGATGCCCTGGAGTCCAGCTGCCGAGCGGCGAGCAGGGTCGTGACCCGATCGGCGATCCGCGCGGCAAGCGCCTCCCGGGACGCAGTGGCATCCAGGACCAGGTAGCGGGCAGGGTCGGCGGCGGCCATGAATAGAAACGATTGGCGTACCCGCTCGTGAAAGGCCTGCGACTCGCCCTCCAGCCGGTCCACCGCCGCTCGGCCGCGCACCCGCGCGAGGCCGACGTCCACCGGCACGTCGAGGACCACGGTCAGGTCGGGTACGAGGCCCTGGGTCGCCCACGTCGAGATGTAGGCGATCTCCTCGACCGGCTGCTCGCGACCGGCAGCCTGATAGGCAAGCGAGGAGTCGACGTATCGATCAGTGAGCACCACCTGACCCCCGGCAAGGGCCGGCGCGATGATCGTGGCGACGTGCTGGGCACGGTCCGCGGCGTAGAGCAGGGCTTCGGCCCGGTCGTCGAGGCCGCTGTTGGCCGGATCCAGCACGATCGCGCGGATCGCCTGGCCGAGCACCCCGTCGCCGGGCTCGAAGGTCGTACGTACGAGAAACCCCTTCTCGCGCAGGCCCGCTGCCAGGACCGGTACCTGCGTCGACTTGCCACAGCCCTCGCCACCCTCGAAGGCGGCGAACAACCCGCGACCTGCGACCCTCGGCGGATCGGACTGGTCGAGAGGCAGGGTCACGTCGGCCAGCGTAGGTAGGCGTCCCCGCGCGGGGCGAGTCGGTAGCCGACTTCCAAGCTGTAGGTCAGCCCGAGGTTCTTGAGCTTGCGGACATCGAGCTTGAACGGTGCCCGTTCCCGATTCATGAGCTCGGCCAGATCGGCCGCACGCAGACCCGGGTTGGCCGCGATGAGGTCGAGCGTCTGGCGCGTCCACGGCCCACTGGAGCTAGAGCGGTCGAGGCGGGCGAGCTTGCCGCGCAGCTCAGCGAATTCATCGGCGTTCAGTTCGGTCCGCGCGGCGAGTTCCTCGCGCGGATCGGCGTCGTCGGCCAGGTGAAAACTGATCTGGAAGACGGGCCAATCCGGTTGTCCGCGCAGTGCAGCGCGTACGGCATCGGCGTCGGGTTTGCCAGCCCGCAGCGCCTCGGTCTGATCGATGGACTCCGGCGCGATTGTCTGCACCTGGTCGATGGCGATCCGGCCAGCGTTCGTCCGGTGGGTGCGGCCCGCGTAGACGAGCTGGGTGCGCCAGCGCCGGTGGACCAGCCGGATCTCGCCGGAGAGCACACCTGGGCGCTCGTCGGCTCCAAACAACACGGACTGACGCTATCTGCCGGCCCCGACGCGATCGTTGGGGCGACCTCCGCGTGCCCGGCCTAGTGGAGCGTGAAGTGGGGGTTGAAGATCAGGCCGAGGACCGCTCCCTGTGGCGTGCGCACGGTCGCGGTCACGATGCCGCCGCCGACCTCGCTCGGCGGGGTGTGCTCGACCGCCCCGGCAGCCACTGCGGTCCGCACTGCCTCTGCGACATCGTCGACGCCCCAGTAGGTCAACGCGCCGTCACCTGACGCGTCGGGGAGCAGTCCCAATTCGTAACCGCCGATTTCGTAGCCGACGTAGAACGGCTCGTCGAAATACGGCTCGACACCGAGCACGCCGGTCCACCACGCCTTGGCAGCGTCGAGATCAGGCGAGGGGTAGATGACCGTACGCAGGCCGTGCAGGGACAGAGGCATACCGGCAGTCAAGCAACGCGGTCTGACAGGGACCACACTGGCGTGCTGCCTTCGTCCTGAGACACTGAGCTATGCCAGGTCCGGAGCGCACCGATCCGAACGACGATCCGAGCGACACCTGGGACGCACGAACATACGAGCGGTTCACCGACGAGCGGTCCCGACCGTTCTTCGACCTGTTGGCGCGAGTGGGGGCGAGCGACCCAGAGCACATCGTCGACCTGGGATGCGGGACCGGCTCGGGCCTGATGGACATGGCCAGGCGCTGGCCGACCGCGCATCTCGTGGGTGTGGACTCCTCAACCGACATGCTCGCAGCTGCTCGCACCGAGCTCGGCCCGCGAGCGGCAGTCACCCTGATTCAGGCCGAGGCGCAAACCTGGACGCCCACGGATCCAGTCGACGTCCTGGTGAGCAATGCCCTGCTGCAGTGGATCCCGGAGCACGGCGAGCTGCTGTCCCGGATGGCCGGATGGCTGGCTCCCGAAGGATGGCTCGCGATCCAAGTGCCCGGAAACTTCGGCGCCCTCTCGCACACGCTCCTACGCCAGCTCGCCGACAGTCCACAGTGGAGAGCAAGGCTCGATGGAGTGTTGCGCGGACCGGAGTCGGTCCTTGAACCGGTCGATTATTTCCAGCTCCTCACCGGCGCCGGCTTGACCGTGGACGCCTGGGAGACCACGTATCTGCATGTCTTGACCGGGCCGGACCCGGTACTCCGATGGACCAGCGGTACGGCCTTGCGGCCCGTGCTTGCCGTGCTCGATTCCGCCGACGCGGAGACGTTCAGCGCCGAGTACGCCCAACTGCTCCGGGCCGCCTATCCCGCGGACAAGGATGGCCATGTGCTGTTCCCGTTCCGGCGGATCTTCGCCGTGGGACGTCGTGAGGCTGAGCGCTCCGACGACGAGAGCTGACTAGCCGGGTAGGTGGCCGGTGGGTCTCTGCTACGCGAAACCCGCCTCTGGCTACTTGCCGGTGCGCTCCCGGTGCTTGCACCCCGGCCAGCAGCAGGGCCGTCGCTGGCCGTCGGCCAGCTCCTCCTGGGTGCGACGAATGCGGCGCTCTCGGGTCTTGTCCTGCTTGGCATCCTCGACCCAGCAGATGAACTCGTTGCGGCCCAGGGCAGTGATGTCCTTCCACGCAGCGAGCGCCGTGGTGTTGGTGATCAGCGCCTTGCGCAGGTCTGCGGGCAGCTTGTGCACCACCCCGCCGGGCAATCGCTGGCTGCTCACCGGGCCACGTTAGCGGGCGCGAGGTGAGCCGGCGTCACTTCCGTTTGCGACTCTGTACGAGCGCCGCGCGCGGGCTAGCTCGCGGACTTTGCGGCGGCTTTCTTCGGGGCCGCCTTCTTGGCAGTTGCCTTCTTCGCCGTCGACTTCTTGGCGGTCGACTTCTTGGCCGTCGACTTCTTAGCCGCCCGTTTGGCAGTCTTCTTCGGCGCTGGCCCGCGAGCCCGACGGTCGGCCAACAGCTCGATGGCGCGAGCATCGGTCAGGGTCTCGACATCATCGCCCTTGCGCAGGCTCGCGTTGGTCTCACCGTCGGTGACGTACGGCCCGAACCGGCCGTCCTTGACCAACATCGGCTTTCCGGACCCAGGATCCTCGCCGAGCTCCTTCAGCGGCGGGGCAGCCGCACCCCTACGACCCCGCAGCTTCGGCTGGGCGAACAGCGCCCGGGCCTCGTCCAGGGTGACCGTGAACAGCTTCTCCTCGGCATCCAGGGAGCGCGAGTCGGTGCCCTTTGCCAGATATGGCCCGTACCGGCCGTTGCGCGCCTCGACCTTCTCCCCGTCGAGCTCGCCGATGTCGCGCGGCAGGGTCAACAGCTGCTGGGCCTGCTCGAGGGTCACCGTCTCCGGTGTCATCGAGGCGAACAGGCTCGCTGTGGGCGGCTTCTCCGTCGATCCCTCGGGCATCGCCATGGTGACGTACGGCCCGTACCTGCCCGCCTTGACCAGGATCGCGTTGCCGGTCACCGGATCGGCACCCAGCGCGCGGTCGCTGCTGGGCGCGGACAGTAGCTCGGCCACGCGCTCCTGGGTCAGGTCATCGGGGGCCAGCTGGTCGGGCAGGCTCGCCCGCTCGCCGTCATCTCCGCCGGCCTGCAGGTACGGGCCGTAGCGCCCGACCCGTACGACGACCGGTTTTCCTTCGTAGGTGGCACTGAGCGGGATGGAGTTGACGCCGCGTGCATCGATGTCACCGAGCCGCTCGGAGACCAGCTTCTTCAGGCCGCCGGCCTTCGCGATGCCGCCTTCCTGGCCGCTGTCACTGCCGAAATAGAACCGGGTGAGCCAGTCCACCCCGCGCCGTCCGCCGGTCGCGATCTCGTCGAGGTCCTCCTCCACCGACGCGGTGAAGTCGTAGTCCACCAGCCGGGTGAAGTGCAGTTCGAGCAGCCCGACGACCGCGAAGGCGACGAAGGACGGCACGAGGGCAGCGCCCTTCTTCCAGACGTACCCGCGGTCCTGGATCGTCTGCATGATCGAGGCGTAGGTCGATGGGCGGCCGATGCCCATCTCCTCCATGGCGCCGACCAGGCTGGGTTCGGTGTAACGCGCCGGCGGCGACGTGGAGTGGCCCTTGGGCTCCAGCTCCCGCGCGGTCAACTCCTGCCCGCGGGTCAGGGCTGGCAGTCGCCGCTCGCTGTCCTCCCCCTCTGCCGTCTCGTCGTCGGAGCTCTCGACGTAGGCGCGCAGGAACCCGGGGAAGGTGATCGTCTTGCCGGTGGCCGAGAACTCCGCGACCTCGCCGGTGCTCGACGTGCCGGCCAGCCGCACGGACAGGCTGGTCCCGACCGCATCGGCCATCTGGGAGGCAACGGTGCGCTTCCAGATCAGCTCGTAGAGCCGGAACTCGTCGCTGGACAGTTGAGACGCGAGCTGGCCCGGCGTACGGAACGAATCCCCGGAGGGCCGAATCGCCTCGTGCGCCTCCTGGGCGTTCTTGACCTTGCGGGTGTAGCGCCGTGGCTCGGCCGGGACGTAGGCATCGCCGTACAACTCGCGGGCCTGTTTGCGTGCCGCGGACAGGGCCGTCTCGGAAAGCGTGGTCGAGTCGGTCCGCATGTAGGTGATGTGGCCGTTCTCGTAGAGCCGTTGCGCGACCCGCATGACTGTGGCTGACGACCAGCGCAGCTTGCGGCCGGCCTCCATCTGCAGGGTTGAGGTCATGAACGGGGGGTACGGGCGGCGGCGGTAGGGCTTCTCGTCGGTACGGGTGACCGCGAAGTCCGCGCCCTCGAGGCGGGCGACCAGTCCCCGGGCCCCGGACTCGTCGAGGTGCACGACATCGCTCTTGGCGCGGCCGGTGGTGGCCTCGAAGTCGCGTCCGGTGGCGACCCGGCTGTCGTCGAGCAGGGCCAGGGTCGCCCTGAAGGAGGCGGGCTCGCCGGCGTCGGCGGAGCTCGCCGCGGCCTTGACCGCGAAGTCCCCCTCGATGCCCCAGTAGTCAGCGGCCACGAAGCGCATCCGCTCGCGTTCGCGCTCGACCACGATCCGGGTCGCCACCGACTGCACCCGGCCGGCCGAGAGTTTCGGCATGACCTTCTTCCACAGGACCGGCGAGACCTCGTAGCCGTAGAGCCGGTCGAGGATCCGGCGGGTCTCCTGGGCGTCGACCAGGTTGTTGTCCAACTCGCGTGGGTTGGCAATCGCGGTGAGGATCGCCTCGCGGGTCACTTCGTGGAAGACCATCCGGCGCACCGGGACCGTGGGCTTGAGCGTCTCGATGAGGTGCCAGGCGATGGCCTCGCCTTCGCGGTCCTCGTCCGTTGCGAGATAGAGCTCGCTGGCGTCCTTGACCAGCGCCTTGAGCCGGCTCACCTGCTTCTTGCGGTCGGGGCTGACCACGTACAGCGGCTCGAACCCGTTGTCGACATCTACCCCCAGCCGCGCCCAGGGCTGACCCTTGTAGGCCGGGGGGACGTCGGCGGCATTTCGTGGCAGGTCGCGGATGTGCCCGACGCTGGCCTCGACGATGTAGTCGCCGCCGAGATAGCCCGAGATCGTCTTGGCCTTCGAGCCGGATTCGACGATGACGAGCGGTCTGCCGGATCCCTTGGCCGGCTGCGCGACGCTCTTGGACTTCGGTGGCACGGAACTCCTGACAATTTTTCCCAATGAGACTCGTCTCGCGACCCGAGGAGTCTTCCCTCTCGCGGCACACGGTAAGCCAGAGCCTGCTGAAGTATGCGTAGGCCCCTTTCCGCGGCCGGTCGTTGCGCTATTCCCCGAGCAGAAGCTCGAGCTCTGTCACGACCTGCTCCGGGATGTCCCTCGGGATGTCGTGGTCGGCGGTGGACTCGACCAGCCTGCCCTGGGGAATGCCGTCCATGAACGCACGCAAGCCCGCTTCATAAGCGCCGGCGGGCCACTCCGGTGGCCCTTCCTGCAATGTCCCCCACATGTAGGTGATGGGCACATCGGGCAACCGTGGGAGCAGCGCAGCTGTCTGGGCGTAGGCCTCGTAGGCGTCAACGAGTTCCGGATTGTCGTTGATGTCCCGGCGGAGGGTTTCGAGCTGATCCGGCGGTAGGTATTGCGCGTCGAGGTCGGCCTCCAGTGGCAGCGAGGTGTCGGCGAGCAGGAGGGCCGAGACGTCGTCTGGATAGGTCGCGGCGTACATCATCGCGATCAGCCCACCGAATGAATGCGCGGCCAGCACGAAGGGTGGGCTCAGCCCGGCAGCGGCAGCGAAGTCGTGCAACTCAGCGACGCTGTCCGTGGCCTGATGACGCTCGTCGGCATGTTCGCTGTCCCCCGCGTTCACCCGGTCGAACCGACACGAGTGCACCCCGGTCAGCCGTGCCGTGGCCGCCCAGTCCACAGCGGCCCCGCCCAGGCCGTGCAGGAAGATCACCGTCGGCGAACCCTGACCAACACAGTCGTAGGCCAACTCGTGTCCCTGGACGGTCACATATCCGCTGGCCGCCGCGGACTCAGCTGGTTCGGAGGTTGCTCCAGAGCCGCTCGACGCGGACCCGCCACAGGCTGCGAGCAGGGCCAGGGCCAGTCCGAACACGAGTGACGCGCAGGACGCCGAACTCCGCCGGCGATCACGTTGGCTCTGCATGACACCGACGCTAGGCCGGCCGGCCGGACCAGAGCAGGGTGTGGGCATGCGTTCTATCGGTGTAGCAAGCCTCAGCGCTTGTCAGGTCGTCGGCCAAGCATCCTGCGGAGTGGCCGCCGGGACTGGGCCGGCCAGCTCGCACAGCCGCCGCGTGCGCCGTTGGCCGACGATCCGGAAGGCTGGGCCCCCGGCCCGCGGGCCCAGCAACGTGCCTGCCACACCCGCCTCAGCCAGTGCGGTGCCCGCCGGTGCCCAACACGCCTCGTCGCTGCGGCCCAGGCCCAGCAGGTACCCGATCGGGTCGCTACGCCCGGTCGCCACCGCCCACAGCCGTACCCGAGCCGGGGTGAGTTGCCACCGTGCAGGTGTCAACTTGGACGATCCCCGCGACCAGCGGGCGACCAGCGGCATCAAGCTGCGGTGAAACGGCGTACGGACGGAGAACTGCGCGTCGAAGGTTTTGACCTGCTCACCGGCCAGACCACGGACGTCGAAGGCCTCGCGAATCGTGTTGGCCCGCCACGGCTCGGTGACCACGATGGACAGCCGCGCCTCGGCGCCGCGCTGGACCAGCGCAGCACCAGCGACCAGCAACCCCTCAAGGTCGGCGATCTCGAGGTCAGCCGCCTCGTTGTCGAAGAGGGCCAACTGCTCGTGCACGCCCTCACCCTTCCGTGCCGAGTGTGCAGTGCCTAAGGGGGCGCGCTTGGGAATTGCGCAGGGACATCAGCCAGGCCGGCAGTCTTCAGCTCACCGGCGTCGGTACAGCTGGACCGCGCCGGCCGCGCCTAGGCCCGGTACGGCGCTGGGGGCGGGCTGTCCTGGTCCACATCGAGGACTGTCGGGTCCGCACCCATGACGACCGAGCGTCGCTTACTGATGACGACGGCGACCACGACGATCAGGACTGCGCTCAACGCGATGCCGAGCCGCAACCCGTCATTGGCTTCTTCACCCAGGGACAGGCTGACGACGGCCGGCGCGATGAGCAGTGCGACGAGGTTCATCACCTTGATCAGCGGGTTGATGGCCGGGCCGGCGGTGTCCTTGAACGGGTCACCGACGGTGTCGCCGATGACCGTGGCCGCGTGGGCTTCGCTGCCCTTGCCGCCATAGGCGCCGTCCTCGACCATCTTCTTCGCGTTGTCCCAGGCTCCACCGGAGTTGGCCAGGAAGACCGCCATCAGGGTGCCCGCCGCGATGGCTCCGACGAGGTAGGCCGCCAGCGGGCCGAAGCCCAGCCCGAACCCGACGGCAACCGGGGCCAGCACTGCCAGCAGACCGGGGGTGGCCAGTTCGCGCAGGGAGTCCTTGGTGCAGATGTCGACGACGCGGCTGTAGTCCGGGCGCTCGGTGTAATCCATGATCCCGGGCCGGGTACGGAACTGCTCGCGGACCTCAAACACGACCCGGCCGGCCGCACGGGACACCGCGCTGATCGCCAGGCCGGAGAAGAAGAACACCACCGCCGCGCCGAGAATGGCGCCGACAATGTTGTTGGGACTGACCAACTGCAATCCGTTGATCGCTTCTGCCGCGTCGGCCCCGGCGATCTCGAGCGAGTCGAGAATGCTCGCGTAGTACGAGCCGAACAGCGCCGTAGCAGCAAGGACTGCGGTGGCGATCGCGATGCCCTTGGTGATCGCCTTGGTGGTGTTGCCGACCGCGTCGAGGTCGGTCAGCACGCGGGAGCCGTTCTCGTCGATGTCGCCGGACATCTCGGCGATGCCCTGGGCGTTGTCGCTGACCGGGCCGAAGGTGTCCATGGAGACGATGACACCGGCGGTGGTGAGCAGACCGCAGCCGGCCAGCGCAACGGCGTAGAGGGCGATGCCGCCGCCGATCAGGAACGCGCCGTACACCGCGGCGCCGATCAGGATGGCGGAGTAGACAGCCGACTCGAGGCCGACCGAGATCCCGGACAGGATCACCGTCGCTGCGCCGGTCTGCGAGGAGCGACCGATGTCCTGGACGGGCTTTCGGCTGGTTTCGGTGAAGTAGCCGGTGAGCAGCTGGATGGCCGCGGCGAGCACGATCCCGATGAGGACGGCGACGAAGCCGATCACGGCGGGGCTGCCGCCTTCATCGATACCGACCGCCGCGAAGTTGTCGGGCAGCAGGACGAACGAGGCCACCGCGACGAGGACGAGCGAGACCGCGGCGGAGATGAAGAAGCCGCGGTTGATCGTGGTCAGGCCGTTCTTGTCGGTGTCCCGCGGGTTGGAAGCCAGGATGCCGACGACCGAGGCGACGACGCCGATCGCGGCCACCACGAGGGGAAAGATCATGCCGTCGCCCCCGAGGAAGGCCTGACCGAGGATCAGGGCGGCGACCAGGGTCACTGCGTAGGACTCGAACAGGTCGGCGGCCATGCCCGCGCAGTCACCGACGTTGTCACCGACGTTGTCGGCGATCGTGGCGGCGTTGCGTGGGTCGTCTTCGGGGATACCCGCCTCGACCTTGCCGACCAGGTCCGCGCCGACGTCGGCGGCCTTGGTGAAGATGCCACCGCCGACACGCATGAACATAGCCAGCAGGGCGCCGCCGAAGCCGAAGCCCTCCAGGACGATGGGTGCGGTCTCGTTGAATATCAACAGCGCCAGCGCGGCGCCAAGCAGACCCAGGCCGATGGTGATCATTCCGCAGACACCACCGGTGCGGAACGCGATCCGGAAGGCCGGCTTGAAACCTGCCTCACGTGCAGCGGCTGCCATCCGGACGTTGCCCCGGGTGGCAAGCGTCATGCCGATGAAACCGACAGCCGCCGAGAAGCTAGCGCCAAGGAGGAAGAAGACCGCGCGTCCGATCCGCGTGGCGGTGCCGCCATCTGTGACCGGAAGCAGGAACAGGACGATGAAGACAACCACCGCGAAGACCGACAGGGTCTTGAACTGCCGCTTCAGATAGGCGGCAGCACCCTCTTGGACCGCCTTGGCGATCTCCTGCATCTTGGGCGTTCCCTGGCCTGCTGCCATCACCTCGCGCACGAGGAATGCCGCGAAGGCCAGCGCTCCGAGCGCTACCAGCAAGATGATCGTGACAAGGGCGTAGTCGCCCCCGGAGATGGATGACTCCACCGGCATTTCTTCCTCCTGCTGACACGAGCGGCACGTCGCGGCGCGTGACGCGCTCGAGAGATGGCTGTGGCCGACCCCGGACGATCCGGGCCGAACGTCGCCGGGAGTCTATGGGAACGCACGTTCACGTCGTGGAACGGGTTAGTCACAGCCACCTGTCAGAGTGGGGATCGTGGCACGTGACACCGGCGCGCAGGCGCGTGTGAGTTCGAGCGTGCGATGAGCCAGCTCCGGTTGGACCGGCTCGTTCGCGGGTGTGACCCGACTCCGCTGACCCACGTCGCCGAGCTGGCCCCACGACCGGCACAGCTGGGTTCGTGGCCCGACTGGACGCCCGACCTGGTCCGCGAACGCATGGCCGAGCGGGGAATCTCGGCGCCCTGGCTGCACCAGGTGACCGCCGCCGAACTCGCTCACTCCGGAGCACACGTGGTGGTCTCCACCGGTACGGCGTCGGGCAAGTCGCTGGCCTATCAACTACCCGCGCTGGCCGCTCTGGAGTCCGATCGCCGCGCCCGAGTGCTCTACCTGGCGCCCACAAAGGCGCTGGCCCATGACCAGCTCGCCGCGTTGGCCGCCTTGGCCGGCCCGATGGTACGACCAGCTGCTTATGACGGTGACACCCCCAGCGACGAGCGGGACTGGATACGCCAGCACAGCCGGTGGATCGTCACCAATCCGGACATGATCAGCCGTGGGATCCTCCCCCGGCACCCGCGCTGGTCGGGAATGCTGCGAAATCTCAGCTTTGTCGTTGTCGACGAGTGCCATGCCTATCGGGGCCTGTTCGGCGCACATGTCGGCAACCTGCTGCGTCGGTTACGCCGGATCTGTGCCCGCTACGGCGCGGAGCCGACGTTCGTACTGGCCTCTGCCACGGTGGCCGATCCGGAGGCATCGGCTATCCGGTTGACCGGGCTTTCTGCCAGCGCGGTCACCGAGGACGGGTCGCCGCGGGCGGCCAACACCTTCGCGCTGTGGGAGCCCCCCTGGGAGGACGGCAACAACGGGATGACCCGCCGGTCGGCCAGTTCCGAGACGGCTCGAATCCTGTCGGATCTGGTGTGCGACGGCGCTCGTACGGTCGCGTTCGTACGCTCTCGCCGGGGCGCTGAAGGCGTTGCGGCGCAAGCTAAACGGAGGGTTGCCGAGGTCGATCCGGTGTTGTCCAAGCGGGTCGCGGCCTATCGAGGCGGCTACCTCCCCGAAGAGCGACGTGAACTCGAACGGCAGCTCGACTCCGGTGAACTGCTCGGCGTCGCATCGACGAATGCACTCGAACTCGGCATCGACATCAGCGGATTGGACGCGGTCGTGCTGTCCGGCTTCCCCGGCACGCTTGCCTCGTTGTGGCAGCAGGCCGGGCGGGCCGGGCGGGCGGGCCAGGAGTCCTTGGCGGTTTTCGTCGCCGCGGACGATCCGCTCGACCACTACCTGGCTCACAACCCTGCGGCGATATTCGGGCGCCCGGTCGAGGCGAGCGTTTTCGATCCCACTAACCCCTATGTCCTGGCCCCGCACCTACGGATGGCCGCCTCCGAATACCCGCTGACCGAGCCCGACCTCGAACTCTTCGGCGGACAGGCTGCCCGCCAAGCTGTGGACACCTTGGTGGCCGAGGGCGACCTGCGCGTGCGACCTGGCGGCTGGTACTGGACGCACCGGCACCGGCCAGAGGTCGACCTGCGCTCGAGCGGGGACAGCCCGGTGACGATCGTCGAGGTGGC
>Ga0190275_10000896_pt1 | contig 23479 bp, 22 predicted proteins | sample Popmic550T_FD_133745 | JGI IMG/M metagenome (GOLD analysis project Ga0190275, IMG submission 133745) | Populus adjacent soil microbial communities from riparian zone of Yellowstone River, Montana, USA - 550 T | ecosystem: Environmental > Terrestrial > Soil > Riparian zone > Trees stand | place...
ATTTTCTTCGGGTCGACGGCGCCGGTCAGCTCGAGGATGCGGTCGGCTAGCGTCGACTTGCCATGGTCGATGTGGGCGATGATGCTGAAGTTGCGAATGTGGTCCATGGGGCGGGGCGGAGTATGAGGGACGAAGGGCTCCGGCGGGCGGGTCCTGTCACGGCAGGGGACCCACCACCCCCGAGGACACCTCGGGGGTGGTCCCCCCTACCGTGCCACCCGCCCGAGGTGCGGATTACCTACACGCCGAGGGGCGGATCTGCTCAGGTAGCTCGAACACGACCGACGGGGGCTTCCTGAGGATTGACTTGGCTCCGGTGGCCGCGGTCCACTTGGCCGTGGGTGGGTAGGGAGGCTTGCCGGGTTCGGTGCGGTCGCGGGTGGCTATTGCGTAGTCGTAGTCGCCTTCGCTCAGGAGCTCGAGGTACTTCTGGCAGGTGGTGGGGGCTTCGAAGCCTCCGTGGGGTTGCTCGCTGCCCAGGTACTGGACGTGGTTGGAGAGGTCGGTGCCGAAGAGGGGGTACTGGCGGGTGCTGGTGGTGGCGATGCGGGCGTCGGAGACGTCGCGGGCCCAGGCGAAAGCGGCGTTGAGGCCCGGCGCGGTGAAGGTCGGGTCCTTGTAGCGGTCCTGCAGATAGTGCCGCTGGACTGGATAGCCGACCCCGATCGCCAACACGAGGGCCGCAGCACCACCCGCAATGGCCCATTTGCCGCCCCCTCCCGGGGTGTGGTTGAGCTTCTTCCCGCTATCCGGGCCAAAGCTCAACCACACCCTGCGAACCTGCGGCGCGGTTGGGAGCAGGGCGAGACCGAGGACGAGCGCAGGGGCTAGGTAGCGGAGGCCGGACTCGAAGCCTCGTGGCATGCCGTCGGGGCCCGAGGCCGAGGTCGGCGCGACCAGCCAGGCCAGAGCCGTGGCAAGACCGACGAGCCCTGCCAGCCCAAGCGCCCAGTCGCGGGGTTCTATTATCGCCTCTGAGGTGACAAAGGAACCACGGAACGAGAGGCAGGCAAGGATCAGACCTGCGAGCGCGACAGCCAGGAGCAAAGGCCAGAGGAACCAGAGGCCCTCTCGCAGGCCCGGGAGGAACCAGTCCGCCCAGACGGCGCCGTCGGTGAGGTAGCCGAGGACCGAGTGGGCTTCGCGGCCGCCGAGGGCCTGCTCGGGGGCCGGCAGGTCGATCGGGCCGAGGTGCTGGATCCACGGCAGCGGGTTGCCGCTGTGGAGGAGGTTGCGCAGGTACCAGTAACCGCCGCCGGCCAGACCCGCGAGGGCCGCCCAGGTGAAGACCCGCCTCCTCTCCCCCCTCGAGGCGATCACCGCCAGTCCGATAACCAGGACCGCTGCCGGCAGCAGGAAGTTCAGCTTCGTTCCCGCCGCCAAACCCGCCGCGAGGCCGACGACCACGGCGGTTCGCTTGTCTCGCTCCCCGTTCAGCGCAATCCCCACGGCCGCCAGCAGGAAGAAGATCCCGACGATGTCGTTCCTTGCCTCGCCAGCCTGGTCTGCGAGTGCAGGAACGCTCAGGGCGATGGCCCCAAGCGCCAAGGACCACGGCGCGACCTTGTACGGCCGGCCGATGCACCAGCAGGCGGCGAGACAGCCGACGAACCAGCCGAGATTCAGCAGCGGCGAGAAGATGTCGCGCCCGAACGCCAGCATCCCCGCGGCGTGGAAGATTTCGGCGTTCGCCGGGTAGAACCAGGCGAGGAATTGCGGGGCGATGAAGTGCAGGTCCCAGGTGTTGCCCGTCTGGAAGAACCCCGCCGCGAACGGCCCGTGATACCAGGTGCTGTCGAACCCGGTCATCCCCGTCGACAGGCGCGTCTTCGTCTCCAGGGCGAAGTGGATCGATGCGATGACCGCAACCAGAAGTGCCGCCAGAGTCGCTCCTCGCGCGGGTGGCGTCGTAGAGGGGACCACCCCCGAGGTGTCCTCGGGGGTGGTGGGTCCCCTACGGCGACAGGACCCGCGCGCCACAACGGCCAGAGCCGCGACGAGAAGCAGATATGGCACCGGCTCCAGCCAGCCAAACGTCCCAAGCAGCTCCGCAGACCAGACCAGGAAGGCGAGAGCGATGACCGCAGTCGCAAGGTGCGCCGGCGCCCCCTGAAACCGCGGCAGCAACCAGGCCCGCACTGCCGCCCCGCCCAGCCAGGCGAAGCCGCCGAGCAGAAGGATCTCGACGATCCCCAGCAAGTAGCGCCCCGGCCCGAGCATGCGGCGCTAGCGACCCCGTTGCCCGGGCAGGAGGCGGCTCATCTGCTCGAGCTCGGCGAGCTGGAGCAGCTTGGCGATCGCCACGTAGACGATCCCGCCGGCTCCGAGCGCAAGGCCCAGCGAGAGGATCTGCCCGCCCAGGCCGCGGCCCAGCATCTCGTCGAGGACGTCCCAGACGATCCAGCTGACCGCGGCGAGCCCGGCCGCAGCGATCGTGATCCTGATCGCGGCCGAGATCAGTGGCCCCATCTCCAGCCCGCTGAGGAGGCGGCGCAGGATCACCCCCTGGGCGATGACGCTGGCGATGGTCGCGATCGCCGTCGAGGCGACGATCCCGCCGACTCCGAGGCCGTAGAGCGCCCAGGCCGCGCCCGCGGTGAGGATGAGGTTGCCGGCGGCGATCCAGGTCGGAATCCAAGGGCGTTGCAGGCCGAAGAAGGTCCGAGTCATCAACAGGAAGAGCCCGTTGGCCGGCAGCGAGAAGGCGAACCAGAAGAGGGCCGTCGCGACCACCTCGGTTTCGCCGGCGCCGAATTCCCCCCGCTGGTAGACCAGCCGGATCATCGGCTCGGAAAGAACGAGGATCGCCGCCGCCGCCGGCACCAGGACGAAGAGGATCTGCCGCATGCCGTTCGCCATCGTCGTCCGCAGGTTGTCCATTTCGCCCGCGTTGGCGAAGCGCGCCAGGGTCGGGAAGAGCACGGTGGCGATGGCGACGGAGAAGATCCCCTGCGGCAGCTGGTAGATGCGGAAGGCTTTGTCGATCGCCGCCGGCGCCTGCTCGGAGACGAAGCTGCCGAAGAAGCTGTTGATCACCAGGTTGAAATTGATCAGGCCGAGACTGATCGTCACCGGCAGCATCAGCACCAGCACCCGCCGTACCCCGGGGTGGCGCCAGTCGAAGCTGAAGCTGAACCGGTAGGGCGTGTTGCGCAGATCCCAGGTCGGGATCAGCAGCTGGATCAAGGTGCCGACGAGGACGCCGATCGCGTAGGCGTAGATCCGGTCCTGCCCCTCGAACATCGGCTCCAGCACGACCAGGACGGCGATGATCGAGAGGTTCCAAAATAGTGGCGAGATCGCGAAGGCACCGAAGCGGTCGTAGCTGTTGAGGATGCCGACGACGATGCCGCTCGCCCCGAGCAGGATCAGGATCGGGAAGAGGATCTGGGAGAGGGTGACGGTGAGGTCGACGATCTCCCCCTCGAACCCCGGCACGAACAGCGGCATGATCACCGGCGCCAAGAGGACGAACAGCGCCGTGATCGCCCCCAGCACCATCGTCACCAGCAGCAGCATCGTCGAGGCCAGCCGGAAGGCCTCTTTGTAGTCCTTCTTGCCGAGCAGTTCGGTGAAGATCGGAACGAAGGCCGGCTGCAGCGCCGCGTCAGCGAACAGGGCGCGGATCAGGTTCGGAACCTGGAAGGCGATCGTGAAAGCCGACATCGGGCCGCTGACCCCGTAGTAGCCGGCGGCGACGACCTCGCGCCCGAGCCCGGCAACGCGCGAGGCAGCGGTCGCAATCGAGAAGAAGGCGGTGGAGCGGGCGATCCGCCCGGGCCGTGGCTTGCGGGTGACTTCCTCCCCCGGTTCGAATGCCTCCGCCTCCCAGACGGCGGCGTCCTCGTTGATCGGCCGCTCGTCCGGATTCGGGGTGTCAGGTGCCCTGGGCGTCTCCAATCTGATCTCAGTCGCTATAGTCGGCGGCCGCCCGGAGCCGGCACGGCGCCTGCTCGGGTAACTGACATGGCCAACATAGCCTCACAGAAGAAGCGGATACTGCGCAGCGAGCGTGAGCGGACCGAGAATCGGTTGCTCACGAGCACTGTGAAGACGCACTTTCGCCGCCTCGAAAGCGCGGTTGAGTCCGGCGATGCCGAGACGATCGCCTCCGAGCAGCGCGATCTGACCTCGAAGATCGACAAGGCCGTGCAGAAGGGCGCCATGCACAAGAACACGGGCGCCCGCAAGAAGGCCAAAGCCGCACGGCTCGCCTCCCGCACCGCCTCCGCCTCTTAATCAGGCCGCGCCCGCAGCTGCACGCTTGAGTGCGATGGTCAACGCCAGCTCGTCGCCGTAGTCGGCGCCGCCGCGGCACCAGAGCTCGAGGTCGGCCAGGGTCTCGGTTGCCGCCCGCAGGCTGGCGAGATTGGTGTCACCGAGGCGGCGGACGAGCTGCTTCGCCGCATAGGGGTGCATCTTCAGTGACGACTCGACCTGCGCCGCCGGAATCCCCTCCTCCAGCTGGGCGGCGGCCGTGCAGGCGCCTCGCAGCCGCGAAGCGAGGCCGTAGATCAGCCCGGTGACGTTCTCACCCTGGGTGATCAGGCGCTCGCCGATCCGCAAGGCCGTAGCGGCGTCGCCCTCGATCAGAGCGTCAGAGAGCGACCAGACCGCCATCTCGGAGGTGTCGGCGATCATCTCCTCGAGGTCGGCGACCTGAACCTCGCCACCCTCCCCCGCCCACAGCGCCAAACGCTCGAGCTCGGTTTGGAGGCGGACCGGGTTGGCACCCATCCGTTCAACCAGCAGGCGCGCCGCCGCGGGGTCGAGCCGGAAGCCGAGCCGCTGTGCGTCGCCGACGAGGACGCGCGGCATGTCCCGCGCCTTCGGCGCCTCGAACTGGTGCACCTCCCCCGCCGCCGCCTTCACGGCTTTGAGCAGCTTCGCCGGCGGTTTGCCGCGGCAGATGAGGACGAGGGTGAGGTCTGGCGGCAACTCCCCAAGCGCGCCGATGACCGGTTCGAGCTGACGGTCGCGCCAGCGCTCGATCCCGTCCGCGAGCAGGTAGCGGCGCGACTCCATCAGGGACATCGCCGGGATCGAAGCGAGCAGCGCCTCGTGGTCGGGCATGCCCCTCCCCTCTCCTGGCTCGAAGACCTCCAGAGCAGCCGCGCCCCCCTCGCGCTCCGCCCGCGCCCGCAGGCGCGCCCGGGTCGCATCGATTTTCGCCCCGTCACTTCCCGCGATCAGGTACAGCGGCTTCATTGCCTCGGCCATGGGACCGAGTCTAGGAGGGATGTCCGCAATTCGATTCGATCATCCGTCAACGCGGATCGAACCTGGGTCGACTTCGATCGCGATCGTGCCGCTGGAGTCGGTACGCAGGGTCGGGATCCCGTGCCGCTCGAGCGTCGCCAAGGTCTCCGCAGTGGGATGGCCGTAGGAGTTTTCCTCGCCGACGGAGATCACCGCCATCCCCGGCCTGGTCCTCTCCAAGAGCGCGGCGAGCCCGGCGTCTTCGCTGCCGTGGTGGGCGACCTTGAGGACGTCGAGCGGTGCCGGGTCGAGCGGGACTGCCTCGGCCTCCGCGTCGGCGGCGAGCAGCATCGTGAAGTCCCGCCAGCGGGCTTCCATTACCAGGGACAGGCGGTTGGGGTCCGCGCCCCGCGAAACTTCTCCGAGCAGCTGTGAAGGGGGCCAGATAACCCGCAGGCGCAGACCCCCGGAGCGCAACTCGCGCCCGGCGGCAACCCGCACCGGCTCCACGCCGGCGGCTTCCCCTGCCGCAATCAGATCTCGGCCCAGGCGCGCGAACAGCAGGCGGCGGACCGGGATCGCGCCGAGCAGCTCTTCGATTCCGCCCGCGTGGTCGGATTGGTCATGGGTGACGATCGCCGCGCCGAGGCCGGCAACGCCGGCGTCCTCGAGCTTCCTGACGAGGCCGGCGCCGGGCGGACCGCCGTCGACGAGCACAGCCGGGGCCTCGGCGGGCTGGAGGAGGATGGCGTCGCCCTGACCGACGTCAAAGACCGTCACCCGCAGCCCCGGTGGTGGCCCCTCCGGCGCTCCGCCCCAGTCCGGCAGCGGCAGCAAGCACGCGAGGGCAACCGCAGCGGCGGCCCCCACGTAGCCAGGCCACCTCCTGCAAACCAGGACCCCGGCGATCAGGCCGAGGTAGGCCCCTACCAAGCCGGTGCCGTCGAGGTGGACGCTCAGCTCGGCCCATTCCGGAGCCGCACACCAGCTGGCGACCTGGGCGATATAGGCGAGCAGGAGCGCGTTCAGCCAGTTCAACGGCTCCAGCGGCAGGCCGGGCAACTGGGCGAGGCCGGACCCGCACATCCCCAGCCACATCGCCGGCGCCACCGCCGGCAACGCCAAGACGTTGGCCACCAGCGTCGTCGTCGAGAGGGTTTCGAAGTGGAAAGCAATCAGCGGTGCCGTCGCCAGGGTTGCCGCCACGGTCATCGCCAACCCCTCGGCCAACGCCCGGCGCCAGGGACCCTCGCCGAGCCATGCGCCGATCGCTCGCCGCAGCGACGAGGCAAGCAGCAGGATCCCCAGCACCGCGGCGAAGCTCAGCTGCCAGCCGATCTCGCCGGCGACGCCGGGGTCGACCGCCAGCGTCACCACCGCCGCGACCACGAGCGCGTAGAGGCCCGAACTGCGACGGCCGCCAAGGGTCGCCAGCAGGCCGAGAGCGCCCATCACCCCGGCTCGCTGGATCGAGGGGCCGGCGCCGGCAACCGGCACATAGACGACGATCAGCGCCAGGACCCAGAACAGCCGCTCCCGCAAGGGGATCCCCAGCGCCGCCAGCAGCGGTATCGCCAGCAGCCCGAGCAGGGTGACGTTCTGCCCGGAGACCGCAAGGAGGTGACTGAGACCCGAGCGGCGGAAGTCTTCTTTCGTCGCCTCGTCGACCGCGTCGTCTTCACCGAGGACGAAGCCGCGCGCCAGGGCCGCCTCGCGCGCCGGGATTCCGCGGCCGAGACCCGCGGACGCCCGTTCGCGGATCTCGGCCGTGTTGGCGAGGGCGACCGCGACCACGAGCGCAATCCCGATCAGGAGCGGCAGCGACGGACGCGGCGAGGCCACAGCTAGATGCGACCTCATCAAGGCTGGAGCTGAGAGCGCAGCGACTCCATCGTCGCCGGGCCGATGCCGGACACCTGGTCGAGCTGCTCGACCGAGGAGAGGCCGCCATGTTCGTCGCGGAACTCGACGATCGCCCCCGCCGTCACCGGACCGATCCCGTCGATCTCTTCCAGCTGCTCAGCGGTTGCGGTGCCGAGGCTGATCGGCCCCTCCGCCGCCGCCACCGCGCCGGCGCCGCCGGGAGCCCGCGCCGGAACCACGACCTGCTGGCCGTCGGCGAGCCGGGCGGCGAGGTTCACCGCTTCCAGCTCGGCCCCTGCCGAGGCGCCGCCGGCCCGCGTGACGGCGTCATCGACGCGACTGCCGACCGGCATCCGGTAGACCCCGGGCCGGCGCACCGCCCCCGCCACGTGCACGACCAGGTCGCCGCCCTCGCCGGCGATCGAGAAGCCTCCGTCCTTCGGTGCCGCCGCGCCGATCGCGAAAGACGGCTCAGGAGCAGCCTCGCCGCGGATCGCCCGCGCCCCGACCAGCAGGAGCGCCGCCGCCACCGCGGCGTAGACGACAAGCTGGACTCGACTCATCTCCGGCATGCCGCCGATGATCAGCCGGACGAGCGCACGCGTGGCGCGCTAGATCAAAGAGCTCTCAGACGAGATCGCGACTAATAGTCGTCATCGTCGTCGTAACCCGCTACCTCGGCCAATTGGTCGCTGTAGAGCTCGGCGGCGGCGACTGGCGGCGACTGGATCGAGACGCAGGCCAGCTCATCCTCGCCGTCGTTGCCGATCGAGTGCTCAGTGGCGGGCGGGACGAGGATCAAGTCCCCCTCGCCGACCTCTTGGGTGTCGCCGGCGACCGACATCGTGCCGCGGCCACGGACGACGACGTAAGCCTGCTCGGCCTCCTCGGAGGAGTGCAGGGTCTGCTTGGCTCCTCCCGGCACCGTCACCCAGGTGACGGAGAGGTTGCGCGACCCCAGTTCGCCCGCGTCCATGAGGACGTGGGCGCGCAGGCGGTGCCATTCCTCAACCGCAGCGTCTTCTAGGCGTCTAACCAGCATTTCGCGGCTTTTCTACCAGAAGCGAACGTAGCCACGGTGGTCCCTACCGGACCACGAGGTTGACCAGCTTGCCTGGAACAACGATTTCCTTGACTATCTTTTGGCCGTCGAGGTGCTTGGCGACCTTCTCGCTTGCCCGGGCCAGCCGCAGCAGCTCCTCCTTCGGCGCCTCGGCGGGCGCCTCGATGCGGTCGCGCAGCTTGCCGTTGACCTGGACGACGAGGGTGACGGTGTCACTGACGAGCAGCTCGGGCTCAGCCTCCGGCCAGGGCTGCTCCCAGACCCACTGGCCGGTCAGCCGCTCGTAGATCTCACTGGCGAGATGCGGGGCGAAGGGGAAAATCAGCGAAGCGGCGGTGGTCGTGGCGAAACGGAGGGCCGAGACGCCGTCGGGGTCGTTGAAAAGCCCGTCTTTGAGCCGGTAGGTGTCGTTGACCAGCTCCATCACCGCGGCGATGACGGTGTTGAACTGGAAGCCGCGGTTGAAGTCCCGCGTCGTCTTATCGATCGCCCAGTGCGCCTTACGCAGCAGCTCGAGCGCCTCTTCTCCACCCTCCCGGGGATCCCAGTCGACCGGATTGGTCCGCTCGTCGACCTCCTCGGCGAGCCGCCAGAGCCGCGAGAGGAAGCGGTTGACGCCCTCGACCCCCTCGTCGGTCCAGTCGCCACCGCGCTCCGGCGGGCCCATGAAGCAGACGTAGGTGCGGGCGGTATCGGCGCCGTAGCGTTCGACGTAGTCGCCGGGGCTGACAGTGTTGCCCCGCGACTTCGACATCTTGGCGCCGTCGCGGGTGATCATCCCCTGGGTGAAGAGGTTGGCGAACGGCTCCTGAACGCCGAGCCGGCCGAGGTCGGCGAGCGCCTTGGTGATGAAGCGCGCGTACATTAGGTGCAGGATCGCGTGCTCGACCCCGCCGATGTACTGGTCGACCGCCATCCAGTGATCGGCGGCATCGCGGTCCCAGGCAGCGCGGTCGTTACCCGCGTCGAGATAGCGGAGGAAGTACCAGGAGGAGTCGACGAAGGTGTCCATCGTGTCGGTCTCGCGCCGGGCGGCGGCGCCGCAGCGCGGGCACTCGGTGGCCACCCACTCCTCGGCCGCCGCCAGCGGGCTCTTGCCTTCCGGCGCGTAGTCCTCGATCTCGGGAAGCTCGACCGGAAGCTGGTCCTCGGGCACCGACACCGCCCCACAGGCCTCGCAGTAGACGATTGGGATCGGCGCCCCCCAGTAGCGCTGGCGCGAGACCAGCCAGTCGCGCAGGCGATAGTTGACGGCGGGCTTGCCGCGCCCTTCGGACTCGAGCCAGGCGACGATCTCCTCGTAGGCCTCGCGGTTGTTCTTGCCGTCGAAGCGACCGGAGTCGAGCATCGGGCCGTCCCCCGAGTAGGGCAGGCCGTCGTCGTCGCGCTCCTCCTCTGCCTCGCTGCCATCGATCACCCGCCGCACTGGCAGGCCGAAGCGCTGGGCGAATTCGTAGTCGCGCGAGTCGTGCCCTGGCACCGCCATGATCGCGCCGGTGCCGTACTCCATCAACACGTAATCGGCGACGAACATCGGGATCGACTCGCCGTTGACGGGGTTGACCACCGAGCGGCCGAGCGGCACCCCAGTCTTCTCGCGGTCCTCTGCCCCTCGTTCCTCGGCCGACTCGCGGCCGACCCGGTTGACGTACTCGCGCACCTCCTCCTCGGCCGGAGTCCCGGCGACGAGCCGCTCCAGCTCCGGGTGCTCGGGGGCGAGGACGAAAAAGGTGGCGCCGAAGAGGGTGTCCGGGCGGGTGGTGAAAACCGGGAAGTCAAGGTCGACCTCCTCGCAGCGGAAAACCACCTCCGCGCCCTCGGAGCGGCCGATCCAGTTGCGCTGCATGGTGACCACGTGCTCGGGCCAGGACTCGAGCGCATCGAAGTCGGCGAGCAGGCGGTCGGCGTAATCGGTGATGCGGAAGAACCACTGCTCGAGGTTGCGCTGAATGACCTCGGTGCCGCAGCGCTCGCAGCGGCCGTCGACGACCTGCTCGTTGGCCAGCACGGTCGCGTCCTTCGGGCACCATTGCACCGGCGCCTCGGTGCGGTAGGCGAGGCCACGCTCGAACAGCTGCAGGAAGATCCACTGGGTCCAGCGGTAGTACTCGGGGGTGTGGGTGGCGATTTCGCGCGACCAGTCGATCGAGATCCCCCACTCGCGAAACTGGCGGCGGAAGGAATCGATCGAGCGCTCGGTTGCGACCCGCGGCGGCTCGCCGGTTTTTATCGCGTTGTTCTCCGCCGGCAGCCCGAAGGAGTCGTAGCCCATCGGGTGGATCACCTCGAAGCCGTGGCGGCGACGGAAATGAGCGATCGCGTCGCCGACGGCGTAGCACTTGAGGTGACCGACGTGGGGCTCGCCGGAGGGGTAGGGCAGCATCTCCAGCACGTAGGCCTTGCGCTTCTCGGGGTCGAAGCCGTCATCGCCCGGGTTGGCAACCTCCCAGGTCTTCTTTTCAGCCCATAGCTGCTGCCACCTGCGCTCGATCCCTTTTGGCTCGTAGCCCGCCATCAGCGGCGATCTTACGAGGGATCTACAGATCGACCGTGCTCCCCCGCTTACAGGAAGATGGTGCGGATACCAGGAGAAAGCTCCTCGAGGATCTGCGGCCAGACGTAGACCTCGATCGCCGCGGCGAGGATCAGTACCGGAATCGCCAACGCCACGGTGATGAAAGTAGCCGCCAGGAGCTGGTTCCACTCGCCCCGGCGGCTGGCGATCAGCCAGGCGGCGAGCGGCAGGAAGAGCGCGGTCAGCTCCGGCAGCGCGTGCGGCAGGACGGAGAGGATCAGCTCGAAGTTGGAGATCTGCAGCTGGTAGGCGAGGGTCGATCCCTGGAACCCGAGATAGAGCGCCTGGGTGCCGAGGCTGAAGAGGGTGACGGCGGCGACGAAGAGGATCGCGAACTGTCCCGCCTTGAGTGGATCCAGCGACTGAGGCCGGTTCGCTGGGCGGCGGCGATCGGCATCGAGGCGCCGGCGATGAAGCCGGCGACGCAAGCGGTCCCGTGCAGCGCCAGGACCAGCGAGTTACGCCAGAGGATCGGCAGCAGATCGTCGGGCTCGGCCGAGTAGGTGAGCCCCGCCATGTGCAGTGGGGTCAGGTCCGGCGTCAGCAGGCCAGCGACCACCCAGACGGCCGCGAGCAGGGTCAGCGCCACCGCGAGACTGAGGGCGATCCAGACCCGCAGCACTTGCCAGGGGCGCTCACTCCAAAGCTCGAGCGTCGCTCGCGTGTCCTCCATGCCGTGGGAGAAGACATGCTGATTCGCACTCATCGGTAGACCATCGGCAGCCGCCGACGGTCGTTTGAGGCGCTCCCGGTTGGCGTCCTCGATATTGGGTAGAAGTACGGGCATGCGGTTACTGGGGAAGGGTGCGCTGAGGATGGCGCTGCTTGCGCTACTCGCCTTCCCGGCGGCCGCCGCCGCGGCCGACGCCCCCGAGATCGGCCTCAACGCCAGCGGCACGCCCTGGCAGGGAGCCTCCCCTTACGCCGAAGTTCAGGGAACCGTCGACGCGCACAACCACGTCACTGCCTACGAGTTCCTCGGCGGTGACGCCCACTGCGGCGAACCGTGGAACCCGGCGGGGCCAGCGGCAGCGCTGGTCGACTGCCTAGACCACTACCCCGATGGCACCGCCGCGGTGCTGGAGAACGCCCTTTACGGCGACCCCCTGCGCAAACACGACCCGATCGGCTGGCCCAGCTTCAAAGACTGGCCGGCGCCGTCCTCGCAGACCCACGAGCAGACCTACTACCGCTGGATCGAGCGGGCCTATCTCGGCGGCGTGCGAATCATGGTCAACGACCTGGTCGAGAACGTCGCCCTCTGCGAGATCTACCCGCTCAAACACAACAGCTGCGACGACATGGACAGCATCCGGCTGCAGTACCAGCGAATCCAGGAACTCGAGGCCTTCATCGACTCGAAAGCCGGCGGGCCGGGCCAAGGCTGGTTCCGGATCGTCCGTCACCCCTTCGAGGCACGCCGGGTGATCAACGAAGGCAAGATAGCGGTCGTCCTGGGAATCGAGACCTCGGAGGTCTTCGGCTGCGGCGGCTCGGAACTGCTGCCGCGCTGCAGCCGCGAGAAGATCGTCGCCGGACTCGACGAAGTCGAGCGGATGGGCGTCGCCTCCCTCTTCCCGATCCACAAGTTCGACAACGCGCTCGGCGGCGTCCGCTTCGACAGCGGCACCTTCGGCGTCGCGATCAACGCCGCCAACCTCAAGCAGACCGGCCACTTCTGGCAGATCGAAACCTGCAAAGGCGGAGGCGAAGACAACCCCCAGGACACTGCCGTCCCTGACGGCGACGTCATCGACGGCGGCCTCTTCGCGCTGCTGCCCAAAGGCGTGCTGCCGGTCTACCCGCCGCCGCCCCACTGCAACGCCCTCGGCCTCACTCCTCTGGGCGAATTCGTCGTCGAGCAGATGATCGACCGTGGCCTGATGATCGAGGTCGACCACATGAGCCTGAAGACCGCCACGCGGACCCTGGAGCTGGCCGAGGCGCGGGACTACTCGGGCGTCATCTCCTCGCACTCGTGGATGAGCCCGGAGCTGCGCTCGCGCGTCTACAGCCTCGGCGGCTTCATCGAGCCGATCACGACCAGCCCCGAGAGCTTCATCGAGGAATGGCGACAGCTGCGCGCGGTCGCCGATTCCCAGTACCGGTTCGGGATCGGCTTCGGCGCCGATGCCAACGGCTTCCACTCGCAGCCGCCGGCGCGCGGGGAGGGCCAGCCGAACGCCGTCTCCTACCCGTTCAAATCGCTGGACGGACGCGTTACCTTCGACCGCCAGGTCTCGGGCCAGCGCGTCTTCGACGTCAACCGCGACGGCGTCGCCCACTACGGCCTCTACCCCGACTGGATGGAGCAGCTGCGGCTGCTTGCCGGCGAGCCGATCGCCGCCGACCTGATGAGCGGCGCCGAGGCCTACCTGCAGACCTGGGAACGGGCGATCGGCGTGCCGGGGCCGGCCGCCGGTGGGTCGGGACCAAGTGCGGCGCCGGGATCGGGATCGGGATTTGCCTGTATGACGACGCCGAAAAGCCTCCCCCGCTCCGGTTTCGGACCTCTGCAGCTCGGCCGCACCCCCGAGCAGACGCTCTTCGCTGCCGGTCAACCCCAGCAGCGGCTGAACCGCGCCTTCCGCTGGTGCTCGACCCGGACGAAGGCAAAAGGGGCGCAGGAAGCAGCAGTCGCGATCGTCTTCGACTCCGGCGGCAAGGCCGCGTTTGTCGCCACCACTACCGCCGGCAAAGCCAAGCCGAAGCGGGCGGAGAAGCTGGGCAAGGGACTGTTCGTAGCGCGGCAAGGCCGTGGCGGCGACCGCGTCTGGGGCTACCGCAAGGGGAAGCTGCAGTTCCGGGCAGTCGCCGCGCCGCGGCTGGCGCAGGACGCCGGCACCCTGCGCGCCCTTCTCCGCGAATCCGGCCTGCGCTAGCTCAGGCTGCGCCGAACTGGCGCTCGAGGTGCTCGGCGAGATCGGCGAGCTGGGAGAGCGGGACCCTCAGGCCCTTGGCGATCCGCCGCACGTTGCCCCAGGTCGGGTTGATCCGTCCCGACTCGATGTGGGAGATCCAGGTCGGGTGGATGTCGGCCCTGTGGCCAAGCGTCTCCTGGCTCAGCTGACTCTCTGTCCGCAGTTGCCGGATGGCCTTCCCGAGGCCGATCTGGGGGTCGTCGCGCCGAGGCATCTAGGGCAGGGAATTGGGCGACGGCTCGAAGGTCCATAGAGGCAACCTCAAGCGCCATCGAGAAACCCGCATCTTGCGGTTGGGCGCAAGGTGAAATTCCCCGCTCGGGGCCGGAACTGCTGTAGCTACAGAGGCGGCTAGGGCTGCAGGAGGAAGGAGTGCTGCTGCCGGCGCCGCCCAGATGGTGGGCCGAAATTAGAAATGGAGCTGAGGGGGCTCGAACCCCTGACCTCATCGCTGCCAGCGATGCGCTCTTCCAGCTGAGCTACAGCCCCATACATAAGGGCCAGTTTAGCCAGCTCAGGCGGCGCGCTGCTCTGGTCCCTGATCCTCGTCGACGTCGAGGATGAGGTTGTCGCCGGCGGTGTGGCGGACCTTGAAGTCCAGCGCCGAGAGCTCTTCGAGCTCACGCAGGAGGTCGACCGGCTGATTCAGATTCATCGAGAGCGTGGCCCGTCCCTCCGAGAAGCGCTCGACAGAAATTTCGGAGGCGCCGATCTGACCGACGGCGTCCTCGAAGCCGACCAGTTGCGAGAAGTCCCCAAGCGGGCCGATCTCGAGCTTGACCCGACCCTCGTAGACGCCGTCGACTGCGGGCGCCGAACCCTTGCTTGCGGCACCGTTGCCGTTCGTCTCCGCTTCGAGTGCGGGCTCGACCTCGGTCAGCGCCTTCACCCGTTTGCTTACCTCGACCGCCTCGCGCAGGGCCTTCATCCGGATCCGGGTGGCCTGGCCCCGAGCCTGTGCCTCGAGTTCCTCCAGCCGCGCGGTGATCGCGTCCAGAGAGGCGATGCTGCGGTCGTGGCACTCGTTGGCCTCGCGCAGACGCTGGTCGAGGACACGGATCTCCCGCTCCCGCTCCAGAACCATGCCCGAGAGAGTCGTCGTCTCCCCTTCCAGCTCGGTGATCGCCGCGCGAAAGGCGTCGGCATTCATCTCGAGCCCGAGGATGCGGGCATCGCGATCAGAAATTGCAGTCTCCACTTCGGTGCGCCGGTAACCCAACAGCGCCCATTTGAACCCATTCATGGGTGGGCACCGTAGATAGACGCTCGGACGTCTTTTATGCGCTGGCTGCTTCGGGAGCGTCGAGATCGAGCTCGAGGCGGGGCGCGTCGCGCCAGAGGTCCTCGAGCCCGTAGCGCTCGCGCGCCTCCGGAGTGAAGACGTGGAGAACGCAGTCGAGGTAGTCGAGGATGGTCCAGCCGGCTTCGCCGCCGCCGTCCACCCCGCCCGGCAGCAGCCCGGTCGCGCGCTTGACCCGTACCCGCACCTCGTCGACGATCGCTCGCGCCTGCCTATCACTGCGGGCGGTGCAGATCGCCAGGAAGTCGGTGTAGGCGACCAGCTCCCTCATGTCGAGCACGATCAGGTCCTCAGCCTTTTTCGCATCGGCGACCGCGGCCAGGTGCCGCGCCAGCTGCTCGGATAGTGCCTTGCTCATCGGTAGATCCCCTTCTCCTCGATGAAGGTAGCGACCGCGTCGGGGACGAGGTAGCGCAGTGGCTTCTCCTCCAGGGCTCGCTCGCGCACGGCGGAGGAGGAAACCCCGAACTGCGGCATCTCCAGCATCGTCGTCCGCTCCTCGCAGCCGAGGCTCCGCATCGCCGTCGCCACATCCGGATCGGAGACCCCCGCGCGGCGCGCGACGGCCAGGCTCGCTAACTCGACAACCCGCTGCGGCCGACGCCAGCTCTCCAGCCCGACCGCAGCATCCGCTCCCATCACGAACACCAGCTTCCTGTCGGGTCGTAGCTCTGCAAGCGCTTCCAAGGTCTCATACGTGTAGGACGGCCCCTCGCGCTCGACCTCCAGGGCCGAGACCGAGAAGCGGGAGTCCCCCGCAGCGGCCAGCCGCGTCATCTCCAGCCGCGCCTCCCGCCCCGGGTCCTCGGCGATCCGCTTGTGCGGTGCCTCGCCGGTAGGGACGAGGACGACCTCGTCGAGACCGAGCTGCCAGTGCGCCTCCTGGGCGAGCGCGAGGTGGCCGAGGTGCGGGGGATTGAAGGCCGACCCCAGCACGCCGATCGCCACGCCCTGGGCGCTACTCACGTATCTGGCCGTCGCCGCGCGCCACGTACTTGAAGGTGGTCAGCTCGCGCATCCCGATCGGGCCGCGGGCGTGGAGCTTTTGGGTCGAGTTGCCGATCTCGGCTCCCATCCCGTACTCGAAGCCGTCGGTGAAGCGGGTCGAGGCGTTGACGTAGACGGCGGCCGCGTCGACGCCGGTGGTGAAGGCCTCCGCCGCCTCCTCGGAGGTGGTGACGATCGCCTCCGAGTGGCCGGTGCCGTGGTTGTTGACGTGCTCGATCGCCTCCTCGACCGAGTCGACGACGGCAACCGCCATCTTCAGACCGAGGTACTCGCTGTCCCAGTCCTCCGCGGTGGCGTCTCCGACCTCGACCCCGCCGGCGACGGCGCGGGCGCGCTCGTCTCCGACCAGCTCGACCCCGGCCGCGGCGAGGTCGCCGAGGACCGCCGGGCCGAAGCGCTCGACGATCGCGGCGTCGATCAGCAGCGTCTCCGCCGCGTTGCAGACGCCCGGCCGCTGGACCTTGGCGTTGACGGCGATCCGCCGCGCCATCTCCGGGTCGGCCTCGGCGTGGACGTAGACGTGGCAGTTGCCCGCCGCCGCGTACATCACCGGCACCGTCGCCACCGCCTTGATCGCCGCCTTCAGGCCTTCGCCGCCGCGCGGGATCAGCAGATCGACCAGACCCTCCTGGGTCGCCAGCTCGGCCAGCTCCTCGTGCCCGCCGCCGCCCAGCGAAAGCACCGCGTCCTCCGGCAGCCCTGCCTCGGCGAGCGCCTCGCGGGCGATCGCCGCCAGCGCCGCATTGGAGCGCTCGGCATAGCTGGAGCCGCGGAGGACGATCGCGTTGCCGCTCTTGATCGTCAGCGCCGCACAGTCGATCGTCACGTTCGGCCGTGCCTCGTAGACGACGGCGACAACCCCCAGCGGCACCCTGACCTTGCGCAGGTCGAGCCCGCTCTCGAGCGTTTTCCGTTCCAGCTCCTCGCCGACCGGGTCGTCGAGAGCGGCGACGACGCGCACCCCCGCGGCCATCGCCTGCACGCGGTCGGGCGTCAGCCGCAGCCGGTCGCGAAGCGCCTCGGTGAGGCCGACGGCGCGCTCGTCGGCGAGATCGCCCGCGTTCGCCTCGAGGATCTCCTCCGAGCGCTCTTCGAGCAACCGTGCGGTCGCCTCCAGGGCGGCATTCTTCGCCTCGGTCGAGGCGGTGGCGATGCCGCGGGCGGCGCGCTTGGCGGCGGCGCAGCTGTCGGCAACGGAAGTCTCGGTTGCGGCCATCGACTAAGGGTAGCTAGGGGCTAGAGCAGGACGAAACGGTCGCGGTGGACGACCTCGTCGGCGGCGTGCGGCAAGAGCTCACGCACCTGGGCGCTCTTCATCCCGATCACCCGCTGCAGCTCGCGCGAGGAGTACTCGGTGATCCCTTTGCCGATCGTCTCGCCCTCGCTGGCTACGTCGATCGCATCGCCGGGCTCGAAGCTCCCCTCCACCGCCGCGATCCCGACCGGCAGCAGGCTGGAGCCGCTCTCGCGCAGGACGCGGGCGGCGCCGGCGTCGACGAGCAGACGCCCGCGGGCCGGCTTCGCGTACTTGAGCCAGAGCTTGAAGTTGGAGGTCTTCCCCGTGCCCGCCGCGAAGCGGGTGCCGGCGGCCCCGCCGGCGGCGGCGCTCAGCAGCGTCCCGTCCTTCGTCCCGTTGCAGATCACCGCCGGGATCCCCGCCTCGCTCGCCATCTCCGCCGCCGCCACCTTGCTGCGCATCCCGCCGGAGCCGAAGACCGAGGTGCGGTCGCCGATCTCGAGCTGGTCGAGCTGGGCGAAATCGCTCACCTCGGCGATCAGCTCCGCCTCCGGCTCGGAGCGGGGGTTGCCGGAGAGGAGCCCGTCGACGTTGGTGAGCAGGACCAGCAGCCGGGCTTCGAGCAGCAAGGCGACCTGGGCGGCGAGGAAATCGTTGTCGCCGAAGCTGATCTCGTCGGTCGCGGTGGTGTCGTTCTCGTTTACCACCGGCACCACCCCCCACTCGACCAGTCGCCGCAGGGTCTGGCGGGCGTTCAGGTAGTTGGTGCGGGCGGCGATGTCGGCGGCCGTCAACAGCACCTGCGCGGCCCGGGTGCCGTGGCCGGAGAGCCGGCTCTCGTAGGACCGGAAGAGGTCGCCCTGCCCCACCGCGGAGGCGGCCTGCAACTCGTCCATCGCCCGCGGCCGCGCCGGCAGCTCCATCAGCCGCATTCCCCGCGCGATTGCCCCCGAGGTGACCATCACCACCCGCTCGCCACCCTGCTCGAGCCGCGCCACCTGCTCACAGACGGAGTCGAGCACCTCCGTGCGCAGCTCGCCGTCATCGGCGGCGACGATCGAGGATCCGAGCTTCACGACCAAGGTCATGGCGGGAAAGTAGCCGAGATCGAGCGACTTTCGGGCGCGGGCTTGTGGGCAGGAGGGGCGGATGCAGTCCAAGATCCTCACCGTCCTGGTCTAGGCTCGGCCGGTGAGCGGCCGCTTCAGCCACAGCTTTCGCGTCCGCTACGGCGAGTGCGACCCGCAGGGGATCGTGTTCAACGCCAACTACATCGCCTACTTCGACCTGGCGATGACGGAGCTGTGGCGCCAGGCCTTCGGCTCTTACGCGGCGATGGAGGAGCGCGGCATCGACATGGTCGTGGCCGCGGTCAACGCCGAGTTTCGCGGCTCGGCCCGCTTCGACGACCTGGTCACCATCAGGGCCGCGATCGAGCGCCTCGGTGCCACCGGCATCACCACCCGCCTCTGGCTGCACCGCGACGAAGACCTGTTGGTCGAGGGGTCGATCCGCCACGTCTTCGTCGACGCGAAGAGCTGGGAGAAGACCGAAATCCCGGACTGGCTGCGCGAGGGCCTCGAGCCCTACCTAGACGTGTAGCTCGAACTCGTGCTCGCCGATGCGGACGTCGTCGCCTGCCTCGAAACCGGCGCGGTCGAGGGCGGCGATCACGCCCATCTCCTTCAGCCGCTGCTCGAGGTAGGCGAGAGCCTCTTCGTTTTTAGTGTCGTGGCGCTCGAACAGAAGCTCGACGCCGCGGCCGCCAACCCGGAAGGCGCCGTCGTCCTCGCGCTCGACCCAGTAGCCACCCTCGCCGGCGGGCCGGTAGACGCGATGCTCGGCCTCGAACTCGTCGTCGGGGGCGGTAATCGGGGCGGTGATGGGAGCCTCCTCGGGCAGCTCGATGAGGATCCGTTGCCGCAGCGTGTCGACTCCCTCGCCCGTGGCTGAGGAGGCGGCGAGGACGCCGAGGACGCGATCGCCGAGGCGCTCACCCCACTCCCGCACCGCGCTCTCGACCTCTTCGGCCGGCAGCAGGTCACGTTTGCTCAACAGCACCAGCTCGGGAAGCCGCTCGAGTCCGGCGCCATGGGCGGCGAGCTCCCCGCGCACCGTTTCGTAGTCGGTCCAGGGGTCGCCCTCCATCGGGGCGACGTCGACGAGGTGCACCAGCATCGAGCAGCGCTCGACGTGGGCGAGGAACTCGTGGCCGAGCCCGGCTCCCTCCGCAGCACCTTCGATCAGGCCGGGAATGTCGGCAACCACCGCCTGCCGGTCCTCGCCTTCGATCGTCCCCAGGACCGGCGAGAGCGTCGTGAAGGGGTAGTCGGCGACTTTCGGCGCCGCCCGCGTCAGCCGGCTCAGCAAGGAGGACTTGCCGGCGTTCGGCAGCCCGACCAGCCCGACATCGGCCAGCAGTTTCAGCCGCAGCTCGATCCAGTCCGCTTCGGCCGAGGTGCCCTTCTCGGCGAAGCGGGGTGCCTGGCGAATCGAGTTGGTGAACCGCCTGTTCCCGTGTCCGCCGCGGCCGCCGCGGGCGACCACCGCCCGCTGCCCGGCGGTGACGAGGTCGATCTTGCTGCCGTCGACCGCGCTTGCCTGGGTGCCGGGCGGCACCGGAATCTCCCTGTCTTCGCCCCTGCCCCCGTGCCGGTTGGACCCTTCGCCGTGCTTCCCGCGCTGCGCCCGGAAGTGTTTGCTCCCCTTGAGGGCGCCGAGGTCCCGCTTGGAGGGATCGCAGACAAGCACCACGTCGCCCCCGTGCCCCCCGTCGCCGCCGTCGGGTCCGCCGCGAGGAACGTGCGCCTCGCGCCGGAAGCTGATGCTGCCGTTACCGCCAGCCCCGCCCTCGACCCAGATTTTTGCCTTGTCGAACATCAGTTGGAAGCCCGGAAGATCAGCCTTGAATGAAGATGGTGACGATCATCCCGCCGAAACCCAGCGCCATGGTCACCATCATCCCTATGAAGAGCTGAAACGTAGTCCGGTGCAAGGCCGCAATCTCGCCGCGGACGGCCTGGAATTCGCTTTTCATTTCGCCCCGGACGGCGCGAAATTCCTCCCGCGTCTCCTTGAACCCCTCGTCGACCCTCTTGTTGAGGTCATCGAGGCGCTCGTCGGTCCAGACTTCCCTTGCCATCACAGCCATGGTGCCAGGCTACCGGACCACATGCAATGTTTTGTACGCGAAACGTGAAAGTTTCGGGCCCAAGTATGCGCCGATCTGCAACAGCGACTTCCCGCGGAGAGGCGCTTGGCCCCTCCGCGGGAATTTCGAAGCGGAACTAGCGAACGATGATCTTCGACTTCGCCGCTTTGCCTGCCGTGCCTTTGACCTGGAAGGTCAGTTTGTCGGCGCCCTCGTCGGCGCCATTCTTGACCTTGATCCGGAATTTGGCGGTCCGCTTGGCGAGGCCGCCCAACGGGGCCAGCTTCTTGCATTTCGGCTTGCGTAGGTCGTCTTTGGCCGCTTTCGGCAAGCTCACGCAGATCCTCGCCGCGTCGGACGGAAGGTCCCCCTGGTTGACGGCTTTCACCTGGAAGGTGACCAGGTCGCCAGGGTCGGCTTTGGCTTTGGCCTTGGTGCTGAGCTTGACCCTCGACGCTCGCTGCTGGGCACTCGGCTGCCTCGTCGCCTCAATGGTGACGGCGGCGCTGGTCTGGGTAGCGGACCCCGCCCGGTTGATTGCCGTCACCGCGCAGGCGTAGCTGCCAGCGGTAGTTGCGATAAACGTGGGTGCCGTGGCGCCGGGGATCGCGGTGCCGTTATGGATCCACTGGTAGGCGAACGAGCGTGGCGCCCGATAGACGAAGGAGCCTGCGAAGTCCGCGCCCCAGGTGCCCTGGGAGCAGGTCAGCGCCGTCCGCGCGGTCGGGTTCTGCGCGACTACCGGCAGACCGGCCCCGGTCGGAGATTTGAGGACGAGCAGATCCTGCGGAGCGTCGAACGGCGCCGTCTGTGGAGTGATGTTGCCGCCGTTGCCACCGCTCAAGCTGGCGAAACCCAGCCCGTCCACGGGGTCGTCTTCATTGTCGTAGTTCGGCCAGTAGATCTTGTTCAGGGTCGGGTCGAGCGCGAAACCGTAGGAGCTATTGACAAACGCACCGGTGGTATCCAGCGTGCTGACCTCTCCACCGAGCAAACCCGTATAGGCAAACCTGTCCTGGCCGCCTTCACTCCAGTAGAGCCGTCCCGCTGCGGGATCGACAGCGAAGGCATAGGCGCTCTGCGGGATCGCGCTCAACGTAAGGTCCCCGCCGCCCGTGTTGTTGACGTTCGCGTAGGAGAACACGATGTCTTCTCCTGGCCCGGGGTAATTACCCCAGTAGACGCGCCCGTTCACGGGGTCGAGACCGATCTTGTAAGGATCTAAAAGCGTCGCGCCAGCCGTATTCAGCAGGCCGCCGGCGCTACCGTCCAATTTCGCCCAGGCGATCGACCCGACGTCGTCATTTGCGGCACCTGCATTCGCCCAGTAGATCATTCTCGTCGCCGGGTCGATCACAACTCCAAAGGGTTCGTCAACCTCGGCTCCCGGCGCCGTGAAGACACTGGCGCCGCTGCCATCGAGATTGACGGCGAGGATCTCGCCGACTTCGTCGGGGCCGCCGCTGCTACTGGCCACGAAGAGGCGACTGGTGACCGTGTCGATCGCCATCCCTTCCGGGTCCTTGAGCTCCGTGCCCGTGAAGTTGAGGGCGCCGCCTCCGCTGCCGTCGATATTGGCGAAGGAGACCGACTGCGGTTCTGCGCCGTAGTTGTTCCAGTAGACGAGTTCCGCTGCCTGGGCACGATTCGCGATCGCAAGCAGCGCCACGAAGGCAAGGACGACCGTCGCGAAGACCACGGCACGGCGCCGAAAGTCTCCACGCTCAGAGACGAGATTCAACTGCGTTCCTTTCTTAATCCTGCAGAACCGAGATGGTGCGGCCCTTGCGAGCCGACTTGAACTCCACGATCCCCGGCCGGGTGGCGAAGATCGTGTGATCGCGGCCGAGGCCGACGCCCTCACCGGGCCAGAAGCGGGTGCCGCGCTGGCGAACGATGATCTCGCCGCCGCTGACTTTTTGACCGGCGAAGACCTTGACCCCGAGCATGTTCGGGTTGGATTCGCGGCCGTTGCGGCTGGAGCCGAGGCCTTTCTTGTGCGCCATGCCTAGCCTTTTCCTTTCAGTTTGGTCACTTCAAGCCTGGTCAGCTCGGAGCGGTGACCGGCGCGGCGGCGGTAGCCCTTCTTCGCCTTGTATTTGAAGACTTTGATCTTCGGGCCGCGCAGGTGCTCGGCGACTTTGGCCTCGACTTTGACTTTCGCCAGGTCTTTGGCCCCGGCGATGACGTCGTCGCCGCGGAACAGGACCGGACGCAGGGCGATTTTGTCGCCCTCTTTGGCATCCAGCCGGTCGACGAGCAGGGACGTGCCCTCCTCGACTTTGTACTGCTTGCCACCACTCTCTATGACTGCGTAAGTGCTCATTCGTCCTTGCCGCCTTGATTGGCGCGCGAACGCCCACGGCCGCCACGACGGCCACTACGTCTGCGCGAAGAGGCAGCGGAGTCTAGCTGGGAGCCGTTTTCCTCGCCGGCTCCGGAGCCGTTGGCCGAATCGCCCCCCAACAGCGAGGCGATCGCCGCCGAGCGCTCGACCTCGTCGATCCGCACCATCTTGCGCTCGCCGACGAAACGACCGCCGCCGGTGACGCTGACGATGTAGGAGTCGATCCGGGCGACGGCGTCATCGGCGTTGTACATGTGGGGCTCGTCGATCTTGACCAGCACCTCCTCGCCGACCTTGAACGGCAGCGCCCGCTCCTCGATCTCCGACCGACTGCCGGACTCGACGAGCTCGAAGGTGTCGATCGGCAGCGCGTCGCCGCCCTCGAAGTGGAACCGCTTGCCGGTTTCCTCCTCGAGCTCGGTCAGGCCACTGTCCTCGGCGGTCAGCTCGTGCGCGACTTTGGGATTGACGCGGATCAGGAACGCCTCCGAGTCGGAGTTCTCGGCGGCGATGTCCCGCATTTTCAGCAAGCCCTCCAGCGCCACCGTCTCGGCCGAGAGGACGACCCCCTCGCCAGCGCAGGTCGGACAGGGGGCGGTGAGGATCTCGCGGACGCCGTCGGTGACGTTCTGCCGGGTCATCTCGACCAGGCCCAGCGGCGAGACCTCGACCACGTAGCTCTTCGACTTGTCGGTGTCGAGCGCTTTGCGCATCGTCTTCAAAACCTTGTCCCGATTGCTGGCCCGGGCCATGTCGATGAAGTCGACGACGATGATGCCGCCGATGTCGCGCAGCCGCAGCTGCCGCACCGCCTC
>Ga0190275_10000897_pt1 | contig 23447 bp, 14 predicted proteins | sample Popmic550T_FD_133745 | JGI IMG/M metagenome (GOLD analysis project Ga0190275, IMG submission 133745) | Populus adjacent soil microbial communities from riparian zone of Yellowstone River, Montana, USA - 550 T | ecosystem: Environmental > Terrestrial > Soil > Riparian zone > Trees stand | place...
CCCCTTCACCATCAGGTACAGGTGTCGCCGCGCCTCGCTTGGGAGCACGGGCTCGTCCCGGCGGACCCGCGCGTAGATCTGCCGGAAGCGGTCCGTGGCCTCCGTGGTGGGCGCCGACTCCGCCCGGAACCACCCCGCCAGCCCGGCGCAGCCAGCGCCCCACCACTTCTGGGCCGGGGGCAGGCCGCGGAGGGAGCGCACCAGCCGGGCCAAGGCTCCGGTGCTCGGGGCCGGGGCAGCCGCGGGCTCGGGAGCGGGAGGGGATGAGGCAGGGAGATCGGGGGGACGCACCGGCTGCGACATGGCCCCCGCAGCGTACCGGGGAGGGGCCCACATCCGCCAACCCCCACCCCCCCCAGAAGCCCTCGCCCCAGAGGTCCAGGCTCGTGCTAGAAAGTCCCCAGTCTGGGGAGGATTCCACGCTGACCACGGGACAGGAATGGCTGGTGGACGCCAGCGGCTGCACGCCAGAGCGCCTCAAGGACCGGGCCGCCCTGGCCGCGCTCTTCGAGGAGCTCGTCGTCCTGTTGGAGCTGCGGGTGGTGGGCCAGCCGCAGTGGCACGTGTTCCCAGAGCCCGGTGGAATTACAGGCCTGGCGCTGCTGGCCGAGAGCCACCTGGCCATCCACACCTTCCCCGAGCACGGGTTCGCCGCGCTCAACGTCTACTGCTGCCGCACCCGCCCGCGCCCGGACTTCGAGGCGCTGGTGGCCCGCTTCCTGGGAGCCCGAGGCTGCAGTGTCCGTGAGCTGGCGAGGGGGGTGACGGCGTGACCCAAGGGCAATGCCCCTCGTGTGGCGCCCCGGTCGAGTTCACCGCGGGCTCGGCGCAGGTGGTCGTCTGCAGCTACTGCCAGACGGTGGTGGCCAGGAAGGGAGCCAACCTCGAGGCGCGCGGGAGGATCGGCGCCGTCGTCGACACCGACTCGCCGCTGCGGCTGGGGCTCGAGGGCCGCTACGGCAAGACGGGCTACCGGCTGGTGGGCCACATCCAGAAGGATCACGGCGCGGGCCCGTGGGACGAGTGGTACGTGCAGTTCGACGACGAGCGCACCGGCTGGATCAGCGAGTCCGAGGGCGCCTTCCACGTCCTGTTCGATGCGGGGATGGAGGAGGGGCTCAAGCTGGACGATGTGTACCCGGGTCAGCGCCTGCACCTGCGCAACCGCGCCTTCGTGGTGGAGGAGCGTGGGCATGGGCGTGTGGTGGCCGCCGCGGGTCAGCTCCCCAGCGACGTGGATCCCACGCAGGACAGCTACTACGTGGACGCCACGGGCCCCAAGGGCGTGTTCGCCACGCTGGACTTCGGCACGCGCACGCAGGACCCGGAGGTCTTCCTGGGCCAGCGGCTCAAGCTGGAGCAGCTCGGCATCCCGGTGGATCAGCTGCGCCCCCGGACGAAGAAAGTCTCTCTGCAGCAGGCGCGGTGCACCCAGTGCAACGGCGCGCTGCAGCTGCGCGCCCCGGATCAGACGAAGCGCGTGGCGTGCCCGTTCTGCGGCGCGCTGCTGGATGCCAGCCAGGGCAAGCTCGCGTTCCTCCAGCTGCTCGAGAAGCCGGACCACGAGCCCCTCATCCCCCTGGGCGCCAAGGGCCAGCTGGATGGGACGGAGTGGATCTGCATCGGCTTCATGGTGCGCTCGTGCACGGTGGAGGGCACGCGCTACCCGTGGGAGGAGTACCTGCTCTTCCACAAGGCGCGAGGCTTCACCTGGCTGATGCAGTCCAACGGGCACTGGGTGTACCTCAAGCCCATTGACGCGGGGGACGTGTCCCTGGTGCCGGGCGTGGCCGCGCACTACGAGGGCCGGCGCTACAAGGCCTTCCAGTCGGTGTCCACCGTCACCGAGACGGTGCTGGGCGAGTTCTACTGGGAGGTGCGCGCGGGGGAGATGGCGCAGGCCATCGAGTACGTGGCGCCGCCCTACTCGGTGAACGAGGACTCCACGAGCAACGAGATCTCCTTCACCCACGGCGAGTACCTGGCACCCGCTGTCATCCAGGAAGCCTTCAAGCTGAAGGAGCCGCTGCCTCCGCCCCAGGGGGTTGCACCCAGCCAGCCGAACCCGAACACCTCCGTGTCCGCGTGGAAGTGGGCGGGCATCTGGGCCCTGGCGCTGGTGGCCCTCTACATGCTCATCAACATCTCCTCCGCCAATGTGGGGGTGCTGGACATGACGGTGACGCTGCCACCGGACGCGGTGTCCGGCCAGCCGAGCGCCATCCACTTCAGCGAGCCCTTCCAGATCCCCAAGCGCGGCAACGTCCGCGCGGAAGTGTCCGCTCCCGTGAGCAACGATTGGGTCGGCGTGCAGGGGGACCTGGTGAACCAGGACACGGGCGAGGTGACGAGCTTCTACCAGGAGGTCAGCTACTACAGTGGCTCGGACTCGGAGGGCTCCTGGTCGGAGGGTGGCCAGAGCGGGACGGAGTACCTGTCCGCGGTGGAGCCAGGCAACTACGTGCTGCGGACCACGGCGGCCTTCACGGGCGGCGTGCAGAGGGGCGCGGGCCGCTCCTTCCGGGTGCAGCTCACCAGCGACACGCCACGGGGCACCTGGTTCCTCTGCGCGTTCGTCATGCTGCTGGTGGGGCCGGCGTTCGCGTTCATTCGCTCTTCGAGCTTCGAGTCCACGCGGTGGGCGGAGAGCAACCTGTCGGATTCATGAGGAGGGGAGAAGGAGATGAAATACTTCGGTGGGCTGGTGGTGCTGCTCTACGGAGCCATGGCCTTCTCGGGCTGGGAGCCCTTCACGACCCAAGAGCGGGGCCGCGTGCCTGAAGAGGCGCGTCGCGGACCCAACGGCGTGTTCCTCTGGACCGGTGGATTCCACGGAGGCAAGTGATGGTGCTATTTGGTGCGGTGGTGAGCTGGCAGGGCCTTCTGGCGAGCGTCATCTACTCGCTCATCGGGTTGGCGGTGTTCGTCGCGGGCTTCTACGTCATCCGGTTCATTCTTCCCTATGACGTGCACAAGGAGATCGAGGCGGACCAGAACACGGCGCTGGGCATCGTCATCGGCTCCTTCATCCTCGGGCTGGCCATCATCATCGCGGCGTCCATCTCCGGATGACCTTCAGATGTCCTCAGCCCGTGAAGTGAAGTGAAGACTTGAACAAGACGCTGCTGTTCGTCACCGTCCTCGTCATCGCCACGTGTGGGCTCATCTACGAGCTCATCGTGGGGGCGCTCGCCAGCTACCTGCTGGGGGACTCCATCACCCAGTTCTCCACCGTCATTGGCGGCTACCTCTTCGCGATGGGGATTGGGAGCTACCTGTCCCGCTTCCTCGAGAAGGGGCTGGCCCAGCGCTTCGTGGAGGTGGAGCTGGGTGTGGCGCTGGTGGGGGGCTTCTGCGCCCCGGTGCTGTTCCTCACCTTCGCGATGACGGATGTGTTCCGGGTGGCGGTGTACGGGAGCGTGCTCGTCATCGGCACGCTGGTGGGGCTGGAGATCCCCCTGCTGCTGCGCATCCTGAAGGACCAGGTGAAGTTCAAGGATCTGGTCAGCCAGGTGCTGACGTTCGACTACCTGGGCGCGCTGTTTGCGAGCGTGTGCTTCCCGCTGTTCTTCGTGCCGAAGCTGGGGCTGGTGCGCACCTCGCTGCTGTTCGGGCTGCTCAATGCGCTGGTGGGGCTGTGGAGCACGTGGCTGCTGGGGCCGGTGCTCGCGCACCCGACGCGGCTGCGGGTGAAGGCGGTGGCCCTCTCCCTGCTCCTGCTGGTGGCGCTTGCGCTGGGGGACCGGCTGACGGCGTTCTCCGAGGAGAACCTCTATGCGGACGAGGTGGTGCATACCTCCACCTCGCCGTACCAGCGGATTGTCCTGACGCGGGGCAAGCGGGGCTTCTCGCTCTTCCTGAACGGGAACCTGCAGTTCGCCAGCGTGGATGAGTACCGCTACCACGAGTCGCTGGTGCACCCGGCCATGGTGCGGGGCGGCTCGGTGGAGCGGGTGCTCATTCTGGGAGGCGGGGATGGGCTGGCGGCGCGCGAGGCGCTGCGCTACCCAGAAGTCCAGTCGGTGACGCTGGTGGATCTGGATCCGGCCATTACCGGGCTGGCCACGCGGTACGAGGAGCTGGCCCGGCTCAACCACCACGCGCTGAGCCACCCGAAGGTGCGGGTGATCAACACGGACGCGATGAAGTTCCTGGCGGAGGGGGAGGCGCTCTTCGACGTGGTGATTGTCGACTTCCCGGATCCGAACAACTTCTCGCTGGGGAAGCTGTACACCACGGGCTTCTACAAGCTGCTCAAGCGGCGGCTGGCGAAGGACGGGGTGGCGGTGGTTCAGAGCACGAGCCCGCTGTACGCGCGGCGCTCGTTCTGGTGCGTGAACACCACGCTGAAGGCGGCGGGGTTCTGGACGGAGCCCTACCACGCGCTGGTGCCCTCCTTCGGCGAGTGGGGGTACGTGATGGTGGCCCATGAGGCCCCGCCGCGTCGCCGGCCCTTGCCCGAGGGGCTGTTGTTCCTCGACGACGGCACCTTGGAGGGGCTCACCCGGTTCCCGCCGGACATGGGGCCGCTGCCGGCGGAGGTGAACCGGCTGAACAACCAGGTGCTGGTGCACTACTACGAAGAGGAGTGGGCGCGGTGGAACTGACGCGGCGGGAGCTGATCGCCGCGTTCCTGGGTTCAGCGGTGGCAGCCAGCGCGTGCCGGCGTTCCCGGAGGCGGGAGCCGGTGCCGGGCGCCATCGTGGATCGTGCGGTGGAGACGGGGCACCGCCTGCGCGGGGGGCCGCTGCCGCGAGCAGAGAGGGTGGAGCCGGTGGAGGTGCTCATCATCGGCGCGGGAGCGGCGGGCCTGTCCGCGGCGTGGCGGTTGGCGGGGGCGGGGCTGAAGGATGTGCGGGTGGTGGAGCTGGATGACGAGCCGGGGGGGACTTCTCGCTCGGGGAAGAACTCGGTGTCCGCGTACCCATGGGGAGCGCACTACCTGCCGGCGCCGCTGGGAGAGCAGGGGGCAGTGCTGCGGCTGATGCGCGAGATGGGCGCGGTGACGGGGGTGGATGCCGAGGGGTACCCGACCTTCGAGGAGGAGCTGCTCATCCGCGAGCCGGACGAGCGGCTCTTCTACCAGGGCGAGTGGTACGAGGGGCTGTACCTGCGGGCGGGTGCGAGTGCCGTGGACCTGAAGGAGGCGCAGCGCTTCGAGGCGCGGATGAATGCGTTTGGGGCGGCGAGGGACGCGAAGGGGCGCAAGGCGTTCGCGGTGCCGACGGCGCTCTCGAGCGACGACGCGGAGTGGACGGCGCTCGACAAGGTGAGCATGGCGCAGTGGATGGAGGCGGAGGGCTTCCGCTCGCCGCGCCTGAAGTGGGTGGTGGACTACGCCTGCCGGGATGACTACGGGATGACGGCCGAGGGCGTCTCCGCGTGGGCGGGCATCTGGTACTTCGCGGCGCGCCAGCATGGAAAGGGAGAGCGCAGCGAGGGGTTCCTGAGCTGGCCCGAGGGCAATGGGCGGTTGATCCAGCAGCTGTTGTCCTCGCTGCCACCGGGGCGGGTGGAGCGGCACGTGCTGGTGCACACGGTGGAGCCGGGCGCGGAGAGCTGCCGGGTGGAGGCGCTGGAGGCGGGGACGGGGAAGCCGCGAGCGTTCCAGGCGCGGCAGGTGGTGTTCGCGGGTCCGCGCTTCGTTGCGGGCCACGTGGTGGCGCCGTGGCGGGAGCAGCGGCCCGAGTGGATGGGGGCCTTCAGCTATGGGCCGTGGGTGGTGGCGAACCTCACGCTGTCGAAGCCGCCCAGGGGGAGAGGCTTCCCGCTGGCCTGGGACAACGTGCTCTACGAGAGCAAGAGCCTGGGCTACGTGGTGGCGACGCACCAGGCGCTGCGGCAGTACGAGGGAGGGCCCACGGTGTTGACGTGGTACCTGCCGATGGTGGGGCAGGACGTGAAGGCCGATCGCGAGAAGGTGCTGTCAGCGGGCTATGGGGAGTGGGAGGCGATGGTGATGGCGGACATGATGCTGGCGCACCCGGGCATCGCCGACCAGGCGCTGAGGCTGGAGGTGATGCGGTGGGGGCACGCAATGGTCCGGCCCTCACCGGGGTTCATGTGGGGCCCGGCGCGCTTCGCGGCGCAGGAGAGCCTGGGCGGCACGCTGCACTTCGCCCACACGGACCTGGGAGGCATGGCGCTGTTCGAGGAGGCCAACTGGTTCGGAGTGAAGGCCGCCGAGCGCGTGCTGAAGGAGTTGGGGCACTCCGGTACGAGCTGGCTGTAGTCCGGGCTCACGGAACCGGGCATGTCTCAGAGAGTGTTGGCCCGACGTGGGCAGGCACAGGAGGGGTGCTTCCCAATACAGAGGCAGGCCCCAAGCTCCACGTGGCTGAGCCGCTTTGAGGGAAAGACGGACATGGAGGGCCACCCGGCGAATAGCTTGGGCGCCCCCAGTGCTGAACCCGTGGCAGCACGGGCCGCTCGCCTCACCGCCGCCCATGTCAGCCTGAGCTGATGTGATGGCAGCCATTGGCAACGAGGAGGGTGGCGGACATGGAACGGATGGGGCTCGTCGCACACGTAGAGCAGCAACTCGAGCGCGTCATTGCGTTGGGCTTGCTGCCAGAGGAGGGACTTCTTCCCTCGGAACACACGCTGGCGCGTCGGTACGGAGTCTCAAGAGCCACGGCCCGGCAGGCACTGCAGCGGCTGGCCGCGAGGGGACTGGTGGTGCAACACCCTGGGCGCAGGAGCCGCGCAGTGGTGATGGACGAGGCCGTGACGCTGGAGAACGTGGGCGTCGTGCTGCATGCAGAGCAGGGCTCGGCACACCCAGAGCGGAGGCAGCTGCTGGCGGCCTACCTGTCGCTCAAGCGGGAAACGATCGTGGAGCTCCTGGTCGCCTGCTGTGAGCACGCCTCAGAGCCGGAGATGGAGCGGCTGCGGGAGGCCTGCTTCGCGTTGAGAGATGCGGCTCGCTGGCACGAGGAAGGCAGAGGCTGGGTACAGTGGGAGTTCGAGCTGCTAAGGCTGGCAGCCCGCGCAGCGGAGCGCCCCGGGCACTTGCTGCTGATTCACTCGCTGGAGCGCTCCTTCAAGGCCATGGCGGCACGGGTGCTGCCCCACCTGGATTCAGAAGCTGCCCAGAAGTGGGCGTGGTGCGCCTTTCATGCGTTGGGCGACAGGGACGCGCAGGCGCTCAGGCGAGAGCTGCCAGGACTGCTCCAAGCGGCCGATGAGCGCCTGCTCGACAACCTGGCGCCAACCTGTCCGCCAGTCAGCACGCCCAATGCGCCCGAAGCGGCGGCGGAGCCGCTCCATGAGCTTTTCCCAAAGCCAGAGTCGACCAGGAGTGAGCTGCCGGGCACGGCCTGTGCCAACCTGGCTGCTTGTCATACAGGTTCAGTCCAAGAGGCGCCGACAGCGAGCCCCCTGCCCGGGTTGTCTGCTTGTCATACCGGCTCATTCCAAGTAGCGCCGGCAGCAGGCCCTCCACCCGAGTCTCCGTTCACTGGCCTCGGCCAGCCTTTGGGCGGCACGGCGCTCGGTGCAAACGGGCTCTCAGGCCTGAGAGAGGAACGTGGTGCGCTCTCTTGGTCCCCTATGCGGTGGCCACTGGCCGCTGCACCCCTGGCGAGCCCAAGGTCAGCGCCTCAGCCCATGGGAGGAAGCTGGCTGGGCGCGCTTTCTCCGAACCTGACTGCTTGTCATACAGGTTCGTGCCGTCGGCGGCCTGTGCCAACCTGACTGCCTGTCATACAGGTTCGTGCCGATCGCTATCGGCGGCAGCCGCCGCCTGATGTTTCGTCTCCCGGTTGCCGCTCTCCCCTGAGGGACGCTGCGTTCAGGGTGGGCAGGTTCTCATGCCCACGGTTTGCCACCGCCCGGTGGAGGAACCTGGAACGGTGGAGGGTCGGCGGAGGGCTGCTCCCAGAGAGCCAGTGCTAGGCTTGCCACTGTCACTCCTTCCCTCGGTGCGACTGATGGCCCTTCCTGACTTCGAGCCGAGCTGGTCCGGACCGGCGCGTGAACTGCTAGATCGCGCCATCGAGCGACACGGAGGATGGAGCATCTGGCAACGCCTGCGCTCGGTGACGTTGGGAACGCGGCTCCTCCGAGGGATGCTCCCGAACCTCAAGGGAAACGGCCGCACATTCCCCCTGCCACCCCAGGTGGTGGTGCGTCCTCGGGAAATGGAAGCCGAGTTCGTGGACTACCCCACCGTGGGCAGCAGGGGCTTCTTCTCTCGGGGGGATGTCCGGTTGGTGGATCCGCATGGCTCGCCGACAGCGCACGCGCCAGCTCTTCGGGACACCTTTCGCGGCCTGAGGAAATACCGCCGCTGGTCACCGCTCGATGCGCTCTATTTCTTTGGCTACGCGCTGACGCACTACCACGCGCTGCCCTTTGCGCTGGGCGAGGGCCAGTTCCTTGGCTATCGCCGCGCTCGGCTCGGCAACGAAGTGTTGGAGGGAGTGGTCGTCAGGCTCTCACCCTTGCTGCACACGCACTGCGAGCGCCAGGTCTTCTTCTTCGACTCCACCGGTGTGCTGCGGCGCCACGACTACGTGGCCGAGATCGTCGGAGGCTGGGCGCGCGGCGCACATTTCTGGGAGGACTACGAGGAGGTCGAGGGGCTGCTTGTCGCGAAGCGGCGTCACGTGGTGGCTCGCCTCTTCGGACAGCCGCTCCCTCCGTTTGTGGCGCTTCATGCGGAGTTCAGTTCGGTGGCGGTCCAGCTCGAACCAGAACCCGACGTTGCGCGGCAGGGCGCTTCCGCGGGCACGAGCCGGTTGGAGCCTGGCAGAGAACACCCATGAAGTAGGAGGGCGCCCAAATGGAGAGCCGCTCCCACATTGAGGCATGGCAGGAGGCTTCACTCGCCCTCCGCAGCCCTCCGCAGCTCGAGGAAGAGCCGCGCCAGATCCTTCAGTTGATAGTGAGCATTGAGGCCGCTCGGGTTGGGGAGCACCCAGAGCCGTGAGCCTCCCAGCTGCTCCGGCTGGAGGCCCAGGCGAGCCTCGGGGCGATGGAAGGCAGCTCGGTAGGCGCTGATCCCCAGCAGCGCGATGACACGCGGGCGATAGCGCCGGGCCTTGGCCTCCAGCCGGCGTCCTCCTTCCACCAGCTCCGCGGGCAACACCTGGTCTGCCGTCGCCGTGGCACGATCCACCACATTGGTGATGCCGCAGCCCAGCTCCAGCAGCTCGTGCTGCTCCGAGGGAGCCAGCAGGCGCTGTGTGAAACCGGCGGCGTACAACGTGGGCCAGAACCGGTTGCCCGGCCGCGCGAAGTGGTACCCCACCACCGCCGAGTACAGGCTCGGGTTGATGCCACAGAAGAGCACCCGGAGCCTCGGCGCGAGCAGGTCCGGCATGGAGCGCCCCACAGCGGCACGCAGCTCTTCCTGGCTGGGCCTCCGAGGTGGACTCATGGCAGGCAACCTACCGAGGGGGCAGGCCCGCTGTCTACCTCACGCGTCACCCGTCCTTTCGCACAGGGCCAGGGGGATGGGAGATTGCTGGCTTTCCCCTGGTCCGCTGGGAGGCGGGCGGTGCATTGCAGCACCGGAGGGCGCTCGGTAATCTCTCCCCATGGCCGAGGATGATGGCAGCAGCGCGCTCGAGACTTCGACGTCACCGCCACCGTCGACAGCGGTATCGGCAGACGCGGCGGCGGACCTCGCTGAGCTCGAGAGCATCGGCTCCCAGATGGCCTATGACTCGTTCCTCGCCGCGGCGAAGGCGCTCGAGCCAGGAATCATCGAGGAGTGCTCCATCGACATCGTCCTCGCCTGCCAGGCCGTGAAGATCGGCGCCGAGAGCGTGCTGGGCAGTGCGGCGGTGGTCGTCGCCAAGCTGCCCAACGTGAACGTCGAGGAACTCTCGATGCTCCCCAGGCTGGCCCAGGGGCTGGCCTTCGCGGCGCTGCAGGTGCAGCGCGAGTTCCAGGCCACCCCCTTCGGGATGATGTTCGAGCGGGCGCAGCTCATTCGCCGCAAGCTTCGCAAGGCCGCCGAGGCCCTCGCCGAGGTCAACCTCCTCCCCGATGCGGACATCGATGAGGTTCGGCTCAACGCGCAGCGAGAGCTCCTGGAGGACTGTCTGGCCCTGGCCGCGGTGTTGAAGCGCAACGAGGCGAAGATCGCTGGCCGCTCCCCGGTAGGGGCCTCCGAGGTCCGCGAGGCGGAGCTGGTCGTCGAGAAGCTGCGAGTGATGCTCGGGCAGCAGAAGGACCCCGGTGACAGCGCGACGCCGTCCCTGGTCAAGGTCATCGAGATGCGGGATCGGTTCTGGACGCTCTTGAAGCAGCGGTACGACGTGCTCTGGCGGTGTGGAGCGTGGCTCTTCGGTCGTGCGGTGGATGATCGCGTACCCCCCCTCCCGTCCCGGCTGGCGCTGGTCCGGAAGCCCCGGAAGACGCCAGGCGAGCGCGAAGCCTCGCGGACGGCGCCGGAGCAGCGGCGGAGCATGAATCCTCCCGCCATCATCCCCTCGCGCATCAACCCTTCCAGTCCGCCCCCGCGCGAGACGGGCCGGCACCTGAGTGATCTGCAGCGTGAGCTGGAGAGGAAGACCCGCTTCCTCGTCCGGATGGGTGTGCTTCCGTCTCCCCAGCCCTGAGGCCGCGCGAGCAGGGCAGGGCGTTACGGGGGAGGCGACTGGGTGGCAGCCGCCGCCACCGACTCGGTGATGACGAGCACCTCGGCGCGACGGTTGAGCTGGCGCTCCTCCTCGGTGGCGGGCTTGGCGCTCACCGGCCACTCTGCACCGAAGCCGCGGATCCTCACCTGCGTCGCGGGGACACCCTGATCGACCAGGTAGCGCCGCACCGCCTGGGCGCGCCGCAGCGACATGAACATGTCGGACGAGTCCGTGCCCTCGGTGTCCGCATGCCCCTCGATGATGATGGTGCCGCCCTTGGCCTGATCCGACACCTGGAGGACGACCTGATCCAGCAGTGGCACCACCCCCGGAAGCTCCGCGGTTCCCTTGGCGAATGGGATCTCTCCACGGATCACGAGTCGCTCCCGCGCAGAGGGCTGGTAGGGACGCTGAGGCTCCCGCGCCGCCTCCGCCTGTGCCTCGGGCGGCTCGCCCCGGGTGAGGGAGTTGAGCTCCCAGGTGCTCACCGGACGGGTGCGATCGTCGTCCGGTGGGGGCTTCGGCGTGGCCAGGGCGAGCTGGAGCTCGCGGTCCGCGTTCTCGTCGATGAAGGAGAGCTTGGGAGGAGGCTCGCTGCGGAAGGAGACTCCGGCCAGCACGCGGAAGCGAGGCGCTCCCAGGGCTCCGCCGAGGCCGGGGCCTCCGAGGATGAAGGCATCCAGTCCGACGAGCAGCGGGAACCGCGCGCCTCCGAGCAAATCCATCGACACCTGGGGAGAGAGCGTGGTGCGCAGGCCCAGCTCTCCTCGGAGGCCCTTGCCCGTGGTGGCCAGCGCGGCCGCCAGGCGGATCTCCGACTTGGCCCCCTGCTTGGCGGCCCCATCGGCGGAGGCCAGGAGGATGGCGGGGCGGAACAGCACACCCGCCTCGAGCGAGGGCTGCAGCCAGCCCAAGGTCGTGCCCACCGTCATGCGCGCGTGGAAGCGCGGGCCATTATCACCCGCCAGGGCGTCGCCGGTGCCCACGGGCAGCCCCACGCCCAGATCCGCTGACAAGTCCACGGGTTGCCGCTGGCGGCTCGACAGCAGGCCCAGACGCGCCTGGAGCACGGGAGTGCCCAGTCCCTGGGCCACCAGCTGGGACAGGCCCACGAGCGTCGGATCATCTCCCTGCTGCCACAGCACGAACGGAAGCTGGGCGCTCACCTCGAGCCACGGCAGCACGCCGTAGCTGGCGGAGAGCAGCGCGGTCGCCCTGTCCCGCACCACTTGCAGATCCTGCTCTCCGTCGCTTAGCACCAGGGGCAGACGCTCGTAGTGCCCCAGCAGGCTGATGCTCAGGCCGCTGGGCACCATGAGCTCGCCGTTGCCGACCAGCAGAGTGCCTCGGCCTACATTGGTCTCGAGCCGCTCGAGGTCAAAGCCCGGTAATTGCTCAGTGGTCTGAGCCGAGGCCAGCGAGCACACGAGCAGCGTCGCGGTGGTTAACCCCCGAGCAGGTGAAAGTATGGTCATGCTTGGGTAGAATCCTACCCCTGTTTGCGTGCGGAGGGGCAAGTGCTCCGGTTCAACGTTCTGTTGGTGCTGTTCCTCGGAGTGCTGGTCTCTTGCAGTCCTGCCGAGCCGCCTGAGGCCGCTGCACTGCGTTCTCAGGAACAGAGTGCGACGCCGGTGCCCCTCACCCGCTCCACTTCAGCTTCGCCAACCTCTATCAATTTTGGCAATCGGAAGGTGGGCACCTCTGTCACCCAGACCGTGAGGCTGACGAACACGTCGAACGACGGCGAAACCGTCACCATCAACAACGTCGCCATCAGCAACCAACCCAACCCTGCGCACTTCACGGTCAGCCCCACGTCCGCCACGATACCCGTGGGCGGCCACGAGGACTTCACGGTGACGTTCACCCCCAGAAGCACGGGGCAGAAGACGGCCACCCTCACGATCGCCAGTCCTTCGACCAGTGCTTCCGTCAGCTTGAGTGGCTTCGGAAAGGCCTCCGCGGCCGATGTGAGCCCGGCCTCACACGCCTTTGGAGACGGGGTCGTGAACGGCCCCAGCGCGAGCACGACCGTGGCGGTGAGCAACATCGGGAATGCCACGTTCCGCATCACCCCGAGCCTGATGGGAGCTGGCGCCGCAGCCTACTTCTTCACTCCCAGCTTTCTCGATGTGGCGGCGGGTGGAACCGAGAGCTTCACGGTGACGTTCGACCCCCAGGCAGGTGGGGCTGCCGATGCCACCCTCACCTTCACCACCAACGAGTCGGGTTCGCCAGCCGTTCAGAGCGTCACCCTGACGGGCAACGGCCTGAATCCCACCCTCTCGGTGCCGACCGCGGTGGCCTTTGGGGAGCATTCCGTGGGAGCGCCGGGCGCCACGCGGTTGCTGACGGTGAGCAACACGGGGATCGCGGGCAACCTGGTCATCTCCAACATCGTCAAGGCAGGCGCAGGCGAGGCCGCCTATAGCTTCACGCCGGCCACGTTGGACGTGCCTCCCGGAGAGAGCAGGACCCTGTCCGTGACGTTTGCTCCCGGCACGGAGAGTGCGGCCGATGCCATCCTGACGCTGACCACCAATGACGTGGCCAATGAGACCGAGGATATCGACCTGTCAGGCACGGGCATCAGTCCCGCCATCTCGGCGGCGGGCTCGCTGGCCTTCGGAGAGCAGCGCATTGGGGCGACTGCTGCGACGCAGACGCTCACGGTGACCAACACGGGCACGTCGGGCACGTTGAAGATCACCGACATCGTCAAGGGAGGCTCGGGGCAGGCTGCCTACAGCTTCACGCCGGCCACGCTGGAGGTGCCCTTTGGCGAGAGCCGGCCTCTGACGGTGACGTTCACTCCCAGCGCGACGGGAGCGGCCAATGCCACCTTGACGCTGGCCACCAACGCTGTGGGCAGTGAGACCTTCACGGTGGCCCTGTCGGGCACGGGCATCAATCCCACCCTCGCGATGCCGAGCTCGCTGGCCTTTGGCGAGCAGGCTGTAGGAGTCCCGGCGGCGACGCGGACGTTGACGGTGCAGAACACGGGGACCGAGGGCAACCTGGTCATCTCCAACATCGTCAAGGCAGGCGCAGGCGAGGCCGCCTACACCTTCTCGCCCGCTACACTCGATGTGCCCCCCGGGGGGAGTCTGCCCCTGACGGTGACGTTCGCTCCCAGCGGGTCGGGGGCGGCCAATGCCACCCTGACGCTGACCACCAACGCTTTGGGCAATGAGACCTTCACGGTGACCCTGTCGGGCACAGGCATCCAGCCCACCATCTCGGTGCCAGGTTCGATGACCTTCAGTGAGCACCGCGTGGGGGCGCCGGGCGCGACGCAGACGTTGACGGTGCAGAACTCGGGCACGGGCACCCTGCGCATCACCAACATCGCCAAGAGCGGCCCGGAGGCCGCGGCCTACAGCTTCTCGCCCGCCACACTGGATGTACCCACCGGGGAGAGCCGGCCCTTGACGGTGACGTTTGCCCCCATCGGGCCGGGGGAGACCGATGCCACCCTGACGCTGACCACCAATGATGTCGCCAGACAGAGCGTGCTGGTGACCCTGTCGGGCACGGGCATCAATCCCACCCTCTCAATGCCGAACACGCTGGCGTTTGGAGAACAGCCCGTGGGAGCACCCACCGCCACGCAGACGTTGACGGTGCAGAACACGGGCACGGGCACCCTGCGCATCACCAACATCGTCAAGGGAGGCTCGGGGCAGGCTGCCTACAGCTTCACGCCGGCTACGCTGGATGTACCCACCGGGGAGAGCCGGACCCTGACGGTGACGTTCTCCCCCAGTGCGGCGGGGGCGGCCAATGCCACCCTGACGCTGACCACCAACGATGTGGCCCGAGAGACCTTCACGGTGACTCTGTCGGGCACAGGCACCCGACCCGCCATCACGGTGCCGAACACGCTGGCCTTTGGCGAGCATTCCGTAGGCGCGCCCGCCGCGACGCAGACGCTGACGGTGCAGAACTCGGGCACGTCGGGCACCTTGCGCATCACCAGTATCGCCATGGGGGGCCAGGATCCCTCGGCCTTCACCTTCTCACCTGCCACGTTGGATGTGCCCTTCGGGGAGAGCCGGCCCCTGACGGTGACGTTTGCTCCGGCCGCGCAGGTGGCGGCCAGTGCCTCGTTGACACTGACCACCAATGAGGTGAACCGGACCACCGTGACGGTGACCCTGTCAGGCACGGGTGTCAGTCCCGCGATCATGGTCCCTGGCTCGCGGGACTTTGGAGAGCAGCGCGTGGGGGCGCCGGGGACGACCCAGGCGTTGACGGTGCAGAACACGGGCACGTCGGGCACGTTGAAGATCACCCACATCTCCCAGGCCGGTGCGGGTGCCGCGGCCTACAGCTTCATGCCCACCACGCTGGATGTGCCCTTCGGGCAGACCCGCTCGCTGACGGTGACGTTCGCCCCTGTCTCCGTGGGGTCGGCTCCTGCCACCCTGACGTTGACCACCAATGATGTGGCCAGGCCCACCGTGACGGTGACGCTGTCGGGCACGGGCATCGATCCCACCATCTCGGTGCCGGCCACGCTGGCCTTTGGCGAGCAATCCGTGGGAGCGGTCGGAACGACGCAGACGTTGACGGTGCAGAACTCGGGCACGGGCACCCTGAGCATCACCAACATCGTCAAGGGAGGCTCGGGGAACGCGGCCTACAGCTTCACGCCGGCCACGCTGGATGTGCCAGCAGGGCAGAGCCGGCCTCTGTCGGTGACGTTCACTCCCACCGTGGAGGGGCCCGCTGATGCCACCCTGACGTTGACCACCAATGATGTGGCCAGGCCCACCGTGACGGTGACGCTGTCGGGCACGGGCATCCGGCCCATCATCTCGGTGCCGGGCTCGCTGGCCTTTGGCGAGCACCGCGTGGGGGCGCCCGCCGCGACACAGACGTTGACGGTGCAGAACACAGGTGCGACGGGCAACTTGCGCATCACCAACATCGCCAAGTCAGGCCCGGGGCAGGCTGCCTACAGCTTCACGCCGGCCACCCTGGATGTGCCGCCCGGGCAGAGCCGGCCTCTGACGGTGATGTTCGCGCCCACGGGGGAGGGGCTGGCCGAGGCCAGCCTGACGCTGACCACCAATGATGTGGACAGGCCGACCGTGACGGTGATCCTGACGGGCACCGGTGTGGTTCCCGCCATCCTGGTGCCGGGCTCACTGGCCTTTGGCGAGCACCGCGTCGGGGCGCCCGCCGCGACACAGACGTTGACGGTGCAGAACACGGGTACCTCGGGCACCTTGAGCGTCACCCAGATCGCCAAGAGCGGCCCGGAGCAGGCTGCCTACAGTTTCACGCCCGCCACCGTGGATGTGCCTGCAGGGCAGAGCCGGGACGTGACGGTGACCTTCGCTCCTCTCTCGGAAGGCGCAGCCAACGCCACCCTGACGCTGACCACCAATGATGTGGACAGGCCGACCGTCACCGTGAGTCTGTCAGGGACAGGCATCCGGCCTACCCTCTCGGTGCCGAACACGCTGGCCTTTGGCGAGCACCCGGTGGGCGCGCCCGCCGTGACGCAAACGTTGATGGTGCAGAACACGGGCACGGGCACCCTGAGCATCACGAACATCGCCAAGGGAGGCCCGGGGAACGCGGCCTACAGCTTCACGCCGGCCACGCTGGATGTGCCAGCAGGGCAGAGCCGGCCTCTGTCGGTGTCGTTCGCCCCCATCACCCAGACAGCAGCCAATGCCACCCTGACGCTGACCACCAATGAGGTGAACCGGACTACCGTGACGGTGACCCTGTCAGGCACGGGTATCAATCCCGCCATCACGGTGCCGGCCGCGCTGCCCTTCGGAGACCATCGCGTAGGCGTGCCGGGCGCGACGCAGACGTTGACGGTGCAGAACACGGGCACGTCGGGCACCTTGCGCGTCACCAACATCGCCACAGGAGGCACGGGTGCCGCGGCCTACAGCTTCACGCCCACCACACTGGATGTGCCCAACGGGCAGAGCAGGCCTGTGACGGTGACGTTCACCCCCACCGTGGAGGGGCCCGCCGATGCCACCCTGACGCTGACCACCAATGATGTGAACAGATCCTCCGTGACCGTGGACCTGTCGGGCACGGGCATCGATCCCACCATCTCGGTGCCGGCCACGCTGGCCTTTGGCGAGCAATCCGTGGGAGCGGTCGGAACGACGCAGGCGTTGACGGTGCAGAACACGGGCACGGGCATGTTGCGCATCACCAGCATCACCAGGAGCGGTCCGCAGCAGGCTGCCTTCAACTTCACGCCGAGCACGCTGGATGTGCCAGAAGGACAGACCGGGACCGTGACGGTGACGTTCGCTGCCTCCGCGGAGGGGGCGGCCAGTGCCTCCCTGACGCTGACCACCAATGATGTGGCCCGGCCGACCGTGACGGTGGGACTGGCGGGCACGGGCATCCGACCCACCATCTCGGTGGCCACCTCGCTGCCCTTTGGTGAGCACCGCGTGGGGGTGCCTGGCACGATGCAGACGCTGACGGTGAGCAACTCGGGCACGGGGACCCTGAGCATCACCAACATCACCAAGTCAGGCCCAGGGTCCGCCGCCTACAGCTTCACGCCGAGCACGCTGGATGTGCCAGAAGGACAGACCGGGACCTTGACGGTGACGTTCTCTCCCGCCGTGGAGGGGCTGGCCGAGGCCACCCTGACGCTGACCACCAATGATGTGGACAGATCCTCCGTGACGGTGACCCTGACGGGCACCGGTATCAGGCCCGTTGTCTCGGTGGCGCCCTCGTCGCTCGACTTCGGAGATGTGCAGGTTGACGAGAACTCCACCAGGATGTTGGTGGTGAGCAATATCGGGTCCGGCACCCTGAACATCAGCAACATCGCCAAAGATCCGGGCGCCGTGTTCTATACCTTCACGCCCCCCACGCTGAATGTGCCGGCGGGGCAGAGCAGGACCCTCACGGTGACGTTCCGCCCCACCGTTGAGGGGCAGTCGGACGCCTTCCTGACGCTGACCACCAATGAGGTGGGCAGACCGACGGTCCGCGTGGACCTCTCGGGTTATGGAGGCAGGGCGACCGCTTTGTTGAGTCCCACCTCGCTCGCCTTCGACGGAGTACGGGTCGGCGCCACCAGGCTGAGGACGGTGCGGCTCACCAACACGGGCAGGGCTCCGCTCGTCATCTCCACGGCCCCCACCATCTCGTCCACCTTCTTCACCTACCAGGGCCCGAGCTCCGCGACAATCAACGCGGGCAGCTTCATCGACTTCCAGGTGGCCTTCGCGCCGACGGCCAACATCAGCTACGGCGGCACCCTCACCATCACCTCGAACGCGACGAACAGCCCGACGCCACTGAGCCTCACGGGCTTCGGCGCCAACCCGGAGCTGAACCTCAACCCCACCTCGATCTTCTTCGGAGACGTGCGGGTGGGCACGGACAGCGCCAAGGTTCCCGTCACCGTCAGCAACACGGGTAACGCGGAGCTCATCGTGCAGAGCCTGCCCGTGCAGGGGCCCTTCGCCGTCTCCCTGCGGACCGGCGACGTGCTGCCCAAGACGGTGGTCGCCGGCAGCCCCTTCACCTTCGATGTCGTCTTCAGACCGTCGGCAGAGGGGTCGGGCAGTGGCTCGGTCTCCATCCTCACGGACCTCAACACCACGCCGACGCCGAAGGTGACCCTCTCGGGCACTGGCACGGTGGCGAGGATCGAGCTGTCCCCCACCGCGCTCGACTTCGGTGACCAGCGCGTGGAGCACGTCAGCGGTGTCCAGCCCGTGATCGTCACCAACCGAGGCGCGGCCGAGCTGCAGATCTCCCAGATCATCTTCTCCAACCCCGTGTTCACCATCACGGCGCCGGACCTGCCCACGGATGGCAATCCGCTGCGGATCGGCGCGGGCGAGCAGCGGGCCTTGTCCGTGGTCTTCACCCCCAGCACGCTGGGCCCGACGGCAGGCAAGCTCTTCATCATCAGCAATGCCTTCGAGTCGGTCGATCCGATGGACCTGACGGGCAGCGGTGTCGACGGGCAGATGAGCGTGACGCCGAGCTCCGTTGCCTTCGGTTCAGCGGATGTGGGGGGCACCGGCGTGCAGCAGAGCGTGACGCTCAAGAACATCGGCAGGTACCCGCTGACGATCGAGGAGGTGAACCCTCCGCTCGACACGGCCTTCACCGTCTCCGGCTTGCCCAACGGGCTGGTGCTGCAGCCGAACGATACCTGGCCGTTCACGGTCACCTTCACCCCCATGCAGCGCGGCTACATCTCCTCGTCCGCCGTCATTGAGAGCGATGCCGTCACCAACACGCTCCTCAACCTGGCGATGGCAGGCACAGGCGTGGCCGCGGCCGTGGAGCTGCAGCCCCAGGACATCAACTTCGGCAAGTCCAACGTGGCCGTGTCCGTCACCCAGGACATCGCCATCAAGAACGTGGGCGAGAAGGACCTGTCCGTCTCGAACATCGCCTTCGAGGATGCGGTGGGGGGCCCCGTGGGAGGGGCCCTGGACTTCAGCCTCGACACGGGAGTGGCGCTGCCGCTGGTGGTGCAGCCCGGGAAGAGCACCCTCGTCCGGCTGAAGTTCACCCCTCGGGTGGTGGGCCAGCGCGAGGCGCGGGCCATTGTCTACACGAACGACAGGGCCGCGGAGGCGAACCTCGTGGGTGTAGGCACCTCGCCTCGCCTCGCCCTCTCGGTCGATGGCCAGTCGGTGTCCAAGCTGGAGTTCGGAAACGTGCTGGTGGGCAACCCGTCCGCGTCGACGGTCCTCCGGATCACCAACACGGGTGACGGTCCGCTCACCCTGAGCTCGATGACGGTGGGGGGCGCGGACGTGGCCGCCTTCATCATGACGCCGCCCACGCTCCCCCTCACGCTGCAGGCGGCTTCCTTCGCGGAGGTGTCGGTGTCGGTGAGGCCCGACGCGGAGCGGCCGTTCTCAGGCCAGCTCACGGTCCTGTCCAACGATGGGAGCACGCCGAACGTGACGGTGCCGATGACGGCGGTAGGCGTCCGCCAGCAGATCCAGCTCTCGAAGCTGTCCCTGGACTTCGGGCGGCAGCTCATCAACAACCTGTCGAGCCCGCGCACGGTGACCGTGACGAACAGCAGCGCCTCGCGCGTCACCCTCTCCGCGCTGTCCCTGGAAGGGACGGGGGCCTCGCAGTTCACGCTGGCGGCGCAGCCGCTCCCCAAGACGCTGGAGCCCGGCGCGGAGGTGGAGCTGGCGGCGACCTTCACCCCGCTGGCCGAGGCCGAGGTGGAAGGCAAGCTGAAGATCACCTTCAGCGAGCCCCCGCTGCAGCTCGAGGTGGCGCTGCACGGCCAAGGCATCTCCTCCGTGCTCTCCGTCAGGCCCTCGCCGCTGGACTTCGGCACGGTGCGCACGGGAAGCAGCAAGCGCGAGCAGCCGCTCACCATCGCCAACCTGAGCAGCGAGCCCATCACCCTCTCCGAGCCAGACGTCGTGGGTACTGGCGTGCCCTTCCTCTTCGACAAGGCGGCCCTGCAAGGGCTCACGATTGCGCCGGGCTCGTCCATCATCGTGACGGTGGGCTACCAGCCCTCAGTGGAGACCCTGTCCGAGTTCACCGTCTCCATGGGCACCACCTCGCCGCCCCGTCCCCGCTCGCTAGACTTCCAGATGAAGGGCCGGGCGACGAACCGCCTGCTCACGGTCGATCCCATCAGCCTGGACTTTGGCCGCGTGGACGTGAGCGATCCCATCGAGCCCAGGGTGATCACCGTCGAGAACAAGTCCGCCCAGCAGCAGCGCGTCGTGGTGAAGCTGAAGAATGTCGAGGGGACGGCTTACACGATGGATGCAAGGGGCCTGGGGGATCCCATCCCGGCGGCAGGCAGCGCTACCTTCACGATCGCCTTCCAGCCCCAGAAGGCAGGCTCGGAAGAGAACGAGGTGCAGGTGTGGCTGCAGGGTGAGGCCGAGGCCGAGGCCATCATCCCTGTGATCGGGCATGGCCGTCAGCTCTCGGGGCAGGGCGGTGGCTGCTCCAGCTCCACGCTCGAGCTTGGGAGCTCGGGGATGCTGGCGCTGCTGGCGCTGGTGGCCCTGGGGGCGCGGCGGCGGAGGCGCGAGTAGCCGAATGCCCTTCGACGTCAGGCGGATCCTCGAGCAGCTCGAGTCCGGCACCCCCGCCGATCCCGGGGTGCCGGCCTGGCAGCAGGAGAGCTGGGAGGATCCGGAGGGGTTCGTCGCCGCACTCGCCGTGGCCCACATGGGCCGCGGCGCGCCCCTCAAGAGCCGCACCGCCCAGCACTACGACTTCTTCCACGATCTCGTCGTCCGTCACGGCACGTCGGATCGCATCGCCCTGCGCGCCTACGACAAGAGGAGTGGCTGGCAGGTGCTGGGCTACCGGCAGCTGCACGAGCAGGCCTCGCGGCGCGCCACCGACTGGGCAAAGCAGGGCGTGAAGGCCGGCGCCAAGGTGTGCCTGCTCTACTCCGTCGGCAGTGAGCTGCTCATCTCGCTCGCGGCGGCTTTGGGCTTGGGGGCCTGCATCAGCTACCTGCCGCCCCAGGGCCGGCGCTTCATCAAACGCCGGCTCACCCTGCTCGCACCCGACTTCATCGCCGCCGAGCCGCACCAGACGTTGCTGCTGGAGGGCTTCGAGAAGCAGCTGCTGCAGAGCCGCGGCCAGGGCTCTCCGGCCTTCACCTCTCACACCTACAAGCCCGAAGAGCCGCTGGGGCTCTTGTTCTCGCCGCTGGTGGAGCCGCCGGGCACTCCGGGGCTTCTGACGGCGGAGGATGCCTGGCGCGGGGCACTGGTGGATGGGGTGCTCACCTGGGGCCTCGGGGCCGGGGAGCACCTGGCCGCTCCAGGCAGCCACGCGCTGCAGCACCTGCCTGCGTTCCTCTTTGCCACCCTGCTGCGGGGGGCGACTTATCTCCACCTGGAGCTGGCGGACATCGAGGCCAACCCGGCGCTCCTCACCGAGCACCCGCTGCGCGCGCTCGGCGTCACCCCCGCGCTGCGGGACGTGCTGTTGCGCACCCGCACCCAGCTCAAGAACGTGGCCCACTGGTTCCGCAACCCCGAGGAGCCCATCGACTGGATCGCCTGGCGCGCCTGGGTCAAGCAGTGCGGGGTGTCCACGGTTCCCTCCTCCAACGTGCTCGTGGATCCGGCCGCCGGCGGCGCGGTGCTGTGCTCGCCGAGGCGAGTCAGGGATCTGCACACCGAGGCCCCTCCGGCTCCAGGGCGCCGCTGGGAGCTGCATGACGTCAACATGAGCGGCCAGCAGGCGCCGGGAGACCTGGGGCTCTTCACCCTCATGCCGGACAAGGAGCGCCCGCCTCCCTACCTGGCCCTCACGCGCTCCTATGGCCTGTACCACTACGGGGGGCCGCGGACGGCGAGGAGGGATGGGCGCGTCTACCCGGCCGCCGAGGTCGCCGAGGTCATCCAGGAGCTGGCCTTCGCCCGCGGGGCCACCGTCGTGCCTGCTCCCACGGGGGGCGTGGCGGGCCACTACCGCCAGGTGCTGCTCGTCTTCACCGGCGCCCAGGCCCAGCAGACCAACACCTGGCTGCAGGAGGTCCGCCGCTGCATCGAGCTCCAGCTGGGAGCCGAGCACCTGCCCGACCGCACGGAGTTCATTCCCCTCTACCCTCGCAAGGTGAAGGGGCAGGTAGACGAGGCCTGGTGCCAGATGCAGTACCTGACGGGCGCGCTCTTCCGGAAGAGCTCGGATCCGCTCTTCCAGAGCCTGACTTCGCTGAGGGGCCACTTGCTGGAAAAAACGGAGCAGGGTGTGTGAGGATGGAGCCCTGCGCCAGCCATCGCCACGGAGTGCATCATGGGTGTCCAGGTCGTCATGGGGGCCATGCTGCAGTGCAGCTTCGGCGCGGCCCCTTCATCGCTGGTGGTCCTGCCCACCAACAAGGTGCTGGCCACGACACCGGCGGCCAACATCATGGACAACAAGCCGATGCTGAACATCGCGCCCTTCGGCGTGTGCATGTCCATGGCCAACCCCATGGTGGCCGCGGCGACGGCAGCGGCTCTGGGAGTGCTCACGCCCATGCCCTGCATCCCCGCCACGGCTGCACCGTGGGCTCCCGGTTGCCCCAAGGTGCTGATCGGCAACATGCCGGCCGTGGATAGCAACTGCAAGCTGATGTGCAACTGGGGCGGCGTCATCCAGGTCGTCGTCCCCGGCCAGTTCACGGTGCAAGATGGGTGAGCCCGCGAAGTCCTCAGGTCCTCTCGATCCGCACCTGCTGGACAAGCTGCTGGACGCGCCGGCTCCGGAGCTGGAGAGCTCGGATGATCGGCTGGGGAAGGTCAATGATCGGGTGGCCAAGGGCACCTACCTCGATGCGGCGCGGGCCGCGGAGGCGCTGCTGCGCCAGGGCCTGTATGACGTGCGGCTGGTAGGCCCCTACGTGCTCGGCCTCTTCCTCGAGGGGGGCATGGAGGCGATGCCGGTGGTGTTCCACTCGCTCTCCAGCACCCTGCTGCACAACTGGGAGTTCTTCGGGCCGCACGAGCGCAAGGACGTCTACGCCGACGGGAGCCTGCGCTGGCTGCTCAAGGTGCTCAACAAGCACCTCGAGCACCACGAGCGCCTCAAGGACGAGACGTGGCACCGCTGGCGCGCGGCCTCCAATCGCGAGCCCCTGGAGCAAGCGCTCGCGCTGAGCGAGGAGATCTTCTCCTCGTTCTCCCGGGTGATCCCCAGGAACGGCTGCGAGGCCCCCTTCCGCCGCTTCACCCAGTGGCTCGAGGGCCACCTCCAGTCCCTGCCCACCCCTGTCTCGGCGGAGGAGCCCGAGCCCAAGTCCCAGGAGAAGTCCCAAGAGGAGGACGACGCCCCCTCGCAGGCCAGGCCATCTCCCGCTGCTGCAGCCGGGCCCTCCGTGCCCGTCTCCCCGGC
>Ga0190275_10000898_pt1 | contig 23438 bp, 20 predicted proteins | sample Popmic550T_FD_133745 | JGI IMG/M metagenome (GOLD analysis project Ga0190275, IMG submission 133745) | Populus adjacent soil microbial communities from riparian zone of Yellowstone River, Montana, USA - 550 T | ecosystem: Environmental > Terrestrial > Soil > Riparian zone > Trees stand | place...
GATGTCAGGGTCGCTCTGGTACCGGTTGAGCAGCTCGGCCAGCAGTTCGGCCTGCTTGCGGGATTCCGGGTCATCGACGTCCAGGTTCTTCAGCTGGTCGGTCATCTCGGTGCTCAGGGCACGCTTGACCTCCCACAGCTCGTCGCCGTACTCGACGGAGTAGCTGGCCTGGCCGTCGCCGTCCTGGTCCAGCAGCTTCGCCAGGTCGAGCCGGGTCTGGAGCTCCGGCTTCTGGTCGCGCAGCCACTGGGAGGTCTGGCCGAGGGTGCCGTCGGACAGCGACGGCAGGTCGATCGGCGTGTTGCTGTTCGCCGCGGAGCGCTGGGTGTCGATGGACGTCGCCAGCGCGTCGAGCTTGGTCAGCGCCGACTGGAGCTTCTCGATATCGATCTTGATGTCAGCCATGTCACATGTTCCTCATCGACCACTGCTTGGCCCAGGCATTGCCCCGATAGTCGCCTTCTGGGACGTACTCGGGTTCGCTGGACCACTTGGTGTTGACCACGCCGATCGCGTCGTCGAAGGCTCCGATGATCTCCCCGGTCTTGGTCCGCACGGTGTTGGAGAACTCCGTGGCGCTGGTACAGGCCCAGCCGCCGGAGGAGAGATCGCCGAGCAGGCTGTCCGCCGGGTTCCCGCTGCCGTGATAGACGGCATCACGGGCATTCGGAATGGTGGTGTTTTTCGCCGTAGCGAGAGTGCTCTTGAACTGGTTGAACTCTTCGCCCTCAGCCATTGCCCACCTTCTTCGTCTCAGAATCGTCTTCGCCAGGCTAATCAAAATCAGGGTCAGTTACGCACCGCACCCCAGGGTTACCCGTCGATCGGGACCTGGGCCCAGGACCAGCCGCCGGGGCGTCCGAAAACGCCACGGCCGACCGGCAGCGCCGCGGTCGCCGACCGCGGCAGCCGGATGTTGAGGATCTCACCGTCGCTGGAGGAGCGCGGCGACAGCAGCAATCCGGTCCGGCCCTTGCGGATGTCGGCGGTCAGGCCGCGGTAGTAGCCGCCGATCTCGTCGATGCCGCAGGCAACCAGGACCGCGCTGCCGGAGTCACGCAGCGTCGCGTAGTGCTGCGTGACGACCGAGCTGATCGCGTGGTCGGGACCGAGGACGTCGAAGTCGTCGAACACGACCAGGTGCCGCGGACCTAGCGAGCGCAGCGCGTCCTCGATCTCTCCGGGCGTCGAGTCGGCCCGGAAGTGCGCCCGGACCCGGCGGCCCTTGAAGTCGCGCAGCGGCGACATCCGGGGCGCGATGATGACCGAGCGCCAGCCGCGCTGGTCGGCCTCCTGGAGCATGAACGCCAGCGCCGTGCTCTTCCCGGTCCGCGGTGGCCCGGCGATGACAAAACCGGCCCCGTCACGCATCGTGTCGAACGACAGCAGCCCGAGGGTGTCGCCGCCGACGCCGACCGCCAGCTGACTGGTGCCCAGCGACGTCTCGGCAAGCTCCATCGCCGACCGCACCGTGATGCTCATCGGCAGTTCGTCCACCCGCCGTGGCCGCAGGGTGGGCGGCAACGCCCCCGATCGCTCGGTGGCCGCCCGCCCGATCTCCTGCAGCGCCGCCACCTGGGCGACACCGGACGGATCGGGCGCCAGCAAGGCGATCTGTACCTCGCGTGGCCGCTCACCGCTGCGGAACCCGCGCCCCGGCGGCATCGTCGTCGGTACGTCCCGGCTGCGCATCCCGAGTGCGGAGAAGTCGCCGGCATCGGGCATCTTGAGCATCAACCGGTCTTCGACCAGCGTCGAGATCCGGCCCAGTACGCCGCTGCGGTCCGCCGCGAGCACGACCCGGATCCCGACCCCGGCACCTTCTTGGAGCAGCGAGGTCATCAGATCGATCAGCGTGCCACCGTCGAGCGACTCGAACGCGGCGGTGAAACCCTCCCACCGGTCCAGCAGGATGACCAGGAAGGGCAGCCGCTCCTCTTCGGAGACAGCCCCACGCTGCTCGGTGATGTCCGCGAACCCCTGCTGGGCCAGCAGTTGCTGCCGGCGCGTCACCTCGGCATTGAGCAGGTTCAGCAGCCGGTACATCCGGTCGACCTGGTTGCGCTGGACAACAGCACCCGTGTGCGGCAGCGACAGCATCGGCAGCAGCGCGCCGTTCCCCGCGTCGATGCCGTACAGGTGGACGTCGCGTGGGTCGCAGTACTTCCCGATGGAGCCGGCGATGCAGCGCAGAGCGGTGGACCGGCCCATCCGGTTCGTCCCGGCGATGACCAGGTGGCCGGACTTGCCGAGGTTCCAGACCTCGGTTCGCTGGCTCTGCTCGCGCGGGATGTCACCGATACCGATCGGCAACGGTGGTACGACGCCACGGGTCAGTACTGGCGCGTCCAGCGAGTCGAGCGTGATCTCGTTCTCGAGCGCAGGCAGCCAGGGCGACGGGATCGGCGGGATGGCCATCTGCGCCGTGGCGGCGTCGATCGCCCGGACCAGCGAGGTCAGGTCGGTCGGAATGGCGATGTCGTCCTCGTCCTCGGTGATTGCGACCGCCTGGGTCCGTCCCGCGGCACCGGCGCTGAACGTCTGGACCCGGACGTCACTACGCACCTGCTCGCCCCTGGGCCGGCCACCGACGCGGGCCGACTGGAACGGGATCAGCGACGAGTGGCCGAGCCGGGCCAGCGCACGACCGGGGGTGCTCTTGTTGATGTGCGCCGCGTCGGAGGCGTCGATCACGTCCGCCGAGTCCTGCTGGTCGGTCACCCGCAGGGCGATCCGCAGGTTGGTGTTGGACTTGATCTCGGCCGACACCACACCAGACGGGCGCTGGGTGGCCAGGATCAGGTGGACGCCGAGGGACCGCCCCCGGCGGGCGATGTCGACCAGGCCGTCGACGAAGTCCGGCAGCTCCTGCACCATCGCGGCGAACTCGTCGATCACCAGCAGCAGCCGGGGCATCGGCTCGTCCCCGGGCTCCTTGGCGGCCAGGTAGTCGTCGATGTCCTTCGCGTCGGCGTCTGCCAGCTGGTGCTCGCGGCGGCGGAGCTCGGCGCCGAGTGATTCGAGCGCGCGGGTGGTGAGGTGTCCGTCCAGGTCGGTCACCATGCCGACCGTGTGCGGCAGCAGCTTGCAGTCCTTGAAGGCCGCACCACCCTTGTAGTCCACCAGCACAAAGGTGAACTCGTCCGGACGGTTGCCTACGGCAAGCGACGCGATGATGGTCTGGAGCAGCTCGGACTTACCGGAACCGGTGGTACCGGCGACCAGACCGTGCGGCCCGTCCGTCTTGATGTCCAGGCTGAAGATGCCCTCGACGCCTTCGCCCACGACCGCCCGGGTGGTCCGGCCGCCGGTGCTCCAGCGCTTCACGATGTCGTCCCCGGTCGGGTCGTTCAGGCGCAGTACGTCGAGCAGGCGCGAAGAGTCTGGCAGCGAGGAGGCAGCGCCGTCCGCCGTGGCGTCACGGATCGGCGCGAGTGACCTGGCCAGCCGCTCACACCACTGCGGCGAGACGAGGTCGGGCTGGATGCCCTCGATCGTCGCCTCCTGGGTGGTGGCCAGACTGACCTGCGACGCCGTACCGGTGATCAGTGCCCGGCATTCCTCGGGCAGCTGGCGCTGGTCCTGGTCGAGACAGATCAGGAAGATCCCGTACCGCGCGCCCTGCCGGAGCAAGGTCACCACACCCGGGTTGGCGCGGAGCTGGCCGGCGCCGTCGAGGACGACGACGAGCTGGTCCGGTGCCTTGGCCTGCTCCTCCTCGAGCTCCTTGCGGTGGTCGAGCTCGGCCAGCAACTCGTTCACCCGTCGCCCGGCGGTCTCCGCGTCGGTGGCGATACTGGCCCACGCGTTGCCGGGGTCGCGACGGCGCAGGTGCGGTAGCCACGGGGCCCAGGCCCAGACCTCCTGGTGCTCACTGGACGTGATCACCGCGAGCCGGAGGTTGGCCGGGCTGTGCATCGTGGCGAGCTGGACCAGGATCGACCGCGCGACCGCGTGCCGCATCTGCTGCGGCCCGGCGATGCCAACCACACCGGCCTGGGCAATCGGCAGCGTGGCCGGTACGTCGGGAGCGGTCCAGTGCATCGGGCCTTCGTGCTGTTCCCGGCGCGGATCCTTCACGATGACAGCACTCGGGACGTCGGCCGCGCCGACCCGGACAACCAGCCAGTCCGGGTCGTTCGGACGCCGCTCCCACAGCCGGGCCCGTGGGCCGTTGGCGAACAGCAGGAGCGTCGCGGGATCGGGAATGTCGGTCCGCCGCGCCTCCCGCTCGTGCAGCAGGCTGTCGAACGCGTCCTGCTCGACCCGCCGCAGCCGTTCGTGGTACTCCGCCAGCTGATCGATGTACTGCTTCTTCTGCATCCGCCGCGAGCTGGTGAAGTTGGCGATCATCATCAGCGGCGACATGGCCGCGAACATCAGCGTGTACGGCGACTTGGTCAGCGCGTACATCGCGCCGCTCATCACGATCGGGGCCAGCACCATCAGGATCGGGATCGGCATCTTCTGCGGGCGGTGCGGGACGTGCGGCAGCGAGAACTCGGTCTTGCGTTCGGGCGGCAGCAGCCGCGGCGGCCGGTTGAAGTCCATCGTGGCGCCTTCGGCACTAGGCACCAGTACCGCGTCGGGCTCGGTCACCGGGGTCAGCTCGAACAGCTGGTGGCCGACACCGAGCACCATGCCCGGCTCCCACTGCGTCGAGCCGTCGAGCGGTTCGCGGTCTAGTCGCACGTAGGGCAGCGGATCCTCCGGATCGACTGTCGACCGCGAGGTCTGCAGTCCTTCCATCGACTCGCGCTTACGCTGCCACCAGCGGCGTTTCGGGGCCTGGGGCAACTGGTCGCCGACCACGATCGGGCCGTCGAGTGGCTGCCGGCGTGGGGGCGCGGGGACCGTACCGAGGTCGTCGGTCCCCGGTCGGACGGTGGCCCGGCCGTGGACGTCGAGGTCGATGTGGACGGCGATCTCGGGGGAGTCCGGTACCAGCGGCAAGGCCGAGTGCTCGACGCCGAGGATGTACGACCCCGCGCCGAGGCGGTGGACCAGACCGGCGCCGTAGCCGCCGGTGCAGCGCAGGTCGAGGAGGCCGGCCGGCTCGATCCCGGGATCCGCGACCGGGCCACCGACGCCGACCACAGCGCCGTGCCGGATCGGGGACGACTTCAGCGGGACGTCGTCAGGGATCCGCCGGCCGCGCAGGAACAGTCCGGCGGTCGGTACCGGGATCTTGTTCCCCGCGCTGGGCGCGCTGCTGAGCAGGCGGATGGAGTCGTCAGGGTCGGACGGCGGTTGGTGCGCGCGGTCGGACACGGCGAGCGCGAGGTCGCCGACGGTGGTGTCGTCCTCCGCGTCGATGGTGACGTCGCGGCTGACGCCGGTTCTGGCGTCGACAGCGGTCAGGAACAACAGCACTTCGGCACTCCCTAGTCGGCGTCGGCCACGGCAGTCTAGGCCGGGCGCTGTGTCACGGCTCGCGCGGAGCAGCCCCTTGGGCCAGCAGTCGCTGTCTGTCAGCGGTGAGCTCGTCGAGTGCGGTGAGGATCTCAGCTCGCCGCAGCCGCAGGTCTTCGCCGACCTGCTGGAGCAGGCTGCGGGTTCGGGGGAGCCGCTGCTGGGTCTTCATCAGCTCCAGGAAGCTCCGCGCGTCGCCGTACCCGCTGTCCAGCCAGAGGTCGATGAGTTGAGTCCCGGAGTCCGTCCGCAGGCCCGTCTGCAGCGACTGGCGTTCGCCGTACACGCGCAGCTCGTCCGCGAGCTTGGCCAGGCATTGCTCGGCGTACGTCGCCGCGCGGTTGACCGCCTCGATCTCGTCGTACTTCGCCTTGCTGGCCAGTACCCCGCCGCCGGCCAGGTCGCCGAGCGCTGCCGAGCGGGCATTGCCGAGCAGGTGCTCCAGCGTGTCCAGCGCTCGATCGGACCAGCCGACGCTGGTGAGCAGGTCGTCGAGCTCCTGCCGTACCGCGGTCTGCCGCTCGAGATCGGCGGCGATCCCGCGCAACCGTTCGGCCCGCGGATCACCGGCGCCGAGCAGGTGTTGCTCCTTGACCTCGAGCGCGACCTCGTAGTCGGAACTGGTGGCCTCGATCGCTTCCTGGCGATCACGGGCGTCGTCCAGCGCCGTCCGGGCAGCCTCGAACCGCCGCTCCACGTCAGCCAGCCGATCCTCGGCCTCGTAGGTCTCCAGCCGGGAGAGGTCGAGCTGCTCGTCCAGATTCCGGGAGACCCGCGACCCGAACCACGAACGCGACTTGGCCTCGAGACGGTCCAGGTTGGCCCGGAGCTGATCTACCCGCCCAGCGAAGTGCCGCCGCTCGGCGTACAGCGAATCCACCTGCCGCTGCAACCGCCCAACCGCCTCCCCGGCCCCCGACCGTTCCCGCCGGGCCTCGAGACCAGCGCTCAACCGCTCCTCGATCCCATCATCCATCCCCCCATTCGACCACCACCCGGGTCCACCGCCTCGACTCAACTGGTGGGTGTGGGAGTCGCTGACGCGGACGGCTGCGTGCACCCGACGCGTTCGGCGATGCGTTCGGTGAGTTGCTTGATGAGGCGGGTCTTGTCGTCGGAGGCGAACTCCTGCACTGTCAGCGTGAGCACGCTGCTTCCGCAGTACCAGAAGGTATCGGCGAGGGTGTCCGGCGATTCGGCGAGCAGCACGCGCCCATTGCCGCCGACGGCGGTGAACCGGTACTGCGGCGGGCTATCCGCAACAGCACTCTTGACGAACTCCACGTCAACGGCCGATCGAAGCTCGGCCTCGAACTCGACAACCTCGTCATCCCCGTCGGTCACCCGGCACTTGATACTGCTCGCCGCGAACGGGTGCTGGGCATCCACGCGGAAGGGAAGGCTGGTCGCGCCACCTTCCTTCACCTCGACCGAAGACTTCAGGTCGGTCCGTCCGGTCGCGTCAGCGAACCACGACCCCGGCAGATCCCCGCACAAGGTCGCCGGGATCTCGTCCGACTGGCAGGCAGTGCAGGCGAGGACCCCGGCTGCTACCAGCAGCCAGGCGGCCGACCGCTTCCCGAGACTCACTGCGGGTACCTCTCGTCCACGGTTTTCCATGCGTCTTCGATGCCGCTGGCCGCGGTTCCGGTCACTCCGCCGCGGTTGCCGATGGCCCTCAACAGCTCCCGGATCTCCGCGTCGGTCAGCTCACCGGGAGGCTTGAGCTGCCCGTTCGCGGTCGGCCAGTCCGGGACGTCCGGGTTGTCCGGCATCGCCCGGTTGGCGGCGTAGACCGCTTGGAGCTTGACGAAGCTCGCTGCGTTGCCGTCCTTCTCGTTGGCCTTCTGCAACTCTTGCTGGAGCAGCCGATCCCCAGCCGCCTCCCGCCCGGCGCCGATGATGCCGTCGTTGATCAGTTCACCCACGGGCGCCGCGGGGTTGACATTGTCGAGCGGGGCCGTCAGGAGTTCCATGGTTCTGATGCGCTTGTTGGCGTCGTCGAGGTCTCCCTCGATCAGTTCCGCGGTGACGAGACTGGTCAGCTGAGCGGATTCGCGGACTGTCTGGTGGAAGGCGTCGCCAGGGGTGTCGTTCTTGTGGTGCTCCGCGCCCCAGTCCATCCGGGTCTGGTTGTACAGGGCGACCGATTGGCCGAACTTTCTGACCGCGGTCTCGTCTTCGCGGATGTAGCCGATCGCGTTCTTGGCGGTGTCCTCGTCGAGCTTGATGCCGAACCGTGGCAGGCCGTCCTCCGCGTCCAGGCCCATCCGGTACTCACCGATGGCGGTCGAGCCCGGGCCGGTGGTCATGTCGTCGCTGCCGTCGCCGACCAGGGCGCGGTCGATGTCCATGATGTAGGTGGCCATGATGCCGCCGACCTCGTCGGTGAAGCCTGGGTGCGGCTTGACCTTGTCGTTGGTCATCGACAGGACGTGGGAGGAGATGTCGGCGGCGGTTCGGGCCTCGTCGTCGTTGAGGCTTCGGGCGGCGCCGATGGTGGCTCGGTCCAGGACCTTGCCGGCCTGGTCCAGGAGGGGGTCGTCCTGGAGGTAGCGGCGGTCGCGGAGGAAGTACTCGCGGAGGCCTTCGTCGCCCATCACTGCTTGGGACGTTTCGGCACTGTTGTCCGCTGTGTTGAGATATTCGCGCATCGGGTTGGAGTCGGCGAGGGACTCGGTGCCGAAGGAGTTGTTGTCGGGGTCGCGGGAGGCCGCGTCCCAGGCCAGGGGATCGCCGTTCTCGCGTTCCTTGAAGGTATGACCGACGCCGCGGAAGAACTCCTTGCTGAACGAGAGGTTCTGCTTGTCGGCGTACCGGAGCAGGACGCCGGCCGCCCACGAGTCGCGAGCGAAGTCCCGGCCCCAGTCGCGGCCGAGACTCTTCGAGGCGGTGGACAGCAGCAGAGCCAGCGAACCGGCCATCTGGTCCTGCAACGCGAGTACGGCCGCTTTCTCGGTGGCCTGATCCTTCACGCCGACCCAGTACGGCGGTTGCGCGGTGGTGACGCTGCGCAGGGTGCGCATCACCTTCGTGAGTCCGCCGGGCCCGAGCGCCTGCATGAGCCTGTTCGCGACCGTGGTGTCCTTGCCGTACTTCGCGAGCAGCGCGGCGAGTTCCGCGGCCCGCAGCCGGCTGGCCGGGTCGTCGACCTTCACGGCCGCGAGGCTGCTCGCGAGGTGAGTACCGATCAGCAGCTTCGTCTCGACCAGACCGTCGGCACCCGGGACCTGGTACGTGACCTGGCCGGTGCCCTTCTCGTCCAGCAGCTTGGCCAGGTCGAGCCGGGTCTGCAGCTCCGGCAGCCGATCGCGCAGCCGGGTCACCTTGAGACCGAGCTGGGTGTCGCTGAGGGACGGGAGGCCGATCGGCGAGACCGTGGCCGCCGTCCGCCGGCGAGAGTCGATCGAGTCGACGAGCGTGGTCAGCTTGGTGATCGCCGAGGTGAGTTTCGCCACGTCGATCTGGATCGTGTCACCCATGCGAGCCCAGCCTCTGGTCGAGTCGCCAGCTCCGGGCGAAGGCCAGCCCCCTGGGGTCGCCCGCCGGGACCTCCTCAGGCTCTCTGGCCCAGGCGGTACGGACGTCGCTGATCGCGTCGTCGAAGGCACCGAGCACGCCACCGGCCTCCAGCCGCAGCGTGTGCGCGGCGGTGGTGGCGGCCTTGCAGACCCAGCCACCCGAGGTCAGGTCGGCGATAACGGCGTCGGCGGGGTTCCCGGTGCCGTGGTAGATCGCGTCCCGCAGGCCGGGAAGCTTGGTGTTCATCACGGTGGCGAGAGTGTCTTTCAACGCATTCTGCTCGGCTGTCGCCGAGGCAGGATTCGCTGTCGTGTTCATGATCCGGATCACACCCTCCAAGACCGGCGTACCAGCCTGAGGTCGGCTGGTCACTCTCCGGAGCCAAATCTCCGCAAGGGCAGCAATCTACCGCCCATTTCGGGGGTCAACCGCTGGATGAGACGCGTCTGGCGGCAACTTGCAGGTTGTTGCAAACATGCGGGTTGATCACAGTGGGTATGCAGAGCAGGGCGTGTGCAGAATCTGACCTCGGCAAACTGTAGTGTCAGACGGACGCCAGGCTGGGGCGAAAGGCGCCGTACCGGCACTGAGTAGCCCCGTGGAATTACAAGGAGCGGGGTCAGATGTCCACCACCGGCACAGAGACGGCCGATCGGCAGAGACAGCGAGCTAACCGGGCCAGTGCCCGCAAACAGACGAGTGGTGGCCGGCTGCCGTCGGCGTCCAAGCGCCGTAAGCCGGCGATCGCGGCGCTGGCCGCCTTGCTGATCGTCGGCGGCGCGCTGATCGCCGGCGTGCTCGCGGTCCGGATGGACCAGCGGGTCGCCGTCGTCCAGGTCGCCCGCGACATCGGCGCCGGAACGGCGATCACCGAGAAGGATCTCGCCCAGACGCGCGTCTCCGGCGACTCGCTGAACCTGATCCCGGCCGATCGCGCCAAGGAGATCATCGGCAGGTACGCGAAGGTCAACCTGGTCAAGGGGCAGTTGCTCGACGGTAAGCAGACCACCGCGGAGACGCCGATCAGCGCCGACAAGGCGGCGGTCGGTGTGGTCCTGATCGAGGGCCGCGCGCCGGCCATCGGGCTGAACCAGGGCGATCAGGTCGAGCTGATCCGGATCGGCCAGGGCAACACCCTGCCGGTGGTGATCGGTACCGGCTTCGTGCTCAGTGCGCCGAAGGCCGCCGACAAGGGCAGCGGCCTGGGCGAGAAGTCGAGTACCGCGCAGGTCGCGACCGTGCTGGTCGACCGCACCGACGTGATGGCCATTGCCGATGCCTCAGGCAACAACCGGATCGCGATCGCGCTGCTGAAGAGCGGTACCTCGGTGGGAGACAAGTAAATGGGTCTTTACGTCATCGCCTCGGCGAAGGGTTCGCCGGGCGTCACCACCACGGCTGTGGCGCTGGCGGGTGCCTGGCCGGTCGAGCCTGTCCTGGCGGATCTCGATCCGGCCGGCGGGGACGTGGCGCTGCGCTACCGCGACGAGGCCGGCGCGCCGCTCGACCCGGACCGTGGTCTGCTCTCGCTGGGCGCGGCCGTTCGCCGGGGCAGCAGCGACGTCCGGCTGTCGGATCACGTGCAGCACGTGTCCGGTGGCCTCGAGGTGCTGGCGGGCGTGAGCTCGCCTAGCCAGGTCCAAGGGCTCGGGCCGGCCTGGTTGCACCTTGCCCGGGCCATGCGCGTGGTTCCCGACCGGGACGTCATCGCGGATTGCGGCCGGTTGATGCCGGGATCCGCGACCTTGCCGGTGCTCCAGCACGCGGACGCGGTCCTGATGCTCGCCCGTCCCACGATCGAAGGCCTGTCGCACCTGCGCGAGCGGCTGCACAGTTTCAGCGAGACGCTCCAGTTCGGCACCTACGAGGCCGTGCCGGTCGGGGTCGCGCTGGTGACGCCGTACCGGGACAGCGGGGTGGTCGGCGAGGTACAGGCGATCCTCGACCGCTCCAGGTTGCCGGTGTCCGTGCTCGGCATCATCGCCGAGGACGAGAAGGCCGCCGAGGCCATCCGGATCGGCGACGGCCGCCGGGCACGTAAATCGTTGCTGATGCGGTCCGCGGCCGACGTGGCCGATCGGCTGCACCGCCTGACCCGGCCGCAGGCCCAGAACGCCGAATGGGGTGTCGCCTGATGGATCAGTCCCTCGTACGCCGGCTGCGCGAAGAAGTCGCCGAGGTCCTGGCCCGGCAGCGCCGGGAGGACGCCGCCAACGGTCTGCCCCAGATGACCGCGGAGGACGAACGCCAGTTCGCCCGGGCCGTGGTCGGACGGGTGCTGGAGAACCATGCCCGCGGTGAGATCGCGGCCGGCCGGACGCCACCCGGCGCCGGCGAGGAGCAAGAGCTTGCCGACGGCATCCATGCCGCGTTGTTCGGCGTGGGCCGGCTGCAGCCGCTGCTCGACGACCCGATGGTCGAGAACATCGACATCAACGGATACGACCGCGTTTTTGTCGGCTTCGCCGACGGGCACGAGGAGATCGGTGAGCCGATCGCCGACTCCGACGACGAACTGGTCGAGCTGATCCAGACGCTGGCCGCGTACTCCGGGCTGGCCAGCCGTCCGTTCGACTCGGCCAACCCGCAACTCGACCTGCGGCTGCCCGACGGCAGCCGGCTGTCCGCGCTGATGGGCGTCTGCCCGCGGCCGTCGGTGTCGATCCGCCGGGCCCGGCTGTCCCGGGTCAGCCTGGAGACACTGATCGAGTACGGCACGATGACGCCGGATCTGGCGTCGTTCCTGTCCGCCGCGGTGGCGGCCCGTAAGAACATCATGATCGCCGGCGCCACGAACGCCGGGAAGACGACGCTGCTGCGCGCGCTGGCCAACGAGATCCCGCCGGAGGAGCGGCTGATCACGGTCGAGCGGTCGCTCGAGCTCGGCCTCGGCGAGTTCGAGGACCTGCACCCGAATGTGCTGGCCTGCGAGGAGCGGCTGCCGAACTCCGAGGGCCAGGGCGCCATCGTGATGGGGGAACTGGTTCGCCGGAGCCTGCGGATGAACCCCAGCCGGGTCATCGTCGGTGAGGTGCTCGGCGACGAGATCGTGACCATGCTGAACGCGATGAGCCAGGGCAACGACGGCTCGCTGTCGACCATCCACGCGAACTCGTCGCTGGAGGTCTTCAACCGGATCTGTACCTACGCGATCCAGTCCGCCGAGCGGTTGCCGGCCGACGCGACGATGATGCTGATCGCGGGCGCGATCGACTTCGTCGTGTTCGTCGAGCGGCGCAACGACTTCGCCGCCGGCGGTGGCCTGCGCCGGATGATCACCTCGGTGCGTGAGGTCAACGGTATCGACGGCCGGGTGCTGTCCAGCGAGATCTTCCAGGCCGGGCCAGACGGGATGGCCCAGCCGGCCGCCCCGATCTCGTGCATCCGCGAACTGCAGGCAGCCGGGTACCGCGGCGCCGAACCGGCCGGGTGGGCTTCGTGACCGCACCGTCTCCGGAACTGCTGCTGATCGTGCTGCTCGGAGCGGTCGTCGGCGGTGCGGTGCTGCTGCTGATCTACTCGCTGGTCCCGCAGGGTGAGTCCGAGACCATGAACGAGCCGTCGTCGATCCTGGCCGCTGTGCGCAGAGCCGGTGCCCGGGTGCCGATCGCCGTGGGCGCTGCCCTGCTGGTGTTGCTTTTCACCCGCTGGCCGGTCGCGTCGGTGGCGACCGGAGCGTTGATCTTCGCCTGGCCGTTGCTGTTCGGCGGAGCCGGGGTGGAGACCAAGGCGATCGCCCGGCTGGAGGGTCTGGCTGCCTGGACCGAATCACTGCGTGACACCGTCGCGGGCGCTGTCGGCCTGGAGCAGGCGATCCCGGCCACGGCGTACGCCGCATCACCGTCGATCTCGACGGAACTGATGGCGCTCGCCGACCGTCTCAGGGTGCGTGTGCCACTCCCGCAAGCGCTGCAGAAGTTCGCCGACGAGATGAACGACTCCAGCGTCGACCTCATCGTCGCCAGCCTGATCCTGAACTCCAAGCTGCGCGGTCCCGGCCTGCGGGACGTCCTGACCTCGTTGTCGGAGTCGGCCCGAGCTGCCCTCGACATGCGGCAGCGCGTCAACGCCGGCCGGCGCAGTACCCGCCGGAGTGTGCAGATCGTGATGGTCGTGACGGTGGTGTTCGTGCTCGGGCTGGCGCTGTTCAACCGCAAGTACGTCGCGCCGTACTCGACGCCGTTCGGGCAGGTCGTGCTGCTGCTGATCCTCGGGCTGTTCGCGGCCGGGTTCTTCTGGCTCCGCCGGCTGGCGAGCTTCGAGACCCCGGCCCGGTTCCTGCACGCTCGGGACCGGCTGCCGACCGCTGACGCCGGGGGAGGTCGCTGATGACGCTGGTGATGATCGGCGGAGCACTGGCCGGCCTCGGCGTGCTGTGCCTCGTCCAGCTGATCGGCCGGTCGGCGCCGAGTGGGACGGCGGGGTTGCTGCAGCTCGACGCCGACCTGCGGCGGTACCGCAACGAGATGAGCCTGACCGCCGACCGGCGGCACCTGCAGGAGTCGCTGCGGATGCGCCGGCTCGGCTCCGGCATGCGGCGTGCACTGGATGCCCGTGGCATCCAGCTGCCGGTCTCGATCCGGGCCGATCTGGGCATCGCCGGCCGGTCGCTGGAGACACATCTGGCGAGCAGCCTGGTCGGGGCACTGGCCGGCTTCGTCGTACCGTTCGTGATGCTCGTGCCGTTGAGTATCGTCACCGGCAGCCTGCCCGGGTTCATCCCGGTCTGGCTCGGCGTGATCGGCGCGCTGGTCGGTGCGATCCTGCCGACGGTGCAGCTTCGGGCGGTCGCCGCCGATCGCCGGCGTGACTTCCGGCACGTGGTCAGCTCGTTCCTCGACCTGGTCGCGATGAACCTGGCCGGTGGCCGGGGTGTGCCGGAGGCCTTGTCGTCGGCGGCCGGGATCAGTGACGGCTGGGCGTTCGTCCGGATCCGGGACACGCTGGAGACCGCCAGGCTGCAGGGTGTGACACCCTGGGCGGCGCTTGGCGAACTCGGCGAGGAGGTCTCGATCGACGAGCTCCGTGATCTGTCGGCCGCGCTCGCACTGGTGGCCGAGGATGGTGCGAAGGTGCGCGACTCCCTGGTCGCGCGAGCGGTGTCGATGCGGCGCCGTGAGTTGGCCGATACCGAAGGCCGCGCGCAAGCGCGGTCCCAGTCCATGCTGATGGCGCAGATGCTCTTGTGTGTCGGCTTCCTGCTCTTCTTGACATATCCAGCAGTCGCGCGGGTGATGGGCCTGTGAGCCGGTCCCCGGGTAAAGGAAGGATCACCATGTTCACCTCGACAAACCAGACCCTCGTCTTGCTGCGGGTCCTGCTCGGCGGCCGGATCGACCACGCCCGGCGGTCGGAGCGCGGTGCGTCCGCCGTCGAGTGGGTGCTGATCTCGGCACTCCTGATCGGCGTCGCGATCGCCGTCGGCGCGATCATCTTGGGCAAGCTCACCGGCAAGGCCAACGACCTGGACCTGGGCTGATCCGCGGCGATGACAGCGGCAAGATGGCGCCGGAGGTTCCGGCGGAAGCGTGACGAGCGCGGCGCGAGCACCGTCGAGCTCGTGCTTTACATGCCCATCTTGATGCTGGCGATCTTCCTGACCATCCAGTTCTCGCTGATCTACCTGGGCAACATGGCCGCCTCGGCGGCGGCCCGGGAGTCGGCGCGGGTGGCCCGGACCTCGCTGGACCGCAACCAGGCCGAGGCCGCCGGGCGGGCCTACACGGCCGACATCGGCCAGGGGATCCTCGAGGACGTCGAGGTGATCGTCACCCCGATCGGTGCCGACCAGGTGCGGGTCGAGGTGCGCGGCCACGCCCAGAAGATCACCCCGTTCGTTGATCCGCCGACCGTCGTCCAGGTCGTCCAGGGACCACTGGAGGAATTCCGTGCGGACAACTGAGCGCCGCCGGCGCGGCGAGCGCGGCTCGATGGCGGTTGAGATCGTGCTGCTCGCCCCGGTGATGATGGCCTTCATGATGCTGGTCGTGGCCGGCGGCCGGTACGTCGCGGTCCGCGGCGACATCGAGGCCGCCAGCCGGGATGCCGTCCGCGCGGCGTCGCTCGAGCGCACGGCAGGGGCCGGCCAGGCGGCTGCCGTGGACACGGCGATCGCGGCGCTGCAGCACCCTGACCAGTGCCAGAACGCGGCGCTGAGCGGCAACTTCGTGTCGGGCGGCACGATCACCGTCACCATCACCTGCGAGGTCTCCTACGACGGGCTGGGCCTGATCGGCCTGCCCGGGTCCAAGTCGGTGACCATCAGCAGTTCGGCACCCATCGATCTCTACCGGAGGACCGGATGAGAAGGCTCTGGAACCGGCGCCGGCCGGTCCGCGACCAGCGAGGATCGGCGACGGTTTTCGTGCTCGGTTTCGCCGCCGTCCTGATGGTCGGCGCAGGACTGGTCGTCGACGGTGGCCTGGCGCTGAACCGGCGCAGCCAGGTGACCGACGACGCCGAGCAGGCCGCCCGGGTCGGCGCGAACGCGATCGACCTGGCCGCACTGCGCGACCGTGGTGAGCTGGTAATCGACGCGGGACAGGCGACCGCGCTGGCTTCGGACTTCCTCAGCTCGCGCGGATATACGAACATCTCGGTAGTGGTGCGGGGGAACCAGGTCGAGACCTCGGCCGACAGCTCGGTCGAGACCGCGATCCTCGGGCTGGTCGGAATCGGCTCCTTCACCGTGCACGGCGACGCGGTCGCCGAGCCCGAAACCGGAATCGGCTAGGAGTGACAGGCATGACTCAGCAGTCCAGGGCCAGGCGGTTCGTGGAGGCGCCACCGGATCCGGGCCGCTTCCACCAGGACGCGCCGCCGGAGAAGCGGTCGCCGGGTCAGGCGTTCGTGGCCGCGATCGCGTTGCTCGCGCTGATCATCGGCGTCCCGATCGCGCTGTGGATCCTGAGCGGCCCGCCGCCGATCCCGCACAGCTGGCCGACGCGGGAGAACCTGACCGCGCCGATCGGCGTCGAGACCCTGCTCACCGTGCTCCGGGCCGTCGTCTGGCTGGCCTGGTTCCATTTTGTGGTCTGCGTGATCGCCGAGTTCGCCAGCGCCGTTCGCGGCCGCGGAGTACCGCGATCCATCCCGCTCGGTGGCGGCAGCCAGCGGCTGGCGCGGATCCTGGTCAGCGCGCTGCTGCTCACCGGGATCGCCGTCGGCCAGGCTGCGGCTGCGACCGGTGCCGGTTCCGAGCCGGCCGAGCCTCGCTCCCAGGTGTCGATCTCGGCCGAGGCCGGCCACACCTCCACGAGCAAGGTGGCCGCCGAGGAACAGACGGTCAATCCAGCCGCGTTCGCCGGCGCGACGGCCACCAAGGCCAATCCGCTGGCCGGCAAGAAGATCTACACGGTCAAGGCTCCGGTCGGGCATCACCACGACAATCTGTGGGACATCGCCGAGAAGCACCTGGGCGACGGCCGCCGGTACAAGGAGATCTACGAGCTCAACAAGGAGCGCGTGCAGCCGGACGGTCAGCACCTGCACCTGGCCAGACTGATCATGCCGGGCTGGGACCTGATCATGCCCGAGGACGCGGTCGGCGTGGAGCGGATGCCGGTCGAGCAGGCCGCCCCGACGCCTTCGACGAGCCGTACCACCACCGCGACGCCTGAGGCCGAAGTGGAGCCGTCGGTTCCGACGGTCGCGGAGACCGGCGGCGTCAACACCGCGCCGGGCGGACCGGATGGACCGACCGGCGGTGGCGGCACTGGCGGCGGCGGTGGTGGCGGTGGAGAACACGTCACGGATGGTGTGCAAAGTCAGGACTCCCGCTTCAAGTTGCCGGCCGATCTGCTCGGTGGCGGGTTGGTGGGCGCCGGCCTGCTGACGCTGCTGCTGGTCGAGCGGTACCGGCGGCGTGGGCGTGACCCCGAGGCGTCGGCCGCTGCGGCCGAGGTGGCCCTGCGAGTTGGCGCGGATCCGGAGCGGGCCAGCGCGCTCGACCGGGCACTGCGCGGGCTGGTCGGGCAATGTGACGCCGCCGGGATGCCGCTGCCTCCGCTGTACGGCGCACTTGTCGACGACGGCGGTGTCGACCTACTGCTGGCACCTGCTCACACCGACCCGCCTGCTCCCTGGCAGGTCCTCGACGATGGTCGCCGCTGGCGGATCGAGCGGTCCGCCATCCCGGCCACGCGGTCCGGCCCTGCGCCGTTCCCGGCGCTGGTCTGCCTGGGTCGCGACGAGTACGAGCGGGATGTGCTGGTCGATCTCGAAGCCGCCAGTGGCGCCTTGAGCGTGCAGGGCGACACCGTGGTGGCCCGCGAGGTCGCCACCTCGGTCGCCGTCCAGTTGGCGACCAACCCCTGGGCAGATCTCCTCAGGGTCACCACCTCCGGCCTGCCGGACGCGCTGGAGGAAGTACTGGCCTCCCGGCTGCGGGTGGTCGCCGACATCGACGCGGTCATCCCGGACTTCGAACAGGGTGGCATCGAGACCGAGGTACTGGCCGGGCGGACGAGCCGCGCTGCCGACGCCTCACCGCAGTACGTCGTACTGGGTGCGCCGCCGAGTGACGACACCGCCAACCGGTTGGCCGCGTTGGCCGGCCAGAGCCGGGCGGGCTTCGGCCTGCTGGTGGCGGGGACCGTACCGGGCGCCCGGTGGCAGTTGCAGGTGGACGAGACGGGGACCCTGCGGATCCCGGCACTCGGCCTGACCCTGTCGGCCAGCCGGCTGAGCGAGCCGTCGGTCGAACTGCTGACCGAGCTGCTGGATGCCGCCAGGTCCACGGCACAGCTGCCGACCGGCCAGAACCGGATCCGGGTGCCCAGCAGCGGCCGGAACGGCGACGACTCGAACTGGTCGACCGCGAACGCGCGGATCGGCGTGCTCGGACCCGTCGAGGTCCGGGCGATGAACCGGCTCGAGGCCGAGCGGATCCCGCTCGCGACCGAGATCGTCGCGTTCCTCGCTCTGCATCCCGGCGGCGTGCACCCGAGCGTGCTCGGGGCTTCGGTCTGGCCGCGCGGCGTCACCGTGGATGTCCGCGATGCGGCTGTCGCGCGGGTTCGCGAGTGGCTTGGCGCGGATGCCAGTGGCCGTCACCACCTGCGGCAGGATGCCGCCGGCCGACTGCTGCTCGGCACCGACGTCGCGGTGGACTGGGACTGCTTCTGCGATCTCGTACGCCGCAGCCGTACCGCGCAGACCGTCCGTGACGAGCGCGAGTTGCTCCGTCGCAGCCTGCACCTGGTCCGCGGACCGTTCCTCAGCGGGCGGCCGCGCGGTAGCTACTCCTGGATCGCGCGGGTTCACCTCGAGCGGATGGTCCCTGACCTGGTCGTCGATGCGGCGCACCGGCTCTGGGAGCTCACCACGAACGACGACGACCCAGCCGGGGCGGTCAGCGCGGTCCGCGCCGGTCTGCGTCTGGCCGGCAGCTCGGACCTGCTCTGGCGGGACCTGCTGGTCGCCGAGCACCGGTACGGCGGAGTCGCCGCCGCCGAGCAGGTCGTGGCCGCACTGGGCGAGCGCATCCAGGTCCACGGCCTGATGCTCAGCCCAGAAACCGAAGCCCTGATCGAGGAGCTCATGCCAACGGCCGCAAGCCGAGCCCGCCGCGCGGGCTGATCACCCGCGCTGCCGCACGAAGTCCGGTTGACCGAGAGGGTCAGCCGGACTTCGTGAGCAGGCGGGTCTTCTGCAGCTTGAGGATGGTGGTGGCGAGTTTGATGTCGGGAGCCGGCGTCTTCTCGAGCGTCCCGGTCTGGCGGATGGTGATCTCGGCAACGAACGTACCGACTGTGATGCTCGCCGCCGCGACAGCCTCGAGCTGCCCGGTCACGCCGTCGACCTCGGTCCGCGCATCCGTCAGCGCCTCGGGCACGCCTGGTACCGCGAACTTCAAGCTGTGCTCGTCCTGCTTCCAGAAGCTCTTTTGCAGGTCGAGCGCCTTCGCCTTCGAGGCAGTCTTGAAGAGCTGCACGGTGACCCGCTTGCGCCGGTCGGGGCTGAGGCGGAACGTCTGGTAACCCTCGTTGCACCCCGCATTCAGCAGCAGGGCATGGTCTTGGGCAGGTGAACCGGACAGGTTGCTGACGAAGGTCTGGCGCGTGAACGGTCCGGTCAGCTGTCTCGGGTCGCTGGAGGAACTCTTCAAGAACCCACCCGGTATGACGGCCAGCCCCGCCAGGCTGCTGACCGTCGCCTTCGCGGGAACGTCAGCAGCGGCCGACGGAGTACTGAACCCGGTCTGGGTGGCTGCGCCGGCGTCACTCCCGCAGCCGGTCAGGCCGGTCAGCCCAACCAGCACCACAGCAGTGACACCGGGCGCAACTCGCCTCACGATTCCTCCGCAGATCAGGGGTTACTCGGCAGAGCCCATCAGACGAAGGTGAACGCCGAGCAAATTCACCAGCGGGTACTGACGGTGACGCCGCTGCAGGCCGTAGCGCCGTGCAGGCTGATGTAGTGGTAGCCCGCAGTCGGGTTGGCGACGGTGACCGACTCGGTGTTGCCGGTGTTGGTCGACCGTTGGCTGTAGGCGGCGGTGGTCGCCCAGGTGGCCTTGTTGTAGTAGAGGTTGCAGTTGCCGGTACCGCCGCTGCTGGCGATCTGCAGCTGAGCTGTCCCGGCCGGTACGTGGACGTAGAAGTAGTCGTAGTTGCCGGTGGTCGTGCCTCGGTTGCTGCGCTGGCAGTTCTTGCCCAGGACACGGGTGTCGCTCGCGGGACACTCGGGCAAGGTCGTACCGCCGCCGCTTCCGCAGTTCCCGGCAGCACACGCGGATAGCCAGCTGTACCAGTCGGCGTCGTAGCGGCTGCCGATAGTGGTGCGGAGGTAGCTGGCGGCCGCGTTCCAGTTGCCTGACCGGTAGTAGTTCAGCACGGTGGTCATGTCGCTGCGGTGTGATTGCAGCATGTAGCGCACTGCCAGATAGCCCCAGCGGTAGACCCGGTTGGTGTCGTGGCTGTAGGTGGTACCGAACAGCGTGCTGAGTGCGTAGGTACGCCGGGCAGCCTCGCTGATCGCTGCCGAGTAGGTCTCGTTGCGGTAGGAGTACGAGACGTACTCGGCGAAGCCCTCGATCCACCAGATCGTCGGGGTGCTGACGTTCGAGCTGAAGTCGCCGTGCAGGTTGAAGCGACCATCGAGGTAGTGGGTGTATTCGTGGTTGAGGTTCCAGACCGCGAAGGTCGGGCGCAGCCACTCGGCTTCGTAGGCGATGAATCTCGCCTGGTTGCCGGCCGCGGCCGGGTTGCCCTCCAGGTACATGCCGCCGTTGTTGGTGTCGATGCCCCACATCGCTCCGGCGTAGGTCTGGTAGTCGGTACTGGAGTTGTAGACCACCACCTCCAGGCTGGTGTTGCGGTCGTTGGCGACCGGGCCGGGGTCGGCGACGATGCCGTGGAAGTAGGCGTCCTGGTTGGCCAGACTGCTGCAGCTCGACGACAGTTGGGCAGCGGTCATCTCCTGCGCCCGGATGCGCAAGGTGGAGCTGCAGGTGTGGTTGATCGGCAGTACTGCGGCGGCAAGCCTGGCTTGCAGGTTGCAGGTGTCGTAGAACGCACAGTTGGCTTTGTCGTAGTAGTCGGCCAGCTCGGCGATGCCGACCCACAGCGGTGCCGTCGGGCCTTGCATCGAGGTCTGCCCGAGCAGACCCTTCGCGAGCGGGCGGACCTTGGCCAGCAGCGCGGAGTACTGGAGGAATCGCGTGAGCTCGCGGCCGGCGTTGGAGGTCAGGTAGCTGTGCTCGCCGGACAGCAGGTCCTTGTGGCTGGACGCGAAGCTGTACAGGGTGTCGATCACCTTTGGATCGGCCTGTACTGCCGCCACGAACTCCGGCACCTGGTGGCCGCGGAACAGGACGGTGTAGACGTTGTTGACCGCGTTCACCATCCACCAGGACGTGTTGTACGAGTTGTTGTAGTTGGTCAGCATCCGCTGGACGACCCACAGGTAGCGGGCGTTCTGCGCAGAGCTGTCCACCAGGGTGATCGCCTCGGCGAGTGTCTCCCCGTTGGCATCGCTGACCTCGAAGGCGCGCGAGTTGCCGAAGAAGCTGTCCAACCCTGCCTGGGTTGCGGTGCGCAGGGCCGGACCGTAGGTGCCGACGGTGGATGGGTTGTACCACTGCACGAAGTACCCGGCACGGAGGTACAGCGTCAGTTGGGCGGTGCCGGTCGAGTTGTTGCCGGGGTAGCTCGTGCCGTTGTCGCGCAGGCCGTAGGCGACGCTTGTCATCTGAGCTTCGCGGAACGCGGATCGCGCGTCCGTCCCGGTCAGGCTGAACAGTGTGTTCACGCAGTCCGTCGTCGAGGCCTTGATGTGGTTCACCAGGGCTGTGCCGGTGCGGCTGGTGAAGTCTGCGACGTTGCACGCCGCTGCGGCAGCTTTGCGGTCCTGCATGGAGGGCCGTGGCTTGGCGGTGGCTTGGGCAGGTTCGTCGTAGTCACGACGCAGTTCCTGCTTCGATGCTGGGAGGGGTGCCCGTTGGCTCACGGGCAGCTTGGTGTTGCTCACGTGCGCGGGTTCGTTGCCGGCCGGACCGGTCGGGGCGGTTGGGGTTGGGGCCGGTACGTCCGTAGCCGCTTGTGCTGGCGCGGTACTGAGGCCGAGGCCGGTCAGGGCGATGACGGCGGCCAGGGAGACCACCGAGGCCTGTCGCCGGAGCTGCTGTAATCGTTGGAGCCGTGGGGATGTCATCAGTTCGTCCTCCGGGGCGGGGCACGCTGGGCGGCGTGGTTGCGGTGGGACAGTGGTGGGACCGGGGGTGGAGCCGCAACGTTTCGGAGCGTGCCACGTCGAGCAGTTCCGCGGTCATCCCAACGGCGATAGCCTCGGGTTATGGACCCGGAGATCCGCCATCTGCGGGCGATTTGCGCGATCGCGGAGGCGGGCAGCGTGACCAGGGCTGCTGCACGGCTCGGTATCTCGCAACCAGCTCTGACCGGGCTCTTGCAACGCTTCGAACGCTCGCTCGGTGGGCAACTGTTCGAGCGCGGCCGGACGGGGGTTCGGCCTACTCCGCTGGGAGAACGTGCGTTGGAGCGCGCTCGGCTGGTACTGGCCGACATCGACTCCTTTGCCGGCGATCTCACGCTGTCCACTGGAGCGGGACCGACCGAGCTGCACCTTGGGACGGCGCACATGGAATGCGTCGGGACTTTGGTGGAGCGGGTTCAGGCGGCGCTGTCTCCGGTTGAGCTCACTGTGCAGGTGGACGCCTCCGCCATCAGCCTCGCGCACGGGCTGGCGCATCATCGGTCCGATTTCGCGGTGATCGGCATGAGCGACGACATTGATGTTCCGCTGGCTCCCGACGTCGCGCAGCGTACGATCCTGCCGCGGTTGCCGTTCTTCATCGCCTTGACTTCCAGCCATCCGCTGGCCGGTCGCGAGGAGATCGACCTTGCTGACCTCGCCGAGGAAGCCTGGATCAGCCCGCCTGGTGCCGATGATGGCTCGCTGGCGTCGTTGCGCGCCGCCTGCCGCCGAGCCGGCTTCAGCCCAAGAATCCGCTACGAGGCACCCAGCGGCGGCGGCCGCCAACTCATCCAGAGCGGCCGCGCCGTGCAGCTGGTCGAGCCCACTTCCGCCGGCGCCGGCGGCATGGCAATCCGCCGCCTGAGCGGGGATCCCCTCCGAGGCCGCCTCATCCTCGCCTGGCGCCGCGCCCGCCTGACCGACGACCAGATCGAAGCCACCTACCTAGCCATAGCCACCGCCTACACCGAACACGCCCTCCGAAGCCCCACCTACGCCCCCTGGTGGACCACCCACCCCGAAGTCCACCCCCGAACAACCTGACCACGCCGTACGGGGCTGGGGTGGTCAGCCTGGGGTGGTTGTGGTGAGGAGGTTGGTGATTCGGCGGCGGGCGGCCTTGGGGTGCAAGGGTTCACAGCCGGCGTCGACGCAGCGCTTCACCACGCGTGGATCGTCCTTCAGCAACAGCAGCCCCCGCCGCAACAGGGTGAACGGCGGCTTCCGACGCTCACGCAGATCACGCTGGAACCGGCGTACGAACGTCACCACCCGGTGATGCCGCACACAGATCGCCGCCGCCAGCAATCCACGTTCCCGCAACGCCCCCACGATCTGATCAGCAAAGATGCCCTCAGCAACCACCAACGGCGATCCCGCTGTCACCACAGGCCGATGCCCGACCGTGCCATCCGCCGCGATGTCATAGATCGGCATCTCCGCACTCCCCGTGGCACACAAAACCTCCAGCGCAGCCACAGCCCGCTCCCCGTCCCAGGACCCCGGATCATCCCAATCCACAATCCCCAACGGCGACCGGGGCATCGCCTCGTCATCCCCATCCCGATAAAAGTCATCCAGCCGAACCACCGGCAACCCGACAACCTCCGCCAGCCGCGACTTCCCAGCCCCCGACGGCCCCGCCAACAAAACCACCCGCGCACTCACCGCCCGCATTCTTCCTCACCCCACCCACCCGCCCACCCCCAGCACCCACGCCCGAAGGGCCAACCCCCTCAACGAGTACTGACGCAGGAGCGGAAGTACGGGCGGGTGGGAGCGCCCAGAGC